>Ga0181576_10002438_pt1 | contig 13873 bp, 13 predicted proteins | sample 101ome_22_FD_132464 | JGI IMG/M metagenome (GOLD analysis project Ga0181576, IMG submission 132464) | Coastal salt marsh microbial communities from the Groves Creek Marsh, Skidaway Island, Georgia - 101412BT metaG (megahit assembly) | ecosystem: Environmental > Aquatic > Marine > Intertidal... | reverse complement strand
TCGAATTGGGAACAGTGGCAGGCATTGATCGTATGATGCCCTGAATTATGAGGGCGAGGGGCAAGTTCGTTCACTATCAACCTGCCATCAGATGAAATGAAAAATTCAACCGCAAGCATTCCCACATATTCTAATGTATTGGCTATTGCCAATGCAGTTTCGCTCGCAAGTTTTTGATAGTTTTCAGCAATTCTTGCTGGAGCTATCGAAAGATCAAGAATGTGGTTTCGGTGAATATTTTCAACAGGATCGTAATGAACCATTTTGCCTTCAGGATTTCGGGCAACAAGAACAGATAATTCTGCCTCTAAGGTGATACATTCTTCGATCACTACTCGGCCACCCTCGAATTGCTTCCAGGCATCGTCAATGTCTGTTGCGGAAAGCTTTGCAGGCAACCTGAGTTGACCTTTCCCGTCGTATCCAAATTCAGCAGTTTTGACGATCACAGGGGAATTGATTTTACTTAGCCCTTCAGTGAAGGAATCAAGGTCGTGAGCTAAACTGAAATTGGCACAGCCAAAGCCATTGTCTGAAAGAAATCTTTTTTCTCTTTCTCGATGTTGGCAGATCGAAATTGCATGACTTCCAGGGCGTAAAGGAATTCTATCCTCAACTTGTTTAAGGGTGTCGGTCGGAAGATTCTCAAATTCAACGGTGGCAACCCGAACCGAATTTGTAAATTCCTCCATTGCATCTGAATCATCAAAAGACTGATCGATTATTCGATCGGCAGTGCTTGCTGCACCAGAACGATCACCACCTGTCCAAGCCAAAACATGAAAGCCCATTTTTCTAGCGGACAGGGAGAGCATCCTTCCCAGTTGCCCACCACCCAATACGCCAATCCAAGCGTCTTTTCCAGGATTCATTAAATTACGAAGAGGAAGGGAGTATGCTTCCTTCGATCTTTTCCTTTTGCTGCGCTCTGAATTCTACTAATTTTCTGGAAAGATCTGCATCTCCATTTGCGGCAAGCATGGATACGGCAAAAAGAGCGGCATTGGTGGCACCAGCCTCACCTACGGCAAAGGTTGCGGTGGGAACACCTGCCGGCATTTGTACGATGGAAAGCAAAGAGTCCACTCCATTGAGTGTTCTAGATTTAACGGGTACTCCAAGGACAGGTAGTGTCGTCATGGATGCGGTCATACCGGGCAAATGAGCAGCTCCGCCTGCACCAGCGATGATACATTTTAGGCCGCGATCTTCTGCTGTGGTTGCATATCGATAAAGCAAATCAGGCGTGCGATGGGCACTGACCACCTTAGCCTCCCAGGCAATTCCAAATTCAGAAAGTGTTTGGGTGGATTTCTCAAGGGTGGGCCAATCGGATTGGCTTCCCATAATAACACCGACTACAGGTGAATCGTTATTCGACATTTACCTATTTGATAAGAAGCCATCCGTTTCAAGCAAGTTCATTCATGAAAATTAAAAGATTCTCTATTTTGATTCGAACTGAATAAAAGGAGGTCATTGCAAATAAGTAATTATTTTCATTGATTGATATCCCACTCCCTTACTAGCATGAATGAAATTACTTTGCCTATGAACAGCTCATTGACCGTCCGCTTTTGCTTATTGATGTTTTTCCAGTTTTTTATCTGGGGTGTCTGGTATGTCCCAATGTGGTCATACCTTGGGACGCTAGAAGTGGAAGCAAGCCTTCGAGGAACTGCATATGCTGCCACAGGGGTAGCTGCTATGATTTCCCCCTTTATTGTGGGGATGATAGCAGATCGTTTTTTTGCCACACAGAAAGTCTTTGGTGTACTGCACCTTTTAGGTGGAGTTTTTCTTTATCTTGTGGGTCAGGCAAATGATTGGAATGAGTTTTACCCCTTTCTGCTGCTGCACTTGATCTGTTATATGCCGACCTTGGCCCTTTCTAATTCATTGTGTTTTCAGAATATGGAAGATCCTCAAAGGCAATTTCCACCGATTCGCACCCTTGGCACAATCGGATGGATTGCATCTGGAATTTTGGTGGGGAGTAGTTTCTTTTTTGAGAATCAATTTCATGCAATGTGGCCAGCCTTCCTTGGAGGAGGCGTTCCGCCAACTGAATGGACTTCCATATCGATGACATCGCAACCGTTTATGATCGGTGCAGGGGTATCGATTCTTCTAGGGTTATATTCTTTTTCTCTTCCGAATACTCCTCCCAAATTAAAAGGAAAGAAAGTGACCCCTGCTGAAGTATTGGGTTTGAAAGCACTGGCTTTGATGAAGGATAAATCCTTCGCCATTTTTATTATATGTTCTTTTTTACTCTGCATCCCTCTTTCTTTCTACTTCCAGTCTGCCAATGGTTTTCTAAAAGAAATGGGAGTGGCGAATTCCGAGGGAGTGCTTACCCTAGGGCAAGTTTCTGAGATCTTTTTTCTTCTGCTAGTACCTTGGTTTTTCCGTAAACTAGGAGTCAAGAAAATGCTTTTGATTGGTATGGCATTTTGGGTTCTACGATATGTTCTATTTGCTCAGGCAACTCCCGAGGCACACATTCTACTTTATCTTGGAGTACTTTTCCATGGTATTTGCTATGACTTTTTCTTTGTAACCGGACAACTTTATGTGGATAAAGCTGCCCCTGATGACGTTCGCTCAAGTGCTCAAGGTTTTATTGCCTTTGTTACTCTTGGCGCAGGAATGTTTGTGGGGGGAATCCTCAATGGTTGGTGGAACAGTAAGCAAACAGTCGAAGGGTCTTTAAATTGGGAAAATGTATGGTATTTCCCCGCCGTACTTGCGGCGGTGGTACTTATCATTTTCTTTCTTACCTTCAAAGACAAAGAGACCGTGTAAGGCACAAACCTTTGCAGGTTGTGAAATTGCGTCTGAGGTAGATTACTTCAGGCAGGCATTAGTTTGCCCACAGATTCTATCTCATCCAAGACGGATCGTACTTCGGATCTAAGTGTTTGGATTTTAGCTTTTGATAGATTGATTTTTGTTTTAGCCGCTTCCTGCAATTCATTCGTAACTTCGGTGAGCCTTTCGCTCAAGTCTTCGAGGGTAGAGAGAGCCTGAACGACGAGTTCGTTTGCTGAATCCGTGATGGACTCCTGAAAAATAGTAATTTGGGTATGCAACTGTTTTTTGGTTTCTTTGGTCTCAGCCAAGAGGATTCTTTCTCTGGGAACGCGTTTAAGTTCACTGGTAAGACCAAATTTAGAGAGAGTCCAAATAATCCATTTGGAGGGATCCAACTGCCAGGGTTTTACACCATTGCGGTAATCCCATTGAAACTCGTGATGATAGTTGTGGTATCCTTCACCCATAGTGAAAATTGCGGCGATCCAACTATCTCTGGCACTGTGGCTGGTTGAGTAGGGACGCTTCCCGATCATATGACAAAGGGAGTTGATGCAAAAAGTAGCGTGCTGAACCATCACAACGCGGGCAACCCCTGGTATGAGTAATCCGCCAAGGGCACCTGCTGTGGCAGACAGGTTACCTGTGTAAACTGCGTAGATGTAGCCAATCAGTGCGGGTAATCCGAAGCTCATAATAAAGGAAAGTGGATGCACGAATAGATGCTGAAAATATACTAATTTATCCTTTTTTAGGTCTTCTACATTATCGAGAGGTGAGGCGGGCTTAAGTTTGAACATCAGCCATCCCATATGAGCCCAGAAAAATCCCTTTGTGATATCGTATGGATCATCATCGGTGTCGACATGTTTGTGATGCCTGCGGTGTTCGGAGCTCCACCACAAGGCTGAGTTTTCAAAGGCAGCCGCTCCAAAAAGTAGTACATACAGTTTTACCGGCCATTTGGCCTGAAATGCCTTGTGGGAAAAAAGTCTGTGGTATCCCACCGTGATGCTCATTCCAGTTGAAATGTAAAAGTATAAAAATACCGCAAAAATAAACCAGTCCCACCCATAGGTCCAAAAATACCAAGGGACAGCAGTCACTGTTAATAAAGCGGTGGCTATCAAAAATCCGCTTGTTACCCATTCAACTCGATTAAAAGGTATGTTCTTAAACATTTGTTCATTATATCAACAATACCCAAAATAACGAATACAAAAATTATTGTCCTTTGAAACTCCTTGAGAATGTAAAATTTCACTTGTCGAATTAGGTTCAATCGTTTGAGATGGAGAAGTTCGATTAAACTTAGTCACAAACAAAACTCATTGATTTATTTATTATGAAATTCACAAAAATTCTTACCGCACTATTACTCACTTTTGGAATTCTTTTTGCCTCAGGCTGCTGGGTCACCAAAACCGGAACTTACATCAAAGATAAAAGCAAGAGTGCTTATTCCTCGACAAAATCTGCTCTTGGTTTTGACAAAGAATAACAAAAGGTAATTTTTCTTAATTTGGCTCATGAAAGTTTTCCTCTCAATCCTTCTTATACTTTCAATTTCCTCTCTTTTTGCCGAGCATCACGAGATTTTGCATCTTCCCGGCAATGATGATCCGGAAAAGGGGAAGACAATCGTTTTGGTTGCAGGGGATGAAGAGTATCGGACAGAGGAAAGTATGCCAATGTTGGCGAAAATCCTATCCCAAAAACATGGGTTTGAGTGCAAGGTTCTATTCCCTTGGGATAAGACTGGGAAATATATAGACCCAAACAACCAGGAGGGAGTTCGTGGTTGGCATCATCTAAAAGATGCCGACCTCATGCTTATCGGAACTCGCTTTCGCCGTCCTTCTGCCGAGGAAGCCAAGCATGTCACTGATTTTCTCAATGCCGGGAAACCGATCATTGGTATTCGCACTTCTACGCATGCTTTTACCGGTAGCGGAAAATTTGGTGATGAAATTTCCTATGGCCAGTTTGGACCTCTCATCATGGGGGAAGGCTGGGTGAGTCACCACGGAAGACATAAAGTTGAAGGTGCTCGCGGGATTGTTGAAGCAGCAAATGCAGCTCATCCTATTTTAAAAGGAGTGACGGATGTATTTGGACCATCCGATGTATATGGGATCAAGCGTTTGACAGACGAAGATACAATTCTGATGAGAGGTGCCGTTACGGCTACCCTTGCTCCCGACTCTTCATTTGTGGATTCCAAAAATGATCCGATGCAACCGCTCGCCTGGTTACACCCATACACGGCTCCCAACGGTGAGAAAGGAACTACCTTTTGTACCACAATGGGAGCATCCGTTGATCTTGTGAGTGAAGACCTGCGTCGCCTGATCGTGAATGCAGCCTTCTTTTTGACAGGTCAGTCCGTTCCCGACCACGCGGATGTCGCCTATGTGGATCCTTTTTATCCATCTTTTTATGGATTTATTCGTGATAAGGAACACTGGCCTTCCCTTGACATGCAACCAAAGGATTATGGATTGGGTAAATATCCCACGGCACCTGAACCTAAAGGGTCCCCACAATGGGACTATCGGGATTTTCCGAAAAAATAAGTCAGTTTTTCTTTTCTACCGATCGGTTGGAATCTTGACTTAATTCTTCCCGAGTTTTATCAGCGAGTTTTTCATATCGCCTCGCCTCCCTTTGGTAAATCGTACGCATGTGTCCTTGATTTCTTAGGGATGGAATACCCTTGTGGGTTGAAAAAGAAAAGGGCGGACTTAATCTATGAAAATCAGAAAGTTTATGGTAGTGACGTGCCTTTGATTCAAAAAATTCAATCTTTTGTTGCGTAGATTTCGTTTGGTGATTTGAACAACCTGTAATTAAACAGAATATTACAGCTGTTCCACCTACTAAATTTCTCAGTCTACCAATGTGCGGGGACAATCTACTCGATTGGAACGCCTGCCTTGCTAAGTAAATCTTTTGCATTTTCAACCGATATCCTACCGGAAGGAAGGGGGAAGCCAAGAGTATCGCCATTGGGCGTGAAACCGTCGCCATCTAAATCGACAAAAATCGGATTATTATAGGCACAGGGTCGAATTCCTGCCTGTCCACTACTTCCGTATCCTATTTTTAGATCTGAATTCATGCCATAAGCAACCACGATTAGGTGAGCATCTTCACTTAGGGGAATTGAAAGGGTACGGTCAAATTTTACTACACCATCGGAAAACCAGTCTTGATGTGACTTGCGGGTAAAATTTAGGTTTTCAACTGCTCGGCCATTCAATAGTACCTGAATCCGGTCGATATTGATCCAAGAAGGACATTGTACACGAACCTTTAAGTCGATGGAATCATTTGCACGGGCTAAGCCGCCGGAAAGTACTCCGTCAGAGGTAGCCACTTCAAGGTAGGGACCGGTTGTAAGGATCATCTGGCCTCCTTTGGCTCGGCGGCTAATTTCTCTCCAGTCAATTTTTGAAGGATCATCCGTAGAGCATCGGACATAGGTTCGCCATCCACCGACTCCGTTTCCATGCACTGTATGAGCATCACTTACTGCAATTCCCCATGTTTTCATTCCCCGGTTCAGCATCTGTAGCCAGACAAATTCCCGCACAATATATACCTGTTCACGACTAGCTCGTCGGGAAATTTTATAAGGGGCCCGGTGGAGAATTTCTGCTGCCCGGTAATTTTCGGTTTCAATGGCATCAATCAGGGAAAGGATACCCGGGTATCCACCATCGGGGTTACCATCCTTGTTTCGGTCGATAAAGTTTTCGATCATATCCGGGTGGTTAATGTGTATCCATCCGCTTGGGTGATGCCCTGAATGATTTTTTAGATTGAGGGCATTGATTCTCGGATCTTTAGTCCAAGTTGGGGCACCTCCATCCTGGTGATGATGCTTGGGGGTAAGGGGAAAGGCATTCAAGTGAGGACCTGATCCCGTAAGTTCCATTCCGGGGATGGTGGAGATTTCATTCACCAGTCCCAAAGATTCGATTGTCGGGGTCCAATCCATGATTCGGTTATGCTCGGTGGTTGGCGCGAACTCGATATGTTCAGCTGCCAGGTTGATGAGCCGGTCGGGTGTTCCACAGATATTATCTCCACTTGGAGTGGAATGATTGTGAAAGTCAGTACTTACCCATCCGGGGGTTTTAACCGATCTGGTGAGGGATGTCTGGATTGTCTCAAACTTACCTTTTTTGATCTCCAGCCTTTTTTCAAAATGATCATGCTCGATGCCTCGGGTGACAATGATGTTGTATTTCCCGGGAGCTAACCCAATCGAAAATTTTCCATTCTCAGAATGGTATTGGTCATTACATCCATGGGCCCGGTCTACAGGACCAAGTTTGGGACTGTTCGTTCCTTCAATTCCTATAATTTGTGCCTTGCAGGGTGTTGGATCACCGTTTTCCTTGGTAATGGAAAAGTGTACACCGGACCGTGCACCCAAAGTCATCTTTTCATTGGTTACTTCGTTCTTACTGATAACGATTTTTCTATCCAGGGCTTCCCGTCCGTTATCTTTGGCGGTTAGTTGCCATTCGCCAAGCGGAAGAGAAATTTCGACGATTCCTTGGGCATCCGGATAAGCCGGAATCGACTTTCCATCTCGTTTGAAATCGACCCGTGCAGTGGAAATAGCATTTCCTTTTGAGTCTGTAAGGCTCAGATATAATTTACCCACTTCGCCCAACTTAGCCATGGCCCTTCCATAGGCTTGGGCGGGAGATGTTCCTACACAGAGAAACCGTTCAATAATAACCTCTGTACCTGGTTGAAAGGTCTTTGATTTTGGTGGTATTTTTCCGTCTTCACCCGGAAGCCAAACATAAGCATAGCCACATTTATGGGAAGGGTCGACGGAGTCAGCCCATTCCACCAAGCCAAATTTTCCTGATTCACGAAATCTCGTCCAACTATCATTGATTGGGCCAGAAATTTTTTCTTTGGTCCCATTGAATAACTTGGAAGTCACGGAGATGCCATAATCTCCCTCTTCAATCGAATAGGTGTGAGTTTTGGTGAGCCCGCCGGACAGGGCAGGGGATACATAGGTAATGACCGATTTTTGATCATCCCCAATTCTAATGTAAGAGATACGTCCCTGTTGTTTACTGGGTGAAAAAATGGTCAATTGGTCGTTTTTAGTACCACGCAAAGTTAGGTCATAGAGACAGCCCGGGGTCACCCCGTTTGCTCCCCAGAAGGCACCCATATTGGCTTTCCGGTTAGGTGCTCCACCACCAATAGTCACTTCGATCAGGGAATTTCTTAGTACAAAATCACCAATGATTCCATCTGCCTCTTTACCGCCAGGTAGGTCCGATGTGTTTTTTTGGGATATTTCGATTACCTCTGCCTTGGCAAAAAGAGCCGGGCCAGCGCAAAGAGTAAAAATGCAAAGCAATAGTTTTTTCATATGGAAATTTGGTTTTGGGCTGTGATTTGTGTAAGCTCTCACGAGTACACAATATTTAGGCAACCATTATGACGCAGTTTGGCAATCTTTTTGGATTTAGACTGACTCAGATCATCAAAATAGGTAAGGGTAGATTTATGCATAGCAAAACAGAAGTTACTCTAATCCGGCATGGAGAAACGGAATGGAATCTTAGCGGCCGATGGCAGGGACATGCTGATTCCCCGTTGAGTCATCGTGGGGTTGAGCAAGCCAAAGCATTGGGGGAAAGGATGAAGGGTGAAGAAATGGATTACTTTTACTCCAGTGATCTGGAACGGGCCCGCCATACCTCAAGGTTGGTGGGAGGCCCCTCCGGTTGGGAAGCCGATTTTATGGAATCCTTGCGTGAAAGAGATCTGGGAGTGCTCGAAGGGATGACCACGGAGGAGATGCTGGTTAATCATCCTTCGGAGTATCAATCCTTTCGCAACGAAGGACCGGAGTACCAGGTGCCAGGAGGAGAGAGTTTTCGTCAATTTTATGACCGCTGCTCGGGTGCATTGGAAGATGTCGCGAGTCGACATCCAGGGAAAAAAATAGGCGTTGTTACTCATGGTGGCTTTCTCGGTGCGATTTTCCGATATGTATTAAGCATTCCACTCGATGCGGAGAGAAACTTTGTATTACTTAACTGCTCGGTTAACCGTCTTGAGAAAAGCGATACTGGCTGGAATTTGGTGAGCTGGGGAGATGTCGCCCACCTCGATGGGCTCGATTCCCTGGACGACGCTTAAGCTTTCTTTCTACCCATTCCCAGTTTCTTTCGGCAATACGAAAAACTTTTTTCCAGTTCTGACAGCTGGTAGTCCTGTTGGGCTTTTTTCTTATCCACACCGTCGGGTGCTGAAAAAGGAGACAAAGTTTTTCCCCTTCTTGCGAGAGCGAGGAAACGGGAATAATCATCCGCTCGGATAGTGGAGTAGGGGGGCCAGAAATCCTTTTCCAAGTATGGGAATTCTCTGGCGAAACCGGAAATTGTTTCGATTTGCACGGGGGTTTCAGGACACTGTTCACCCCATTCCTTAAAAAGAGTACCCATATCCACACAACCTTCCCCCATGGCGGTCCATTGAACCTTTACTCCCTTTTCACTTGGCCAAACCATAGAGTCACGAATCCCGCTACAGACGGCATAGGGAGAGAGGTTACGAAATGTTTCAACGGGATCCTCCAAGGTCCAGGTTGAATTACCTGTATCTATGGTGGCACCCACAAAGTCAGGTCCGGCTTTTTCGATCAGTTCCACTAATTCCTTACTGTGCATGTCACCCGCATGATTTTCCACCGCAACCCGGACACCTGCATCAATAGCCTGCGTTCGGACTTTCTTTAAGGTTTCGATAGTGCTCGCCATATGCACCCTGATCCCTCCCTCGGTCTTGCGATCTTTGCTCGAACCCAGGTAGCAGCGTGCAACCGAGGAACCCACTGCTTCTGCAACCTTAATCAATAAACGGAGATGTTCTTCCGCGTTACCATATTTGTCCTTGAAACTCTTCGAAGTTGGGCAGATACCTCCAGTCCCAGCCTGCAGGACTATTTTTTGTTTTTCTACCTCCTGCCTTATTTCTTTTAAATAGCCTATGTCGTGAGTTTCATAGACATCCAAGTCAGAAAAAAGTAAGGCATCCACCTTATGCTTGGCAGCATATTCGATTAATCTGGGAGCTTTCCAACCAAGAGCACGGATCGAAAAGTTATCAAAGCCTAGCAGAAGTCTTTGAGACTTTCTTTCTTTGCCCGAAAGACTGGTTATTCCGACCCCTGCCATGCAGGCAATCGATTTGGTGAAATTTCTTCGGGAAAGGAGTGAATGTCGATCATCAATGTTCATATCCTAATTTCGTAGATTCTAGTATTTAAGATCAAGATCAATGAGTAAGGGTAGATATTTTTTTAATCGAATAGAAGGAAAAGATTTTGGTTTAGGCCTATTAATGATGCTGGAGATTTCTCTTAAATTTTTTGAAAAATGGCATATTTATGGGTATATTAGTCTAACAATGAAAAAAGAACGCGAAGCACCATTAGAAGAATTCAAGTTTCATTATCACTTGGGAAATTCTGTAGGATCTTCGGATAAATATTTCATGGCTCACGATTTAGACGAAGCAAGTGAAATGTTTACATATGCTTGCTCGAAAAGGCACTTGGATCCCCACTTAACCAGAGTAGAAAAATGGAACCGTTGGAAAAGGGATTGGGAAAATATTGAGCCCCTTCCTTCCTGCCCAACCTTGAATTAATTATTTTCTGCAGTAACGGTAGCCTTGATCAAATTCGAGGCATCAACTGACTCTGCACCATTGTGGCGATACCCCCAAAGGGTTTTGTCACAGGTTACACAACCATCCAGGCAAACAACCTGCCCGTTTACCTTGGGGACGGAAGGCGGTAGACAGTAATGCCCCATAAACACGGGCCTTTCGTCCTTTGGGTATGGTTGAAGCACGGTAAGTTCTTCATCAGTGGGTCCCTTATCGTCAATAACAGGGGTCATGGGTGATAAAAAACACTGTCCATAAGGCTTACCCCTTAAATCTTTCCACCATTTCAGCCGGCCTTTGGCTCTTTCCACGCCAAACCGGTCCTTTAATTTTAATTCTTTTGGGATACTTATTTTAATGCCCGATAGAATTTGATCCACCGCGAGTTTGTATGAATTTTTTTTCTCCAGAGTATCCAAAATAAAAGAATCATTATCCACATTTTTTCCTCTGAGTAATTCGATCGATGAAAAGTGCCAGGCCGCATGCACTATTCGCAGGGTCTTCAAATCGAGGAAAAGAGGTAGAGTCCTCAACCACGGAATGAATGCTTTATATTCCTGTGGTATTTCTTTACCCGCGACCCAGTTTTGGATCAGTCTGAATTCATGGTTACCCAAAACGGCAACGGCTTTGCCGCTTTCACAAAGTGATTTTACTAAAGTTAGCACTTCAACCGATTGAGGACCCCGATTGATAAAATCACCCACAAATCCTAGTTTTCGATTTTCTGGATGATTGATTTCATCCTTCTTATAAGAATAGCCCAATATTTTAAGAATTTTTTGAAGCTCAATATAATGACCATGAATATCGCCAATTAAATCAATCATCTTTTGGTCAGGGATTTATAGAATACTCTATCATTATATTTTTTATTGCTAATGAACTGAAATGAGGACTTACTTTAACTTTTTAGATGAAAAATCGAAAATAATAGGAAATATATTCTTAAGTAGAGTATGTTCGTATATGAAAAAAGATGAAGAAAGTCTAAGTGTTAATGATTATAGGTTTAATTATCGACAAACAGGAGACGAACTTTTTTCGGAAAGGCATTTTTCAGCCCCAAATCCGATTGTTGCACGGCAAATGTTTGACCTAGCCTGCAAGAAAGATGATCTTGTAGCGGATGAAGTTGATATGGCTGTATGGAATCGTTGGGCAAACCGGTGGGAGGAAGTTTCCACTGAAGAATTATCAGATACGGATTGATTTAGTCGCCTAATCTCTCCCTTTTTCTTATTTTTGGGGAATGTGTGTCTCGCATTTCACAAATTAATATGAAAAGTTCCTTTATTCTTGAGAAGAACGATGTAGCCGGTGGTCCTCGGGCAGGCATGCTGACACTGCCCAGCGGAATCGTTCCCACCCCCGTATTCATGCCGGTGGGTACCCAAGCTACGGTGAAAGGGACATTGCCACAGGATCTTCACAAGGTTGTGAAATGTCCCATTATTCTCGGAAATACATATCATCTAAACTTGCGTCCTGGTGTGGATATTGTCCGTAAGGCGGGGGGCTTGAGTAAATTTATGAACTGGAATGGACCAGTCCTTACTGATTCAGGAGGATTTCAGGTCTTCAGCTTATCTAAACTTAGGAAAATTGATGATCAAGGAGTTCGCTTCCGGTCTCATCTGGATGGAATGGAAATCTTTCTTGGACCCAACGAGTCCATTGATATTCAGGATGGTCTGCATTCTGATATTGCAATGTGTCTGGATGAATGTCCAGCCGCGGAAGCCACCCGCGAGGAAGTGCAGGCAGCCACTGACCGTACCACCCTGTGGGCCGGGCACTGCCTTCAGCACTGGCAAAATCAAAAATGTAATCAGGATGGCCGTATGCTTTTTGGTATAGTCCAAGGGGGGCGGTTTGAAGATTTACGGATTAAGTCTGCCGAAGAATTGATTGCTTTGGATTTTCCCGGATATGCGATTGGTGGTGTCAGTGTCGGGGAGACCGAAGAGGAAATGCTCGAACAGGTAAAGTGGGGTACCTCCGTCCTCCCCAAGGATAAGCCCCGATATGTAATGGGCGTGGGTACCCCACCTCAGCTTTTATCTATGGTGGGAATGGGGGCGGATATGTTTGACTGTGTAATGCCCAGTCGAGCAGCCCGTCATGGTATGGCTTTCACGAAGGATGGAACCCTCAACCTACGAAACGAAAAATTTAAGGAAGATCTTTCTCCACTCGATCCTTCCACAGACTGCTACGTATCCAAGGAATTTACCAAGTCCTACCTGCGTCATTTAATCATGGCCAAGGAATCTTTGGCTGGAGTGCTTCTTACCCTTCATAATCTGAGGTTTTTTGTAGAGTTGATGGAGAAGGCAAGGGAACGAATTGTAAACGGAACTTTCTCTGATTGGTCAGCTGAATGGATCGCCCACTATCAGTCTGGTAAATAAAAAAGCCGGGTCATTACCCGGCTTTTTTAAAATTGATAGGAACTGAAAATCAGCCTTTGGGGGCTTTTAGTTCGGAATCTTTGGGACCTGCGTCTTTCGGTGCGGTACCTTTCCATTCGCATACATATCCCTTCACTTTTCCGGAGAAATCAGTGGTGTCTGCCCATTTTCCATTCTTTCCGCTGAGGATCAAAAAGTTATGTCCGGACGCGGCCGATGGTTGCCCTTCATCCCAGTTCTTCATTTTGAAGTCCTCACCATTATCCCAAGTCCAGGTTCCTTCTTCAAACTCATCCGTGCCACCGAGCCAGATTAGGTTTCCCTTGGCCATCCTGCGCACAAATTCATTTTCCTGTGCGGTGGTGATCACCACAAGCTCTCCCCCGATATCGTCACAAGCGAATTTAGCTTCCCACCATGTGCTGTTGGTATCGAGAAAAGCTTTGTAATGGTTGCCACGGAAGGCCACGGCATCCTTGGGTGGTTCCACCTTGTCGGCGAACAACGCTTGAGAAAGAATTGATGAAAGAAAGAGAGTGAATACGGTTTTTAATTTCATAAGTATATTTTAAGCTAATAGCTCAAGTTTCCTTTTTCGCAACAAATTTTATACCATCTAAGTGTAAATATCTGCAACAAATAGGGCTCAATAAGCTTAAAAGTCTTCACCCTTTAATTACTTAATCAGCTTTTGTTTCCACCCAAGAATACCATCGTCCATATGAACAATATTTTTGAAGCCCAGCTTCCTGAATGTTTCAAAAGAGTTCGCACTTCTGCGACCACTTCGGCAATGCATCACATAGGTCGCGTCACGATCAAGCTTCTCTAACTGAGATTCAAAGCTATCGGCTTTGTAATCGATATTTACCGCACCTGGAATGTGTCCCTCGTTAAATTCAGCGGGTGTTCTTATA
>Ga0181576_10002432_pt1 | contig 13896 bp, 8 predicted proteins | sample 101ome_22_FD_132464 | JGI IMG/M metagenome (GOLD analysis project Ga0181576, IMG submission 132464) | Coastal salt marsh microbial communities from the Groves Creek Marsh, Skidaway Island, Georgia - 101412BT metaG (megahit assembly) | ecosystem: Environmental > Aquatic > Marine > Intertidal zone... | reverse complement strand
GGGATTTGGCCGCGCGGGAGAGGTCGCTCGAAGAAGTCGTCGGTGGATTCCGTCGCCGCCTCGACGAGAAAGACGTCCAGGCGAACGAGCGGTCGCACGTCCGCGTCCATCTCGAAGACGCCCGCGTCGAAGACACCCACATCGAAGATGGGCATCGCAAAAACGCCCGCGACGAAAGCGTCGACGTCCAAGCGCATGAGCACCGCCTCAAAGCAGAACAAGCCCGTCGGCGGCGCGCGGTCGAGGACGTTTTCGTCCCTACACTTTCTCCTCTCCGGCGTGGGTAAATCGAGCGATGCGCTGAAAGAGACCATTCGCGCGCACGGAGGCACCGTGCTCGACGAACCGTCGCCCGATGTATCGACCAATTCGATCGTCGTCGTCACGCCGAAGATGGGGCGGACGATGAAATGTTTGTACGGCGTCGCCGCCGGAGCACGCTTCGCCAAACCCTCTTGGATCGACGCGTGCGCGGATGAGCGTCGAATCCTCGAAGCGGACGAACCGCTCGACGCAGAGGGTAAACCTCGCGAACGGCACCGCGCGTGTTCTGGTAAACTCTTCCGCGACGTCACGACCGCCATCACCGGGAACGAGGGATTCGTCAAGGATTTCACCTCGCTCCTCGCGCACGCCGGCGCCGCGCTCGAGTCGAATCCGCAAACCGATCGACGTTTCGATTATCTCATCACGCAGACGAGCGCAAAGCCACACTCGGCGTGGATTCGAGCGGCAAAACGCCTGGGCGTGCCGTGCATTCGACACGAATGGCTCGTCGAATCCATTCTCGCCGGCGAGCTCCTCGACGTCGCCGATTTCGCCGCCGACGCCTCCGTCTCCGCCGATCCGCCATCCACCAATCGCGCTGCCAGACGCATTAGACAGCGACTGCATTAGACTGTATTCATTAACATTCATTTAGCGCCGCACGCACGATGTCCAACGCGCGCGCGTTCGTCACCGAGACGCGGCGTCGAGCTCCGGCGAAACAATCAAACCGTTAGCCCCCGGCGCATCTTCACTCGGCGACCCGCGCGCGCGCCCGGTGACGCGCCGGGACGCGCCGGGACGCGCCGGGACGCACCGCGGAAGAAAGATGAAGATACAAAACGCACGCGTTCCGCCGTACGCGCGTCTGCTCACGCCGTACAGCATGAACCTCGACGATCCGCTCGACTTTACCACCAAACTCGCAAAGGCTGTCTTGTTTTGGGAAATCCCGCGCGCGTTGACGAGTTTCATCGTGCGTAAGACGTACGGGAAGGCGGAGACGAAGAAAGAGAAGGATTTCGTCGATCTGGCGCCGGCGTACGTGATGTCCACGGTGCACGCATTGGCGGTGGCGACCGCCGGGTTGCGCGTGGGCTGGGTGACGCTCAACCTTCGATTGCCGAGAGATAGGTATTACCACAACGCGTCGACGCTGTTCACGCTGTCGGACACGCATTTCACGGAGATTGGGAACTGGTTGTTTTGTGGATACATGTTCGGAGATTTATTGCACCTGTTGTGGGAGTATCCGCGTTTGGGAAAGGTGGACATGGTGGCGCACCACGCGTGCTTCATCGCGTGCTCTTTGCTCGCGGGTCACTCGCAGACGATGATGTTGCCGTTCTCGTGGTTAGTCATCGGCGAGTTCTCGACGCCTCTTCTCTGCCTGAGATGGTTAATTCAACAGATGACGTACGAGTTGAAGTCTGAGCGCGTCGTGCGTTGGGCTCGAGCGCTCGGGTACAAGGGCGAAGCCGTGAGTTCGGTAAAGAACGCGGGCAAGCAGTTGGAGTTTGCCACTAGCGTAAGTTTCATGGCTGTGTTCTTCATCGTTCGCATCTTGTGCTACACGTCTGGTTTCTTTAACATGCTGTACAACTGGCACAAGGGCGTTTTGGATCCGATTCCGAAATCCGTCACGAACACCCTGCTCGTGCTCGTCTCCTGCGGCGCGGGCTTGAACTGGTACTGGTTCTCTCTCATGGTGAAAAAGGCCTTGCGCGGTCCGCCCAAGCCCGACGCGAAGAAGGAGGATTAGACGGATCAAGATTTTGCTTTTTAGACCACTTCGCGCCGCGGGATATCGTCCGCCGTCGTCTCGCCCGCGCGATCCATAGTACCATAGCGCGTCTGAAAAGCGGACGAACGCCGTCGACGCACCGTTTCATCACTCTCCGCGCGAAAGCACCCTCGTCGGTGCGCCCGAAACGCTCGATTCGGCGCGCGGTGCCTGCCCGGCTCAAACTGTCCCCAACCAACATTTTAAATCCTCCTCAGAAAACCGCGCCGCCGCGCGCGCGCACGCGCGTCGCTCCGTCACCATGTTCCGAGGAAAACCGAAAGTGTTTCCACGCGTGCGGTACCACGGCCCGTACGAGATGGACCCTCTCGGCGCGCCCGCGGACTTTTTGCGCAAACTGCTCGTCTGCACGGTCGTTTGGGAAATCGTCCGAGTCAGCGTCGTGTTCGTCGTCTCGCGCGTGCTTCCGGCGCGCGATGACGACGACGAAGGGACGAAACGCGTGCGTTTCGAGGCGCCGAAGCAGTACACGGGCATGGTGCACGCGCTGTTGGTGAGCGTGCTGGCGTTTCTGATTTTGCTCGACGTGCTCCGAGCTCCGAACCCGGTGGATATGTATTATAATCGAGGCGTCGCCGGTGGGTTGAGCGACGCGACCAGAGATGCGATCGAGCGCACCAATTGGTTATTTTTGGGGTATCTCGTGCACGACACCGCGCAGATCGTGGCGCAATTCCCGCGTTTGGGCAAGGCGGATATGTTGGCGCACCACTGCGTCTTCACGGTGGCGTCCATCCTCTCGGGCGTCTCGCAGACGATGATGCTACCGTTCGCGTGGTTGCTCCTGGGTGAAGCGTCCACGCCGCTCTTGACGCTGCGGTGGACCATTCAGAGCGCGAGCTTTACGATTAAGAGTCAAAAGGTGGTAAAAATAGCCAGGGCGCTGGGTTTCACCGGCGACAAGGTGAGTTCGCCGCAAAACGCCGGTAAGCAAATAGAATTCTTCGCCGGCCTCGTCCTCGTCGTCACCTTCTTTCTCGTCAGAGTGGTCGCGTACTGCATCGGATACAGTCACATGCTCTGGGTCCGAAGCAAAGGTCTCATCGACGCCGTGCCCTCCTCCGTCGCCGTTCCGCTCAACGTCCTCGTCGGCGCGGGCGCGGGCTTGAACGCCTATTGGTTCGGCATAATGATCCGAAAAGCCATCAGAGGCCCGCCGAAACCGGGAAAAGACGCCAAGGAGGCGTGAATATAATCTCGTCGACGACGCGACCGACGCGCGCCGGGCTCGTCTTGTAATACTATCACCGCGTAGCGGCGAGCGGCGAGCTCCAGTCGACGTCTCGCGCGCGTATCGACGCGCACGCGCGCGCGCGCTCGACTCACACCTCGAACGCGCGTCTCGCGCACCATCACCGGTCCCGCGCGTCCACCGACATGCACCGCGACGTCGTCATCGCGCGCGGTGTTCGCATGCCCATCCTGGCGTTCGGCACGTACAGACTTCGCGGCGACGAGTGTCGAGACGCCGTGCGCGACGCCCTGGCGGTCGGATTCCGTCACGTGGACACGGCGACGTGTTACAGAAATGAACGGGCCGTCGCCGAGGCGCTCGCGGCGGCACCGCTCTCGGTCTCCGCCGACACGTTCGTGACGAGTAAGATTGCGCCGAACGAGATGCACAGCGAAGCGGACACGACGCGCGCCATCGAGGGCGTGGTGGAGCGTCTTGGCAGACCGCCGTCGTTGTTATTGGTGCACTGGCCCGGACAGAGCAAAACCGCGCCGTCGAGCGAGGCGCATCGCGAGGCGCGGCTACGCACGTGGCGCGCGTTGGAGCGCGCGGTGAAAAACGGCCAATGTCGCGCCATCGGGGTGTCGAATTACGAAATCTCGCACCTCGAGGAATTACTCGCCGTCGCGGAGATTCCACCGGCGGTGAATCAGATTGAATTGCACCCTCGATTTCCGCAGCGGGACTTGCGTCGCGCGTGCGCCGATCGAGGCGTGCGCGTCGTCGGGTACTCTCCGCTCGGCGTCGGCGCGCTGTTGAACGATCCCAGGGTGATTTCTTTCGCCCGTGACATCGGGTTACCTCCCGCACCGGCGCTCGTGCGATGGTCGCTCTCGCGCGCCGCCGCCGTCGTCGTGAAATCGTCGACGCGCGATCGCGCCGAGGAAAATTTTCGAGTCCTCGCCGCCTTCGACGACGAATCGAAGAATGACGCCATCGAGGCGTCGGTCGAATCCGCCATCGACGAGCTCGAGCGCGCGTTCGAACGCGATCGCGTGAAATTTTGTTGGGATCCGGCGACGGTGTCGTGACGCGTTTCATCGAGAGATGAATGGATGGACGTTTGATCGACGCGTCGGCGCCGATCCATCCATCCATCGCCGCGCCGAGACGCCGAGACACCGATCGCGCGCGTCATCGCGACGATCGCGATCCCCGCGCGGACATCGCGTCGGTGCATGTTTCTCGCGCACTTCACCGCGCGCATCCACCGAATCGCGTCGAACATCCACTCGATTCGATCGAATCGACGCGCCGTCGACGTCTCTCTCGGACGCCGAATCGACGTCGTCACACCTCGACGCCTCGATCGCGCGCGCGATGACCGCGTCCGCGAATTACAAGCTCACGTACGGGAAAACCATCACCGGTGCCGCGTGCAAACGCGGCGGTGGATGCGTCGACGAACGATCACCGGGTAAAATCACCCTCGGGCAGCTTCGACTCGACGCGACGGAGAAGAAATTCACGGCGAGTTATCATCTCGGATGCGTCTCCGCGACGACGGCGGCCGATTGTCTGAACGCGCTCGGCGGTGGAGAGAAGGAGGACGACGCCGCGCTCGATCGCGCGGTGGAGACGCTGCTCGAAGGATTACGACCGGAACATCTCGAGGATGACGCCTTCGTCGAGTCGACGCGAGACGCGCTCGAGACGACGCTCGGTTCGGGAAAAGGATCGGATGGATTGAACGACGAGCAGCGCGCGTTTTTGGAGGGGGTGCGCGACGAATCGACGACGAAGGGGAAGAAGAAGAGCGCTCCCGCGGGGACGTCCAAGGCGAAACCCAAATCGGCGAAGCCCGCCACGAAAAAGTCCGCCGCGGCGAAATCGAAATCGACGACGACGAAGAAGCGCGGGGCGAAAGCCGCCGCCGCGTCTTCAAAAAGGACGACGAAGAAACGCAAGACGGAGGAATCTGAAGAAGAAGAAGAAGAAGAAGAAGAAGAACACGTCGAAGAACACGCCGACGACGAACACGAATCCGAGTCCGCAAACACGCCTCCGACGACGAAGAAGAAGACTCGCCGACCCGGCGTCGATTAACGCGCCTCTCTTCGCCGCTTCGCCGAGACGACGCCGCCGCCGACGACGACGACGATCTCGCGCGGCGCACGTTTCATTCATCGATGCGATGCGATACGATACGAATCATACGTACCACACGTACGCACCACGCGTAGTACGTACTTTGCGAGACGCGCTCTCGAAATCGAAAACCCTTCAATTCAAAACAAAACCCTCGAGATGATGCGTGCACGATTGCGCGCCAACGCGCGCGTCGACACACGCCGACGCGCGACGACCGATCGATCGATCGATCCGCGCGAACGAGACGGCGCGAACGAACGAACGAACGACTCGAGCGACGACATGGCGGACGACGACGCGCGCGCGGTCGGTGCGAATGAAGATGGGTCGATGGATTTTGACCCTACGTTGAAGAAGAAAAAGTCGAAGAAAAAGGTGGCGCTCGATGTGTCGGACGACGAGGGCGGCGTGCGCGCGGCGACGGATGGCGTGGATGAGATGACGCTCGATGCCGGGGACGAGGCGTTCGGGAAGAAGAAGAAGAAGAAAAAGGACAAGGCGTTGGTGTTGGAGGAGGAGGGCGACGGGGAGGATTCGGCGGAGGTTGATTTAGACGCCGAGTTTGGATCGAAAAAGAAGAAGAAGAGCAGTAAGAAGAAGAAGGCGATCGAGGCTGAGGATGGTGTCGATGATGAGGCCGGTGCGGGCGCGAACGCGGACGAAGGGCGCGATGGGACGCACACGGGGAGCGGAACGTCGTGGGACGGGACGACGCGCGACTACCACTACGACGAGCTCTTGGGCAGAGTGTTTGGTATTTTGAGAGAAAAGAACCCGGCGTTGGGTGAAAAGGCGAAGACGATCATCAAACCGCCGCAAGTGTTGCGAGAAGGCACGAAGAAGACGGTGTTCGCCAACTTGATGGAAATCTGTAACGCTATGCATCGACCGAGCGAACACGTCACGCAGTACTTGTTGGCCGAGTTGGGTACGAGCGGGACGCTCGACGGGCAACAGCGTCTCGTTCTCAAGGGGAGATTCTTGCCAAAGGTTTTCGAGGGTGTGTTGCGGCACTATTTCATCGATTACGTCATTTGCAACATGTGCAAGTCGTCCGATACGCAGTTGGTGAAGGAGCAATCTTCGCGTTTGTCGTATTGCCGATGCCAAGCGTGCGGCGCGTCTCGATCCGTCGGCGCCATTCAGCGAGGTTTCGCCGCTTTAGGAAAGGGGGAAAGAAGAAAAGCGCGACAAGCGACGGGTTAAAACGACCGAGTCAACTGAAGAATTTGTTTTTAATTACACAAAACACATCAAACATGAAGGTGGAAGTTGGCGCGCGGCGCGCCAGTGACAAATTTCTTTCATTCTAACTATCCTCTTGATCCTCGGGCGCTTCGCACGCAGCCGCGCGCTTCGCCGCGTCCGGGTTCATGTTACAACGCCACGGATCGTCGTCGCCGAGCGCATCGGTGACCGCTTGCGGCACGATGCGCCATTTTTGACAGTCGTCGCACTGAATCCAAGACGTCTTCGCCTTTTGGGGCGGCGGCGCCGCGGGCTTCGACGCGGGCTTCGACGCCTTGGACACCGGGCGAGGCGCGGCGGAGCCCTTGCGCACAGTCGGTGCCGGACCCCATCGCACGGTTTGCATCGGGATCTGGAGAATCTCCTTGTTTCCATCGTCGTACGCAACCTCGTGTTCGCCAGATTCCGGTCGGAAACCCATGACGGTGCCGTAGTAGAAGCACTCGTCGCCCGGCCAGAAGACTTCAATCTCGCGCTTCACGACATCCTTACCGAGCGCTTCTCCGACTTGTTTGAGAACCTTGCTCACGGACTCGCCGAGACTGTGATCGGGATCGACAACGCGCACGGATTGACGCCATTTCTTCGCCGTGCCCTTGCCGCTCAAACGCTCAAACTCCGTCGCCGGAATGGTGAGCTCGTCGACAATGCATCGCTCGCGCTCGCGTCGCATGAGACAGTAACGCACCATCTCTTCACCTCGCTTACCGCCTGGAAGCAACACGCCGCGCATGCCGCCGCACCCGATCGGGATAGGCTTGAGGGCAAAGATGAGTCCGCCGTCGGCGTCGGGCTTCTTGACGCACTCCGGTCCAGAGTACGGCTCCCACATCTTCGGCAACCATCTAATGGTCGCCAGAGGAAGGTGGATCTTCTCCAACTCGTGTTCACCCTTTCCAAAGTATCGAATCTCGTGCGAACCCGTGACCTCGTCGAAGCTGACGATTTTCGCCGGGAAGAATTGCATGCCGCAGTTGAGACCCGGCGGCAAGATGTCGACGTTGTTACCGATGACGCCGCGTCCAATCTCGAGTCCGCGCGCGGCGAGGTAGTGAATGATCGGTTCACCCTTCATCTCGCCCGAACCGTTGAACTTGACCTCCTCTTGCCAGTGGCCCTTGCGCTTGGCGAGCTTCATGAAGGCGTCGAGGTCCATCTCCGTCGTCGTACGCTTTGGCAGCTTGGCGTAGAGCACCGTGAGGTTCCCTCCGTTCAAGACAGCCTTAAGTCCACCGCACTCGATCGGAACGGCGAGACCGCGCACGACACACTGCGCCTGAAGTTCGAGTTGGAACTCAGCCGCGGCCATGGCGGCCATCTCCTCTTCGGTGTACTTGGAGCGACTCGGCTTGCGCACCTTGAACTCTTCGTCGTCGTCGTCCTCGTCGTCAAAGTCGGACGAATCGTACTCTTCAGACTCAGAATCAGACTCAGGCTCATCGGAATCGTAATCGTCGTCGTCATCGCCGTCGTCATCCTCGTCGGTGTACTTTTTCGCCTTCTTCGCAGCGGCGCGCTTCGGAGGCTTCCCCTTGGACGCCGCCTTGCCCTTCTTCGCCTTGGCCTTCGCCTTGGCCTTCGCCGTTGACGCCGACTTGGGCTCGGGTTTCGCCACCTTGGTCACCTTGGGTTTCACATCCTTTTCAATCTTGGCCGCCTCGTCGAGCGCGGCTTCGACCATCTGCATAGCCTCGAGCTCTTCGGGATCCGGACCGAGTTGGAGGTAAATCTTAGATTCCTCGGGCAATTTTGTCGTCGCCGACAACTTGGCGTAGTACGGGACGTTGTATTCGAGTAAATCGTCCACCGCGATGCCCATCTGCGACGACACTTGCTCGAGTGTCATCTTATCTTCGTTCGTGACGAAGACTCGGTAGCCGTTCTGCATCGTCTCCGCGGATACGGTGGTGGCGCGTCCGCGCTTGCCCTCCTTTTCAGACTTTTCCGTCGCCTTTCTCCCTGGTTGCGCCTTGATGAGCTCGAGTCGAGTCGGCAAACCGTCGGGCCAGCGAGTGCGTTGTAAGCACAAGTAGATCCACTCGCGGTTACCGTCGTTGTAAAGAATTTCGTGCTCGCCCGAATCAGCCTTGTAATCGATGACTTCACCGGGGTAGAATTGCTCCACCTCTGGAAACCACATCTCGAGGCACCGACCGATGACGCTCTCGCGGTACACCTGACCCTCGTCGCGCAAAAACTTCCCGATCGGGATGCCGCGCTTGCTGTCGTCGTCAATCTCGGCCGCAGGAATGTCGACGGCGAGACGGATGGATTGACGCCACTTGCGCGTCGAGCCGCGACCACCCATGCGTTCAAACTCGACCGCTTGCACGACGCGCGACTTGCCGTCGCGATCGGTAAACTCAATGCTCTCGTCGCCGCGCTTGACGCCGGGTCGAAGAATGCCGTCGAGATCGCCGCACTGCACCTTGACTTCTTGCTCGTTCAAGACGGTTTGCGAGGAGTTCGCTCGAGACTGCTTGGGGGCCTCCTGCGAGAGCTCGCCCTTCGCCTTGGGCGGAATCGTAGCTTTCGCCGTCAATCGAATCGACGCGAGCTCGATGTTTTCGGGAAACTTGTGATGAAGCTCGAGCTCGACCGCGCCGTCGCGCTCGAGAGCGATCACAGCGAGTGCAAAACCCATGTCTTCGCGCATGTCAGACGTCCATCGCGTGCGCATGTCCATGAGAAGTTGCGATCCGGGGTGACCGCGAGCCAATCTCACCTTTAACATCATCGCCGGACAGTACTCGCCATCCTTGGTCGCTCCGGCCAAGTGTAAGCTTCGCAACATCGCTTTCTTCATCGCGTCGAGCGCGGCGCTTGCAATCTTACCACCGTGAATGGCCGCGATGGGCGGCGGCGCGCCTCGACGAGACGGTGCGCGGTCGCCAGTCGTCAAGTCGGTGGCGAGGAAGGAATCAGACGGCATACCGTCGCCGCGACGCGCTGAACGAGCATTGCGTTCGGCGGCGCGGAAACGTTCTTGCTCGGCGTCTTTCGCTTCTTGCTTGGCTTTCTCTTCTTCCGCCTTGCGCGTCGCCGCGATTTTCTTTTCGAGAAGCGGACGCACGCGCTTGAACATCTCCGTGACGATTTCGTCGCGCTCTGACGGAAGTAAATCCTTTTGACGCAAGCTCTTCAGATCTCGACCGAGCACGGACACCGCGCCTTCGTTGAGCATCTGCGATGCACCGGGTAGACCCATCGCGACGGCGGCTAAGGTGGCCTCACGATCCTCTTGAATGCGCTTGATGCGTTCCTCCTCCGTCATCTCGTCGAGCGTCTTGCGCGGAGGAGGCGCCAACCAGAGTCGAGTGCCCTCGAGTAAGTACGTGCCCTTACCGTAAAACGCACCCGGGACCCAACCGGTGTTCCACTCGATGATGTCGCGCCAGTCAACCTTGTGCATCTCGGCCACGTTGGCGACGTTTTCTCCGGATCGCGTAAAGTAACACAGAACGCCTCGCATCTCGAGCAATTCGCCCGGTTGCGGCTCAACCTCTTCTTCGACAGATTTGGTCTTTTTCTTCTTCTTGCCACCCTTCTTCGGTCCTTCGTTGCGAAGTAAGAACTGCACGAGATCGGTAAAAGTCGCGTGCGCCAACGGTTTGGTTCGAGTGCCGTTCTCCACCGGCAGTTCGAGTTCCGCGTCGCGCTCTTCAATCCAGTGGTCGGTGATGGCAACCTTCTTACTGATCGCCCAACCTTCCGCGGTTTTACCGTACTCCTCCGCGATGTGCGTGGCCGCCCACTTCGCACACTCGCCGTCGCAGTGAATGAAACACGCCTGGGCCGGGTGATTCTGACCGAGATCTTGGAAACGCTTGCACTTGCCGACGATTTCCGCGGTGCCCGGTAAGTGGTCTTCGCAGAAAGCGCGCGGGCAAGCCTCGCAACGGAAAAGAATACCACCGACGGCGGCGGCTTTACGGCCGCATTCGTGGCACGAGTGATGCGGGCACGACCATCTGTGGTAACGAGTGATGTCCTTCATGGTGATACCGATGCACTCCGGGTGAACCGAGACTGGACAGAGATCGCAACACACGATTTCGCCGCCATCCCAGCACGATTGGCACACCGAGCTGTGACCGTAGTCGCGACCAGCGATTTGCGAGCGCGGTTTCTTGGATTCCGGTCCAGTCTTGAGCTTGGCGTTGCGAGCTTCGCGCACGTGCACGGACGGTTCCCCGTCTTCCATGTCGTAATTGTTCGCCTTCAAGACGGTGTGACCGTCGATCTCAATCGTCGTCTTCGTTCTGGAACGCTTGCCGTGCAAGACGTTGGCGTTGTATTCCGCGGCGATGTCCTTGACGGATTTGTACTTGTTCGCCTTGGCCTCGCTCACCGCATCCTCCTTGACGCCCATTTCGTTCGCAATCTGAGACGGCAACAAAAAGGTGGAGATTGGCGCGGCTTCGGCTTTGCCCTCGATGTAATCCTCCGCGGTCATGACGTCGGCTTGGAGATCAGCCATCTTCTTGCGACGTTCGTCGCCCTTCGCCGAGCGATCCATGAGAATGTCTAACTCCTCATCCGTGGGCGGATCACCACTCGCCTTGCTAAAGACGGCGTCGACGCCGAATCGCAACATCGCGTACAAGTCGTTTCTATCGAGATTGTCCGACTGCTCCGCAGCCTTGGTCGAGCCGCGCGACACCATTTGCTCCAAAAAGAGCTTTTTCTCAGCGCGTTGCGTCATGCGCTCTTCCACGGTGCCGGCGGTGACGAGACGATAAATGTGCACCATCTTCTTTTGACCGATGCGGTGCACGCGCGCCATGGCTTGAAGATCCACTTGCGGGTTCCAATCGCTATCGAACAAGATGCACGTGTCCGCCGTCTGCAAGTTGACACCTAGACCACCGGCGCGAGTGGAAAGTAAGAAGGCAAACATCGGAGAATCCGGGCGGTTGAACGCCGCAATGTCGATGGAACGCTGCACGCGGTTGGTCGATCCGTCCAAGCGAGCGTACGTGTATCCTCTCAAGGTTAAGAAGTCTTGTAAAATGTCGAGCATAGACGTAAACTGCGAGAAAAGCACGACTCTGTGACCGCCCTCCTTCAACTTTTGCATCATGCGATCGAGCACCGCGAGCTTACCGGAAGCGTTGATGAGCTCTTCGACCGGAACGCCGTCCTCGGGCACGTCCGTGCCGCTAAAGAGAAACGGGTGGTTGCAACATTTACGCAGTTGCATCAACAGAGAATTGAGCTTTTGGAAGTTATCTGCGCCGCCTTGACCCTTCGTCGCCTTCTCGAGCGATTGGAGCGCCGTCGCTTCGCGCAACAAGAGTCTTCTGTACCAGAACGTTTGCGCTTCGGACAGAGGACACATAATCTTCGTCTCCGTCTTCGGCGGAAGAGACACTTCGACTTCACCCTTGACGCGACGTAAAATAAACGGACGCATCAAAAAGTGAGCCTTTTCGAGTAAGTCGGAATCAACCTTGTGCTCGGACGTGTTGAGATTGAAGGCTTTGTCGAACGGTTCGCTAGACGTAAAAATGTCTGGGTGTAAAAAGGAAAGAATGGCGTACAACTCGTGCAAGTTGTTCTGGATGGGCGTACCCGTGAGAAGTAACGTGTGTTGACGCTTGATGCGCTTCAACACTTGGTGCGCCGCGGTCTCTTCGTTCTTCACGCGATGACCTTCATCGAGCACCAAACAACGCCAGTACACCTTTTGAGTCAACGTGACGTTGAACGCCGGATTACACGCCATCTCGTACGTCGTCACCGCCACGTCGTACGACTCCGTGTTCGGCACCACCTCCTTACGTAAGCGCGTGCGTTCGTTCTCGTCGCCAGAGTGCAAACGCACGACGCGGAACGAGGGCGCCCACTTTTGTAACTCGTCCATCCACGAAGAGAGCACGGAGAGCGGACACACGATCAAGTGCGGACCGTTCGCATGACGCATTTCCTTGATGCACGCCAAGAATGAAATCGACTGAAGCGTTTTACCCAAACCCATCTCATCGGCCAAGATGCACGAGCACCCTTGATCGAACATGCCGACGTTCCATCGCAAACCTTCGAGCTGGTACTCGCGCAACACCGCCTTGATCATCGCCGGTTGATTCTCCACCGGCATGAGCACCTTTTGCGGCCCCTTGAGCGACGCCTCGTACTGTTCCGCCCGTTCCAAGATTGTACTCTTCACCTGCGGCGTGATGAACGGCTCGAGCACCCTCAACTGCGCCTGCAAGTACTTTGACCGTCTCGTGTGCGCGTCCTCGATGGCTTTGGCGATGTGTTTATTATTCTTCGCGCACGCCACCTCCTCATCCGTCGCCACCTTGGGCACTCTCGGCTTCTTCCGCACGTACTGTCTCTTCTCCTTCTGCGGTTCAAACACGTACTGCGTCCGCCCCGCGTTCTCCTCACCCTCGCCCTCGCCTCCTCCGCCGCCCAGCTCCTTTTCAAACACGCTCGGCTCGCCCTCCGTCAACGAGTAATTATTCGACCGCAACACCGGTTCCCCGTCCACCATGATCACCCTCGCCTTGGTCTTCCTCCCCGACCGTCTCGCCCCCAACGCCTCCGCGAGCACGTCCGCCGGTATCTCTCGCTCGAACGTCTCTCGCGCCTCAGCCTCGCGCGCGCGCTTCCCCGGAAGATGACGCGATCCCGCGCATTCCGCATCCGTCCCCGTCGTCCCGTCGTCCACCGTCGTCGCCGTCGTCACAGTCGTCTCCGCGCCCGTCTCCGCGTCCGTCTCCATCGTCGCCGTCGTCGTCTCCACCCCGTCGCCGTCCTCCGTCGTCATCGCGCGCCTCGAATGTCACCGCACACGAGATGCAACCCTCCGCGCGGGTGCACGCGACGACCGAGGAACGGGACGACGACGCGCGACGACGCCCGCCCGCGGGTCACCGATCGACGCGAGAGTGCGCGAACGAACGACCGCGCGCGCGACCGTCGAGACGTGCGAACGTGCGTGCGTGCGAGACGCGCGTCGCGCTCTCGTCGTCGTCGCGCGCGCGTCGGCGCGCGCGAAAGGGTCGTCGGTCGTCGGTCTCGTCGTCGTCAATCGTTTGGGCTCGATCTGTGTACACTACCGACCCGGTAGTAGTACTGTACCACTTGGAGGACATTCTGTAGTACCGTCGGCGACGCTCGTGTGTGGGTGTGGACAGTGATCGGCGCGTGGTGGGTGATGTATGGAGTGCGCGGGGCGTGTATGTACTAAAAGTATGTCCACGACGGGGCGTGAGAGTCGGACGCGTGGGTGGTGGACGTACGG
>Ga0181576_10002428_pt1 | contig 13907 bp, 7 predicted proteins | sample 101ome_22_FD_132464 | JGI IMG/M metagenome (GOLD analysis project Ga0181576, IMG submission 132464) | Coastal salt marsh microbial communities from the Groves Creek Marsh, Skidaway Island, Georgia - 101412BT metaG (megahit assembly) | ecosystem: Environmental > Aquatic > Marine > Intertidal zone... | reverse complement strand
GGCCTGGGCGGGGGCCTGCCTCCGGGCCACGACCCGGGTCCACAGGCGCGGGTGGCGGCGCGTGAGGCGCTCGAGCGGGCGCGGGACCTCCTCGAGCGGGGCGGGGGGGGGGCGGGGGGCGAGGCTGGGGCCGACCCGGCGCTGTTGGCTCAGGTGCGGGGCTTGCTGGCGCGGTGTGGCGGGGCCGGCGGGGTCGGGGGCGTGGGCGCCGACGACGACGGTGTGGAGTCGCCCCTCGTCGACCTCGGCCTCGCCCGCGCCCCTATTGCCGCCCCGGCAGGGTCCTCCGGCCGCGGCGGGGCCGGTCCGCTGCTGGGCGCTGGGGCGGATCCGGGCCGCGAGGGCGTGTCCGCCGCCCCCCACTCCCGACGTCCGGAGGACGTGGTGGCCACTCTCCACGCGGGGGCCGCGCGGGGCGGGGCACCCCACGCCGAAGTCGACTTGGGGTCGGCGGCTGCGGCGGCCGCGGCGGCGGTGGCCGAGGGGGGTGGGGCCGCCAGACCCGACCCGCCGGCGCCCCTCGCGCCCACGTCCCAGCGACCGTCAACTGTCGAGGGGGGCACTCTTGGGGCGGCGCGGCGGTCGCTGTCGCCCGCGCCGCGCCGCCTGCCCGTTTGACCTCTCCGACCTCGTCCTGCGGGCCTCATGCAAGGAGACGGGGACGACGCGATTGAACCGGACCGCGACCCTCACCGTCCCTCCCCCCTGGCACCACACGAGTCTCACCTCACACTCCCATGAAGGAGGGGAGGGCGACCTTGGGCTTGGCCGTGCAGGTGGTCTGGCCCTTGCACTCGAGGGCGAGGTCGTCAGAGATGAACTTGACCTTACCGGCCTCGGCGAGGTTCTCGCACCCGAGGAAGTTGTAGGGGAAGGCGCACGAGCCGTAGGCCACAGTGTTGGCACGGGCGAAGTTGGCACCCGACGTGGCGAGGCGCTTGGCATCGTTGAGCTCCTTGTTGGCCTCGGACTTGGCCACGAGGTCGGAGACAAGGTCGGCGCGAGCGGGCTGAGCCGAGAGGAGGAGGGCCGCAGCGGCGGCGAGGGCCGCGGGGGCGCGGGCCGAGACCGCAGGGGCGGCGGCCTGCGGAGATGGGAATGGGGGGGGGAGGGAGCGTCGGGGGTTGGCGGGCGGCGTCAGGGTAGGGCCGGAGTTCGGCGAGGCGACGGTGCGCCTTGGCGGGAGTAGATTCGAGGCATGTCGCGCGACGTGGGCGGCTTGCGTCGCGGCCTCGGGAGCCGAGGGCGAGGGTGAGGACGACGACATCGGCCGATCTGCGCCGCCGGGCCGGCCCGTAAAGGCGGACGCGTCTTTTCCCGACCGCCTGGAGGCAGCCGCGGATACTTGACCGCATCGAGCATCCGAGAAGCGCTCCCCGTCGGCGGCTCGGGTCTCGGCGGCCCGCGGACCGCTCCACATTGGCGCAGTATCCAAGCCTAGCTCCTCACCTTGACGGGGGCGGCGGTGATGCGGGTGGTCTGCATCTCTGTAAAAGGTCCGAACAAGCTCGGCTCTGGAGACGTCTGGGCCCACCTTTGACCCTGAGCTCCTCCTGCGCCCCCGCCAAGGTGCCCGAGACGCCTGCCGCGACCGTCCTCACATGCGATCGTAGAAGGCGAAGCAGCGGGCCAACCCCGCCTTGGCCGCCGCAGGCGCAGATTCACACCAAGATGTCCACCGCTCCGGCCCCAGAGCGGTCCGGAGCCCGTTGAGGGCGAGGTTTGGGGCCACCCCCAAGAAGCAGATGGCCTCCCCCCACCCCTTCGGCGGAGGGTCGGCACCCCACCCCCCCACGGCCTCGAAGAAGGCATGCAGGGCCGGGGCATCCGGCAGGGCCACATCCGGGGCGAGTGCCACCAGGGCGACGAGGCCGCAGGTGGCCTCGGCGAGCTCCCTTCCCCCTGCGCCCGCCCGGAGCCCCCGCCCCACCAAGTTGGCCAGGGGGGGGCAGATGTGCGGGGCAAATGGGAGGGCCGCAGTCGGGCAGGCAAGGCAGAGGCGGCCCAGGAGGGTAGCGGCATTCTGCCGGAGGGGCGACCCAGCCTGCCCCAAGCCGTCGTTGACGAGAAGGCTCCAGGCTGCCTCGGTCAGGGTGGGCGCTGCGGCCTCGAGCCATGGCAACGTCCCCGGCGTCATCAGGGCCATTCCGCCGGCTGATCCCGCGTGCGCGGCAAATAGTGACCGCGTGCCCACCACGCCCCCGTTGCACTCGTGTACGGACGCCGCGGTCGCCTCCCCCAGGGCCCACATGACGTTGGCGGCGGCATCCCGCGCCGCGCCGTCCCCCAAACGCAGCAGGGCAAGGCTGCGTGCCCGGCTCTCTTCGTCGCCAAGGCTGCCCAACTGGCACAGGGCCGCCCGGGCGAGCGGGGGCAGGCGCGCGTCGGGCCCGTCGAGCCCGACGACGGAGGCCCCAGCGCGGCCCCCGCGGCCGACGACCTCGCCGATGCAAGCCCACGTCGACCGCCTGAGGGACGGAGAGTGGGCGCACGACGCACACTGGAGGACAGGGCTGGCGCACCACCCGTCTACGGCGTCGGGTCGGATGGCGACGAGGGCGACGACGACGGCGGCGGCTGCGTGTGGCGAGGCGTGGGCAAGGGACCCGAGGAGGTCGAGGGCGACGGCGGCGGCGCCTGCCTGCTGCAGGGACGGGCACTCGGGATGCCGCGCCACGAGGGCCGTGGCAGCCGCCTCGGCGTCGAGGCCCGTGGCGCGCAGCTCGGCGTAGCGGGCGGCGCGCCAGGCCGCGGCAGGCTCGGCAGCGGCGCGCACCCGACTGGCGGCGAGGCGGGCGACGGTGTGGCACGTTTCGGCCCCGGGGGAGTCGCCGGAGGCCCCGGGGCATAGGGCCCCACCGGCGCGCCCCGCAACCCCACAGCACATCGCGATGACCTCTCCAAGGGGGTAAGCCAGGAGCGCCGACCCGGCGCCCTCCTCGGACGTCGTGGATGTGGCCTCTTCATGGGCCCACCGTGCCACGGCGGCCCGGAGCGCGGCACCGCCTGGGCCGTCGGGCCGCCAGAGGGGGGGTGCCGGGGCCGTCGGGCTCGGCAGATCGGCCTCGGTGGCCTCAGCAAGGCCGCTTAGCGCGTCGCAGGCCCGCGCCACGGCGTTGGCCCCCCCAAACTTGGGGTGGTCGGGGGGGCGCCCGAAGAAGTCGGCGAGGGCGGTGAGGGCGGCGGATTCAAAGCGCTCCCGATGCGTAAAAGGGAGGTCCTCAGACAGGGACGCGACACTGCTGCATGCGGCGTTGTGAACGCGTCGATTGGGGTCTCCGATGTGCGCCACGCAGGCCAGTGCGCCAACTCCTGCGGCCTCGACGGCCTCGGGGGACGCAGCCGGCAGCGAGGGGTCGAGGTCTCTACCGGCAGCAAGGGGGGCAAGCCGGCTCACTGTCCAGCAGGCCATCTGTCGGACGAGGGGGTGGTCGTGGTCGCACGCCCGCGCCGCCACAGCGAGCGTCGGTGCCAGGTGCGGGATCATCTCGACCGCGGCGCCAGGTGCGACGGCCCCGAGGGCGAGGAGAGCGGCCTCGACCCGGGACCAGTCCGCCCCAGCCGCGTCGGCGGCAGGCCCACTGCCAAAGCCGAGCCACGCTGACGCCACCGCAAGCGTCGGGGCTAGGACATGGCTCCCGAGCGCCGCGCAGAGGCAGTCGAGCGCGGCGCCCGCGGCGCTGCGGGCAGTCCACGCCCCGCCGTCGTCGGTCCCACCCCAGGCCATCTCGGCCATTGCCGCCGCGTCGTCGTCGCCACCGGGGTCATCGGGGCCGCTGTCGTGGGCGAGGAGGCCACCCTGTGTCCCCGAGGTGTCGCCGCCCGAGTCGTCTCGGCCAGCCCCGAGTGCCTGGGCATCGCTGGCCCGCTCGGGACCCTCCGCCTCCTCTGCCGCGAAGACGGCATCGTCGTCTGAGCGGTACCGCAGGCGGCCGACCAGGGCCGCCACTAGGCGCGGGGCGAGGGGGGCAAGGGCCCCGAGCCATGCGGGCCCGTCAAGCCCCCTGTCGTTCTCTGCCCCACTGCTCGAGACGGACGAAACCCCGCCGAGGGCCTCCCGCTCGGCCTCGTGGGTCGCCCCAGCCGCGGCGTCCGCCCAGGCCGCCAGCAGATCGGCCGCGCTTCGCGCCGCGTCCTCGTCGTCCCCCGCCGTCCACCCGGCGCGGTGCTGTGCCCCCGCCCCCGTCTCCCCATCCCCCTCGAGCTCCCCGATGGCCCACCCCAGGAGGTCGGAGGCGTGTGGGGCGAGCTGCGCGGGGCCACCGGGGAGGCGGACGAGGGCCTCAAGGCCGGGACAGGCAGCACGGCGGGCACCCGGACGGGGGTCCGTGGCGAGGGCGAACAGAGCACGAGCGAGCGCGGTGACGAGGGGCGGGGCGCCCCCCCCTGGGCCGGGCGCGAGGCGGCCCGCATTCCAGAGGGCCGAGATGGCCTGGCGCGCGGCGGTGACGGCGCGGCCCGTGCGGTGGCCGTCGACATCGGCCGCGGCGGCAGCTGTGCCCGGCGCCCCCCGCGGAGGGGAGAGGGCAGGTCTCCCCAACGCTTTGAGTAGCACCTCGGCCACAGCTGCTGCCACGGGGACACTCCCCGCGCCTCCGGTCACGCCCGACAAGCTCGCGTCGGCAACCAGGACCCCCGAGGCCTCGTCGCACACCTCGGCCGCCCACCGCACGGCCCCGTCGGCCGCAGCATCCCCGACGGGCCGGCCATCGAGGGCGGAGAGGGGGGCGTCGAGCAGGGCCCACCCCTCGCCCGACAGGCCCCAGCAGGCGGCGACGGCGGGGGCGGCGGCGGCGGCGGCGCGGCGCAAGGCGGGGTCGTCGGAGAAGGCGGCTAACTGGAGGGCCGATACAGTAGCGGCGCAGGCGGCGGGGGGGCAGTACCGGCTCGCTCCACCCCTTTGGGCGCCCCGGCGCAGGATGTTGCGGCACAGCAGCGCTGCCAGGATGGGCAGGGAAGCGTCGGTGGGGGAGGACGAAGAGTTGTCGCCGCGCACCAGCAGGCTGCAGTAGGCGGGGCTATCGGGCAGGTCGGAGAAGTGCTCGAGCTCAGCCACCACGGCGCGCTGGTCGACGCCGACCGGGTCTGTAGCACTTTGAAGCAGGACTCGAAGTCGCTCCAACGCGGCTCCTGGGAGGTTCAGTCAGGATAATGATGAATTTACGGTCATGGAGATGAGCGGGGCCCGAAAATCTGATGGCTCGGCGCAGAGCGCCGTTAGGAAGAAACGCTGAACGGTCGCCGCCGCCGCTCGCTGGCCGGGCCTGTCTCCGCCTCCTCCTCGCTGGCCTGGCCTCTCCACCTCCAAGGGGCAAACCTTCAGATCCTTCTCGCCATCGTGAATCCACGTCATCTTTGCTTCAGTCAAGCCAAACGCGGAACTGGGACACCCTTCCTTCTCGGCCTCGTCTTCGGCCTCAATCGACGCACGTGGAAGGGGTGTCGTCAAGGGAGAAAAAGAGGGATTCGACGGCCCGCGGGCCCTGCGCAGCCCACCCGCGCCACGACAGCTATCTAGCCGCCACCGCCACCAACGGCCCCGTCTTGTTCGTCAGCGGCGGCGGCCGCCTCGGCCGCCCTCCGTGCTGCGAGCGCGGGAACCTGCTCCTTCGACGCCATCCAGTCTGGTGGCTCAGGGTAGGGTGTGGCCCCTAGGGGCTTCTTGCCGCGCGCCTTCAGCGTGAGATCGTACACAATCGAGCCGCTGCGGAGGGTGCACGACGATCGGGGGGGGAGGGTGGGGCAAAGGTTTCCTCTGGGGGGTTCCAAAGATCATTGGTCGCGCCCCGTTTGGGTGGTTTGTCCTCTGCCTGCCTGAGGTAGAGCATGGCGAGGGAGGTGAGCCCGCGCAGCCCTCGGAACCAGGCGGCGGGTTTGCGCCGGGTCTCGCGGAGCCGCTGCCAGTCGGCGGGGAGGTCGGTGCCGAACCGGTCCGCGTGGGAGAGTGGCCTTGACGCCGTGGCGGCCGCTGCGGCCGAGGCGGCAGCGTTTTTTCCAGCGCTGTTTCCGGGATGCCGCGACGCGAAGCCTGAAGGTGGTGACGAGGGACCCGCTCCGAAAACGCTCTGCTTGCGGTCAGTCATTGTCCCCTCGTTTTCCGCAGATGGCTCGCTTCACCAGCGTCGAGCAAAGCAACGGCGCAGTGCCGGGCGAGACGAGAGGCGGGCGCGAGTTGAGGCGCGCGGTCGGAAGCGTGACCTTCTCCGGAGATGTGTAGCGAGAATGGCGCGCGGGCTCGGCGGAAGCCGCCAGGGAGCCTCGACCCCCCCCCTGGACTGCGAACGAGGCGACGCCGATGGCGTGGGCAGCGGTGCCGAGGGCTGCGTGGCCCGCGGCACGAGACGAGACGGGCCGCTCGCGCCGGCGTCGGGTCGCGGTTAACCCTCCCCGCCGCGTTAACTCTCGCCCCCACGTCGGATCAGATGGAGAACTGTCCCCCCGTGTCGAGAGTCTGGGCCTCGAGCCACTCGGCCCTCTCGCGGTTGACCCCCAGGAGGGACCGCAGTTCGAGGAGAGTGCCGTATTCCGGGGGCACTCGAGTGCTGTAGTCGGTCAGGGCCAGCACGTAGAGGCGCTCGAGCTCGGCGTCGCCGTCGGGCGCCTCGCCCCCGCCTGGCGGTGGGGGCAGGCCGCGGCCATGCCTGTCTACGACGCGTTCGACGCGCGAGGGGGGGTGGGGCGACGCCCAGCCGCCCCCCCCCCCTCGGGTGCCGTCGGGCCCACCCACGCCCCCACCCCCGCCCCCGTCGCCGTCCTCCCCGTGTCCCGCCACAGCGCCGGCGAGGACGGGGTCCCTGCAGATGGCGTGCTCGGCGAGGGCCCCTTTGAGCTCGAGGCAGGCACGGGCCCGGTCGGCGGAGCGCGCATGGCTGGCAGCCCGCTGGACGTGGACAGCCTGCCGCGTTCGTGACAGGGCGCAACGATAGGGGTCGGTCGAGGGACCCCTCTCCGCGCCGGGGGATGCGGAGCGCCCCGCCGTCCCGGGCTCGCGCGCGCCCCCCGCGCTGGGTGAACCGGCGCGTCCCCACGCCCCGGACGAGCCCCCGCCCCCGCCCGCCCACTGCCGGGGCAGACTGCCTGCGCCAAAGCCGGGCGCATCAGGCGACGGCCGGGCCCCGGACGCCTGCTCCCACCGCCGGACCATCCCTGGGGACACGGGCCGTTCACCGCCGCGGCTGATCCCGCGCCCGGGCAGGGCTCCAGCCACGAGGCCGTCCCCCTTGAGATCTGTCGGGACGTCGTTGTCGGCCCCCCCAGCGGCCATCGCCCTCTGCCGGCCGGCAGTGAAGGCGGCGAGGTCCTCGGCGCTCCGCTGGCGACGCATCTCGTCCCTGCGCAGTGGATGAAAAGGAGTAGATGACGAGGGCGGGAAGGGGGGGTGTGGGGCGCGCCTTTCCTCCCTCCCTCCCTTCCTCCCTCCCCCCCACAAGGCACAACCACTCGCCATGATCCGATGACCTTATTCTCCCCCCCGACGCCCAGACCCCTCCGGACACGACGACGCACCGGCGTGTCGAGTAAGACGACCGGGAGGGCGAGGATTCCGGCGACAACGAACCAGGGAGGCAGTGCGGGGATGGCGCCGGCGCCGAAGAGGCCCGGGCCGGGGTGGAGCGTGCCGGGTGGGGGCGGGGCGACAGCAGCAGGGAAAGGCTCGGGGCGTGATCCTGGCACAGCGCAGATTGAACGATGGCGTGCTGCTGTCTGGGCCGGAAACCTGCGGGGGAAAACGCGGGAGGATGTCGGGAGGGATGCCGCCGTCCGCCGCTGCCGGCGCCTCCTCTTGTCAGCGTATCCCCTCTCGTCTTGAGAGACGGACGCGGCTCGACCGCGCACGATGGGAATATGATATGTATCGCCTTGCCACATTCGCTCGCCTCGTAGAAACAGACTCCATCGGCGTGGCTGGGGCCGCCGAGGACGGCCAACCAGGCATAGGCAAACGGGCGCTCGTGGAGCGCGTCTGAGAGCTCAGCCAAAGTACAGATGACGAGAAAATAGTGTTAGGGGTCCGAATTCACCGTCGATGTCCCGCTACGGGGCACTGGGGGTGCGGAGGGCAACCGGAGAGACCAGGCTTGTCCTCGAGAAAAAGAGACTAACGTTCCCTTTCTTCGGTCCCGTGGCGCCAGGAGAGAGAGCCAGCAATGGCGTCGCTGGTGCGTGCGTCTGCACTGGTGCGCAAAGCGGCCGCGTGTCGACCCCGCGCCGTCCGAGGATGTCGTCTCCGTGTCGTCGCCGCAGCTAAGCGCGATGACGACGGCCCCGCTGACGCCGCCGCCGATGCCGCCACCCCCGCCCAGGTGCTGGCGGACGCTGGCCCACGCGTGGAGGCCACGCTGCGCGCGGCCGGTGTGCCGCGCCTCGAGGAGCGACTGGCGTCCCTCCAGGCAGCCACCGAGGCCCCCAATCTTTGGGACAACGCTGACGACGCCCGCCGCGCTATGGTGGCCGCCGCCGCCGTCCGCGCGGAGGTCGAGGAGCTGAGGGGGCTGGAGGCGCGCCTGACGGCCCTAAACGACGCGTTGGCCCTGGCCGCTGAGGCCGCAGCGGACCCCGAGACGCGCGACGACGCCGAGCTCCTTGCTGAGTGTGACGCCGACGCTGCCGACGCCGCGTCCGCCCTGCTCAACGCGCTGTCCACCCGAGAGCAGCGCGACCAGATGACGGGTCGATGGGACAGCCGGGGCGCCTCGATCGAGGTTCGGGCAGGGGCGGGAGGGGAGGACGCTCAGGACTGGCGAGCAGATAAAATCGAGCAGGTGGGCGGGCGGTCGCTCGCTGCTGGCCCTGCCCCCCTTTGCCCCACCTCCTGCTCGTCCCCCCCACCCCAGGGCTGCCATGCTGGCTCGGATGTACATGGGATGGGCCCGACGCCGTGCGGGGCTCGAGGCCAAAGAGGTCGACCGGAGTCCCGGGGACCCCCCCACTGGCGTCAAGAGTGTGACGATCGAGGTGCGCAACGCCGGGGACGCCCCCGGCTGGGCCTATGGACTCCTCCAGGGCGAGCGGGGAGCCCACCGCCTTGTGCGAACCAACCCCGCCAAGTCAAGCGGGACGCGTGAGACGAGCTTTGCGGCGGTGGACGTATCGCCCCTGCTCGAGCGGGACGACGTGGATGCCCTTGCGGGGGTTGATTGTGGCGGGGGGGAGTGGGCGCCCGACTCCGATTTTGAGACAACAACGATGCGGTCAGGGGGCGCCGGGGGCCAGAACGTCAACAAAGTGGAGACGGGTGTGCGGATGACTCATTTGCCCACGGGTCTGTCGGTCAAGTGCACGTCCGAGCGTAGCCAGCAGGCCAACCGAGTGATCGCGCGCGACCGGCTCCTGGGGCGCCTGGCGGCGGCGGCGGAGGAGGCGCGGGCGACGGCCCTCAGAGACCTGCGAGGGGACGTCGTCCGGGCGGGGTTTGGGTCCGCGCCCACGGTCAGGTCGTACGTGCAGGCGAGACCCCCCGCTCCAGCGGCCGACCCTCTCGCCCCCCGGGTCTGCTGCCCCCTTTCCGCCGCCCCCACACCTCCACACCCCTCCTCGATACCCCCTCCCCGTCGCAGTTCCCCTACAAGCTGGTGACGTGTGCGCGTACGGGGCTCAAGGAGTCGGACGTGGGCGGCGTCCTTGACGGTCGTCTCCTGGACGCCTTCCTCGCAGCGGGGCTGCGGCATCGCGCCGACACCAAGGCTTCAGAGGCCGCCGAGTGAGTCATCCTTCTCTCTTCCCCCGCCCTCTTGCCCCCCCCCATCCAGGAACTAGACCGACTCTCCAGCCCAGGGCCGTGTCGTGCCCCGAGCCCCGCGGGTGGCTGTGGACGGCGGTGGCGGCAGCCGCGTGGTGAAGCCGATGCTGGGGGGCGAGGCAGAGGCCTTGCTCGGTGGTCGTCCGGTGAAGCTTGAACGAGGCCTGCTTGAGCAGGTAGACGGCTCAGCACGGTGGGTACAGGCGAGTCCCGTTCCGCTCCTCTTCCGGCGGGAAACAGAGCGCGCCCCCCATGAAAGCGCCGCCGTCTCGCCACTGCCTGGCCGGCCGCCCCCCACCGCCTTCTGACGACTACCTCCGCAGGGAGGCACCCACGTTACCGTCGGTGTGATCGGTCCCGCGATCGCTGGAGGCCGCGGCGAGGACGCAGAGGCCCTCGTCGTCGCGGTCGACTGGCGCCCACCTGTCGGCCCCCCCACGCCCCTGTGCCACGAGCGCGCCAACCTCGTGCGGCGCTTCGTCGAGAGCCTGGTGTGGCTCCGGCATCATCCTCGGTGCCTGATCACCGTCGCCATTCAGATCGGCAGGGAGGACGGTGGGACGCTGGCGGCAGCGCTCAATGCAACCGTCGCTGCCCTCCTCGACGCCGGCGTGCCTCTCCGCGGCCTTGCGGCGGCGGCCGCTGTTGCTGCGGCGCCAGGCTCGCCTGCGCGTTTCGTGGTTGACCCCAACGGCGCAGACGAGGCCGAGGCGCGGGCGTGTGCCACGGCAGCGGCGCCGCTGCCCGCCCTGGGATGGGGGGAGGACGCGGCCGCTTGGGGAAGGCTGCCGGGGGGGGTGGCGGCCCCGCTCCTTGTCGCCCATGCCGAGGGTCCGCTCAGCCTCGCCGAGACGGCAGAGGCCCTCGCCCTCGCCGCCGCGGCGTCTGCGCGGGCAGGAGCGGTTATCCGAGGCGGGTAGGGGGGTGGTTCCCAATTAAAAGTGTAATCACGAGCCCCCCCCGGCCTTCCTCCCCCTCCTCACTTCGCCTCGTACCAGGTGTCCGCTGTGTTCGAGTCCACGCTCAGGCGGACCTTTAACCAGTCGCGCTCTTCGTCCTCGATCCCAAAGGGATTCTCCATGCATCGGACCACGATGCTCCGCGCTTCGACCGCGCTCTCCTTGGGCCCCTCGAGAATGACCTCGTCGTGCACCTGGAGGAGGAGGATCCACCCCAGCTCGGCCAGGCGCGGGTGCCGAGCAATCTTGAGCATGCAAGCCGTGGCGACGTCGGCAGCACTCCCCTGGATGGGCGTGTTAATGGCAGCCCGCAGGGCGTGGGCGCGGCGGGCCTTGTCGCGGCTGCGCGCGGCAGGGAGGCGCCGGCGGCGGCCGAGGAGGGTGGGCACATAGCCCTCCTCCTCAGCCATGGCCCGCATACGCTCCTGCCACACCTCGACCTCAGGTCGCGCCTGGTACCACTTGCCGATGGTGTCACGAGCCTCGCCGATGTCGACGCCGAAGTCCTTGGACAAGCCGTGGGCCGTCTTTCCGTAGGCCAGGGAGAAGTTAAGGATCTTGGCCTTGCGGCGCTCGCTGGCGAAGACGTCCTTGATGAGGGGCAGTGGGGCCTCCTCTTGGCCCGTGGCACCTCCATCCCACTCCAACAGGACCTCCTCGCGGTCAACGGCCGCCTGGATGGTGTCGTACATGGACAGGGCGGTGCGAGAGTGGAAGTCGCCGCCAAGGTGGAAGGCTTCAATCATCGACGCGCAGCCAGCCATGTGGGCGAGGAGACGCAGCTCGAGCTGCCCGTAGTCCGCGACGATGAGGGTGTGCCCTTTCCCCACGTCGGCCTTGAAGGCCTTGCGCACACCGTACCGGTCCTTCTCCAGGGCGGGCTGGTTCTGAAGATTGGGCCGGCGGGCCGAGAGCCGCCCAGTCTCGGTGTTGAGATTGAGCGAGCAGTGGACACGGCCGTCGGGGGTCGATATGTCGTCGCCCTGGAGCGGCACGATAAAGTTGCTGAGGAGCGTGTCGACAGCACTTACTTCGCACAGCTGATCGACGGCAGCGCACGCTTCGAGGCCGGCCCGCCCCCCGCCGGCCGCGGCGTAGAGCCGGCCAATGCCGTCGCGGGCCGCCTCAGCCTGAAGGGCAGCACGCTGAGCGGGCTTGAGGTCGTGCCAGGCGCGGCCGAGCCCGGGCCGGGTGAGGGGGCCGTCGGCGCCTTCGGCCTCGTCCGACGATGACGACTGCGACGAGAGCGGGGGCGGGGGCGACGAGGAAGAGCCCGAAACGGCGGCGGCCGCGACCTCTGAGAGAGGGACGCCCTCAACCGCCTCGCCATCCTCGAGAAGGTCACCGAGGAGGTCGTCGCTACCGCTGTCATCGTCGGCGATGGGGGCTATCTCAGTGTCCCCGGCTTCGGATTTGGGGCCCCGCCGTGCTGCAAGGACGGCACTGTCGGGGTAGCGCTCGGCGAGGAGGGCAAGGGCCTTGCCCGCCTTGCCGGCGTAGCCGCGGAGGACGGGCGTGCCCGCCTGCGGCGCCCCGCTCGGCGTGAAGGCCGTTGGCAGGGCTGGCGGGGGCAGTAGGACAGCACCTTTGGCATCGGTGCCCCACACCGTGTCGAGCTCAACCTCCCAAAACTTGGTGGGTCGCTTCTGCCCATCACGCATAAGGCCCCACTCGTTGTCGACCTTGAAGCTCTTGACGGGCTCGGGCATGGCGGGCCGGCCCCCCTTGGGCTCGCGCACGCTTCCAAATAGGAGCTGCTGGATTTGCGTGTTTGACCGGGCGTTCATCCACTGGGCCCCAGGCGCCCACTCCTTGGCCCAGGCCCGGAAGGCGTCCTCAGCACGGGCAGCGTGGCGCCGGGCATCGGTCTCGGCGCCACGGAGGTGCTCCCGGTCGACCAGGAATCCAGCGCTCTCCATATCGGTGAGGAGTTCTCCAAAGGGACGCCAGAGCTTGTCGTAGACGTCCCACATCGTGACGAGTTCGGACAGGGGCGGGCAGGTAAGCAGGGCCGGGTCGACGTCGCCCAGGGCGGGCTGATCGAGAAGGTGGCCCTGGAGACCGTGGCGGAGGGCCCAAGTGGCCTCGGCGTCGAGGGCCGAGTACTCAATCCACCGGCCACGGGTGAGGGGGTCCTCCTGGAGCGCGTCGACCCCTGGCATCCACTTCGCCTTGCCAGGAGTGCCGTCCTTCTTGAGACGCGGGCGCTCGAAGATGCCCCGCATGTTGGTCTTGCTGGGGAAGCCGGGGGGCATGAGAGCAGGGTCGGCGGTGAGGTCATCGAGGCGAAAGGACGCACGTGAGGTGTCGAGGAGCCGGGCCATGTGGAGGGTGTCGCCGGCAAACCCGGCGAGTTTCAGGGGGCGGCCGTCGACGACTTCGTTCTCCAGGACATGGCGATCGAACCCGTAGTTGTGCCACACTTTGGGCGCGTCGGCGCTCTCCCAGAAAGGACGGAAGGCCCTGAAGATGTCCTCGCGCCTGGCGCCCGACGTGTCGACCCAAAGGGTGTCACGCACGGGGCGTCCACCGGGCGCGCCCGGCGCGGGGCCGCCCTCGACGGCAGGCGGACCGAAGTCGACCCCGGGTCCGGCATGCACGGAAAAGCAGATGACACGGCCGTGGCCGACGGGGCTCTGCCGTGTGACGTCGATGTCAGCGACCTCAGTGTCGCACGCGAAGACGTGCCCCTCACGGGCAAGACGGCGCAGGACCCCAGCCACGCGCACGGCTTCCGTCCAAGAGGCGTCGGTGACGCACTGCACGTGGGAGGGGGCCTCGACGGGCCAGCGGGGGTCGACGAGGCGCTCGCGCGTCCATGGGTCGGCGAGGGGGTTGACCGGGGGGGGCACGGCGTCAGCGTCGCCCGCCTCGGCTGCGTCTGCGGGCTCGGGCGAGCCCAGCCGGACTGGCCGAATGCCGAGGGCCTCGGCCGCGGCCTCGGGAGTGAGGCCAGCGCATCGCAGAGCGGGGGGCCGTCGCGCCGCGAGAGCTGCGTCGCCATCCTCGGACGCTCTGCGGCGCCAGTGGGATCGAAGTTGGGCATCGTCCCTGGCACGTCGGTTCATCAGGACTGCAAGCAGATCCAGAGCCTCGGGCGAAGCAGCGGGAAGACGGGGGGGGTCGCCGCTGGGGACCGTCACATCGTCTGGGATCGACGAGACGGACGTCCTCGCCGCGGGGTGGGGAGACAGCGGCGGTGGTAGCGG
>Ga0181576_10002422_pt1 | contig 13926 bp, 10 predicted proteins | sample 101ome_22_FD_132464 | JGI IMG/M metagenome (GOLD analysis project Ga0181576, IMG submission 132464) | Coastal salt marsh microbial communities from the Groves Creek Marsh, Skidaway Island, Georgia - 101412BT metaG (megahit assembly) | ecosystem: Environmental > Aquatic > Marine > Intertidal... | reverse complement strand
CGTTATCCATCAGCGCTCTCCATATTTTGCGCGGTCCTTCCGCCGCGAGTGGACGGGCATTCCCGCCGGTGCGCTGGCGCTTGATTGGCAGTTTTTATACCGCTGATAAACCCGCGCCCGAGGGAGATGATGCGCACGATGACGCTGTGCACCACGGCGCCGCCGGAGCGCAAGCAGTGGCCGCCGCTGCACGAATTGTTGTAGTTATTATATTTTGTTGTCATGAATAAATAATGTCGAACGTCCAGCGTTTTCTCGCGAATCAAGACGACGGGGCAATTCTCACTTTGCAAAGAGAGTCTTTTCCGATTGAAACGGATGAAGTGATTGCCCAAAACATTGTCATTCAAAATAATGTCGACAATGAGGTGCAATTAGGCATAGTCCAGGATGCTATATATGCATCTACTTCATACTCGCTGCTGTTCCCAGCCGTCGTCGGTGAATCGGGTGAGTTTTTGAAGTTGATTGACGCTAATACTGGCGAATTAGGATTTTCCGCACAGGTGTCTGCCAATGACAACACATCTCTTTTTCGACCGATACAAATATTGTGATCACTCCAAACTCGTTCACAACCAACTCAGCCTCGAATGTGCCAATCTCAGTGACGCTCGCGCCACAACCCAACGTAATCGCGGGCACTTACCCTAGTGCGAACGTTACCGTCAACGCAGAGGGCATTATTACGGCGGTGTCCGCGGGCTCCGGCGCTGCGTCATCTTCTTTGTCTAATTTGACTTCGAAGCTCGAAATCCTCGCGGATTCTGACCTTTTATCATATGTCGCGGGCTCGCTCGCCCTGACCGTTTCGGCCTCGGCAACAACCTCTGCCAACCCCGTGGTCGCACCCGCTCTCCACGGTGGCGACGACGCCAGCAACGCCGACGCGGCTATCCCGCTGCACCTGAAAGCCGCGTCCTCCACGGTCCCCCTAGCCCGGCTGGAGGCCGCCGACGCGGTTCTCAGCGTGGTCTCTTCGGCTGGCGAGGCGAGAGTGCACTTCGAAAGTCTTACACACGCACCTCTTTGTGGAATGGCTGTTGGATTTGGCAATTCGAGGAACTTTGAAATCGCGTCAGCGCACGCGCATGCCGGATTTAGCGCCAGCGATCTTAAGACGGCGGCTGGTGCCGCTGTGTCGACTGCCTCCATGCTCTCGTTCGAGCCGCAGAACTCGCACGCGTCCTCCGCCCTCACAGGGACAACCACGTTCACCGCCGGCTCGAAGAGCGTGACCGGCACCCAGTTCCAGACAGATGGCGTGGTCGACGGAGCCCTCCTCGAGACGCCGGCCGGGGTTAGATATACCGTACACACAGTATCCAACGAAAACACTTTGACGCTCAGAGAGGACGCGCTGGCGACCGAAGTAGGTGCCGCCACCGTCCATCAAATTCAAAAGCGAATTGTAGCGTCACCTCTGTTCGTTATGCAAGGCGGAGCACAGTTGGTCGATGGAGGGTTGCCCGCCAGCCGTCCAGCCGTTGGAACGTCTGGTGCCGCCGCTTCGTACGAAATTCGCTCGCATGCGTCTGCGTCGAATTCGGACGACGATGGTTTCATGCGGATTCAGGCGGGCGGCGGTAGCACCGCGGCCTCCGCGGCATACATTGACCTGTGCGGCACTCGCGCTGCTTCTGATATGAGCAATTCAGTACGGGTTGGCGCGGGCGGCGTGAATTTGACGCTTACGTCGACCGCTCTAGTTCCGAGCACCACGCTGGACCTCGGCTCTGCGAGCAATACCTTCGGTGCGTTGCACGCGTCTTCGTTGAATTCTACGAATTATGCCTTTGTGGATGATGGAACGAGCCAGTTGAAATTGGATCTCGCGGCAGGTTATGACTATTTGATTGACGGAGAAGCGGACTTGAAATTCCAGACGGGAACATCTTCTGTGAGCGTGGTTCACGACGGCGCAATCACTTTGACCACTGCTGGAGCCGTTGCCGCTGTGGTCGACAACACTGGCTTGACTATGTCGGCAAACCATGGACTTGTTTTGAAAGGCACGAATAAGGACACCAAGTTCGCGTCGGCTAACGACGTCTGTGGCGTTTTGCACGGCGGTGTGACGCAGGTCGAAGTCGGAGACGCCGGGCTTCGCATCCCAGGTGGACGCAAAATTCAACTTTATGAAGGCTCTGCTGGGACCGCGGGGGCTGCGAGTGGGAATGTGGGGCTGGAGATTATTTACGAGAATGCGAATTCAGTGGTTCGCGATGTCGGTGTGGGACAGATGCTTCTGCGGTCTAACGGCGCGGGCGTCTACATCCAAAATTCGTCGGGTGTGAACATGGCGCAGTTCGACTGTTCTACAGCTTCGCAGGAAGCTGTTCGCCTGTATTTCAACAATTTGTTTAAACTTGAAACATCAGCCGCGGGTGTTGACATCACCGGTTCGCTAACTGCCACTGCCGGTCTCGTGGCCGGCGGGGTCGTGTCAGGCGTTTCCACACCGGTGGTCGCAACTGACGCTGCGACGAAGGCGTACGTTGATCAATTTCTTGCTGGTCTTAGCTTCGTCGCGGCGGTTGATGTTGTTGAGACATCCACGAACTTGCCGGTGGCTACGAGCGGCACTCCATCACAGGTAACCACTATCGACGGGGTGGACGTCCACTCGCTTGGTAAACCAATTGTCCGCATTCTGTTGCTCAATCAAAGCACCGCGAGCGAGAACGGCGTGTGGTCGTATGATACTACTAGCTTCTTGTGGTCGCGGCCAGCCGATTTTGCCGCCGGCACCGGCGCCGCGAACAAGTCTCTGTATGTCGACGGAGGATCGACGAACGCAGGGAAGGGTTATGTTTGCACGTCTGCGAACACGGCCGACACCATCGACACCTCAAATCTTGCGTTCGTAGAGTTCGCTTCGTCGGCGTTCAATGTGGACGCCACATCACTCGTGAACAATGCCACAGTCATCGGCTTGGCCCCGACGGTCACCTCGGTGCACTCGTTCTCCAATACCTTAACAGCCTCCAAAACTTCGGGCACCGGGTTGAGCGTGACCTCGGACGCGGTCGTCAGCGGAGCGATCAAATGCGACACCATCACCGAAACCACGGCCGCCGCGGGAGTCACCGTTGAGGGCGTTCTCGCCAGGGATGGGGGTGTTTTCATCAACCAATCGACCGAGTTATTGTCCGTGGGTGGTCTGGGTGAGTACAAGGTATCTGTCTCGTCGAACGACGTGTTCGTTGATTACAATCAGGCCGGCAATGTCGCGAGTCACCGGCTCTACTGCGACACGCTCGATTTCCTTGACTTCTCTGCTTCAGGTGGGGGTGCCACCCTACTGAAATTGACCAACGCAGCCAGCGGTGGCTATTGCTCGCTTTATTCGGGAAACAGCGAACGACTTCGCACCACTTCGAGCGGGCTCGAGGTGTTCGTGGGTCAAGCCGCGGGGGAAATCAACTTGTCGAACTCGCTCACCTCGGCGTCTAGCGCCGAGTGCTCCATTACCTACACGCCCACAGTCTCCGGCGGTCCGTTGCACACGTGTGTTAAGCAGACCGGCACGCTGGCGATGGCTAGCAAGCAAAACAAGTACTCCCTGTATCTTGGCTACGATAATTCCAAAGCGTCCACTCCCGGCACCGGCACCGGGTTCGTCGAGGCGTTCCACGCTCGCTTGTACACCAAAACGAGCACCAGCGCCGCCGACCTGACGGTGCAATTTGGCGGAATGACTTCCACGTTCGCCATATCCGACGGAAAACCCCAGTTCATGCGGTCATCCAACGGAGCCTACACCGAATTCGATATGAGCGCGCAGGAAGATACATACACATTGCTCATGCCCGCCGCTGCACCAGCCGCCACTGGAAACGTCCTCTCCGTGACCAACATTTCTGGTTCAACCTCCACACTTTCGTGGAGTGCCCCCATCTTGAGTTCTGGGACTTCTATTACGGGCGGGGGCGAAGCTCTCCGATTAGACGGTGAGATGGGGGCTACGGTGACAGCCGGTAGCTTCACGGTCGGAAAGGTCTACAGAATTCTTACCACGGGAACTACCGTGTTTACGGGCATCGGTGCAATCAACTCCACCCCCGGCACATGGTTTACCGCCACGGGCGCCGGCAGCGGCACCGGTACCGCGGAACTGAGCAACGACAACTACGTAAGCTGGTACAGCGGCGGAGTCCGCCAAGCATACATAGGTTATCCGACGGAAGGGAGTGCGTCGTTTGAGATAAACCTGAATCAGGGGTTAGGAATGACCTCGGATATGACCGTGGTTTCGCCGGGTAGTGGTGTGAATATTGATTTCTACAGCCAACCGGCTGTCAACAACGGTGGCGGCCACGGACAGTTGATGCGGCTGCGATACACGGGCGATGGGACGACTGTGGTTGCAGATACCGGCGGGACACTCGCATTCGGTGGGTTGGTCGATACTGTAGGGAATCTAGGTTATCACGCCACGATCGGTGGTTTCAAGCGGAATGCGACCCCCTCCAACTACGAGGGCTATCTGACAGTTTGCATAAACAACTCAAGTGGTACCATGACCGAGAAGATGCGCGTCACGGACACCGGACTTGACGTGAGCGGCCACATCAGCGCTTCGGGGAACGCCACGATCGGTGGATCGGTTTCTGGGAAGCGACTGATTGTCGGAACGAAGGCGAACGGAGCTACGATGACGGCGGCTGAATCGGGGTGCGTGGTGTTTCAGAGTACGAACGGAGCCACGATCACGCTGCCCGCCACTGCTGCTGGTCTTACCTATACGTTTATATGGAATGGTGTTGTTGGGCAAACATTTAATATTTCTCCGAATGCAAGCGATCGAATTAGCGGGACCCTTCGGAAACTGAACGGAACGGTGGTTCTGGCTTCAAACAACGGAGTCGGCGCGGATGATAAGGATTTGCAATTGACGTCGGGTACTGTGGGTGATCGAGTGACTCTTGTGGCGGATGGTACGACTGGGTGGTTCATTATGGATGGAGTGGGAGAATGGGCATTTGAGGCATAAGTTTGAAATTAGATAGACCAAGAGAATTTGCTCTTGGGTACACTTGAGACCATGAACCTACCAGACCTCTTGGGTGCTTGATAACGCCGCTTCATCGACAACTTGGGTGGTGTCCACTTCTTTGGGTGGTAATTTCTGTTCCTCCCGAGTTTCTTCTGTGAATCTGGTGGGGTAACCATTGATTTTATAACGAAGCGTCCGTGTCTCCCCTCGGGCATAGGGCGAGTTGTTGCTGGGAAGGATGGGAGCACCAAGCGCTTACGCCCCTTCGTGGGTATAGCGATGATCGTGTTCTTACCTACTTTTGCGATTGTTGGTATGCTCCGGTGTTGCTTTTTCAATAACTTCTTGAAATCGGATATTTCCTTCTCTCGTGCCCTTGTTTCCTGTGCTCGTTGCTTGGTGCGATTGGTTCTCATGTCAGTAATCACAGCAACGCGAGAGGGCTTGGCGACGGTTGTTATCTTGAAGCGACCGACTCTCTTGGGCTTGGGTGTGGTCGAAACATTGGAGATATTGAATCGACCGACTTTTTTGGTGGGACGAGGTAAATCGGTAATAACCAGGCCTTTGAGTCCCCTGCGGCGCGAGCGGCGGGAACGGGAACGGCTGCGGCGGCTACGGCGGCGGCTACGGCGGCTACGGCGGCGGCTACGGCGGCTACGGCGGCGTTTAGACGTCATTTTTATTGTAGTAAATGTTTTAAAATCAAATTTGGGTAATTGTTGTTATAATGCTATTTGGTTTCCGTTGGCTTCGTACGCCCGAGCGAGCCAGTTAACAACGGATCCAGTGGATATAGTTAGGCACGTTAGCTCTACAAGCACAGCATTGGCTGGAATAGCCACATCATTGTTCGTCGTGCTGTTTATTGTATAACTAGCTGAATCGGTCTGAATGCGGTAGGCACCGTTACTCAATAACGTCATTTTTGTTCCGGCTGGTGACAAGGGTAGGATATACTTATGGGCGGAATTCGCCGAGTTGGTGACGCATGTGCAGTCTTCTGCCAATAGAGCAGTGCCGACACCCGATGCGAGACCTGCGTCGCGCGTCGGGGATTGATTTATGTTTTGCACCACTATCTGCGTTGTGTCTGAGGCGATAGCGAGGCGAGTGTTTGCGGTCGGTGCGCTTGTGGGGAGCTTCAGATCGTAGCTTCCGGCCTGCGCTGCATCGAGAATTAGATTGACGCTCTGAGAGTTGTTCTGCAGTGCCAGCTTGATCCCTGCTCCCAGCTTCACGTCTGTCTTGGTCACCTTAAGCTGCGGGTCGGTGGTTTCGTCCACGTACACTGCGATAGCGCCATATGAGTCGCTGGCCGAATCAATAGTAATTTTTGCGTCGTCGTTGCTCGCGTGCGTAGAGCTCAGTTCCACCGCGCCTCCCGCGGTGATGTCGATTTTGTTCGCGTTTGTTATTGAGGCGTCTCCCCCTGCAGGATTTTTGAAGAGCTCAAAATAGTCACCAAGTCCGTTATCGAGGCGCAATCTCCTGTTGCCACCTATCATAGCCCCGTCCTCGTCGATTGTTAGCGCTGGCGTGATCGCCGCGGGGCCTACCGTGAATCGAAGGTATCCGTTACTGCCAGATCCACCGCCCCAGAAATCGATCGAATTATTTTTCGCTGTGAATCTGAAGCGTCCGTTGTCGGCGACCGCGCCCAATATAGACCCATCGGCGTGCGTGTTGGCATTGAGATTCACGTCAACTCCCGCACTTAGCGTGATATCTTGCAGGTGGCTAACCAGCAGCTCGCTGGCTTCCAGACCGATAGTTGAAAAAGTTACCCCGTCGTCTCGGCTAAGCGCGAGCGAGGGTGTGGCGGACGCAGCCACCACCTGCAATTGACCTGCTGCGGTTAGCTTGAGTCCTCTTGCATAATTGCTCGCGGAGTCGCCGTTGAACCCCTGCCAGATCGAAAACTTGTCGTCGTCCTTTGTCCCCAATTTCCAGCTGCTAGTTGCGTTCGCCTTGGCGTTCTCAAATTCAGCATAACACGCTCCGGCTGTAGCACCAGTGTCTGTCGCTTTCAGCAACAAAGACACGTTGCCCGACGTGCTCTCAAATGTTCCTAGGGGCTCTGACATCGCAGAATCCGCCGACCGCGCGTGCAGAAGCCCGCTCGGGCCGCGGTAATCGCCTATCTCGACTACTGCTACGTTTCCGAATCGGGGTAACATAAGGGTCAGGTCTGAGCCGGCGTAGCTTGTGAACCGGATCCCGTTGCCTGTAAACGATGGAATATCCACAGCTGTGACGGTTCCGATATACGAAATTTCGTAGACCTTGGCGTTGTTGCCGCTTAGCCGCACCAGGTCGCCTACGTTTGGTGGTGGGTAACTTGTAAGGTTTCCTGTAACGTCCAACAGTTCGACGTACGACGCGGTGACATTGCAGACGCTCCATGCGCCGGGATACGTGAAATCGGTTCCCCATTCGCCATTGGGGACGCCTATTACAAGTTGACCAGCATCAGTCACGCGCATTTGCTCCTTCATGACACCGTTTAAACATGTACCGATCGAAAGATACCCAGACAAGTCGCCGCTGGTAGCGTTGGTTTTGCGGCCCGCGATTTGCGCCATCGCGGATGTAATATCGCTTCCGTCGGTGCACTTGGCGCAGAGCGCGACGGCTCCGCCCGCGTGTGACGCGACGGCGCTGGTCTGGGCCACCGCCACTCTTAGTGCGTTGCTCCCGGAAGGATTGTTTTCAGCTGGGTTCGTTTGAGTGATGAATTCGAAATTGGAAAAGAACGAGGATGGCAGTGCCGATCCGACGACCAACCTCCCCGAGAATAAGCGGTTGCCTTGGATGTCATCGGCGAGGCTCAGAACGTTGTTTGTCATCTTGATTGTCACATCGTCGGTCGAAAATGTAGCGCTGCTAAACTGCGCCCACTCCAGGGCGTTCGTGCCGATTCGGTCTGCGGTAGTTGGAGCCAGGCACGTGAACCCTTTACCCGCCTGCGTACCTCCGTCCACAAAAACGGACTTATTCGCGGCGTTTCCGTCGAGCGGGAAATCGGCGGGCCGACTCCACGATTGCGTGGACTGTTTGTACACCCAGATGGCATTCTCCGCGTGGTTAGTCGGCGGCGCCGCGCCTCCCTGCGCTGTGAGAAGAAGGCGTACCTCGTCGTCAAGGGTCGAGAGAGTCACGCCATCAATGCTTGTATAAGCCGCACCGATGGTGAGGCCGGTAGTTGATGCCAGATCCACTTTCTGGACCCAACTGAGACCGTTTACGAGATTCTCTGCAAACCGGCGGTTGCACGCGTCGGTGGGCTGGACCGGATCGGATACACCGGAGACGATTCCGGAAACCGCTAGATCCCCGTCCACGGTAAGACCGGTTGAAACTGCCTCTGCCTTGGTCGCGCCGTTCACGCGGAGCTTGCTGACCTCCCTAAACTCCAGCTGAGCTGCCGACGACAGGACCAGCGCGTCGTCGGCGTTTCCGGCGGCGGCAGGCAGGGCTAGGGTGTATGTGGCGACGTTGGTGGCGGCTGTCAGGGTTGTGGAGCCGGTGGTGCCGCTGAGGTTTACTGATAACATATCCAATGATCCGGTGACTGCAATGCCGGTTGCGGTCGTCTCGAACTTCTTTGCGCCTGCGTGGTAGAGCTCGCAGCCAGCGGACGTGACGAACTTGGCCATCGGAACGTTTGTGCTTGACGTATCCCTGATTTCTACGGCCGCGCCGCTGCTCTGAATGATGAGGTCTCCTGTTCCTCGCTCGTTTATGTATGAGTCGTTTCCATCGTGGTACAATTGCAAATCGTACGCCGAGCCCAGGGACAATTTCTGGCCGTCTTGTGGTAGATGTATTACGCCGTTGTTCCGAATCCTGAATAGCTCCACGTGCGGGTTGGCGCTTATCGAGGTCGAGGCGCCTCCCGCTGCCGCCTTGAACACGATGTTTCCTCCCGCTGCCAGGCCAGTTGATCCACCGCCACTCAGAACCAGATCTAGCCCTGGCTGGTCCACGCCCGCCGAAGGCGTGGCGAAAATTTCGCCCGTCGTATGATCGATGGTTAGATTTCCTTGAACGATGTCCTGCGTTCCATCGTAGAAGCCGCCAGCAGCAGCAATCGAAAGTTCTTCGACTTGCAATATTCGGCCTTTCTCGTCGACCTCGAAGCGAGGCACGGTCGCCCCGGACCCGTAGAAGCCGGCTGGGCTGATGTACTGGCGGAGCGCGTTCGCTAGAGAGATGGTAATTGATGCATCCACGCGTTGGTTTACGTTGAACGTGCCCCCCGTGACAGCTACCTCGCCGGGCGCTCCAGTTATGTTTATGTCTGCATCGTTGGGCGCGAGAGTGGAGATCCACTCTAGCTCGCCGGTCGAAGCATCAGCCAGGGCAAGCGCCTCGCCAGTTGCTCCAACGGTTGGCGGGAGCTGAAGCGTGTACGATTCGCTCGTGGTATATGTCGATTCCTTGACTCGGATGCGAACGGCATTACCGGCATCTGCTTCGAGGACCAGTTCGTTGGTTTCGAGTTGGTTCGTTTCGAGGTTGAATCGATAGTCGTCCTGTCCGAGAATGGCTCCATCATCGTGGGCTTGCAATATGTCATCCACGTTGGACATCGGTCTTTTTTTTCGCAAACATTTTATTGATCTCGCGTAGTGTTTTTGGAAGTTTAACAACAATTAATTTTTATAATTTGTAGTAAATGAGTACGCTCCAGCCGACGACGCTTGTGTCTAAGGAATTTACGCCGGAGGTCATTGAAAAGATTAAACGTGGTGGGTCGAGGCGCGAGGAGAGCAGCGCTCTCTCAAAAGCCGACCAGATTAGCAAACGGGTTGACAAGATTGAGCCCGAAGCGAGCAAACAGCGTGTAGAGACGCTCAAGAGTTTGTTTTTCAGCGGGCTCAGCGCTATCCCGGCTTTATTGATTCTTACGTTTCTAGTAATCATGATTTTCGTACTGTGAGATCACTCGAAAAAGTGACTAAATCGCTCGCGCAGTCCGGGCGAGAACTTCACTCCGTAGTCTAAAAACAACTTGACGATCGCCGGGTGTCCTCCGACCAGCGCAGCGGGGGCGAACGCCTCGTTGATGGCGCTGGAGTGGTTCAGGAAAACCTCGATGATATCAGCCCGTCCCTGCAGAAGCGCTGGCGTGATCGCGTCTCGATCAGGAACAATCCCGGCCTTGAGAAGCAGTTTGAGCACCCGGGTTCGTCCGCGGAGCGCTGCAATCGTGAGACAGCTGGCGTCAAACGGCACGCGGCGGCCGAGGAGGAACCGAACCGTCTCGAGGGGGGCGTCCTCCGCCGCTGCTATGGCTGCGTGCGCCATCGTCTCGCTATCTGTTAGGCGGAAGTTTGTAAACAGGTGGAGCACCAGCTCGAAGCGGCACGAGCGGACAGCCTGGCCCACGCATCGTGGGGTTATCGCAAATGAGCCCGAGCAGCGCACACGTTCGAAGTGCGTGATGGATCCGAACAGAGCCGCTTGTTCCAAGACGTAGGGGTCCTGAGTATTATGCAAGCTCAACAGGAATCGCACGCAGTCGGTAGCCCCCTTGGCGGCTGCTCGGTGCAGTATGTCGGTTGCCGGGTAGAAGCCCTGCTTCCGAAAAAGAAATTGCAAAAGACTAACGAAATCGAAATCGACCGCTCGCCTAGCCAGACGCCTGAACACTCGCTTCGATCCCCGAAGGAACTTGCGGACCGTGAAATTCACGTGGAACACCTGGGTCTTGCGCGTCCTGAACGCTTCCTCTAATGTGCAGGCAATCACGTCGACCACCTCCGAGCGGGGTGCGAGGGCTCGAATCACGCGCGCTTCGAGCGGCGTCAGGTAGATGGCGATGTTTATAAACCCCAGGCGGATGGCGCGGTGGGCGAGCGACTCGGCGCGCCTCTCGGAGCAGTGCTTTTTCAGCGGGGGGGTCATTGGGTTTAAAAAATTGGTGGGATTGGAGTTGAAAGGTATCTCGACTTGTTTGGACCCCAAAATCGCTTTTCAGCTCAAAAAAGGGCGGCGTATGAATTTCCCCCCGATAGGTTTTCTAGGCTGACCCCGCCTCCGCTGGCTGGGGGCGGCACGTCCATCGCAGGTGCCTGCATCGGCGGCGGTCCGTTGCGAGGGTCGTTGGCCGCCTGGTCGGTGCGCTCTGGTCGGTACCCGTAGGGTTTGGCTCTCGGCGGCGGCGCGGGTCCTTGCTGGGGTTCCTCCGCGAGCTCCTCCTCCTCCTCCTCCATCTGTGGTTGAGGCGCTGCAACCACGGGCTCTACCAACTGCAGAATTTTGTTAAAGTCGCGCTTGAGGTCCACGAGTTGCCTGGCCTGGGCTGTGAACTTGGAATGTAACAAGTAAACCGCTATAATCGCAACGAGCGCTACGACAGCGAGCATTCCTTTACACATTGTCCAATTTTTTTTTAGGGGGTGATTTAGACGCGAGGGGAGGGCGCGAGCGCGCGCGCCAGTTCGATGTCGGAACACGCCCGGGTGAGCTGCGCGGAGTCGTCGTGAGCCGCTCCGATAAACTCAGCATCTTGGCGATGGCGTTTTTTGCCGGATGGTCGGACCAGCGCTCCCTCAGTGCATCCTTGGCCCGCGCGACGGACGACGAGGGGTGGCACGCGCTGTTTCGAACGCGGCGGATCTCCTGCAGTTGCCCCCATTCCTCTCGGGTGATGCCGCACTCGGAGTGCATGATTTCGGCTATCGCGTCGCGCAGGGATGTGTCTCCCTTTTTTTCCAGCTCGGCGGATGTCGTAAATGTGTCAATCCACGAGTTGAGGCGGCACTTCGGGAAGCGGCGGCGCAGTTGCTCGTACGTGTGGGCATAAAAACGCGTGATGTGCACAACGAAGGAGTTGAGGTCTGAAAATTTGAGGAATTCGTTTTCAAGATTCATTCTCTCTGGGAGCAGCTGTTTTAGTTTTGCCGAGACTTTTTTTGGCTCGGATTTAGGTGTGGGTATCGGGATTTTTAATCGTTGCAATTAATAAAAGTCATGAAGCAAATCATTTTAGAGTGCTTCGGTCGGTCGGAGCTGATTGACCTGCCGTTGGACCAAGTGAAAATCCGCCGCTCCAAATTAGCAATACACCCAAGCACCTTTCTGCTACTGAACGGGCGCCCGTGTCCCTCCATGATTATCCTGCGCCCCCTTGACACGCTGAGCATGCATGGAAAAATCCTTGGTGCCGGGCTTCTTTTTGGGGGTTCAAAATCACAAACAACCAACGTTCATAGAACCAATATGCAGAGATCGTTCGCTAATGAGATGAATAAGAGCGTAATGTCGTCCATCTCGACGAATCAGTCCTTCTCGGGACGTGATATGATCGTAAAGGGAGAGGGAAACAAGGTGAACATCAAACAGGTGGCGGACGTCGAAGCGTCGCAGTTCGTGAGTCAAATGAGCAAAATTGCGGACGCACTCAAATCCACGCTGACGAGCCAACTGGAGGCATCGGTGCAGGAGGAGAAGAGCGCTGGCGATGCCGCTACCGCGTCTGGAGCGGGCACCCCTGCCGGAGGGACCGCGTCTGCCACGGCGGGCGGCCTGGTGAGCACGTCTAGTTCGAGCGTCAACACCACAAACGAAGTAGCGAGCTATATGAACATGACTACCGCCGTGTCTGACAAAGTTCAGACTGACGAGTCGATTGTGCAGGAGTTCAATATGCGCGATATTATTGTAGAGGGTAAAAACAATGAAGTCGACCTTGGCCAGAGCGCAGCCATCAAAAAGATTTTGGACATTGTTCAACAGGCGGAGGCCTCTCGAGATATCGAGGACGAGGTGTCAAATCTCACGACTGTCACCATGACTATGGAGTCCTCGGGGTATGATGCGATTAAGTATGCCCAGATTGCCGGCGCGATCACGACGATCGCTTTTATCGTCGTGTTCTTCGGATCGGGCATGGGCGGCGGTAACCCCGCGGAGGAGCGCAAAGCGTACGTGGAGCAGAGCTGCGGTGCGCAGCCGAGTGAGGAGTGCCGGCGCGAAGCGAACTCGCAGCACACTTCGTCGAAAAACACCAAGATGGCTTTGAAGGTGTTCGGTATTATCATTGTAATTGTCATCGTGGTTTACGTTCTGTACAAGTTCGGTAAGTACATCAAGGACAAGCTTCTTCCATAGTGCCCACTAGGCTTTAAAAATATCTGCGAAAATAAAGATGATAGTTAAACTCACGGAGTTTCTGAATAGGCGCGTCGTGCTTCGAAGTGCGGTGGCCTCGCTGTTTTTGTTGGTGGTGGGTCTATCGGTGGCGCTGGGGGTGGTGTATAATCGAAAGCGGGGAACTCGTACCAAGAAATTTGATGCTGCAACCGCGTGTCCCGCCGCCGGGTACGCGCTGGTCGACGAGGACGGCAGTAAGGAGTGCAGGTGGGACGAGTCCAAGGAATACGTGCTGGCATCGGAGTGCACGGGTTGCAATTCGGATGAATATATGAAAAAATCGGATGCCAAGGACCGGTGCACCAGCGAGTGGGGGTTCATGAAGGAGGACGAGCTGGATCAAAAGTGCGGGGAGCGGGGGCTGATGAATGAGTCCACGGCGAAAGCGAAGTGCGTTGAGAACTGGGGCTTCTTTACTAAGGAAAGTTGTCCTAAAACAACGTGCGACACGACCAGGGACAGTTGCGACAAGCGCGTGGCTGCGGAGGTGGCGAAGACTGTTGCCAAGCGCGACGAAGAATACATTCTGCGCAAGGACGCGCCAAAGGACCAACGGAAGGAGCTTCGCGATACGCAGATCGCGCTGGGTGTGGGCCTCGGTTTGTCGATTACGCTGAGTCTCGTGGTGTTTCTGTATTATTTTTTTACGGGTAGAGCCCCCCAGCCATGAATTATACGCTCTTAATTATTTGTTTTTCTTTGGAAGATTCCGAAAACGGTTCCGAAAACGGTTCATCAAGGACCTCTATTTGCGGGGGGGTCTG
>Ga0181576_10002421_pt1 | contig 13935 bp, 9 predicted proteins | sample 101ome_22_FD_132464 | JGI IMG/M metagenome (GOLD analysis project Ga0181576, IMG submission 132464) | Coastal salt marsh microbial communities from the Groves Creek Marsh, Skidaway Island, Georgia - 101412BT metaG (megahit assembly) | ecosystem: Environmental > Aquatic > Marine > Intertidal zone... | reverse complement strand
CTGAGACTCCAACGCCTCCTTCGACGCGCGGAGCTCCTGCACCTCGGCGCTCGACGACGACTGCGCCTGCGTCAAAGCCGCGCTCTGAGACTCGAGCTCGGACTGCAGCGTGCTCATCTGAGACTCCAACGCCTCCTTCGACGCGCGGAGCTCCTGCACCTCGGCGCTCGACGACGACTGCGCCTGCGTCAAAGCCGCGCTCTGAGACTCGAGCTCGGACTGCAGCGTGCTCACCTGAGACTCCAACGCCTCCTTCGACGCGCGGAGCTCCTGCACCTCGGCGCTCGACGACGACTGCGCCTGCGTCAAAGCCGCGCTTTGAGACTCGAGCTCGGACTGCAGCGTGCTCACCTGAGACTCCAACGCCTCCTTCGACGCGCGGAGCTCCTGCACCTCGGCGCTCGACGACGACTGCGATGCTTCAAGCGACTCGCGCAAATCATTCATTTGCGACACCAACTCGCTTTCGTGCTTTTGTAGTTGAGCCACATTCTGCTCTTCTCGTTCCAGCGCCGAAGTCGTCTCGTCAAGTTCATTCTTTGCGAGATCGAGAGTCGTCTCGAGATCTTTCACTCTGGCGGACGCTCCGGCCGCCTCCTCACGCAACGCCGCCAGTTCTTCGGCAGACGGACCAGACGCCTCTAAACGTTCCACGTCGCTCGTTTTCTGAGTGATTTCGAGCTTAAGTGACGATATGATAGCTTCCAACTCTTGCACCTTTTCAGCGGACTCTGCGTTTGAAGCGGTCTCCGTCTCGCCTTTCGCCATGAGAGCCTCAAGCTCCTCGATTCGAGCCTTGAGGCTCGTCTCCGTGGCGGCCGACTTTTCCCTCTCCTCTAATAAAACTTTTTCAATCGCTTTCAGGTGTTTTTCCAGATGCACCTTCTCTTTCTTCTGCTCTGCACTCTCCTCCGGGTCGGCCCCGACGCTCTCGCGCGCCTTGACGAGCTCTCCCTTCAAACCCTCTATCTCCGCGGTCATCTCCGTCCACGCCGCGGACGCTCGCTGACGAATTGTCTCCTTCTCTTCGCTCACCGTCTCCAACGCCACCTTCAAACGATCGTGTTCGACCGCCATGCGTCGCATCTCCCCGTTGAGCGCCGCTTGCGCCTTTTCCAACGCATTCGCGTGTTCCCGCGCCTCCCTCAGCGCTTCCGCGTCCCCATCGCTCGCTCCCGACGCACCGAGACCATCGTCTCCTCCAGAACTTCTCGTCCTCGCCCGATCTCTCGCGCTCGCCACGCGCTGCGTTTGATTTTGCACCGCCGTGCCGATTTTCGCCTTGGCGACATTGAACGCGTTCTTCATGCTCACCTCGCCTCGCGCGCGTCCCGTTCGACGCGTTCACGACCGCGACCGCGCGCCACAATCGGTGATCTCTCGTCCGATCCCCTCGAACCGCCGTGTCGCGCGCGCCGCGCGTCGCCGTCCGGCGTCGGGCGTCCCCCGGAGACTTGGGCTATCCACCTCCCATAAACAGTTGGGGGGGACTCCTGGCGAGTTGTGAATCGTCGTCGGGGCCCGTCCACGTTTCAAAATCCGAAAAACCGGGACGACCGGGGCGCGAGACGACGACGCGCGCGGGCGCGGCGACGACGTCGCGCGATGAACGCGAGCGGCGTGTTTCGCATGTCCAAGAAACCCGCCGAGGATGCCGCGCCCTCCGGCGAGGACGGCGAGGCGACGACGATGGGTGGTCCCGGCGAGACCACCGCGGCGTCGGGACCTGTCTCCGTCGAGGGAGGATCGCGCGCGAGGGAGACGGACGCGCGCGCGACGGATGAAGAGCGAGATCATAAGCGAACGAAGACGTCTGATGACGCGTCGGAGGACGGTGATTACGAGATGAGCTCGGATGACGGTGTGGATGAGGATGAGAGCGACGACGACGAAGATTTCAAAGAGGCGACGACCCGAGGACGAAGCGCGCCCGTCGGAAACGGGGCGAAGATCGTCGATGGGAAGGTGGTCGGGAGAGCGGGAGAAGAGGGTGCGGACGGTGGAGCGTCGGCAAAGGTGAAGGTGTCCGCGACGGGGTCGGTGAGAGCGGATAGGAAGAGCTCGGACGACCCGACGCCGGCGCTTCTCGAGGCGCTGAGAGAGTACGTGGCTAAATGTGGAGGGGCTCTCTCCGACGATTGGACGTGTACGGCCACCATGCGCACGCAAGGGGCGAGTGCGGGATCTTTCGACGCGCTGTATTGGTCGCCGGAGGGTGATAGGTACCGTTCGAGGTTGGAAGTCGTACGCGCGCTCGGTTTGGCGCCGCAAAAGATTTTGAAGTCAGCGTCTGTGAAGAAGAAACCCGCGCATGTGGAACCCATCTCCCACGAGGAAGCCGTCAAAAAGTCTAAAGAAGCGGAAAGGCCGACCGTTCCGATGGAACTAGGCGAAAATCTTGTCGTAGTCAATTTGGGTCAAATCCCTTCTCCAGCCGACGAGTTTCACGACGACGTGCACATTTGGCCGCTCGGGTACAAGACTGAATGGACGAACGATTCAGGTATCAAATTTACGAGTGAAGTCACGAAGGCGTCCGATGGTGCGCCGGAATTCATCGTTAGCATGGAGAAAGAGGGTGACAAGGTGACCACGTGCGCTGCGTCACCGCTGGGCGCGTGGCTCGAAATGTGCGACGCCGTCGGTCCGACGATTTCCATCGGCATTGCGGATCACTTCGCCTTTGAAGACGTGCGCGTCGTTCGTGCGATTGAAACTTTACCTGGAGCTGATTCGTGTGCGAAGTATCAATACGTCGAGGAGCGCGGTGGGTGGGACGACGAGCGCGTTCGTAGAGCCAAGTCACGACTGTTCGAGTCAAAGGAAATTCTTTCTCAAATTCGTGCCGTGACAAAGAAGGACAAAAGTGAAAAGGTTGCACAAAACAGATTAGAGAAGTGCGTTACGAAGCTGATTGATCGACTCATATCTCGCGTCGACACCGCCGCGACGAGAGAAAAGCATAGAAAAGAGCGACTGGAGGCGAAGAAGGCACTCGCGGACCAGGCGAAGAAGCACCGCGATTCATTGAAAGAGGCGGCCAAGGCTGAAAAGGAAGCCGCGAGAGCGGCTGCAAAAATGCAAAAAGAAGCGCAGAAGGAAGCCGACAAGATCGCCAAAGAGGCGGCAAAGGCAAAGGCTGCGGTTGAACGCGAAGCGCAAAAGGAAATCAACAAGGCGAGGCGTGCCAAGGAGGCTGAGGAGAAAAAGAAGCGCGACGCTGAGCACGCGCAACGCATGGCTGAAATCGACAAGAAACAGAAAGTATGGCTGACCGGTATGGAAGAGCGTGAGTCTGATAGCGCAGATACGTCTTACTCTCCACCAGTCATGACGCCGAATCTCAAGATCGAGCCAGAGTTTACGGAGCATTCTGAGATGGCTGATCTGATGGAAATCTGGATGTTTCTCGATCGATTCAAGCGAGAGCTTTTCGGTGCTGAGGCTGACTTTAAGTCGCCACCGACCGTCCAGGCGTTGGCGAGAGCGTTGACCAATCCGAAGGAGTTTGAGGAAATCTTATCCGCTTTACACTTGGCTCTCATTTCTCCGTGCATCGCCGACGCGGCTGCGTCAACTGACAAATCAAGCTCGAGTGCGCTGAAGCTTTTACCCGATGAGAAATCACACAGTTCAGAGACTCGTGGAGTGTGGCAAGAAGTTGTGCGTCGATTTTTGTACGCCTCCTCCATCATCTATGACATGCCCACTTACGAACCGTTTTTGAAGGATGCTCCGCCAATTCTTCCTGAGGCTGCTGACGTCTTCACGCGACACATGTGCACCGGTAACGCGGGTTTCGATCCCATATCTTACGAAGAAGGTGCACCGTGGATGGGTCATGCGGTTGAGAAATACAGTGCTCGCGTGGCGCCAACTCTCTGTGCGTCCGTCGACGCCGAATCTTTGGCCGCCGCTGAAATCGAACTGTATACGTTTGGTTCTGGCGCCACCGATGATCTCACATCACGAGTTGTCGAGTCTCGTCGTCAAAAGGCGTGCGCTGCAGTGAAGGATACGCAGTCTTCTCAAACCATCACCGCGGTTCGAGGTGCTTTGAGAAACATGGCTTGCATGCACTCCATGAATCAAGTGTGTCGCAGAGGTGACGCGGCGGCGGTGAAGGGCCAGTGTCCCAGAGGTCTTGATCTCCGCTTATTCGACGCTCGTCTCGAAGCTGGCGTCTACGCGGCAGCCGCACACTCGACCAACGTCGACAATGAAATGCATGATCTCATCCGCGCCGACGCGGCGGAGGTCGCCGAGACGGTTTCCAGTCTCACGAATGGCAACGGACCAAAGGCGAAGAGAGAATTGATCGCAGCCATCGATGCGGCCCTCAAGCAAACCAAGGCGACCACTGATGATTTGCCGAAAACGCCGTGGGATGAAGGATGCGCAGTCTGCGGTTTGGATGTCGTCGCCGGCACGGTTCTGCTGTGCGACTCTTGCGACGCCGAGTATCACACGAAGTGCCTCGATCCGCCTCTGTCGGCAGAACCAGAGGGTGAATGGTTTTGTCCAAAGTGTGTGCGAAAGAGTGAAGACAAAAATCCGCCGAACGTGCACGCGTGCAAGTCTTTTCAAGGGACGAAGCTTGAAAAGGCGTCCACCGGAGAGACCATCGCCGTCAAAGACGCCATCGCGGAGGAGGTCGACGACGACGACGACGGAACGGTGTGCGCCGGTGGTTGCCGCGGATCCTTGGCGAGGCGATTGCGCTCATTATCTCGCGCCTTGCAGTCTATGGGATTCGAAGGCTTAACGACTCAGACGCGCGTCACATTGATGCGAACTCTGATGACTCTCGCCTTGGATTCCGTCGCCTTGCGCACGTCTCTCGATAACGGAGTCAACTTGGCGAACGAAGTCAAGAAGGACATCAGGAACCACATCAAGGCTTGGAGCGAGTACCGTTTGGATCGCGAAGACGGTAAAGGAGAGGCTCGCGATGCGGAGGAGGCGGAGGCTGCCGAACAGGCGAAGGCTGCCGAACAGGCGAAGGACGAACCAGACCAAATGGACGTGGATGGGGCGAACGACGCCGACAAGGAGAAAAAAGTAGTCAAGTCTGAAGAGGAGAAGAAGGAGAAAAAGGCCAAGACGTCTCAAGCAAAGCAAAAGATCCCGACGGAAGAAGAAATCGCTCAAGCTCGCGTGAGATGGCAAAGCAAGTGGCACGAAGTTGAGAAACCTCTGCTGTGCACCGCACCGCGCCTGAGCGCGCTCGGAACGGACCGACACGAACAGAAGTACTGGGCCGTCGGCAATTGGGGTGAGGTCATCGTGCAAGCGGCCAAGGGCGATGATCATCGAGTCGAACCGAGCTACGGCATTTTGACGCTGGAGGATGCGAAGGCTTTGATTGGAAAAATCAATCCGAAAGGACGGCGCGAAGGTGATCTGTGGCGTTCCTTGCAACGCCGATTTGGCGCCGATCCCGAAGCCTTCAAGGAGGTCAATCCTGTTCCAGAACGTCCCGATGACTCTGAATGGGGAAAGAGCGAATCGAGCGGTGATGGTGAGGGTCTCGCCCGCGTTCGCGCGACCTTTTTGACTTTGGAGAATGAAATCCCGGACGTCGCGTTTAACAAAACGCTCGGAAGCGAGTCTCGGCGAACGATGTGTCGTAACCTCGCCGCTTCGGCGCAAACGCTCCCTTCTCTCGCTGCGGCCATCATCGTTTTCGAACGGGCCATTGAGAGCGATTGGTTACAACCCGGATGGTTGTCGTGGAGCTGGATTTCACCCCTGTTGCGATGCGCTCAAGGCAATCCTGCCGAAGAAACGAGTCATGCTCGCAGTTTGCGTTTGCATCTCATCGCACTTCGCCGCGCGTTTAAGTGGAACAAGGCGACGCGAGTTTCCGAAAGACTCATCAACGCGGAACCGGACGTTGAACTTCCGAGATCGGCCAGAACGAGGAGAAAGCCGGTCATCGAAAGTGAAAGTGGCTCCGACGACGAGTACGATTCCATTTTTTCAGACTCAGAGGAAGTCATCCCGAAGAATACGGCTCGGGATCGAAAGTTTCGTCTCTAAAGGTAGTTAAAAGAATCGTCGTGATTGGAGGAGATGAATGAAAAGTTGTTGCGCACTACAGTAGATTTTTAATGAAATGTCATGAATTCCAGCGAGCAAATGGCATCGCGGCGAAACCCGAAGAGCTTTCTACGCTCCGAACCCGAAAAGCGCGTGGCCAGAGAGCGTCTCAATAACAATGAGCGAAGCACAGCCTACCATCGCTGCTCTACCGTTCAGTTGTTCGACTTCCGGCGAGAAGACATCCTTCACTGCCAGCCACGGCGGGCAGCCGCGGAAGACGAATTCCCACTCCTTGCTCTCCGCCATCTTGAAAGGGTTCGCCTCGTAACCCTCGTTCGAGCTGAACGCCGGGAAGAGAGACGCCAAGCTCCACACGAAGATGGTGTGCGCGAGTTCTCCAAAGTTGCTCGCCGCCTGCGAGGTGAAGGATTCGCCCGTCGTGATTTCGCCGCCGAGGGCGAGAACGAAACCAATCATGGCGAGACGACCGTTGATGACTTCCGGCGCCCAACCCTCAAACGCGAGGATTTCTTGTGGCGTTTGGACCTTGGCGTTGATCGAGAACGCCGGGAACACGACCTCGTCGACGACGTGCACGACGACGTTGCCGCCGCACGCCGCCTTATCCGCCTCTATCACCTTGACGCCGTCCACCTTCACGTCACCACCGACCTCAACCTTCATCGAGCGTCCGTTCAGAGTCGCCACGCTCCCACTCTTCAAATCGCTCGACTTCACCGCGCCCGCCACGACGTGATACTTTAAAATCTCGCCCAAGTTTTCGCGCGTCGCCAATTCCTCGAACGCCACCGCCCGTTCCTTCGCCGCCGCGTCGAACGCCGCGTCCGTCGGCGCGAACACCGTCAACGGCGCGTCCGCGCTCGCGTTTGCGATCGCTTCCGTGAGCTCCGCCGCGTCGAGCGCCGCCCTGAGCTTGGAGAACCGCGCCTCACCGAGCGCGCCCAAATCACCGGCCGAGGTCGTCGACGTCGGCGCGTCCGCCTCGGCGACGGCGCCGACGAGTCCTCGTCGACGCGGCGTCGTCGACGCGCGCGCGCGGCGCGTCGACGCGCGCACGCTGAGAGCGACCGTCTTTCGCGTGATCGATCGCGCGGCGAGCATCGCGAGCGCGTGCGGAGATCTGTCGATGATGGCTAGCTGCGTCCCAGCCCTCGAGCCCGGAGGCGACGAGACGCGCGCGAGACGGCGCGCGAGCGGCGAGACCGGGTGCGAGAGGGACGCAACGAAAAACGACGTGAATGGGATGATGCAATATCTTTACACGGTGCGCGAGGATCAGCAGCAACCGCTGGACGATTGCGGCGCGCTGGTGTCGATGGAGACAGTGTCCGGAAGGTAGACGTCCTCCTCCTTTTCTTCGTTTTGTACGGCGAATCTCGCCACAGCCTCGAACGCGGCGCCGACGTTGATGTCTTCCTTGGCGCTGCACTCGAAGTGAAGTAAACCGCCCTTGGATGTGCACCACGACTTTGCCTTTTTCTCGCTGATCACCCTCTTTTGATTGCCTTCGTCGACGTCGATTTTGTTGCCGATGATGACGACGGGAAACGTATCGGGATCACTCGGCGACGCTTGCACGAGGAATTCATTGCGCCAGTTTTCCAACGATTCGAACGACTTCGCCGAATTCACGTCGTACACGCACATGACGCAATCCGCTCCGCGATAAAACGACACCCCGAGCGACTGGAAGCGCTCCTGGCCCGCCGTGTCCCAAATTTGCAGCGTCACCACCGTGTCGTCGATGACGATCTCCTTCGTCATGAAATCCGCCCCGATCGTCGCTTTGTACTGCTTGGAAAATTTGCTGTTCACGTATTGCGACATCAGGGACGTTTTACCAACCCTACGAGCGACGCCAATGCACCGTCAGTCTCTCGAATATGTATTCTCTCGCCGCGGCGCCGGCGCCAGAACAAACGCGCGAACGCGCGCGCGTACCCCGAGTCTCCTAAGATGATCACTTTGAGCAGCGTGCGCTGTGGTTGAGGAAAATCACGATTTCCGCGTCGTCGTCAGTCTCTCTCCGTCGCGCGCGCGTCCTCGCCTCGCCGCGATGCGAGTCGACATCGTTTTCTCGACAACACCAATTCCACGGCGATCCTTCATCCACCCGTCTCGCGCGACCGTCGTCCCGCGCGACGCGCCAATGCGTCCACGTGTCGTCGCGCGCACCTTTTTCGTCGACATGGTTCGCGCTCGCGTACACCTCGCGACGACGCTCCTCGATGTGCGGCGCGAAAAGATGAATGAACGGATGAACGATCAGACGACGACCGAGGCGGGCGACGCGGGCGTGGGAGAGCGCGACGCGCGATGACGCCGTCGCGCGCGTCGAGGCGGCCGGAAGCGTCGATGACGGAGACGCCGTCGTCACCGTCGATCGGGGAGACGGTGTCGGACGCGGTGCAGGAGGTGTACGCGGCGTGTGCGTCGCTGCGAGAGAATGTCTCGAGTCTGAGCTCGCGAGACCTTCGGTCGGCGCTGGCGGCGATAGAGGCGTCGTCGCGGGCGATTCGCGATGGGAAGGGGGCGAACGTCTCTCGAGACGCGCTCGAGCGTTTGCAGGGGGTGGTGAAGGGGACGATCGAGATCGGTGAGCGGGCGGTGTGGGAGAACACGGGAGCGAGCGCCAAGCACGACAAAGAGAGGGAGATGTTGGCACGAATGGACGCCTGGGCGGAGAAGACGGAGAGCGAGAGGGAAGAGAAACGAACGCGATCGACGTCCATCGGTCGCTCCTCTTGGTTGGAGATGGACGCGGAGAGGGCGCAAGAGGACGCGCGGCGGGCGTCGACGCTCGCGACGCTCGAACGACAGTTTCCCGAGCGCGGACGTCGCGGCGCGTCGGCGGATCGAGACGACGACGGTGATTCTCGAGAGATGGCGAGAAAGAAACGCGAGGATGTTTTGCTACAGATTGATTCAACGTTGGCCTCGATCGCCGATCCCACGGTGGTCGCCGCGAACGTGGGCGACGGCTCGGCGGCGGCGTGCCTGACGCCCGTCGTTCAATGGTTTCAAAGTCAATCCATCTTTTTACGCGTGAGCATCACCTTGGTCATCGCGTGCACGATCGTCGCCGTCATTCTGATAGAATATTTAGCCGAGGAGACGACATCGGGCGATGGATTTTTTCTCGCAGAGGCTGCGAAACCGATGCGTCTCGACGCCTCGCCGCCGGCGACGTTCGACGCGTAGACGGGACGCCGAGCGCCACCACTGGGCGAGGGATAGAATTAGCGTAGCGCGTGTACTGTACATAGATGGATAGCGAAAACAAACGCGAGAAGAACACAATGACTCAACGTGTACGTGTCGTCGAGCGCGCGAGAGAGACGAACCGAGCGCGTTTAAAGAAGCTTCATTTTTTGCAATCACAAATCGCTTACTCCTCTGACTAATAAAGAACAACGATTCGATCTCGTACGGCGAGTGGCTCTGTTGCTACGTGACACTTATCGCGGGGAGACGGTGATTTCGCTCTCCGGCGCCGTAAGAGTACCGTTCTTGAGCTCGAGGCCCGCGAGAAGCGGCCACGCGCCCGCTTGGAACATGACACCGAGCGCCTTCGGGACGTCGATGATGATTTCACCTTCCGTCGGCTTCTTGGTTTCCTTGTTCATTTGAACGTAGGAGCGGCCCGCATAGCCGATCCAGCCCGCCACGTAGAGGAAACCCAAGCCCGGCACGGCGAACTCGCCGAGGTGCTCGAGGTTACCGTCAACAATCAAGTGCGGGAGACCATCCTTGCCGCAGAGGAGACCGGCTTCGCCGTAGTTGGCAAAGCGCGTCTTCGTCTTTTCAATCGTCGCGTTGAGGGCGAGCGCCGGCGCGGATTCCGGGTCGTACTTCTTAAGACGCTTGTTGAGCGCCTTAATTTCCGCCTTTTCACGCTTCGCGAAAGCCTTGGAGGTCTTGCACGGCGTCAAACCGGCGTACGGTTGAACATCGCGCGCGAACGCCTCCTCGACGGCGACCAACGGGGACGCGGCGACGGCGGCGGCGACAGCCAAGGAGGCAGCCTTGCGCGTCGCGTCGGCGGCGGAGCAGTGCGCCGCCGTCTTCACCGTGCGCGTGTTCACGCGCGCGGTTTGCTTGAGACCAGAAACGGTCACCTTGCTGGAAAGCTGAGTCTACGTGCGCGCAAAAAATTCACCCCGCGTCAGTCCCTCGCCCTCGTCTCGCCCGCGCCTCGACCCTCCGCCGTACGGAGCGCGCGCGCGTCTCGCGCCGCGCGCGCGTCTCGCGACGCCTCCGTCCCGCGCGCACCGCTCACACGCCCATCACCGACGGTCCATCACCCCCACGCGCCGTCTCCCGCGCGCGTCGAGTTCGGATTCCTCGACACGCGCGCGTCCCCCTCCGCGTCCGTCGACCACCCTCGCGATCCGCCATATCATATCTCCGACCCCGCGCGCGCGCGCGACCGATGGATGACGATGCGCGCCCGACGATGCGATCGATCCCACGATCCCACCGTCACCGTGACGATGGACGCGATCGATCCGATCGACTCATCGATCGATCGATCGATCGTCCCGCGCGCACGACGCGATCCGATCACGATCCGATCCGAAGATCGATCGATCGCACGCCTCGACCCATCGTCGTCGATCGTCCACCTCGTCCTCGCGCGCGCGGTTTCACGACCGACGCGAGGACGACGCTCGACTACGACGATGGGTCACCACTCAGGTGACCGTCGCCGCGTCCACGTCGTCGTCATCACCCATCGGTCGTCGCGCGCGCGTCCTCGTCCTCCTCCTCGTCCGCGTCGCGTCGTCGTCGTCGCACCTGCGCGAGAGCGTTCATCGTCGTCGCGTCGCGATTTCACGCGCGCGGGCGAAGATTCGATTCGATCGCGTCGTCGAGGGTGGGTGATGGGATCGTATAGGGAATCGGACTTTTCATTCGTAGTGTGAGTGTTTTGTATGGTAGGGAGAGAGACAGGTGGTGGTGGAGTCGTACTCATGAGGGAGGTTCGTAGATTCGGTCGTAGATTCGGTATACTCCGCGCGCGCGTGGGCGATCGAACGAACGAAACGATGGATCGAATCTCGGGGGGGGGCGCGTCGATCGGACGCGCGGACGGACGGACGGCACGCGACGACCGCCTCGAGCGAGCGAGCGAGCGAGCGGGCGGGCGGGTGGATGGATGTCGACGCGATTGGAACGCGGGCGCGAGACGACGGCGACGGCGACGGCGATGGGTGGATTCGCGTCGGCGACGCTGGACCGGGCGAACGCGCGCGAATCGACGGGGACGATCGATAAGATGGTGGCGGTGGCGGCGAGCGCGCTCGAGGCGAGACGACTTGCGGGGGACGACGGTGTGCGCGCGCGCGGGAGGTACGAGTACGAGTATCGCGCGAGCGCGCGAGCGATGGAGGATGACGATCGGGAGTGGTGTTTCGACGTGACCAAGGGGAACATGATGGAGGTGTACGAACGGACGTGGGGATGGGACGCGAGGGAGAAGCGGAGAGAATTGAATAACGGCGCGGCGCGATTCGTATTGGCGAGAGACGCGGAGACTCGAGCGCCGGTGGCGTTCGTGCACTTTCGATTTGAAAAGGAGGATGAGGACGTCGACGCGCCGGTGGGGTACGTGTACGAGTTGCAGTGCGAACCGAGGCACCAGAGACGAGCGTTGGGGGAGACGCTCGTGAAGATTGTGGAGACGGTGTCAAAGAGACTCGGGATGGACGCGGTCGTGCTCACGGTGCTCAAGGCGAACGTGGGGGCGTATAAATTTTACGTCGAGAAGATGGGGTACGAGGTGGACGCGCTCAGTCCGGACGACGGACTCGAGGGGGGGAGTTCGCACTATTTGATTTTATCAAAGCGTTTCGATTGAAATAAAATTGCTATGTAGTATCTAGGAACCGATTCGCGAGCGCTTGGACGCGCGCTCGGCCGCCTCGAACTTTGACGTCGTCTTCTTACGAATCGTCTCCAAGTCTTCCTCGTCGTCGTCCGCGGCGCGTTCGATGATGATGTGTCGTCCGTACAAGTGCGTCCCCTTCAGCGCATCCATGGCGGCTTGCGTCTCGCTTCTCGTGTTGAATTCGATAAAGGCGAAACCTCTGTGCGCGCCGTCAAATTTCTTGGGCAGGCGAACTTGTTTCAACTGACCGAAAGGATTGAAAAGCTTTTGAATGTCTCGTTTCGTCGCCTCGAAGGCGACGTTTCGAACGACGAGCTTCGTCGCGCTGAAGCCCTTTGGAACTTTATTTGACGCGTCGTCGTCCCTGGCACCACCCTGCGAGCTCAACTCGAGCTTCAGAGTCTTACCGTCGAGCGATGAGCCTTGGAGGGCGCCTAAAACTGATTTCGCGACGATGTGTTGATCAAATTCGACGAAACCGAAACCCCGACTGAGAGTCTTACCGCCGGGCCCGCGATGGGTGACGATGCGTGCCGAGAGAACTCGTCCCGAGACTCTTTCCGCGGCGGCGACGAAATGGGCGCGCAACTTCTTCTCCACCGTGCCGAAATCGAGACCTTTGACGAAAATTGACGTCGCGTCTTCGTCCACCGTCTTTCCGGCGAGGTCGTTCGCCGCGTCAACCTTGGCCTTTGTCTTTTCTCGAGCCTCCTTGGCCAAATCGCTCGCCGCGTCGGCCACCGCCAACGCCTTGGCACCCTTGATGTCGACCTTCTGTGAGCTTGAACCGAAAATATCGTCCGGAGCCCACTCGATGTAGAGAGGCACGTGACGGTAACGCTTGTAGGCGAGTCCCGTGAACGCACGCCGGGCTTCGGCGGCTTCCAAAAACTCGACGACGGCGATGGTGTGCGTATCCGGCAAGATGAAACGTGCCAATCCACCAAACTTTTCACAGAGTTCTCTGAGCTCATCCTCTTCAGCTTCGTACGGCAAGTTCTTGAGTAGCAAGATGCACTTGCTTCGCTTGATGCGACTCGCGCTCTTCGCACCGCTCGAAGCGGCGGACCTCTCGAGCGACTCGGCGTCGACACCGGCGTCAGTGAGTTGTTGCTTCGTGGTGCTGATGACGTGTGCTTCTCCGAGCGCCATGCGCACGGCGAGATCGTCTGCATCCGATTCTAAGAGCTCTGCTTTTGTGACGCCGTAGTGCGCGGCGATCGCTGCCGCGACCGTGTCTTGACGCATGAATAACGAGTTCCAAGCTTTTGTGTTACCGGCGTCAGCCTTGCGCTCAGCCTCGCGTTCTGTCTTGAATGAATCCTTCTTTTCCTCTTCGCCCTCACCCGTGCGTCCAACGCCACCCATGGTGGAATCGAGTTGTGGAGCACGTTTCGCGGGAAGTAAATGAATCAAACGGCCTTGGAAAATGGAGCCATCGATCGCCTCCATGGCCTTCATACCATCCTCTGGAAGGGCAAACGTCACGTATGCCAAACCTTTACTGCGCTTGGTGCTGCGATCGACGAGAATGTGCACAGCCGTGAGTTTTCCAAACTTTTCGAACAACGCGGCGACTTCTTCTTCCGTCGCCGTATAAGGCAAGTTACGAACGAAGATACGACCAGTCTCGCTGAGAGCCTCCATGTCGGCTGCGTTGACGTCCTTTGACTCTGGTTCCTCCACACCACCGACATCCTCTTTTTCCTTTTCATCTTCATCGCTGTCTGAGGATTTCTCCTCCTCGGATTCGTCGTTCTCGTCATCAGAATCAGAATCAGGATCAGAGGAGTCTGAACCGCTCTCATCGCTAGATTCCGAACCACTCTTGTCAGACTCAGATCCGTCGTCGGATTCATCTTCCTTCCACGACGATTGTTTCGACTTAAAGTAGTCCATGTCTGAAACCTTTTCGTCCATGGCCACTTTATCGGAATCAGAATCAGAATCAGAATCAGAATCAGAATCAGAATCAGAAT
>Ga0181576_10002412_pt1 | contig 13952 bp, 7 predicted proteins | sample 101ome_22_FD_132464 | JGI IMG/M metagenome (GOLD analysis project Ga0181576, IMG submission 132464) | Coastal salt marsh microbial communities from the Groves Creek Marsh, Skidaway Island, Georgia - 101412BT metaG (megahit assembly) | ecosystem: Environmental > Aquatic > Marine > Intertidal zone... | reverse complement strand
TTTGTGAAACCCGTACTGGCGGGAGTACTGACGTTCATGAGTACGTCCGTCGAGTACTTGTTGTAAAAGGCCAATTCCGTTGTAATACGGTCTTGCAAAAGCCCCATTTCCACGCTAGCATCAATCGTTCGCGAAGTTTCCCAGCGCAGGGTTGGATTTTCGGGTTGGATGGGGAACAGGATGGAGTCCCCTGCATAGGTGATGCCATTGTTTGCGGCAGAATAAGTACCGAAACGTGCATAATCGGGCAATGCAGCATTGCCTGTGTACCCAATGCTCGATCGGACTTTCAAGAAACTAATTTTTTCACTAGCAAACCAATCTTCGTCAGACACCACCCAGCCTGCTGAAAGAGAAGGGAAGAAACCGTAACGACTTTCACGGCCGAAACGCGAGCTGCCGTCAACACGAGCGGTAGCTTGGAAGAAGTAACGATCCTTCAAGGTGTAGTTGACACGTCCGAAGTAAGAGAGGAAGCTGTGCTGTGAAGGAAGGTTCATCGTGCGGTTCACATTGATCGCCTCCTCGGATAAGGAGTCGTTCTCAAAAATGGGGCCTTCAACTTGTCCGTAAAAAAGGCTGTATCCGTAGTTATCGGTGCGTTGGAACTCACTGCCCACCAAAAAGCTCAACGACTGTGTGTCATCGATTTCCAAGCGGTAATCCGCCGTGGCACTGTAATTCCAATTCAAAACATAATTCGCATACCGACTCGCGCTACCCAACTCTGTGGTAATGCTAAGCGCTCCAGGATTGAAAACGTCCTCGCGCAAGTGTAGGTAATCGAATCCTCCACTCACTTTCAAGTTAAGGTTGGCAACGGGTGAGTAAATCAATTGCGCATTGCTGATGGATCGGTCTTCCGTTGTTTTCCATTTCTTCAATTCACGGACAGCCACCGGGTTTTTTGTGCCTCCCCACTCGTCGAACCACAGGAAGTACTCTCCGGCTTCGTGGGCAACATTTCCATTTGCGTCATACTCCGTTTCCTCATAACGGACCGGGTAGTAGGGAAGCGCATTGGACATGGCATCACCCAAGCCCCCAGACCAAGCAGCATCAATTCGGTTGTTTTCCCCACGGCTAAATGAAGAACTCAACAGGAATTTGAACTTGTTTGAGGGTGTCCAGTCGAAATTGGTTCGCGCGCTGGTGCGATCGTAGCTGTTCCCTAGCAAATAGCTTTGGTTATTGTCCTTCGAAACACCGGCGTACACGTTGTAGCGCTCACCTCCGTGCCGCACACCAAAGTTCACGGCGTTCTTGTTTCCTACGCCGATGGTTTCATCCACCCAGTTGGTGTTGGTTTCCATCGCACGCAGGTAAGCCTCTCGCCGCGTCTCAGGATCGTCAGCAGAGGAAGTCATGTTTGGCAGCCACACGTATCCCGTTCCACCGTCATTCTCCCACGCTTCCTGACGCAAGGTCAAGTATGTCTCGGTGTCCATCATGTTCGGACGAGTTGCTGCCGTTCCCACGCCTGCGCGTGTGCTGAACTCAAATGAAGTTCCCTTCTTTCCGCGTTTGGTGGTGATCAAGATGACACCATTGGCACCGCGCGAACCGTATATGCCCGTAGCGGCCGCGTCTTTCAAGATTTCAACGGACTCGATGTCGTTGGGGTTGATGGCTGCAAGCGGATTGTTGTTCAATGCGCCGGAGTTTCCACGTAGGAAGTATTCCTGAGTGATTGGAATTCCATCCACCACATACAATGGATCGCCAGCTGCCGATACAGAGGCAACGCCGCGAACGCGAATCAGGCTTGGTGCTCCAGCAATACCGGATGATTGACTGACTTGTACTCCGGCAGCTTGTCCTTGCAATGCCGCTTCAAACGACGGGGTTTGAATGCCGGTGATTTGCTTCGCATCAACTTGCACAATGCTTCCTGTCACCTCTTTCTTGCGTTGAACGCCGTATCCGACGACTACGACGTCATCGATAAGAACGGCATCTTCAGCTAACGTAACGTTCAGGGTGATGGCACCACTTCCCATGGTGACATTTTTCTTCTGAGAAATGTATCCGATAAAGGAGAATTGCACACTGTGGTTGCCTGCCGTTAGGTTGAGTGTATATCGACCTTCAGCGTCTGTAAATTGACCGTTGGTTCCGTCTGCAACTACTGAGGCTCCAGGCAATGGCGATCCACTGGCATCGGTGACGGTACCCGTGAGGGTTTGGGCAGAAGCCCCAAGCGCCCACAAGGTCGTTACGAGAAGTGTAAGGGTAAGTCGAATCATCAATCGAGTATTTGGTCGTCGAAATTAAGGGTGCGAAGGTGTAAAATCAACACGAAGTGGAGAGGGATTTCAAATATCAATGAACAACGTGCAATTGAGCTGTTTTAATCCATTGTTTATCAATTAACTGAATAAAGTATGCGCCAGAGGGAATGTTGCCTACGTCCAATGAAATGCCATGTCCATTTGACAATAGTTTCCATGAGCATGCCGGGCCTACATCCTTGCCTGTGATGTCATAAATGCGAAGCTGCGCATGGCTCAATGATTCTTGAAATTCCCAGTAAACTTCAGTATTTGCTGGATTGGGGTAAACGGGATGCGGAGTCGATTCGGTGGTGGACATGGGCTGAATAGAAGCAGGGAAATCCAATTCTTGATCGACAAACACGTGGTATTCGCCAGGAGCGAAACTCATGAAGGTGCTCACGTCATCCACTTGAATGGCTTCGCCTGTAAAATAATCCCACCATGTTCCCGTATGTTGGAAGCCAGGGATCATACTCAATTCAGTTACTCGGAAGTTGGCGACAACCACGGCGTTCATGTTTTCGCCGTTGAGATGTAGGCGCTTTCCATAGCCATTCACATCCCAATTGTAATTGGTGGTTTGGAACGGATCGGGATGATTGATTTTCAAATCGCAGAGGCCCGAGATGACCTGGTGAATGCGGTATCGTTCAGGTACATCCCGATAATCCCAACGGACGGGTTTGGCGGAAGTGCGGCAATCATCGCTGATCGTCACGCCGTCGCTGCAGGTGTTGATGCTGTAATCGTATCCAAGTTCTTCGAACTGCCACAGCAGTTTAGGTCCGGGCAACAACACATTGAAGCATTGAATGGCCTCCATACGGTGAAGTGCGGTGTTCAAATCGGTGACTTGGTAGCTTCCGTCGCCGTTGCCGTATTCCAACGATTTGTACATCATGCGTTCTTCGTCGTGACTTTCGGGGTAGGAGACAACTCCCGGATTGGACATGCTTTGATTTTGGTAATTGGCCCAGCCTAAATCCGAGGCGTAGCCCATTGCCGCTTCACTGTAATCGTGCGAAACGTTTGCCCATACCATAAATCCACTATTGACCAAACTCTGATTTTCGGACAAATCCACCCAGTGTTCGAGGATCATGTACACATCCGGTTCATCCGTCCAAACGTGTTGGGCATATTCATTCAATAGGTTGATTCTCGCTTGATCATAACCCCATACGTTGCCCGGTGTTTGGGTCATTCCTTTTGAAAAATCCAACCGATATCCGTCGACGTGGTATTCCTCCACCCAGTATTTCAAGGTGCGTTTCATGAAATATTTAGTCGCCGGGTTGTCGTGGTTCCAATCAAAAAACCAGGTTTCAGGACTCGGAGAAACTTCATTGAACCAAGGATTGTCCGCAGCCGGCTGGAAGTCGTCTTCATTCCAGTACATTTTTAAAAACGGATTCGGGTAATCGGCGTGATTCAACACCACATCCAAAATCACAGCGATGCCGCGTTCGTGGCAGGCGTCCACTAAAGCTTTGAAGGCTTCGGGCGTACCGTAGGCCTTATCGAGCGCTTGGTAAAAAGTAGGGTTGTAGCCCCAGCTGTCGTTTCCATTGAACTCATTCACGGGCATGAACTCGATGGCATTGATGCCCAAGCGATCGAGGTAATCGAGCGTATCGAGAATGGTTTGGTAATTCCGTTCCTCAGTGAAATCACGCACGAGGAGCTCGTAAATGACCAGAGAAGCTTTGTCCGGACGCTCAAAATCGCCGTCTGTCCAGTTGAATTCTGGTGCGCCAGGGGTGAGGACAGAGACAGGGGTGTTCTCGGTGAGCATGTTGGGGAATGGCATCAAATCAGGAAAGGTGGACTCAGGAATCCATTGGTCATTCCATGGATCGAGGACGATTTCACTATAAGGATCTGCCACGCGCATATCATCGGGCATGATGTGATAGTGGAATCGATAAGAATTCCCCGCTTCAAGTCCTTCGATTTCCAACCAGTGTTTATTGCCATCTGGAGTTTGGGTCATCAAGTAGTCGAAACTCAATTGCCAATCATTGAAATCTCCTACCACAAACACGAATTCTTTGCCAGGTGCATGCAATTGCAGAAATGCACTTGTTGAGGTGGGGTAGTGGATGCCATCCTCGCTGCCCGCAGATGGCCATCCTGTGATTGGAGCCTCTGGCAAGACGGTGAGGCTGGCTTCATCTTGGGCAAGCTGTGAGCCGTTATCTCCAACGAGTTCTAGATTGAACTGGCCGCCTTCGGCGGCTTCAAAGGTGTAGCTCAATTCCAATCCTGTGACTTCAGCCACAACTTCACCATTGATTAGCAAACTGAGGTCACACGATTCGCTCGCTTGCCCCAACACTTCGAAATTCTCTCCAATCTCCAGCACCGCATACCCGTTTTCCGGAGTTTGAATCGACGTGCTGAACGAACCACTGCTAACTTCATAGAAAATGTCGGAACCGTCTGCATTCCTGCCCACCAAGCTTCCGTTGCTGTTCCTGAATACCATGGCCAATGATTCCACAGTTTCACCTGGGTCGAGTTGGTAATATTCGCTCAACGTGAGCCCATTGAAATCAAATGAATGAACGCTGTTTCCTTCTGGGTTCATCACGGCATTCGGGTCGGCCGTTCCCCATGAAGTCTGGACGTTTTGCCAATCGCTTGGACCGCTGCTGTTGCTCGTGATCACGCCTGTGTGGATGTATACGGGTACAACGCCTTGCACCTCACCGTTTCCTAGGGCGCTGTTATAATACAGTGTGACCTGGTCTTCAATGGTTGGAAATGCTGGTTCAGTCCAGACAATTTGTGCAGAGCCAATTAAGCATAGGCCCAAGAAGGCAGGTAAAAGTGTGAAATTTTTGATCATTATATGGTTACTGTAAGACGATTTTGTTTCTGTGGGTGAATTGCTGGCTGTCAGTCCATTGCAGCACGTGCAGGCCACGCGCTAAATCATAGAGATGGATGTCTTGGTGTGTGCCGTTGAGTACTTCAGTGCCTGAGAGGTCGTATAAGCTCCATAAGGCCTCCTGTGGCAGTTTGATTAGACAAGGTTGGCTACAAGGAGATTGGGGTTGCCAATTAGGCAGCTTTGAAAGTGCGACATGTGTTGGTGATTGGCCATTCGATCCATTTGGCGTGGGAGGGTTGCCGGCATTGGTGTGAAACCAAATCCATTCTTCTGCACCGTCGGTTATCCTCCCGAGGCTTGCATTGGAGGGAGCATCTTCCCAATCAATGGCATCGACGATGCGCCAAGCATCCGCCTCTTCATGCATCAAATAGACCTCATCGTTGCCGGCACTGAGGGTGAAGGAAGCATGAAGAGGGCTCAATCCCGTTTCGTCGTCGCACCAAATCAACAGGTGTTGTCCGGGTTCAAGGGTCACACCGGGTATCTTCCATCGATTCGGCTCCATTAATCGATTCGTGAGGTACAGTCCGTTGGTATTCAATGGAGAAGAACCGACGTTCAGCAGTTCTACCCAATCGCCATGATTGCCCGCCTCATTGGTATGAAAATCGGAATTCAGTGGCATGACTTCGTTGATCCGCACGGCGATGCTTGAAAAGCTGTTCCACACCCGCTGGGGCGCACATGGCGATGACGTTACCGCACCGGAAGGGTGTGAAACGAAAACTTGCCAATCGATGAAAGGCACGTCGTTGAGTCCCAAATTCGCCGACCACGATTGGCCATGTGCATTGCCCCCCATAAATGCTAACGCTTGAGTTGACATATCCGCTCCCGAATTGTAGGATACTTCCATGGACCAAGGATTGAAGTCAAAATACTCTGGTATCCAGCATTGAACCGTGACGGAGTCATTGAGAGCAGGCCCTTCTGCCCAACATTGGACGATGGGTTCATTTTCACCCACGTCATCCAACTGCAAATCCGCCCAAAAGGTGCGAGATGCCACGTAATCCGAAATGCCGTGGGCGACATGATTCCCCCAAGCGTCGGCGATGGAATTTTCAAAATCTTCATTCGAAAATCCGTAGCTCAGCGGGTAATAATTGTCGGTAGCGACCCCTTCGCTGAGCAAGTCAATCAACCACGAACCTCTGCCTTCAGCCCATACATCATCAAAGAGGCTCTCCATCCACCAGTTGACGTACCACGAAAATCTGCTTCGGTATTCGGGGATTTGAAGAAGGCGTGTATACAAGGGTCTGTCACCAGAATCAGTCCAGTTGTATATGTTTTGGTCTGTCCATTCGCCGAACCACTGGATGCCGAGCGTATTGTCCATATCGTATGGGATGTACATCAGTCTTCCATCTGTGGATCGTTCGTAGAGGTAGAAGTTGTTTTTGTTGCCCACGTAATTGTCCCAGTGTCCAAATAGGATTTCTCCTGTGAGCACCTTGAGGTAGGCATCAACGTCAAAAACATCCTCGATTGCACAGGACAATTCGTCGATGGAGGTGTTGTTCAGCACAGCTATGAAATGCGCGAGTGCGGAGTAATCATCGGACAACTTGTTTGTCTTGAGTTCATACACCCTTTGATTCGACCAACTTGGGGTGAACTTGTAAGCGTCTGGATTATTGCTGATAAATTCCAAGTTGGCGGGATACGTGCACTTCCATAGATTGCCATGGGCATGATTGAGTCGCTTTTCCAGCCATTCGCCATCAATGTGCTCCGAATTGCTAAATACGCCGAAGTACTCACCATTGATGAATAATTGCACGTGTTGACTGCGCGAAACGGGTACACCGGCGTCGCGCAAACATTCCCATGCCAATCGTGATCGGATGATGCTCGGGTCGTTGTGTTCGCCATTCAAATTGAGTTTTTCCAATCCTTGCCAAGCCCCTGATTCGTCAAAAGTGTTGAATGAAACTTTGAAGGACTTCTTGGGTGCGCTTCGGGACGTATTGCCTCGAAGACGAAAACCAACATTCTCAATGGTATCGGAAAAAGCGGCAGAATGGTAGATGAAGGTCGCAGGGTGCTCCATGTTGGAGTACCAATTTTCTTCTGCTAGCATCCAATCGATCACATCCCCGCATTCAATATGCACTTCCGGTATATCGTTGTCAGGAAAAGCCAATCCGTTCTCGGGGTGGCTCAAGATGCCAAAATCTTGTGCATGCGCGTAGCTACCGAGCAACATCCATATTGCGAAGGCGATTGCATTTCCTATGTGGCATGAATCATTCATCAATTTGATCAGGATTGAAGCTGAAAAGTTGCGCCGGTTTGTGCATCACTCCTTGTTGCTTTTCGTCAAGTGGCACGACGTGGCTCATTTTTTTGACATTTTTCCTGAAGTTTCGTTTGTCGAATTTCTTTTCGAGTACAACTTCGTACAATGCCTGCAATTGGCTGAGGGTGAATTTCTTAGGCAGGAGTTCGAAGCTGATGTGATGGCTCTCCAATTGGTCTTGAAGTGCGTCCATTGCCCCGGATAAGATTTCGTTGTGATCGAAGGCCAACGGGCCAACAGATTGCAAGTCAACCCAATTTACTCCACCTGCAAAAGAGGCAGGTTGAGGAACGTAATCTTGAAGACTTACCAATCCGAAGTAGCCTACGGTTACAACGCGTTGTTCTGGATTGGCTCTGACAGATCGCAACCAGGAGCGGTCTTTTAGATCTTTGACGCGATTGGGGTCGCCGTAGGCCTTAAACTGCTTCAAGTACACACCTTTGATCTGGGTCAATTCATACAGAACCCGTTCGGCAGCCTCATCAAGGCCTTCGTCGATGAGGATTAAATCACCGGGTAATTGCGACATTGGAGCGGTGCTTTTTGTTCCATCGCTCGTGTCCTTCTGATTGATGAGCAGTACCTTAAGTCCGTCGTCGTCATAACCGAAAACAACGCAATCGACAGAGAGGTGCAGGGTTTCATTCTCGAACATAGTGTCAAAATTACAATATTGTATGATTGCAACAAAAGTGTATTTTAAACACTTAGGTTGGACTTGATTGGATTCAACCTTATCTTCGCGGCCGTTCCAATGAAGAACGTTGGTTTGATTCACCGATTTATATGAAGAAAATTGCGGTTTTGACCTCTGGTGGAGATGCACCAGGAATGAATGCGGCGATACGAGCGGTCGTGCGAACAGCCGTGTACCATGGTTGTGAGGCGGTCGGAGTATTCCAAGGATACCGAGGGCTAATTGATGGCGATTTCAAGCGGCTACACGTTCGCTCAGTAGCGAAGATTTTAGGACGTGGCGGTACGATTTTGAAGTCGGCACGTTGTGAAGAGTTTCGTTCAGTCGAAGGCCGACGCAAAGCCCACCAAGCATTGCTCGAGCATGAGGTAGACGCGTTGGTTGTCATTGGTGGAAACGGAACGTTTGCAGGTGCCATGCATTTCTGTCGAGAAACAGGCTTTCCTGTCATTGGACTTCCTGGTACGATTGATAACGATCTCTCTGGTACGGATTTTACGATTGGCTTTGACACTGCAACCAACACCGTTGTGGAAGCGGTTGATAAAATTCGGGATACGGCAGACAGCCACAATCGCCTGTTTTTTGTAGAAGTGATGGGCCGAGATAGCGGTTTCATTGCTCTGAATACGGGCATAGCAACTGGTGCGGTGGCTGTGATGACACCAGAATCCAAAATTTCAATCTCCGATTTGGTGGATATTCTGAACTTAGGTCAAGAATCCAATAAAACCTCGAGTATCGTCATTGTAGCAGAAGGCCATCCTGAAGGTGGAGCTTTTGAGATAGCCAAAAAGGTGCACACAATCGATAATAAATATGAAACGCGTGTAACGGTTTTGGGTCACCTCCAAAGAGGCGGAGACCCCTCTTGCGCCGATCGGGTATTGGCTTCGCGATTGGGCGTAGCAGCTGTCGAAGGTCTGTTGTCGGGCAAACGAAATGTTATGGCCGGTGTGGTCAATGACCAATTGGTGTATTTCCCATTTGAAGAAGTAATTGAAAATAAGTCGGCTTCGTTGGAAGACGAAGTGCGCATTGCGAAAATTTTGAGCATCTAAAAGGAGAAAATTGAACGAATGAAAAAAGTTGCAATCAACGGCTTTGGCCGAATCGGACGGTTGGCATTTCGCCAAATGTTGAATCGCTCAGGTTTGAGCGTCATGGCGATTAATGACTTGACCGATGTCGAAACTTTGGCTCATCTGCTGCGTTATGACAGCATTCACGGCAAATTTGACGGCTCGGTTCAGGTCGAAGGTGGAAACTTGGTGGTGAACGGACATACCATTCACATTTCTGCCGAGCGCAATCCAGCAGATTTGCCTTGGGGGAATTTGGGAATCGACATTGTGGTTGAATCCACAGGTGTATTCACGAGTGAAGACAAAGCTGCTTTGCATTTAGAAGCAGGGGCAGGCAAAGTGGTGATCTCCGCGCCCGCAAAAGGGTCGATGAAGACCGTTGTATTGGGAGTCAATGACGATATCCTTACCAACGAAGATCGCATCGTGTCCAATGCTTCTTGCACCACAAATTGTTTGGCACCAATGGCCAAAGTCCTTGATGATGCATTCGGTGTAGAACACGGGTTGATTACCACAATTCACGCATACACTGCAGATCAGCGTTTGCAAGATGCGCCGCACAAAGATCTCCGCCGCGCACGTGCTGCTGCCCTTTCGATGATTCCTACTTCGACAGGTGCAGCGAAAGCCGTGGGACTGGTGCTTCCTCAATTGGCAGGTAAACTGGATGGTCTTGCCGTACGTGTTCCCACGCCAACCGGTTCAGTGACTGATTTGACGGCAACCCTCAAGCGCGCAGTAACAGCTGAGGAAGTGAATGCCGCTATGCAAGCTGCTGCCAATGGCCCCATGAAAGGCGTGTTGGAATATTCCACCGATCCATTGGTTTCCGTAGACATTGTTGGAAACCCTCACAGCTGCATTTTTGATTCGGGTTTGACCGTTGCCATGGGCACTACCGTAAAGGTGTTCGGTTGGTATGACAACGAAGCAGGCTACGCAACGCGGGTGGCTGATTTGGTAGAGCGACTTTAACAGCTTCTTTTTTGACCAAAACCCGAGTCTTGTGAAAATTTTAATAGCAGATAGTGGATCGACCAAGTGCGATTGGATGGTCATCGATGAATCCGGAAAAGTAGAATCCGAGTTTCATACCATGGGCTTCAATCCTTACTTCCATGACGCTGATTTGGTTGAGGCGAAAATGAAGGATTCTGTTGAAGCCACGACGATTGCTGGCCAAATTCGCAAGGTTTATTTCTATGGCGCAGGAAGCAGCTCGGAACCATTGTGCGCTGTCATTCGGGAAGGTTTGGAGCGGGTTTTTTCAGACGCTAATGTGCATGTAGGTCACGATTTAGATGGCGCCGCATACAGCACGTATTCGGGCGTCCCAGCTATCACTTGCATCATCGGTACCGGTTCCAATTCATGCTATTTTGACGGAAACATCACGAGTGAGAAGGTGCCAGCGTTGGCCTACATCCTGGGTGATGAGGCTAGCGGTTCTTGGTTTGGAAAGCGTCTGTTGTCGCTCCATCTGTACCATAAATTGGATCCCATTGTGGATGCGGACTTCAAAAACACCTTCGCGCTTTCCAAGGACGACATCATCAACCGCGTCTACAAAGAACCAAATGCGAATGTTTTTCTTGCGTCGTTCATGACATTCTTAGGCCGGCATCAAGAAATTGCCCAGGTCATATCGCTGCTTGAAGAAGGATTTCAATCTTTTATCGACGTGCATGTGAAATGCTATGACAACTATCAGGATGTCCCAGTGCATTTCGTTGGTTCAGTGGCATTCCACTTCCAAAATGTGCTTCGTCATGTCTGCGAGCGGGAAGGAATTCAAGTCGGGCAAATCATCAAACGACCAATCGATGGATTGGCCGATTACCATGTGAAGTACATTTTGGGATAAGTATGAAGGTTCATGCATGCATATTCGATTTGGACGGTGTTATCGTTGACACCGCTTCGCATCATTTTGTAGCGTGGAGTCGTCTTGCGGATGAATTGGGCGTGCCATTTTCCAAGGATGACAATGAGCAACTCAAGGGGGTCTCTCGGGTGGATAGCTTGGAATATATTTTGCGCAAAGGCGGATTGATTTTGGATCCGCCCACCAAGATTCAATTGATGCAACGTAAGAATGAACATTACTTGTCATTGGCAGAAGGCACTACTGCCGATGATGCGTTGCCTGGTGTCATTCCATTATTGGAGGAATTGCGGTCAAATGGGATTAAAATCGCACTCGGCTCCTCTTCAAAGAACGCTCAACTCATTCTGGATCGGCTGGGCATTCGTCACTATTTCGATGCACTGGTCGATGGCAATCACATCACGCTTTCCAAGCCGGATCCTGAAGTGTTCTTGATGGGCGCAAAACAATTGGAATTACCTCCATCGCATTGTTTGGTGTTTGAAGACGCACAATCGGGCATCGATTCAGCAAAAGCTGGAGGTTTCGATGTCATCGGTATAGGGAGCGAGAAGAATTTAATTGGAGCATCGGCGGTAATCCCAGGTTTTTTCGACTACAATTGGTCTAAAATCAAGGCATTGGTTCACAAGCAATAACTCTCTCACATGGCCGGATTGATTCACCCGTGGAAATTGGGCGTTGATCATTGGAATCCTGAAATGGTCCAACAATTCGAATCCATTCTTGCGCTTGGGAACGGTAGAATAGGGCAGCGGGCGAATTTTGAGGAGGGATTTTCAGGCAAAACGCTTCAAGGCTCCTATCTAGCAGGCATTTACTATCCGGATAAAACCCGTGTTGGCTGGTGGAAAAACGGCTACCCAGAATTCTTTGCCAAAGTCCTTAACGCTACCAATTGGATCGGGGTAGACGTTTTCGTGGACGGAGAAAAGCTCGATTTGCAAAAAGTGAAATCCGTCAGTTCATTTTCATGGACCTTGGACATGCGGGACGGCGTGTTGACCCGGAGTTACCGCGCTGAATTGCAGAACGGAAAGGAAGTTGCTGTTAACGTACAGCGATTTTGTTCCATGGACAATCCAGACTTGGGATGTGTTCAATTTGAGTTGGAAGCACCGGGATGTGATGTTAAAATCTCGGCTTACTTGGATGCGGATGTCAAAAATGAAGATTCCAATTGGGACGATCAATTTTGGGATATTCAAGATGCTCAGTCAACAAAGCAGGATGTTGCTTACATCAAAGCCAAAACGATGAAAACCGGTTTCGGTGCAGCATTCGCCATGTCCACCGAAACCATGCTTTATCGAGATGACAGCTCTTCACTAGAAATCCCATCAAGTGAGGTACAATCGAAAGGAGGGAGGATTTCGCAATCTTTCGAAACGACTCTTGCTGATGGTGAAAAACTCGTGTTGAACAAGTACGTAGGGATCGTAACCACACTGCATCATGAGGAGGATGTGTTAGCAGATGTTGCGGCTGAAAAAAGTGAGCAAGGTCGACAGCTAGGTTGGGATGCGCTGTTGGAAAATCACGGTGCGGTTTGGTCGCGAATTTGGAACCAAGCAGATATTGAAATTGCCGGTGATGAGGCTTCACAGCAAGCCATCCGATTCAATATTTTTCATCTGAATCAAACTTATCGAGGCGATGACTCCCGCTTGAACATTGGTCCCAAGGGATTTACAGGCGAAAAATACGGTGGAGCGAGCTACTGGGATACCGAAGCATATTGCTTACCGTTCTTTCTAGCAGGACACGATGAGAAAGTAGCCCGTCAGCTGCTGATGTATAGATACAATCATCTGGAAAAAGCCATTGAAAACGCACAAAAGCTTGGCTTTAAGGATGGTGCAGCTCTTTACCCCATGGTGACCATGAATGGGGAGGAATGTCACAATGAATGGGAGATTACGTTCGAGGAAATTCACCGCAATGGGGCCATGTCCTATGCGATTTGGAACTATGTTAATTACACTGGTGATAAGGACTATCTCCGAACAAACGGCTTTCCAGTTTTGGTAGGAGTGGCTCGGTTCTGGGAGCAACGCGTGCAGTGGTCGGAATATCGAAAAGCATACGTCATGTTGGGGGTAACAGGGCCCAATGAATACGAGAACAACGTAAACAACAATTGGTACACCAATTACATCGCAGCCTGGTGCATGCGTTACGCTCGGGAGGTCGCCGTTGAATTGAGAAATGATCATCCCGACGATTGGAATCATTGGGTCAGCGCACTCAATTTGGAAGAAGACCAAGTTTTCAATCGCTGGTCATCCATACCCGACCAAATCGTACTTCCTCGTCTCGACAATACCCGAATCTGGTTGCAACAGGACGGCTTCATGGACAAGGAGCAGCTGAACGCTCGAGACCTTCCTTCTTCCCAGCGTCCCATCAATCAGCATTGGAGTTGGGATCGAATTCTCCGATCGATTTTCATCAAACAGGCGGATGTGCTGCAGGGGATGTACTTTTTCTGGGAAGATTTCGACATCGACACCCATCGGGATAATTATGATTTCTACGAGCCCAAAACTGTTCATGAATCGAGTTTGTCTCCCTGTGTGCATGCGATCTTGGCTGTCCGTCTTGGGAAAATGGAAGATGCGTACTCACATTACCTCAGGACTTCCCGGCTTGACTTAGACGACTACAATAAGGAGGTGCATGAGGGTTTGCACATCACATCCATGGCTGGGACTTGGCTTTCTGTGGTCGAAGGATTTGGAGGTTTTACAGTCAAAGATGGGACACCTTGTTTCAACGCCAAGCTGCCAGATTGCT
>Ga0181576_10002408_pt1 | contig 13957 bp, 16 predicted proteins | sample 101ome_22_FD_132464 | JGI IMG/M metagenome (GOLD analysis project Ga0181576, IMG submission 132464) | Coastal salt marsh microbial communities from the Groves Creek Marsh, Skidaway Island, Georgia - 101412BT metaG (megahit assembly) | ecosystem: Environmental > Aquatic > Marine > Intertidal... | reverse complement strand
TGGCGGCGGTGCTGGCTGCTTCACTGATAACGGCCTGTGCGAGCGGACTGAAGGTCCAAACCGACTATGACGAGGCGTATAACTTTGCCGCTGCGACAAAGTTCTCTGTCTCGCCCTCCCAAACGCTTGGATCCGGCGCACTGCGCGGTAATGACATTCTGAAAAATCGCGTTGTGAACGCGATCGAGAACTCGATGCGTGCGCGCGGCTATCAAATCGTGCCGCCATCAGAAGCGGATCTGCATATCAGCTTTTTTGTGACAACAGAGGACAAAACAGACATTCGCACCTATAACAGCGGCTTTTCGTACAATCGCTGTTATCGCGCCGGGTGCGGTTTTTATGCGCCCTATGGCGGTGCTCAAGAGGTTGACGTTAGACATTACACCAAGGGCACCCTGTTCCTTGACTTCATTGACCCTGCCACCAACACCCTTGAATGGCGAGGCACAACCAGCAAACGACTGGGTGATATGCCCGCCTCAATGGATGAGCGTAATGAGATCGTCAACACAGTGATCAATGCGGTGCTGTCGGAATACCCACCGACGATGGCAGAGTGAATTGGGCTACCCGTATTAAAAAAGGCCGCTAAAAGCGGCCTTTTTTGTGCCTGATGGGCCGATCGGTCAAATACCGATCGCGCTGAAGAAAGTGCGCAATGCATCCTCGCGCCCTTCTTCCCAGGCTCGTAGTGCAGCCGTTCCGATAATCGCGATATCGGCGTGCTTGCCGATGAACTCTATGTCGGACTTACGACTAACACCAAAGCCAACCGCCAGCGGTACATCAATAACGGCCTTACAACTGTCAAGAAAACCGATGAGCTCATCGTCCATGGACGTCTCACTTCCGGTCACACCCTTTCGTGCTACCGCATACACAAAACCTTTTGCTGCGCGTCCCAACAAGGCCAGACGTTCTGGCGAGTTGGTCGGCGTCATCAACATGATCGGTGCAAGCTCGTTATCAGCCGCCAATTTATGCAACTGCGCCGATTCTTCCAACGGCAGGTCAGGAAGAATGAAGCCGCTCGCGCCAGCCTCTGCAAGACGCTCAATATACGCCTCGTGGCCCATTTTGAAGGCTGTGTTGTAATAACCCATCATCAACACTTTGAACGGAAAATGGGCGGCGACTCGGGACATGAACTCCAGACAATCGTCAACCGTGGTTCCATTCGCCAGCGAGACCTGATTGGCCTTAACAAACAACGGACCATCGGCTGACGGCTCGGAAAACGGAAACTGCAGTTCGACAAGATCAACGCCGAACTCGGCCATTATCTCCAGCTCGCGCCAGTTATCTTCAAAGCTCGGATACCCGCAGACAACGTGCGTCATCACCAGCACCGGCTTGGTGCTGCGTCGCTCCTTGAGGTAATCACTCAGCTGCATATTGCGCCGCCTTCTGCTTGATAAATTCTTTCCATTCACCGTCGTTCAAGGCTTCAGCAACCGTGAAGATATCCTTGTCACCACGGCCAGACTGATTGATCAGCACGATTTCATCAGGGCGCATCTTTTCGGCTTCGCGAAGTGCTGCAACAAAACCGTGTGTGCTCTCGAGCGCAGGTATCAGACCCTCTGTTTGCATCACCAGACGCAAAGTCTCGGCCACTTCCAGATCGGTTGCTGCTTCAAAGCGGACTTTACCCTGCTCCCAAAGATAAACCATGATCGGGTTAATCCCGATGTAATCAAGGCCGGCAGCCACGGAGTGTGTCTCCATCATGTTGCCGCCTTCATCTTGCAGGAAGTACGTCTTCATACCCTGAGCAACTCCCAGCGTGGCATCGCCATAGGCAAGTCGGGACGCATGGCGCCCATGGCCCGGACCATGTCCACCAGCCTCGCATCCAACGAGCTCGACGTTATCATCGTCCAGAAAGCCCTGGAACAAGCCCATCGCGTTGGAGCCGCCGCCAACACACGCGTAGACTCTGTCGGGCAAACGTCCGGCAAGCTCTACGATCTGGTTGCGGGCTTCGATACCAATAATGGACTGGAACCAGCAGACCATCTCCGGAAACGGATGTGCCCCACAGGCAGTACCCAGCACGTAGTGGGTATCAGCCATATTCGTCGCCCAGTCACGCATCGCTTCGTTGATTGCGTCCTTCAGGGTTTGCTGACCGTCTTTGACCGCGATCACTTCAGCACCCAGATTTTGCATCCAGAACACGTTCGGACGCTGACGCGCAACATCGACCGCACCCATGTAGATTCGGCAATCGAATCCGAACTTCGCCGCCATAGTGGCGGTCGCAAAACCATGCTGTCCGGCGCCGGTTTCAGCGATCACCCGTCGCTTGCCGAGGCGCTTGGTCAACAGGCCTTGGCCCATCACGTTGTTGACCTTGTGTGAACCGGTATGGTTAAGGTCTTCGCGCTTCACATATATTTGAGCGCCGCCCAACTTTTTAGACAGGTTTGCAAGGTGGGTGATCGGGGTCGGACGGCCCGAATACTCCTGCATGAGTTGCTGGTATTCACGCCAAAACTCAGGATCATTTTTGGCCGCGCGGAAACCGTCGCGCAACTCTTCGATCGTTGAGTGCAAAATTTCGGGGAGAAAGCTTCCGCCGTACTCACCGTAGTAGCCTTCTCGGCCGGGTTCAAACTTGAACAGATCCATGCGTTAGACTGTCTCGAGCAAAAAGAGGGAATGATAAGCGATCACGAACAGGGAAAAAACCGCTTGCTTGGGTGATACTGCGCGCGCTGTGTATCGACGTTTTCAATGAACCGTAATATCAACCGGCGCCAACGGTACCGACATACGATTGTCATCACGAGTGGGCTGCCCAACCATTTCGTCGTAAGCGCTTTGCTGCACCAACTCGATAGACACCCCCGGCAGCCGTGCAAGCACCTCGCGGGCCGCCTGTAGACTCCGAAACATCAGGCTTTTGCCTTTGCGATCACCCAGCAGCGCTTCGCTACCGTCTTCAAGATCGAATTCAACCCGATACAAGGCCAAATCTATTGAACGGATGCGCGCAGCTACAATGCGCGGTCGGGCGTTTAAGCGCGGCAAAGAAATGATCTGCATGATATATTTTCCGGGACTTTATACGAATACGGACAAATGTAGATGATGGATCGGCGTACATATTTTCTCACCCTCGCATTGCTATGTTCTCTGTGTTCACCAGCCTTCGCTGATCGCCCCGCGTTAGAGACTGTCGCCTCGGTTGATCTCGACCGTTACCTCGGCACCTGGTACCAGATATCAAATATGCCCGCATGGTTTCAGCGTAAATGTAAATCCGATACCACGGCAACCTACGCGAAAAACCCCAAGGGCGGCATCGATGTAATTAACCGTTGTCGAACCAAAAAGGGCTTTGACGAAGCAAAGGGTTATGCACGGATCGTTGATGCCCCACGAAACAGCAAGCTCGAAGTCAGTTTTTTTAGTCTGCTCGGATGGCGCCGATTTGGGGCGATTATTGGGTCATTGAGATTGCCGACGACTACAGCTGGGTGATTGTCGGAGAGCCGGCGCGTCGATACGGGTGGATACTGGCACGCAGCACAGAACTCGATCCAACCCTGCTCGCTCAGCTTGAACAGCGCATGCAAGAGGTTGGCTACGACATCAGCGAGCTTGAGCATTCAGGACATACTGCGCCATCTGAGCCGTCGATGGAGCCAGAGAGCCAATGACCGACAGCTGGCAGTATGCCGCGCCCTTCATTATGCCGATTAGCGTCGGTAAGGCATCGATCGATGTGCTTGGACACGTTAACAACACCGAGTATGTGAACTGGAGCCAAGATGCCGCATGGGCCCACTCAAAGGCACTGGGTATCGATGTGGCTGATTATCCGCGGATGGACCGTGCCATGGTGATCCGTGAAGCTCGATACACGTACCTCGCAGCGGCTTTTGAGGACGACCACCTGGAGGTGGGAACCTGGTTAACAGCCAGTGACGGGCGGCTGCTAATGACCCGCGAGTTTGAAATTAGGCGGATTCGCGACAATGCCCGCCTGTTTACCGGTCGCTGGGAACTGGTCTGTGTGCGGGTATCGGATGGCAAACCTGTGCGCATGCCATCCGAATTTTTGGCCTGTTACGAACCCGCCGTTCTGCGATAGTCCGTCTCCACTCGCGGTAAACGTGATTCGAGGCGGGGTGTGCGTCTAGCCGCCAAAGCCCTGCCCCTTCTCGGCCAGCTCCTTCAACAGCGGCGCTGGCTCCCAGTAATCGCCCAAATGTTCGCGAAATTCGCATATACGCGCATAAACCTTGTCCATTCCAAGGTTCTCGGCATAGAACATCGGTCCGCCATGTTTACGCGGGAATCCATAGCCATTGATATACACAAGATCAATATCGCTGGCGCGCTGTGCAATGCCCTCTGACAGTATTCGAGCGCCCTCATTGGCAAGCGCGAGCAGCAGACGTTCCTGAATTTCCCCGGCTTCAAAGCTGCGCTGCGGGATACCAAGTCGCTTGCCTTCGGCCATGATCATTGCCTCGACCTCCGGGTCGACCTCGCGCATCCGCGATCCCGCGGGGTAGTTGTAGAAGCCCTTGCCGGTCTTTTGTCCGAGCCGACCAGCCTCCGCCAACATATCGCCGATTCGGTAGTATCGAGGATCAGACGGATTCGCATCTGCTCTGGCCTTGCGCGCTTTGTAGCCTATGTCGAGGCCTGCGAGATCGCCAACCGCACAAGGACCCATGGCAAAGCCAAAACCCTGCATGGCCTCATCGATTTGCGCCGGCGTTGCACCTTCGAGCAGCATGTTTTGCGACTCGCGGCCATACTGGAGCAGCATGCGATTACCAACGAATCCGTAACAAACGCCGACCAGCACAGGTACCTTCCGTACTTTCTTCGCAAGACTCATCGCGGTCGCCACAACATCGGGCGCGGTCTTCGCCCCCCGCACTATTTCAAGCAGCTTCATGACGTTGGCTGGACTGAAATAATGCATGCCGATAACGTCCTCTGGACGGGAGGTGGCCGCTGCTATCGCATCAACATCCTGGTACGAGGTGTTGGTCGCAAGAATAGCTCCCGGCTTACAAACCGCATCGAGCTTACGAAAAACCTCGGCCTTGACCTCAGGGTCTTCAAACACGGCCTCAACCACAAGATCCACGTCGGCAAGCGCAGAATAATCATCCGCCACCGACAACAAACCCATCCGCGCCTCCACGGTTGCTGCATCCAGACGGCCACGTTGAACGCTTGTCTCGTAGGTGCGGGCAACGCGCTCACGCGCCGCGCTCGCGGCGTCGGACGTCATTTCGACAATCGTGACCGGAATCCCGTTATCGAGAAAATTCATCCCAATACCGGCTCCCATCGTACCGCCACCGATAATGCCGACCTTTTTGATGGTTCGGGGCGCAGCCTGTGCGCAGTCAGCAGGAAGCTTGGCTGCCGCTCGCTCGGCGAAGAACAGGTGACGCATGGCCTTTGACTCGGTCCCGCTCATCAGCTCCATAAACAATTCACGGGTGCGCGCAGTGGCCTCTTCCAACGACGTGGTCGCCGACAGCTCGACCGCATCGATAATGCGTTGCGGTGCGGCTGCGCCACGGGTTTTCTTGCCGATGCTTTGACGCTTCTCGTCAAACCACGCGGAATCGATGCCGGTCATATCGAGCGGCTGATCATTGCTTCGCCTCGGCCCGGCGCCCTCTGCTACGCAATCAAGCGCATAAGCAATCGCGGCTGACTCCAGATCCGATTCGACAACCGAATCAATCAGCCCACATTCGAGCGCTTTCATGGCACTGATCGGTGCGCCATTGACCATCAAATCCAGCGCCGCCTCGAGTCCCATCAAACGAGGTGCGCGATGCGTTCCACCCGCTCCGGGCAGCAACCCGAGGTTGACCTCGGGCAAACCCATCTTTGCCGATACCAAAGCGATGCGATAATGCGCCGCCATCGCCGTTTCCAGACCGCCGCCCAACGCAGTCCCGTGAATCGCCGCCACAACCGGTTTCGGGCAACTTTCGATCAAATCGAGCACGCTGGGGAGCGACGGATCCCGGGGGGGCTTTCCGAACTCGGTGATGTCTGCACCGGCAATAAACGTGCGGCCCGCACACTGGATCACAACCGCTTTGCTATCGTCGCTGACGGCCTCCTGCATAGCGCTTTGAAGACCCGCACGAACAGCCTGCGATGTCGCATTGACGGGTGGATTGTTGACCGTAATAACACCGACATCCCCATGACGGTTATAACTGACCACTTGATTCATCGGCTTTACATCTCCTGTCATTTCATTGTTCGTGGGTTGGTGCGCCGTACCGCCGGAACTGCATCTCTTTGAGTCTGCTTTGAGTTCGTCTGAAAGCAAACGCCAGGTAGCCCGAATCTGGGTACAGCGAGTCGATACCGACCTCGGCGGCTATCCAGAGCGGCACATTGCGGTCATAGCACTCGTCTACCAATGCGATAAAGCGTCTCACACCGTTATCTTTTACGCTCAAGGGGGGCAAGGTGCGATCGGCCATCAGCCAGCCATCATCAGCATCTTCCGTACCGATTGCAACTTGGGTGGATGCGGTGTCCGAGTCCATACATGGAACGCCGGAGAGGAAGATCGCGCGATAACGATCGCACAACGCGATGTACTCGTCTGCCGCCAGCGCGGCCTCGCACAGCTGGTTATAGTCGCACCACAACACCTCATCGCTGCGACTGTTCACATCGATACTTCGGCTGCCAAGTGTCAGCGGCAAGTCCGTTTTTGCGCTGCCTGCCTGATCCTCGTAAGCCTGCTGAAACGCCTGCAGATTATCCATCGTCCAATACCGCTGCAGCAGCTCTCCCGGATGCAGACGATGATCCGTGACCCCGTTGACTGCAACAACGCGTAGTCGATTCTCAAGTGCCGCAATCGCCGGCAGCATTCGCTCTCGATGATGCCCATGTGCATACAGATCGGTTGGCGGCTGATTCGATGTGATCACCAGCGTGACGCCGCGCTCGATTAACTCAAGGACCAATCGACCCAGAATCATCGCATCACCGATATCCGTGACGTAAAATTCATCCAGGCACAGCGCTTTGACTTCATCGGCCAACTGAGCGGCCACAGACGCAAGCGGATCGACCGCGCCGGTCAAGGCAAACAGGCGGCCGTGGATCCACTTCATGAAATGATGGTGATGCTGACGCCGCACCGGCACCGTCAAGCTGGATTTAAAGATATCCATTAACCAGGTTTTTCCGCGCCCGACCCGCCCCCAGAGATACACCCCCGCAGGACTTTCACCGGCGTTGAGCGATCGTGAGCATGCATCCAGAAGGTTTACCGCTGCGCGTTGGGCCTCATCCGCAACAAAACCATTGGCGAGCGACTTCGCGTAGGCCTCCGATGGCGTTCGTCGGATCATCAATCAGACTCAGCTAAAGCGCTGGTAAAAAGAACTGGTGGGGGCTGGCAGCTTGCCTTTGTCGGATTCGAGATGTTGCTCGATGTAGCGAACCGAACCATCTGTTACCCGTTTATAAAGATCCGCCGCAAGGCGACGCGCCTCCGCCCCCGGCCATTGCTTCGGCAGCAATTCAGACGGTATATCGGTGTCATGCAACAACACGCGGCGATATTCATGAACCAACAACTGACGCACTCTAAAACACTCGCTATCGCTAATCTCATTTTTGTTGAGCGCATGTTCTATTGGCTTGTAGCGGAGCGTGAACTGACGGTAGCGCTCGCCCAATTCACTCAGATCCCAGTTTTCCCAGAGTACGTCATTGATCAATAACCCCGAGTGAGCGACCTCGGTGCTCGCCTCCATGATGACCACCCGATCTTTCAATCCGAGATCAACCAAGGCCGCGTCCAAACCGCTGTGATCCGCCCCGGGGTGAGCATATAGATTATTACTCAGCGTTCCGAAGCCCTGCCAATTCATTGCCTTTCTGAAAGCGTCCCGAGACTGCTCGGGCACATTGACCGGCAGCACCAGCGTCCAGGTGCCATCCCAGGCTGGGAGCTTACGCGCATAAATGCGTCCCGCGACCCGGAGGTATTCTCGCAACCCCTGCTGACTGAAACGATAAAAACTGCGTCGACCAATTTTGTGGGATTCCAGCCAGCCATCCTGCACCAGCCTGAAGGTTGAGGTGCGCACCAGTCGCTCATCCACGCCCAGCTCTCCCAGCGCGCTGACAAGACTTCCCAGCCAGATGACCTGACCATGCTGGGTCACCACATCACCAAACAAGCTTATGATCAGCGAGGTGCTGCGAATCGGTCGCCTCTCGCAGAAACTATCAACCAGCCTGCTGACCTCTTTAGTGGTCACGATCAGATCTGATCGAAGTCAACCGCGACGCGATCGGACAGCGGATGAGCCTGACAGGTCAGCACATAACCCGCTTTGACCTCATCTTCGCCGAGCGCATGATTGATATCCATTTCGACCTCGCCCTCAATAACCTTGGCTTTGCATGTAGCACATACTCCGCCCTTGCAGGCATACGGCATATCCATACCTGCATCAATCGCTGCATCGAGAATATTCTCGCCTGCGGCACCCAGCTCAAAGCGAGTGGTGCGGCCATCGATGGTCACACTGACCTCACAACTTTTACCGCCAAGGCGAGCCGCTCGTTCGTGATGCTTTCGCACTACCTCTTCGGCATCCTGAGCGTTCGAATAGAAGAGTTCGTAATGAATCCGCGACTCATCAATCTGTTCAGCCCTCAAACCGCGCGATACTTCCGAGATCATGGCCTCGGGGCCGCACAAGTAGAATTCATCATTGGCCGCGATCGAGATCAGATGCTTGGTCTGCAGTTCAGCGCCCTTGCGGTTGTCGATACGACCATGGAGCACTTGCGCGTCCTGCTCTTCCCGACTGAGTACATTGATCCAGTTCAGTCGCTGCATAAAGCGGTTTTTCAGAAAACCGAGTTCCTCGCGAAACATAATCGTCGAGGTCCGCTGGTTACCATAAATCAGCGTCACTTGACTGTTCGGCTCGTTCTCGAGAATTGTTCGAACGATTGACAGCACCGGGGTAATCCCACTGCCCGCAGCGATGCACATATAGCGCGCCGCTCGCGCAGGCTCCGGTTTGAACACAAACTGCCCAGCCGGAGGCATCACCTCAACCGCATCCCCTGCACGCAGGTTGGCATGTACCCAATTGGAAAACACACCGCCATCAATACGCTTTACCGCCACCCGCAGACGATTCTCAATGGGTGACGAGCAAATGGAGTAGCTGCGCCGGACTTCGTTATCATCGATTTTCGCGCTGAGCGTGAGGTACTGTCCGGCCTCGAACGCGAACACTGACTGCAGCGCGTCAGGAACCTCAAACTCAAGCACAACAGAGTCGTCTGTTTCCGGACAAACGTCTTTGATCGTCAACGAATGAAATTGGCTCATAATGCTCGTTCTTATATCTGCTTAAAGTAATCAAAAGGCTCCAGACAATCCGTGCATTGATGCAGTGCCTTGCACGAAGTCGAACCAAACTCACTGATTTGTTTTGTATTTGAAGATCCACACAGCGGACACGCCGGCTGCGGATCATCACCGTCAACGGGCGCCGCGACGCCGTAAGCACGTAGCCGTTCGCGCGCGTCTTCGTTCATCCACGCTGTCGTCCAAGGCGGCGTTAAGCGCGTTTCAACGCGCACATCGTTGTAGCCGTTCGACTTGAGCAGCTCCCGCACATCCTCTTCTATCGTGCGCATTGCCGGACACCCCGAGTAGGTCGGGGTTATGACAATGCGTAGCGCATCGTCCTCACGGTGAACCGCACGCAGGATACCGAGATCGGCAATCGACAGGACCGGAATCTCCGGATCTTTAACCGCTTCAAGCAGTGCCCAAATCGGACGCAATGCAGGGTTATCCCGGGAACGACTGTCCTCAAGTTCATCCGCCGAAATGGTTTTGATCAACGCTGACACGTCATCACCATTGCTGACCCGGATAGGCTCGCTGGAGAAATTGCATTTCGGCGAGCATAAAACCCAGATGTTCTGTGTGCAGCCCTTCCCGACCACCACTGACTTCCCAGTCGCAGGCAGGCACTGACAGAGTTGCTTCGGACAGAACCGATTCCACTGCGCTGCTCCAGGGCGCCCGCAAAGCGGCCCGATCAACCGCGACTCCGGCTTGCAGCAAACGCTGCTCCAACGCACCCATGGCGAACATTTCCGGTGTGTATCCCCAGATTTGTTCCAAGGACTGCTGAAGACGAGCATGACTCTCGTCGGTACCGTCGCCCAGCCTTAGCATCCATTCGCGCGATCGTCGTAAATGATACCGGGACTCTTTGAGTGATTTTGCTGCAATCGCGGCAAGGCGTGCCTCGGCCGATTCACACAAGCGTTCCAGAAACAGTACATTGAACTGATCGATCAAAAATTGACGGGCGCAGGTCATTGCAAAATCGCCACGCGGCAGTTCGTAAATCAGCAGGTTTCGGTACTCACGACAGTCGCGCAGGAAAGCATAATCGTCCTCGGTGCTGCCATCGTCGGCCAATTCGGCGGCTAACTGATAAAACATCCGCGCACGCCCGATAAAGTCCAGCGCCACGTTGGACAGGGCCAGATCTTCCTCCAGAAACGGCGCATTGCTGCTCCACTCTGACAGTCGGTGCCCGAGCGTCAGCGCGTCGTCGGCAAGCCCGATCACATATTCCTTGAGATCATCGGTCATCACAGCACCATTCACATGTTGTTTACTTCGGCTGGCAACTCATAATGCGTTGCGTGCCGATAAGGCTTGTCATCCATCGGGTCATAAAAAGACGCCGAGTCTTCTTCCTGCGATGAGACAATGTCGCTTGACTTGACTACCCACAAGCTCACGCCTTCACTGCGGCGGGTGTAGGTGTCGCGCGCATATTCCAATGCTTGCTCGTGATTCTCGGCGTGCAGACTCCCCACATGTTTGTGGTCAAGGCCGCGTCGTGAACGCACAAAAACTTCAAACAGCGGCATCAGTTGGTCACTCATATCCGCTCTCCTCAGGCTGCGTCACGGGCTTTGCGAGCCCGTTTCTTGGCTTCATGCGCTCGCATCGCTTCGCGCACCCACTCACCCTCGTCGTGGGCTTTTTTGTGATGCGCCAGACGTTCGCGGTTGCAAATACCGTTGCCTGCGATCACTCTCTGGAATTCATCCCAATCGATCTCACCAAAGTCGTAATGACCACGCTCTTCGTTCCAGCGCAGATCCGCGTCGGGTATGCGTAGCCCTGCAAACTCAGCCTGCGGCACGGTCTGATCCACGAATTTCTGGCGCAGATCATCGTTGGACTGGCGCTTGATTTTCCACTTCATGGACTGAGCGCTGTGCGCAGATTCGGCGTCATGCGGGCCAAACATCATCAGCGATGGCCACCACCAACGATTCAGCGCATCCTGAGCCATCTGCTTTTGCTCATCGCTGCCCTTGGCGAGTGTCAGAATGATCTCGTAGCCCTGACGTTGGTGAAAACTTTCTTCCTTACAAATGCGGATCATCGCCCGCGAGTACGGACCATAGCTGGTGCGCTGCAGCGATATCTGGTTAACGATTGCGGCACCGTCAACCAACCAACCGATAGCACCAATGTCAGCCCAGGTCAGGCTCGGGTAGTTAAAGATCGACGCATACTTGGCTCTGCCTCCGTGCAGGGCCTCAACCAGCTCTTCACGAGTGATGCCAAGGGTTTCGGCAGCGCTGTACAAGTACAGCCCATGACCGCCCTCGTCCTGCACTTTGGCAAGCAGCACGGCCTTTCGGCGCAGGGTCGGCGCCCGCGTCAGCCAGTTACCTTCGGGCTGCATTCCGATCACTTCGGAGTGTGCGTGTTGCGATATCTGACGGATCAGGTTGCGGCGGTACGCCTCAGGCATCCAGTCTTTGGGTTCGATTCTTTGCTCGGCATCAATACGCTCCTGAAAGCGCGCCTGCACATGCTCATTACCAATTAGCGTGTCGCTCATCTCAGCTACTCCTTACACTCTTTCAATAATCATTGCGATACCCTGGCCGACGCCAATACACATCGTGCACAGGGCATAACGCCCCTGTCGACGATGCAGCTCATACATTGCCGTCGTGACCAGGCGCGCACCACTCATACCCAGTGGATGTCCCAGCGCGATCGCGCCACCGTTTGGATTGACGCGCTGATCGTCATCAGCCAGCCCCAACATCCGCGTAACCGCAAGCCCCTGCGCAGCGAATGCTTCGTTAAGTTCAATCACATCCATGTCGGCAATGGACAGACCGGCGAGCTCAAGCACCTTTTTCGATGCGGGCGCCGGACCAATACCCATAATGCGCGGCTCAACACCGGCAACCGCCATCGCGACGACGCGCGCCAATGGATTCAAACCGTTTGCCTTGGCTGCGTCCTCTGATGCGAGCAACAACGCACAGGCGCCGTCGTTGACCCCAGAGGCGTTACCGGCAGTGACGGTGCCGTTTTCCCGGAACGGTGTTCCCAGGCGCGCCAATGCCTCGAGCGTTGTGTCTGCGCGAGGATGCTCGTCCACTTCGACGATCAATGGATCCTTCTTCTTTCGCGGGATGGTTACCGGCACGATCTCATGCGCGAGCCGCCCTTCGGCAATTGCAGCGCACGCGTTTAATTGGCTGCGCAGCGCAAACGCATCCTGATCGTCTCGGGACACACCGAACTGTGCTGCGACGTTTTCGCCCGTCTCGGGCATCGAATCGACGCCGTACTGCTTCTTGAGCACGGGATTGATAAACCGCCATCCAATCGTGGTATCAAAAATTTCAGCGTTACGACTGAAAGCGGTATCGGCTTTGGGCATCACAAATGGCGCACGCGACATCGACTCGACCCCACCGGCAATCATGAGCGCAGTCTCGCCGCTCTTTATCGCTCTGGCAGCGGATCCAACCGCATCCATACCGCTACCGCAAAGCCGGTTGATTGTCGCCCCTGCAACCGAGTCGGGAAGACCTGCGAGCAACGACGACATTCTGGCGACATTGCGATTGTCTTCTCCGGCCTGATTGGCACAGCCATAAAGCACGTCATCAACGCGAGCCCAGTCAACCGACGCGTTGCGCTCCATCAGTGCGCGTATCGGGATCGCGCCAAGATCGTCAGCGCGAACGGAGGACAGCGCACCGCCGAAACGCCCTATCGGGGTACGAATTGCATCGCATATAAACGCATCAGGCATGGTGTTCATTCTCTGGGTCGTCATTCTCAAAACTCGATACACCGGTGCTGTACGAATTGCCACGCATCACCGCAACCAACTTGCCATCGCTGCGGTGAACAGACACATCGTATACACCAACCCGGCGGCCGCGACTGACTTCGGTCGCGGTTGCCGTCAGTCGATCCCCGCTCTTTGCAGGGCGCACGAAATCGATCGCGCCGTGCTGAGCGACCGTTACCTCGCCATGAGTGTTGCAGGCAAAGGCAAACGCAGAATCGGCAAGGCTGAAGATATACCCGCCGTGACAGATGCCATGGCCATTCACCATTTCAAGTCGGACCGTCATACTCATAATGGCTTTGCCGGGCGCAATCATATCGATCTGCATGCCCATATATTTCGAGGCGTTGTCGTTGTTCCACATCCTATCTGCGCAGGCCTGCGCGAGTTTTTGTGGATCGGTATCACTCATATTACTCACCCCTGAACTCGGGTTTGCGCTTTTCCTTGAAGGCCGCTACGCCCTCCTGATAGTCAAAGCTAAAGCCCAGTTCACGCATGCAATTCTTTTCAAATTCAAGCTGATCATGAAGTCCGGTGGAGAACGTCTGCAGCATCCCCTGCTTAATACGCGCCAGCGCCTTGGTTGGTTGTACGGCAAGATATTGGGCCAGCCCAAGCGCCGTCGCTTCCAGTTCATCGGCTTCGACGCACTGCCAGATCAAGCCCCACTGCTCGGCCTTTTCTGCCGACAGCTTTTCGCCCAGCATGGCCAGCGCTTTTGCGCGCGGCAAACCCAGTGCACGCGGCAG
>Ga0181576_10002406_pt1 | contig 13959 bp, 16 predicted proteins | sample 101ome_22_FD_132464 | JGI IMG/M metagenome (GOLD analysis project Ga0181576, IMG submission 132464) | Coastal salt marsh microbial communities from the Groves Creek Marsh, Skidaway Island, Georgia - 101412BT metaG (megahit assembly) | ecosystem: Environmental > Aquatic > Marine > Intertidal... | reverse complement strand
CCCACCGCCCCCCCCCGCGCCCCACCCGCCCGCCCCCCCCCCCCCCCCCCCCTCGGCGAGGAGCGCCGCAAGCCCTCCAGTGCCCGCGAGGCTCGAGGTGATGTCGTCTGGGGGCGCTCCGCATGCCTGCATGTCCTGGAGGAGGCCCATGAGCCTCGGGAACTGCTCCGATGTGAGCGAGGCAGCGGCGTCCGGGTCGGCGGGGGCGGGAGTGGACCACAACGAGAGAACATCGTTGACCAGATCCTTCTGCCGCACAAATCGTGTCATGTCTGCAGGGGAGGGAGGGGAGGAAGACGCCGCCGCGGCCTCGAGCCAGGGGGGGTAGCGTTCGGCAATCTCCCGCAGCGGCGCCTGGCGGGCGGGAATGGGGGAGGGGGGGGGGTCGAGGTCGAGGACGGGAGGGGGCGCGGGCGCCCAGGGAGTGACGATTAGAGGACCATCCGGCGTCGAGAGGGGAGAGGCTCCACCCACCACCACCCACCCAACCGTCTCGCCTCGAGAACGTCCCGACTGAGAAGGTCACGCAACAGAGTGTCGAGCAGTCCCTGCAGGGGGTTGTCGTCGCGATCGCCGTCATCGGCTTCGACGTCGTCGGGCCGAGCAGGCGTCGCCGCCTCCCCGTTTGTCGTCGCCCCCGGTCGCTGCCTCCGCGGCCGCGGCGGTAAGGCCGGCCCCCCTCCGCCACCCGTTCTTCCACCCCCGCCTCTCCCGCCCCCCTCCCGGCCACCGTCGTCGCTGGGGGTGTTCGTCGTTGCCACCGCCGGTCGCATCGGCGACCCCGGGGGCGCCGACTGTGGGGCCGACCAACCGTCCCCTCCCCGCCCCCACGACGAGGCACCACCTCGGGAAGTCCGGCCCGACGGCCCCTCCGCGGCGCCCTCATCGCTGGGCGACGCGGCAGCCAGGCCCGCCAGCGTCGCAGCGAATCCGGCGTCGTTGACGGGGGGGGGGCGGTCCATCGATCCCCCCTCCTCCGCCTCGACGAGGGTCGCGCCCGCCAGAAGGCCGAGCGTCGCATCAGCAATGGATGGCTCCCGAGGCCCCGAGGTCGTCTGGCGGGCCTCACCCGTGATGGGGTCGAGGGGAGGGCCGCCGGGGATCCTGCCGTGCTCGGCCTCATAGCTGCCGGGCAGCGGCGTGTCGGCGGAGTCGGCGTCGGGTGGCCTTGTCGTCGCCGCCTCTGCTCGCAAACTCGAGGCCAGCTCCTCTGCGAGGGCCTCCGCAACCGCCGCGAACCCCACGCCGGGAGACCGAGGAGAGCGATGCTTGGGCATTAAGAACGCGCACAGAAACTCCGTTCGCCGCGCAGTGGCCTGCCCGGCTGAACCGACCGCGTTTGCTGGCCACGCGGACGACGAGGGGAGCTCTTCCCGTTGCTCTGACCAAATAATCCGAAGAATTTGGTCGTGCTCCGCGGAATTTTCCCGGTTGCATGGTGTCGACGGGACCAAGGAGAGCGTCTCGAGATCCCCCCTTGCGCCGGCCATTCCTCTCGCCCCTCCCTCCGCTCTCTGACGGAGAAGACGCGACCGGATGTTGCGCCGCGCGGCGGCCCTGTCCCTGGCTGCGCGGCAGGGGGCGAGGCTCGCCGTCCGAACCCGTCATCCGTCGGTTGTCGCCATGGCGGCCGACGCCGCCGCCGCAAGCCCCACCGATGTTGATGACGTTGATGACGCCGACGCAGCCCGCCGTCGATCTGGCGGCGGGGGCTCCACGAGCCACGATGAGGTGCGCCCCCGATTCCGCCGCCCGCTCGCCACGGCGGCGTCGTCTCCTCCGCCTCCTTCGGCCCACGGTCGGCGCCCCCTCGCAACGGAGGCCGCCATGGCATCGTCGGAGCTTTCCATCTCTTCGCCCTCGCTCGAGCTTGTCGCCACCCACTTACCCCCCGACTGCCCGCCGCACCATCTCGCCGCAATCCTGTCCGTCTACGGTTCCGGTGTCATCGACGTCCGCGTGGGCCGGAGACCCGACCTGACGGACGGTCGTCGGCGGCGCCGCAGTCCGGCTCCTCCTTCGTCATCATCGGCTGGCGACCCCCCCGGTGGCCCCCGCGCTGTGGCCAACGCGCGCCACTCGCCTGTCTCGCCAGTGTTGGTGTCTCCTGACTCGTCTGGCGCGTCGGGGCCTTGGGGCGCCGTCGTGCTGGTGGGGGAGAGACGGACGGGCGATGCGGCAGTGCTCTCCCTCCACCGAAGGCGGCTGTTTCGCGGGGCGCGCGCCCCGTTCGAGGTGAGGGACTGTGGCGCGGGGCGCGTGTCGCTTCTGGGCGAGCCTTCCTCTCTGATCGCTTCTAACCTACTCCTTTCCCGGTTGCCAAACCGCCTCCCTACTTCCAGATCCGATGGTCAGCGGCTTCGGCTGTTGCCCTGGCGCGGCGCGATCTCGCCCGCGTCGACCGAGGCGCCCCCGCCTCGTTTCGCGAGGCTCTCGCCGGGGCCGACCCTCAAGCCCGCACCGTGTTTCTTTCGTGGCCGGCAGGGGCCATGATCGACGCCGGCACCGACGTTACCCCCGAACCCTCCCCCGAAGCCCTGGCCGAGTGGGCGGTGGCGGCATCGGGGGGTGGGGCCGTGGAGGAGGCGAGCCTCTCGGCTGCCGCGTCGCCCGGCGGACGGACCGCGGCAACCATCACGTTCGACGGCGTGGGGGCGGCCCGGCATCTTGTCCGCCATCTCTCTCAGACTTCGATCGACGACGGAAAGCCCCCTCCATTCTCCCGCAACGGCGCCCGGGCGGGCCTCCTGGCGGCCGACCCCGGCAAGCCAAAACGCGCCCCCGATCGCAAGCTTGTGGTGCGGGCGCCGCCCCCCGGTGCCGCGCCCGACGCCGTCTGCGTCCTTCTGCGGTCCCCACCTGGGGGCGAGGGCGAGGGCGACGATGACGACGACCCTGCGACATTGCGGGGGGGACCGGGTTTGGTCGACGCGAGGCGTGAGGCCCGGCGGGCGTCGGGCGCCATCCGCGATGCCCTCCGCGGGGCCAGCAGGGAGGCGACGAGCAACGGACAGTCCTCCTTTTCCTCCGATCCCCTGGGATGGACCAAAAGCCGGGGCACTCTCGGTGACTGGGGCGGTGGCGTCGCGTCCGGGTGTGGGTGGGACGAGGCCGACGTGCGGCCATGGGCCAATGCCGAGGGCCGCGGTGGTGCGTCGGCTTGGGCATGGGGCTCGCCCGCCGCCGCTGATGCCCTGCTGGCGCGCCTCGCCGGTGATGCAGACGCGACCGTCGTTGCCCGGCCAGACATGGTCATGGGGACGTGGGAGTGGTTCGGGGACTTTGAGGGCGCACGGTGCCGCCGGATCGACCCACGCGTCGAGGAGAGGGGCGGGTGAGAAAGCATTGGTCCTTATCGTCGCGTCCCTTCCCGCCTCCCAGTCCATCATCGCCAGGCCCGCCCCCAGAGCATCCATCTTCACCAGATCTGTGAGCATCCGCGCCGCGGGGAGACGACATGGAGCGGCCGACGGGGCCGCCTTAGTTTGCCTATATAGAAGAATTTCTTTTGAGAAAAATTGCAAATTTTCCAAAGAATATCCTGTTTTAAGTCAAAAGCGATGACGTTCGTACGATTTTGCGCGCTTTAGCGAGCAGGGGGAGGCGTTCTTCTACGGTCCACACGCCGAGATTTGGTCGTCCCACCACGCGCGCAATTCCGGCGCGCTGGTCTTGTTCCGGGACTCAGGGAGGCACTAGATCGATTCAACATCCCTGGCATCGGAACCACGCCTTCTCCAATTCGGGTTCGGCTAGCGGTTGGCTCACGGCGGGTCGGTTGGCTCATACCAGCCCTCCCCTTCCTCCATCTCGCTACCGCAGCCAGAATGACGGTTCACGATGCGCCGTACGCCGAGACAATCACCGAGGTCCTCCAGGCAGGTCGGGGAGATGGTGGCGGCGCGGTTCGGACCTTCTATCGCGTCGTGCGATCGATCCCTGTCCCCGCTTCCACCTCGTCCACAGGAGCTCACCCGCAAGGGCCAAATGGGCGGCCACCAGGGCCACCACGGCCACAGGTGAGAGCGAGATAGATGGACATTGCCATTCCTGCAGCGCTGCCTGCAGCCCGGAAGAACCACCAAAAACCCCCCTCTCCCGCAGCCTCCTGGAGATCCGCGAGGCAGTCAAGGCCAAGTTCGACGAGAGGGGAGAGACAGTCGATGACACCAAAACATTCAACAAGTGAGCCCGAGTCTGAGCCCTCCGCCCGTAGTCAAGATATCGCCTCTGCGTCGAGCCGACCATCGTTCCCCTCCCCCTCCCCTCGTCAACGCAGGTACACGCTCAATGCGGTGCAGCAACTCATCGACGAGGGAATCATCGAGAATGGTGAGTCGGACCGTAGGGCGGGGCGCCGGAGGTCCTAGACTACGCGCCCTGCGTTGCGTGACACCGTCTGCCCCCCCCGACTCCCCCACAGCCGACGCTGAGACGGGGAGAACGTCCGCCGTCTACAATGTCGTCATCACCGAGGTGCGTGCGATGATCAGCGCGCGCCGGCATGGACGTGGGCACCGCGTGCTTGCCCTGTTTTGTGTCGTCACCCGTCCCGACCCCGCGCCTTGACGGTCAAAAGCCACAGGCGGCCGCCGAGGCCAAGGCGGACAACAGCAGCCCCTCTAAGACGGTGCCCCCCAAGAAGACCAGCCCACCGAAGGGCAACAAGGCCCACCACCGTCCGTACGCCGACATGGTGATCGAAGTTCTCCAGGCGAGAGGGGGCGCGGGCGAGATCCTCCTTCCGCCGCACCCGCACCTGCGCATAGCGTCTCGATCAACCGTTCACCCCGCTTGCCCGCAGAACGTCGGTCGCAAGACCCACAAGGTCGGCAGCAAGAGTCATCACGGCCACAGCCTCATGGAGATCCGCAAGGCCATCAAAGCTAAGTGCCAGGAGAAGGGGGACACTCTCCCTGACAACGACAAGATTTTCAACAAGCGCACCCTCGAGGCTGTGCAGCACCTCATCGACAGCGGAATCGCCGAGCACGGCGAGTCGCCACCATCCCGCGGCGCGCGCCCCCTCGGGTCCTCCGAACCCCACCGACACTTTCCCGTCCCCCTGTCCCAGCTGACCCCGACTGGGAGAAGACCCATGGTGCCAGCCACTACAACATTCAGGTCACCAAGGATCACACCAAGGCCGCCGAGAGCAAGGGTAAGAAGAAGAAGGCTTCTCCGCCCAAGGCGAGTCGAGCGAGCGTGACTGCAGCGCGGGGGCGACGGGACGCCGACCTCGTTGGCAGACCCACCTGCGCTCTGGAATCCCGACTCAACTTCCTGCAGGCTAAGGGCGCCAATGCCGGAACAAGCGCGGGCGTCGCCAAGCCCAAGCGCGTCGCCAAGGCCAAGCGGACCTGAGGAGGAGGGAGATAGATCGAGGGAGGCCCCCCCTGCTCTGCTGTCGTCGCCGTTGCCTTCCCCGGTGAAGGGGCGGGCTGTCGCGTCCGATCCGTTCACAGCTCCCTCCCTGTCCCTACGTCTGCCTGTCAGTCGCCGCGGTAGCCTCGCACCCCCGTGCCCGCCGGAGAGCGTCCCGCGGCGACCCCGCGACACCGTCACGTACGGCGCCGACAATCGAGCCCAGGTCGCGCGCCTCGCATGGTCTCCCGTCGATGCCACGCGCCCAGGCGTCGGCCACAAGCAGTACGCACCCTGCGTGGAGCCGCGCGGTGGCCTCGGCGACCCCCCCCCTCCGGTCGGCCTCCCGATTCAGGGCCCCGCGGCGTAGGGCGTCGAGGGCCCATCGGGTGGCGTTGATGGAGACGGCGGCGAGGGGAAAGCCTAAACGAGGTCCGCGGCCTAAGGGGGGCTCGGCGTCGGAAAGGCGCAATGTCCGCGCAGTCTCCGCCCCCCCCAGCCGGCCTGGGGCGCCCGCCAGGTGGACGAGGGCCAGGAGGCCGCACGACCGGACATCTGTGGCCGGGTCTGGGCCCTGGAAGCCGAGGAGGAGCCAGTGGGGTCCCACAGCCCCCGGGCAGGGACCGTCGAGGCCCGGCGGCAGACCCACGCCGGTCGATCGGCGTCGCTGTCGGCCGCCAGAGGATGACGCGGCGGCCTTCGCGGCGACCTCGACCGCCACCTCCCCCCACGCCCTCCACGTGGCGCCCAACAGGGGCGGACCCAGCCGGCTCGTTGAAGGGGTTCCAGACCAGTGCACGTCGTCAGTTTCGTCGTCGTCCTCGCTCTCGGACTCGACACGTCGAAGGGGGCACCCGGCCAGACACAGGAGCAGGGCGGCCTCCCCTCCCGGCCCGCCCGACGCCTGGCTCTTGTCTGGCGGGGGCAGCGGGGGGCGGAGGAGCCGCAGCACCGCGCCAGGCAGCGGCAGGCCGCACGGCCCGGGCGGGGGGGGCGGGGGGGGTGGGGGCTCGGGCCATTGGCCTGTGGGGGCCGGTCGCAAGGTAGGGGTGGGAGTGGTGTACCCGAGGTATCGAGAAGAGGTGTCCCACTACCGTCTCGCCCCGTTTCCGAGTCTCGCCCGGTCCAAGAGCGGTGTCAAGCCGGCGCCGGGCCGAGAGGAGCGCCAGTGCGGCGAGGCCCTTTGCCGACGGTGGGTCCCGGAGTGTACGCCCCAGCGACGAAGATGGGCGTCCGGCGGTTCGACCACCCGCCCGGTCGGCGGGCCCCGCCGCAGCGCCCGCGTCCCGCCTGGCCGCGTTGGCCCGGTCCCACTCGTCCTCGGTCTCTCGGCTGGACGGCCGCTCGCGGCGGTGCTCGAAGGCCGGCCCTAACGGGCGCGCGCCCCGGGGTGCGGGCGCTGGCGCGGCCGCCCTTTGCTGCTCTTGTGCCCGGCGAGCCGCTCGCCGGGCCGCCCGGCGCGCCTCGGCAGCGAGGTCGGGCGGGGGGGTGGGGGGTGGTGTCGGGACGGACGGGAGGGGTGGCAGTTTCGACAGCGCGGAGGAGGACAGGAACGGCGGGCTTGGCTGGGCAGCAGGCGGCCCAGTCGCTGCGTTCGAAGCCGTCGCTAAGTTTCGAGCCGGAGGGAGGGGGGGCAGACCACGAGCCGAAGAGCGGCTCATCGCACGCGGGGAGACGAGATGCTACGGAGGTCGGCGAGGTGGTCGTCGAACGTCGAACGTCGGCCGGCCCGTCACGAGCGGCAAGAAGCGTGCGAGCCCGAGCGGACAGCCAATCCGGAGGATCCTCCTCCATTTGTTTCCGCGTAGCGTCAGACGGCGCGGTTCCACGCGAATCGACCCCGTTCTCACGAAACCACCAGTCCGATGACCGGACAACCGACCCTCCTGCGCCTCGTTTCGCATTCTTTTGGGTAGTGGTGCAGCTCTCTGAGAGAGGCCATCTGTGCTTCTTCTGGTGACGACATGCTCGCGCCGTACCTGCAGCGCCTCGAGGCGGGCGAGGTCGTTGATGCTGAGGCCATCGACGCGTCGCTCCGTGGCGGCTGCTGCCGTCAAGGCCACTGCCGATCCCGATTCGGCTGCCCTGACCTGCCGCCTCTCCCTCTCGCCCCCGTTCACGCCTCTGCCCATCCCCTGCCATCCCCCGTGTCCACCCCCCCACCCAGCGATACGACGTGGTGTTGGCGTCCGGCAGCCCACGTCGCAGGGAGTTGCTCTCAGGGCAGGGCCTCACTTTCCGCGTCATCCGTCCCGTCTTTCCCGAGGATCTGGGCAGCGACGCCCAACGGTGGATGGCCGCTGCCGAGGGCAGACCGGGCGGCGGCGCCGGAGCCTATGCGTCGGCCACCGCGAGGGAGAAGGCGCGCGAGGTGGCGCGGGGCCTGGGCGTCGAGGGCGGTCCTACGCTGGTGCTGGCGGCAGATACGGTGGTCGAGGTCGACGGCGTAGTGCTGGAGAAGCCCGCCGACGCTGCTGAGGCCGAGGCGATGCTCATGTGCCTCTCTGGGCGGTCCCACCGCGTCCACACGGGCTGCGCCCTGTACTCGCGAGGCCACACGCCCGACCGGGAGGCGATTTGGCGGTCGGCTTTCCCCCGCCCCGCCTCGCGCGACGCGACCCCGTGGCCAGATGCCACGACGGCGCCGGGGGGCGGCTGGGCCGAGGTCGACGCGTGGTGGGAGTCAACGGAGGTGCGGTTTGGAGACCTCGACGCTGCGATCGTGCGTGCCTACGCAGCGTCTGGCGACCCGCTGGACAAGGCAGGCGGGTACGGGATCCAGGGGCCCGCCGGGGCATTTGTCGAGGGAGTCGACGGCTGCTATTGGAATGTCGTGGGGTTACCCCTGCATCGTGTCTGCCTGCGCCTGGCGGCTTGTGTGTGAGGGCGCAGACGGCCGGGAACGGGGGTCGGTCCGGGAGCTCCAATACCAACTTCGCGTTTCTATCAGCACCGTCCCTACCGGAGGTTGGCCCCCGCAAACATAAACTGCTGCAGGTCTAGGGTGATGGTGCCCGTGCGGTCGGGGTCGAACGCGGCGAACGTCGCCCGGCATTCTTCCAGAAAGACGGAAAAGACGACAAATTCCGGCAGGCACAAGGAGCCCGACTGGTTGGGGTCAAAGGTCTCGAAGCATCGCGCAAGCACGGGGGGCTCGAGGGCGATGCCGTTGTGGGCGAGGGCCTGGCGGACTTCGCTGGAGTTCAGCGTTCCGTCCTTGGGGTTCTGATCAAAGTAGTCAAAGTTGGCCCGACACCGGACGAGAAAGTCGCATAGTTTGCGGAAACTAGTCTCATTGAGGCGGCCCGTTCTTTCCTTGTCGAACATCCGGGTGATTTGGGCTGCTGCGGACATGCTGAGGTTCAGGTGGAACTCCTGCTGCAGCACCAGCTGCACCGCGGGCACCTCAATCGTGTCGTGGCCCCTGCCGTCGACACGATAGGCACGAAAAATTTCCCCGGCGTCCCGAGACCAACCGGGACCCGTGATGGGCATGGCGCCCGCCGCGTAGGCCCTGCGGCTGGCGCGTGTCGGGGGACGCGTGTCGGGGGACGTGGTGTTGGGGCTTGTCGTCGTCGGCTGGGGAGGGCGCGGCCCGCGGGGCAAGAGAATACGATATGCACCGATCGCGAGAGCCTAGAAGCGTTGTGTAAGTGGCTGCTCATGCGACAGACCCGGAGAGCCCGCACGCGGCCTCCGGCCTTCGGCGTCGCCACGGGGCAGGCGCGCAGAGAGACCGACACCCACCCCCTCGCCTCAGCTGCGGGCTGGGCGGAGGCTACTCCCTCTCGCGCGCTGTGTTAGCTCCTCGAAGCACTTACTGGATTGACGAGAGTGGCTGTGCGAAGGCCGAACCGTGCTCGCGTGCCTTGCCCTCCTGGAGCGATCGAGTGTGGACGTTTTCTGTCGTGACGGCCTCTTTTTGGCATCATTTGGTCAGCCACTTCGCGACGTGAACCTTGAAGAATCGTCGGGATGAGGAATCTGGAAGGTCTGTTCACGAGACATGCGGAAACGTTCACTGCGCTCGGCCGCCCGTCGCCATCGCTGCCAGGTCGTTGGCAAACGACCCACCAGCCGTCCCGTCGGAGTCGATTCGGACCCGTTTTCTCCGCCGAGGGGACATCTAGCGAGCTCTCGACATCGACCAGGAGCGACGACGAACAACACTCCGTCTTGTTCCCCCGGTCGCCGGTGTCACCAGATGCTGACCCCCGGCGCCGCCACGGCGCGTCTTCGCTTGCGTATGTTGGCGATGCCGTCTGGGAGCTCTTCTGGCGCAGCGAATGGCTGAATCAGCCACTGCGCACCACCAGCGCGCTGCAGGTGAGCGGAGTGGAAGTGGGGAAGGGAAGGGGGGAGATAGGGTGGTAGGGGGAGAGGGTCAGGTCGGCGGGAGAGCAGGCGTTGGGCGGGCGCTGGGCCCGGGTGCCGGGCGGGGGCGGCGGGGGCGACTTGGTCGGCGGTGCCTCGCTGGTCGTCGCGACGACGGGGAGAGCGGCCCCCCTCGGTGGCGCAGACGCCACGAGCGTCGACTCCTCCGGGCGTCGTCATCGAGTTCCGGTCTGGGTTGTCGTCAGGGATGCCGTCATTGTTGTTGTTCTCCACGCCTCCCCCTCGGTTCCTGCTTTGCTTCCGTCCTCGACCCCCGCTCCTTGCTGCCGCTGGGTCATCTGCCCTGGCCCACGATGACCGCGGGGCCCACGAGGTCGCCAGGAGACGGACCGGGAGGCCGAGGAGGGCCGCCCACCGCCAACACTCACCCCACCCTCCCTTTTTCAGGAGGACGTGGTCTCGGCCGTCCGCGCCGAGGCGCAGTCGCGTCTGAGAAAGCACCTTGAGACTGACGGACTGTTGACTGATGAGGAGAGAGACGTAATGCGGTGGGGCGGCAACGGACCTAAGAGCGCCCCACGTGGGTTGGACATGCGGGTCTATCGGGATGCCACCGCAATGGAGGCGTTGGTCGGCTGGCTGTGGTTGGGGGGGGGCGGCGGTCAGACGCGGCTGACCGAGGTGCTGCAGCGGTGCTGGTCGGCGACGCCGGGGGCGGGTGCGGCGCTGAAGTGAATGCCAGCGCTAACTGGGCGCCAGCGCGAATAGGGACGGGTTTCGGGTGAGGGAGACGAGAGGACGACGGGAGCAGACCTCTGTCTTCGTCGACCCTCCTCTTCGGTGCTGCGGGCGTCGTTCCGGTCGCGGCTCAGCGCGCGGGGAAGGCGAGCCCGACGCGACCAGCGCCTACTGGACTAGCTGTAGCCCGGCACGCCCAGCAGGTTGGCGACGGGCCCTTCGCGCGTAACATAAGCCTGCACCGCGAACCCAAGCGTGGCCACCATCGCCAATCGGCCGTGCTTGATCTCGGCGACGCGCTGGACCTCGTAGAAGGCCGGGTCGTCCGCCAGTTTGAAGGGATCAAAGGGCGCTCCCCCTGGCCAGCAATTGTCTCCCGGCAAGTAGACGCCCACCGGCTCAAGGCTGCGGATGCCCACGTACCGGGCGTACTCGGGCCCTCCCATGAGCACGGCCTGGCAGAGGGCGATGACGGCAACGCCCTGCTTGCCCGCGATGACGAATCCGCCGAGGCCGGCATAGGCGAGGGTTTCCCCGCTTGCTTTTGCCGCGCCAACGCGCCACCACACGGGCTCGGCTAGGTCGAGTAGTCCCGTCATGTCGAGAGCCTCGGGCAGCAGGACCCCGATGGCGCCCAGCATGGCCCAGCGGGCGTGGAGTAGCTCTAGCTCGACGGCGCGGTCAAGCGCGTCGGGGGATGCCGCGCCCAGGCCGAGGGGGTCGAAGCCAAGGTCACCGGGGAGGGAGCCGGTTAAGTGAGGTGGAGGCGGATCGACAAGCAGCGCCCGCCTGGGGCCGTAGAAGTCGGGCAGCGCGGCCCTGGCCTCGGCCCTCGCCGCCGCTGTCGCTCGCTCGGCCGCCTCGAGCACGGGCCGTCGTCTCTCCACTGACGCCTCAAGGTCGGCGCCGATGCTGGTCTTGGAGAGGACCGTCAAACCCACGATGGGAAAGGCAGACAGCAGCAGCGCTGCGTCCTCAAATTGGCTCACAACCGCAACGCCCCCGGCGATCCCGAATGTGACGTAAAAGAGGGGCGACGAGATCAGGTCGCCCAGGGGGCTCGAGTTTGGCCCCTCGCAGTCGTCGTCGGCCCCGGCGGCGCGGCGACACATCCGACGCGAAAGGCGCACGCGGGCGGAGAGAGAACACGAAGAACGGACGGGAACGGACGCCCGCGCAAGGGGGAGCCGAGACATCGGCATTGCCTTAATGATCCCTGCGGAAGGCGGGGGGCGAGGAGGGTCAGGGGGCGAGGAGGTCTGCTAATGATCACCGCATCGATTTTCGCCCTTGCAAATGATTCCAGCGCCAAATGCACTGTCGATAGATTGCTCTCCTCGTGACAGCTGCTGAATCGCCTGCCGTAGGCCGTCAGGTCCCCTGCAGCGTCGTCACAGCGCCGACGCCGCGACGCTTTCCCGATCGCGCGACCACGCTGCGGCTTCTGGCGACGTCTAGATCAAATTCTTCTGTCCCTTAGGGGGATAGGAGGAAAAGCTCCAGGTGCGACGCTACCGGACTCCCAACACCTCATGCTTCCACTTCAGCATGTGTGTTGGGACCAGAGGTCAATCGCGTCTCCATCGCGGCGGGAGTGGGGTGGCGGGGAGCGGCGGCTCGGCGCGTGGGGGGCGAGGCTTGCGGGGTCACGGCGCAGGACACTGTTCACTCGTCCCGTCCCTCCCGCCCCGCGACATTACATCCCGCCGCTAGTGTTGGAGTCACGCTGGAACTCGAACGGGGCCCAAGGATCCGGGGGCGTGCACCGGGGCGCCGAGTCGGCGATAAGCCCCTCGTTGCGAAGCTTGGCCCGGACCGTGGCTGCCTCGATGTACGCCAACGACTGGGGCAGGTAACCCTCGCGATGGGACTGGGCCACGTGGGCGTGGTCGTCCAGGCAGGCCCGGCGGGTCTCGTCGGCTTCGTGCGGCAAAAGGTCGCGGACAAAGCGGGCCGGGACGCCGCCCCACACCTCGCCCGCCGGGATGAGGCGGCCGGGGGGCACCACTGTGCCCGGCAGGAGCCGCGCGCCTGCCCCGATCCGTGCGCCTTCGCATACAACGGAGCGGGCGCCGATCTCGGCCCCTTCCTCAACGTGGCAGGCCCGAAGCGCGGCCCGCGGACCGACCCGCACGAAGCCCTCGAGCCACGTGTCCGCGGTGAGGCCCGCCCCACCGTCCTCGCCTGCTGCGCCCAGGACGGCGCCCTCCCCGATGGAGCACCCGTGGCCCACTCGCACGGCCCCGGCGTCTCCCCGCAGCACCGCCCGGTACCACACCACGCATTTGTCGTACACGTCGACGTCGCCGGCCACGACGGCGCTGGGGGCAACCCATGAGTCGGGCGACGCCGACGGCACCCGGTCCTCCAGTGGCAGGATCGAGCGCTGGCGGTTGTAGGTCTCGTCCCACGCAGTGGGGGTCGCCGAGGACGCGAAGCCCCTTGAGTCCCGGGAAGCGGCGAGGGCCACGGCGGCAGCGACCGAGCGGCCGGACGACGAGGCCGTCCGGCCCTGGCCAGCGAGCGCCAAGGCCGCGCGGCGTAGGGCCGCGGACATCTCTCTCTCTCTCTGTTGGGGCGGCCTCTCTCTCTCCTGCGGGGGTTTACAAGGGATTCGCGAAGATCATCGAGATGATCTTGAGGCGCGCCTCGTCCCGTACTGCCAAGGGGAGGTGCGGCCATGCTTGCCGCGGCCGGCGCCCCCCTCCAGGGTCTCGACCAGGCGCGGGGCGGACGTTCTCCGTCCTCCCCGCGAATGGATGATCGTCTGCGCCGCGACAAGAACACTTCATGAGCCCTCGAGATCCGACGTGGCGTCCACACCGGGACGGCCGGCACCGCCGGCTTTCAAGAGCCTCGCCTAGCGATTCAGGAGGACGGCGGCGCCCGCTTTGAGTTGAAACCCCAACCCCGAGTCTTCGCAAGCTGCGTCGTAGGGACGCGATGCGGGGATCCGTTTGAGAGTATCGGCGTCCGACTTCGGCTCTCCCCCGCCCTCACCTTGGCGTTTCGTAACTCCCAGCAGCCCCCCTGGCGCGTGAAGTACCCAACCGACTGGCGAGAAAACGATGGCGGCGTCTGCCGTCTCCGCTCGGCCCACTTTCGCGCCGCACAGGATGCGAGGCGAGTCGGGAAAGGGCCGGTCACGCAGAAGGGTCGGCCGCCCCAGCCTGGAACGCCTGAGCATTTTGGTGGCTCTCGCATCTTTCTGGAGGATGAATGCGACATCAACTATCCCCGCGCTCTTCCGCGACCCCTTCCTCACCCACCTCCGCCGCCACGACTGGCATCGAGGCCGTCGTCGTTCACTGTGTCGCCACCCTCGCCCGCCCCGGTGTCCAATTCCTCTGCGGCCGCTCCCGCGGCCGCCCCTGTCGCCGTTCCGCTCCCACGCGCCCTACACCACCACTCTCGTCCGTCGCTTTCCGCCGTCGTCGTTCTCTCCACGCCGCGTCGCCATCCTCAATCCAACCCCCTGTCTTCTCTCGCAGCGAGGATGTCCGCTTCTCCCCGGCGGTCAGT
>Ga0181576_10002395_pt1 | contig 13976 bp, 10 predicted proteins | sample 101ome_22_FD_132464 | JGI IMG/M metagenome (GOLD analysis project Ga0181576, IMG submission 132464) | Coastal salt marsh microbial communities from the Groves Creek Marsh, Skidaway Island, Georgia - 101412BT metaG (megahit assembly) | ecosystem: Environmental > Aquatic > Marine > Intertidal... | reverse complement strand
TGTGCAAAGGAGGACAATTAAGAGAAAGTCCATTGAATCTTTCACTTGGACTTAAGTCAATTCCTGATTTGAGCGAATACTTAGCTGTACAATTATGCATTGAACTGTTGCGCTATACCAATGCAAGTCTTCATTTGACAGGAATTTCAACTGCAGAGACGCTACCATTGATTAAGAAAGCGAAAAAAGAGGGTCTCAACCTTAGTTGTAGCACAACCGTAGGGCTATTGTATTATGATGAAAAAGAACTTCAAGCATTTGATACTAGATACAAACTCGCGCCTGGGCTTACCGACCAAAAAACGAGAAATGCTCTTAAAAATGCGCTTATTAGCGGAGTAATTGATTATGTAACTTCTGACCATAGTAATGTTTCTGTTGAAGAAAAAGATGTGGAATTTTCTGATGCTGTTTTTGGCAGCAGAAGTCTTGATTCTCTTTTTCCTGCATTATGTGATCTTTTCGGACTTGAAAAAGCCATTGAATTGCTGAAAAGGCCCTATGCAACCTACGGTTTAGGGAAAGCAGAAATCAAAGAAGGAAACAACGCTCAGCTTTCGTTTTTCAAAGCACAAAAGCATCGTATTCAAGAGCGTGAAAATCAAACACATCTCTTTCACAACCAAGAGTTTACCTATAATGGTGTAGGCGTATTTTCTAAGGGTCAACTCATGGTATCCCTATACCTATAAATGAGCTTAACCTTTCTTTATCAAGCGCCAGAACAAGAAAGCCGCAAGGCAATCTTCTTGATTCACGGTTACGGGAGTTCTGACAGCGATTTATTTCAGTTTGCTCCTCATCTGCCGAAGGATTATCATATTTTTTCACTTAGAGGACCTTATTCATTAGGGTTCGAGCAGTTCGCATGGTATGCAATACACTTTGATGAGAATCAGAAAAAATTTAACGATTTAGATCAAGCAAGTGAATCACTGAAAGGGATTAAAGATTTCATCGACACCGAAAAGAAAAAACTGCATCTCGACCATATTGATGTGATGGGCTTTAGTCAAGGATGTATCTTGAGTCTAGCTTTAGCCTTAAACCATCCCGAATTCTTCAAACGCGTAATAGGTTTAAGCGGTTACCTTAACCATGAGATGCTGAAAAATGCTGAAAACATTGGGAAACAAAATACTGCATTCTTTTTATCACACGGTATCGAGGATGCCGTGATTCCATTTGCATGGGCCAAAGAAACGAGGGAGCTATTGCTTAAGTACGGCTTAAACGTGGAGTGGCATGAGTACCCTACTGGTCACACCGTCTCCTACGATAACTTCAAAGATCTAATTACCTTCTTGAGCGTTAACGTCTAGAGAGGCCGACTCTTCTAAGAACTCAATCTTTTCGTTGAGCTCTTTAATTATCTTTTCTTGACGCTCAATTTTTTGACTCATGGCCTCAAAGGTCTTATTAGAATTAACCATTTGAAACAATAAGATAAGTGCGGTAAAAACAAAGAGGTAAAGAAAAATTGAGCGTTTTAGCATTTTTAGAGCGTTACGGTTAATGAGTCATGGGCCAAAAACATATGCTCTGGCAATGACTCTTGTATTTCATTATGAAATCCAAGTGTATGGCTAATATGGGTAAAATAGGTTCTTTTTGCGCGAAGCTCATGGGCTAATGCGATGGCTTCATTTAATGATAAATGAGAATGATGAGGCTCGTGCCGCAAAGCATTCAATACCAACACTTCACAATCCATAATTAACTCTTTCTGATCGGATGTGATCGACTTAATGTCGGTTACATAGGCCAAGTCTCGCATTCTAAATCCAAAAACAGGCATTCCGGCATGATCGACTTCTACCGGTAACACCGATAGATCATTGATTTGAAATGATTGGTTTTTTTCGATAAAGTGTTGGGTTATTTCAGGAATTCCTGGATACTTAAAATTCGGATCAAAAATGTAATCAAAGCGCTTGCTCAGTGATGAAAATACTCTAGAACTGGCGTAAAAATGAATATCACCTTGTCGAAAGAAAAAGGGACGGATATCGTCTAAACCCATGGTGTGATCTGCATGTTCATGGGTCAACAACACCGCATCCAGATGATCTATGGGATTCCTTAAAATCTGTTGCCTAAAATCGGGTCCGCAATCAATTATAATGTTTCCGTTTTCCCAAGAAATCAAAACTGAACTTCTGAGTCGTTTGTCCCTAGGATCATCACTCTTGCATACAGGGTGATCACTTCCTATCACTGGAATTCCCTGAGAGGTGCCCGTTCCTAAAAAGGTTAAATTTAAGCTCATTATTAGGTTAAAAATAGGTTGTTTTAACGAGACTTAGGCCTCTTAAGTCTTACCTTTGAAAAGGAATTCAATACCGTAAATGTGCTATGAGTAAGATTGTTTTTAGAGAGAACGAGTATGAAGTAGTCCCTTCTATTCAAGACAAAACGCTTCGTATAAACCTCAATCAAAACATCTACGGCTCCTTTGCAGAAATAGGCGCAGGTCAAGAAACGGCGCGACACTTCTTTAGAGCTGGTGGAGCTTCTGGAACGATTGCAAAGGCCATGAGTGCTTACGACAAATCGTTCAGTGATGCGGTTTACGGACGCGAAGAAGACGGAAGATACGTGACGGAGTCACGTTTGAATAAGATGCTCGACCACGAGACGAATCTTTTAGAAGAGCGTATAGATCGCTCTAAAAATCCAGAGTATCTCTTTTTTACCTACGCTAACACGGTAGCCACGATTGATTTCTCAAAACGCTATAAAGGACATGGTTGGATTGGGATTCAATTTCAATTAGAACCCAATCAAAAGGAGTACAATCGCATCGTACTTCACGTACGATTCAAACAAATTGAAGCACGCCTTCAGCAAGAAACATGTGGTATTGTAGGTGTCAATCTTATTTATGGTGCATTTTACAAGCACCATGAACCCAAAAAGCTTTTACGCTACCTCTACGACCATATCGACAAGGACACTTTAGAGATCGATATGATTAACTTCTCAGGACCGCATTTTAGTCAGGTTGACAATCGACTTATGAGCCTACAGTTGATTAAAAACGATATGACCGAGGCGGTAATGTTTGGCCCAGACGGAAACAATATTCTCCCTGCGGCCCTGCTTTATAAAAAGAATATCCTTGCCTTACGCGGAAGTTTTCGACCCGTTACAAAGGTAAATATCGACATGCTCGAAAAATCTCAGGAACTTTTCTGCACCATTCCTAAGGTGGCTAAAGCGAATACCGAAATCATATTTGAGATCACCCTAGAAAATCTTAAAGCATACGGTGATATTGATGAAAAAGACTTCTTGGCTAGAGCTGAATTGATTGGCTCTCTAGGGCATATCGTGATGATATCGAAATTCAAAGAGTACTACAAACTCGTGGAATATTTCGATAAATACACCAAAAGCCGCATCGCCTTGAGCATGGGTGTCAATAGTTTAGTAGATATTTTTGACGAGAAATACTACCGTCAATTAAGTGGCGGTATTCTTGAGGCCTTCGGTAAACTTTTCTTCAAAAATGTTCAAGTTTACCTCTATCCGATGAAGGATCCGAATACGGGAGACATCATCAATAGCGACAATCTTATCGTAAGTGAGCAAATGAAGGATCTCTATAAATTCTTCAAGCACAACAATAAGCTTACAGATATTGAAGATTACGATGAAGCCAGTTTGTCTATTTATTCAAGAGAGGTCTTACAGATGATTGCCAACGACACCCAGGGTTGGGAGGCCATGCTTCCAGAGGGCATCGCAGACATTATCAAGAAAAATCAACTCTTCAAAGACACAAAAATCTCTGAAGAAGTGTTTCCATACAAAAACGTGTTACCCAATCAACTCTAAGAGTTGATTCGCGTGATCTTTTGTTTTCACCTTTTCGATTACATGTGAAATCGTGCCCTCTTCATTGATCACGAATGTCGTTCTGTGAAGTCCGTCATATTCTTTACCCATAAATTTTTTAGGACCCCATACCCCATACTTATCGATGATCTCGTGAGCTGTATCTGCCAGTAAAGGATACTGAAAATTGTATTTCTCTTTGAAAGCCAATTGTTTCGTTGGAGTGTCTTCACTTACCCCAAAAATGCGATACCCTTTTTCACTGAGCACCTCGTAACCGTCCCTGAGACTGCAGGCCTCAGCGGTGCACCCTGGAGTATTCGCACGAGGATAGAAAAAAAGAATGTATGCGGTACCTTTTAACGATTTAGAATCTACCGTATTAGACATTTCGTCAAGAACTGAAAAATCAGGGGCCTTATCCCCTACTTTGAGCATATTCATAGTTATTTTTGTTTTAAAGTTACGCTAAATGAAAAAGAGTGAAAAGGTATCTTTTTGCATTGAAAAACTAGATGAACTGTATCCCGAGGTTCCCATCCCTTTAGATCACAAAGATCCTTACACCCTTTTGATAGCCGTTTTACTCTCTGCTCAAAGTACTGATGTCAGGGTAAATCAAATCACACCTCTCTTATTTGCTCGAGCCGATAATCCTTACGAAATGGTCAAGCTTTCTGTTGAAGAAATTCGTGAGATTATAAAACCCGTAGGTCTTTCACCTATGAAATCTAAAGGAATACACGGACTGTCTCAAATACTCATCGATACGTATAATGGAGAGGTTCCACAAGAGATTGAGGCCTTAGAAAAACTACCCGCTGTGGGACACAAAACTGCAAGCGTGGTGGTTTCACAAGCTTTTGGAATACCCGCTTTTCCAGTAGACACGCATATACATCGTCTTATGTACCGCTGGGGATTCTCGTCGGGTAAAAATGTCGTTCAAACTGAGAGAGACGCAAAAAGACTGTTTCCACAAGAAAAATGGAATAAACTTCACCTTCAAATCATATGGTACGGCCGTGAACACTCACCGGCAAGAGGATGGAACATTGAAAACGACCCAATCACAAAGACAATAGGCAGAAAATCAGTTATTGACGCCTACTATAAAAAGTCGAAGCCCTAGTCATGAAGTCAAACGAAATCTACATTAAAGGTGCTCGCTTACACAATTTAAAAAACATTGATGTTCGGATACCCCGTAACAAACTTACTGTCATCACAGGGCTTTCAGGTTCAGGTAAATCATCCCTTGCTTTTGACACCCTTTATGCTGAGGGACAACGCCGATATATAGAAAGCCTTTCGAGTTATGCGCGTCAATTTCTTGGAAAACTAGACAAACCTAATGTCGATGCCATTCAAGGGATTGCTCCAGCCATTGCCATCGAGCAGAAGGTAAATAGTACCAATCCGCGCTCTACCGTTGGCTCAACAACAGAGATCTACGACTACCTCAGATTACTTTTCGCTCGAGTGGGTGAAACGTATTCACCAATAAGCAATAAAAAAGTTCAAAAAGACACCGTAAGTGATGTAGTAGATTACATTTTAAAACAGCCTGCAGGCACAAAACTCTTGCTTCTTGCACCGATTGTTTTAAACAAGCATCAAGAGCCGCTTAAAAAGGCAGAGCTATACAATGCGGCGGGTTACGCCCGTATCTATGTAAACAAAGAGATCAAACGGATTGATCAACTTGATGCTGAGTTCAACGACGATTTTAGTTTAGTGGTAGACCGAGTGGTGGTGCAACATGATGATGAGGACTTCACCAACCGTCTATCGGCCGCAGTTGATAATGCCTTTTATGAGGGTCAAGGACAGTGTGAAGTGATCCATTTAGAGGATGAAGCAAAGGCCGTTTTTAACGATAAATTCGAAAGGGACGGTATCGTTTTTGACGAACCTAGTATTCACCTTTTCAATGCCAATAATCCATTTGGAGCCTGCCCTCGCTGTGAAGGTTATGGAGATGTCCTCGGTATCGATCCCGAGCTCGTGATACCTGATACCAGAAAATCAATTTATGAAGGGGCTATTGCACCTTGGAACGGCGAACGCTTCTCAAAATTCAAAGACCAACTCATCGAAGGAGCGGCGCAATCCAACATCCCCATTCACAAACCCTGGTTTGAGCTTACAGAAGAACAGCAAGAAATGGTCTGGAATGGCACTTCATCTTTTAAAGGTATACATCGCTTTTTTGAGAAGATCGAAGAGAAAACCTACAAGATTCAGAATCGTGTATTACTCTCTAGATACAGAGGAAAATCCAAGTGTCCGAATTGCAAGGGCAATAGACTTAGAAAGGAAGCTAGTTATGTTAAGGTTGATAGCTATGCAATCACCGATTTATTAAACATGTCTATCAAACAGTTGATTGAGGTCGTCCATGCTATTCAGCTCAACCCCTACCAACAATCCGTTTCCAAACGAATCCTCATTGAGTTAAAAACCAGATTAGAATACCTCAATCACGTAGGCCTATCCTATCTCACACTTAATAGAAAATCCAACACGCTATCGGGTGGAGAAAGTCAGCGAATAAATCTTGCCACCTCTGTAGGAAGTAGTTTGGTGGGGTCTATGTACATTCTAGATGAGCCAAGTATAGGTCTTCACTCTAAGGATACTGAAAATTTGATAAGTGTTCTAAAATCACTTAGAGATCTTGGAAATACGGTAATTGTGGTGGAGCATGATGAAGATATCATGAAAGAGGCAGATCATATCATAGATATAGGTCCCTTAGCAGGGGCCCTTGGCGGCAATGTAGTAGGTGAAGGTCCGTATGAGTCATTCACGCAACTAGATACTTTGACTGCACAGTATTTGACGCACCAAAAACACATTGAAATTCCTCAAAAAAGAAGAGTTTCTAAGCATCGTATTACGCTTAAAGGAGCTCGCCTCCACAACCTCAAAAATGTAGAAGCACAGATTCCATTAAATGCAATTACTGCAGTAACAGGAGTTTCTGGGAGCGGAAAAAGCACTTTAGTTCGGGATGTTATCCATCAAGGTCTTTTACATCACTTAGGGGGGTATCAAGGACGCTTCAAATACCTAGACGAACTCAGTGGTGATCTACATAAAATAAAGGCGGTTGAGTTTGTGGATCAGAATCCAATTGGAAGATCTTCAAGGTCAAATCCTGTAACCTATATCAAGGCTTACGATGATATCCGCTCGCTTTATGCAGCTCAACCTCAAAGCAAAGTCTTTGGGCTACAACCCAAACACTTTTCATTTAATGTCGAGGCCGGACGATGTGAAAACTGTAAAGGCGAAGGGACGGTGACCATTGAAATGCAGTTCATGGCCGATGTTGTCTTAGAGTGCGAAGAATGCAAGGGAAAACGATTTAAGTCTGAAATATTAGAAGTACGCGTGAATAACACTTCTATTTACGATTTGTTGCAGCTAACGGTTGACGAGGCAATTCTCTTTTTTAATCAAAACGGAAATGAAAAAATTGCACAAAAATTAAGCCTTCTCGCCCAGGTCGGACTCGGCTATATCACCTTAGGACAATCCTCTTCAACCCTATCTGGAGGTGAAGCCCAGCGTATAAAACTCGCGTCATTCCTGAGTAAAGGGAATCAAAGTTCTCCCACTCTTTTCATCTTCGACGAACCCACTACAGGTTTGCATTTTGAAGATGTTCGCACGCTTAAAAAGGCCTTTGATGCACTCATCGATAATGGACATACCATAATTCTAATAGAACACCATTTAGATTTAATTAAAGGCGCAGACCATATTATTGAGTTAGGCCCGGTAGGAGGCACTGAGGGAGGCTATTTACTTGCCACAGGAACTCCGGAGGAAATTGCTGATTCAAATAGATCCGTCACAGGACCCTACCTTAAAGAAAAATTGTTACAGGTTTAAAAAGGATTTGGCAAACACCTTGTAGCGCATCAATAAGAGCACTGACAGGACAAACCCAACCCAATAGAAGAAGCTATTTATAGCAGCATCCGGGATGAATTCTAGAGCCATCAGAAATACCACCAATATTCCCGGCAAAAAATGTGCACGAGAAAGAACTTGAATCTCTAAAACTATATAGGCTAATCCTACCTTAACAGCGCTAAATAAAGTAACCGCTATAAATGAGGCCAAAGCGGCCCCATAGATTCCATAGGTGGGAATCAACCAAAGGTTTAGAAAAACCATAGACAAAAGAAATGAGCCACTAATCAACAAATACCATTTGTAATAACGCGTATACTGAAAGACGATACCCACAGGAGAAAAAGCACTGTCAATCATTTTTAACAGTAATACAATAGAGAAAATAGCGAAGGCTTTATGATAAGCGATGGGTAAGAAAAAGAGCATCACAGGTTCAGTCACCAGCAAAAGGGTCGCTATGAAAGCCCCGAGAACAAGACTTATCTTCACAGCCTTCTGAACCACTTCATTAAGCTGATGACGGTGACCATGAGCCAAAAATTTTGCAGCCTTTGCGTTAAAGACGGGTTGAAGGGCCCTAAGCGGGATAGCGACGGTAGTGGCTATAAAAACAATGACAGTATACAGGGCCACATCAGAGGCATTTCTGAGGCTATGAAGCATGACCTTATCAATTTCTAAGAACGCCATACTCAATCCACTTCCGATCACCACTAAAGCACCATAGCGCAGATAAACCCATCTTTTTTGAAGGTGCAGGCCATTAAAGAAATGAAACGGAAGTAATCGATAAGAACGAACTCCCATTAGAAAAGCTCTTATCACGTAAACCGCAACTACAATTTGAATGAATCCTTCTAAGGAAAGCGGAGTAAGCCAATAATGGGTGCTTAATACTAGTGTAATCAAAGCTCTCGGAAACACTTCTTTCAAGAAAATCCCGCCCGTAGATCGGTAATGCACCTTTGCCCATGAAAAGAAAAGCTCGAAAAATGCCATGGAGACCCCCACTGCAGCTATGGAAAAAAGTGCTGAACGTGACAGGCTGTTTTCTGCTTCTAAAGCATTTCGGAATTCAGATTCAAAGGCGTACACCAAAACGAACACTAGTAGACTCACAAGTGCCAAAACCTGAAGGCTATTTGCCATCAGTCCTTTACGGCTTGAATCTTCGTTTTCTTCGAAGAATCTGATAATGGTTTGTTGAACACCCAAAGAGATCAGCGGAAAAATAAGTGTCGAACTTGCTAAAACAAAAGAAACTGTTCCGTAGGCTTGAGGAGTAAATACTCTAGTGTACAGAAAGAGTACGTTTATTGCCCCCAAGAGAAATCCTAAGGCAATTAGAAGTCCATTGTGCTTTACTTGATTGTCACTCATAAGCCATGGATATGTTTGGCCAGTGATTTTATAAGCTCTTTATGTTGGTACTGAGCCACATTTCTTTTTAAACGCGGTGGTTTTTGCTCTTGATTGAATGCAGACCGACAACTTTCAAGAAAAGGTATGATGGGCGCTTCTTCATGATGCGACAGCGAAAGAACCATAGGATAATCCTTTACCATCTCAGTCACCTCCCAATTCTCAGGGCCAATAATCATCAAAGGTGCCTGAATCGAAAGATATTCATATAGTTTACCAGGGATAACAGTGTCGTAGGCATCAGAATCTCCCTCGACAAGCAAAAGCAAAGAGGCTTTTGAAGTAAATTCATGAAGTTTGTCTTTAGCGACATATCCAAAGAATGAACATTGATCTTCCAGATCGTGTACGCGTAAGGATTTTTTAACCGTATCATCTACCTCTCCCAGAAACCAAAGCTTCATCTTGGTTGAGACCTGTGTCTCTGATTTAGAAATTGTCTGGAGGGCACGCCATAACTTTTCTGGGTTGCGATGGGCAAATAACGAACCTATATGAAGGAGAATAAATTCTTCAGTGGCCTCATCCACTGCAGCATTCCATTCAGAAAATCCGTTAGTGATGGATTCACTTGCTACGCGGTACTTGTTCTTGTAATGATTTGCCAGATGTTGCGTGGTGGTTAAAACTAAAGAAGCCTTCTGAATCACCCGGGCCTCTAGCTGTTGATGCCTTCTTTTAGCAAATCCACTCATAGGAAGTAATCGGTGGTATCCAATGTCAGTCCAAGGATCTCTGAAATCGGCAATCCATTTAAGATCTCTTCGTTGCGATGCCAATTTTAAACCCGATAAATGAACGCTATGAGGAGGTCCTGTAGTGATTAAAACACCAACAGAACGCTCATCCATAAGTTTTCTTACCACACGGGTAACGGCCTTCACCCAAAAAATTCGTGAATCCGGAACAAACAAGCTCCCACGAATGGTAAACAGAAGCTTTTGTAGAAATCCCTTAGGACGATCAGGCAAGAGTCCTTTTGCGTATTCCCTAGTATTCGAGAACCCTAATCGACCGGCCCATCTTAGCGGTTCAAGGATAGGCACCCTTACCACCTCAAGTTCTTCAATGGTGATATCCAATAAACTTGCATCCAGTTGTGGGTAAAAGGGGTTTTCGGGTACAATAACGATAGGTTTAAGTCCATTTTCGGCAAAGTATCTTGTGAATCCTAGCCATCTTTGAACTCCAGGCCCTCCAGCTGGTGGCCAATAATAGGCGATTACCACTACTGGTTCTAACCTTTTTTCCATCGCATAAGTGGAGTTAATAGAAGAATCAACAAAAATAGTGCCTGGGCTGGAAGACGGATGAGATCTGCCCGTTCAATTACCCTAGGCCTAAAGCTTAGCTTCACCTGATGTTCGCCTGCAGGAAGTTCTGCCCCCATGAGAGCATAATTAGCGCGATACAATGGAATACTCTTACCGTCCACCTCCATTACCCAGTCTGTAGGACTCGGGGTATAATACCATTCCGAAAAGACGGCAAAACGCTTTTCGGAAGCCGAATAGTGGTATTCAATTTCACCCTCCTCAGCATGCACGACTTCAATAAAATCAGATGCACTTTGGTTATAACGCATTTGTGACGGAAGGTCACCCAAAACTGAAGCCTCTGTACCGTAGTCTTGTTCTTTTAGAGCCAGAAGTGCCTCTTGTTCACTTTCTGCAGCAAACAGAGAAGAAACAAACCAAGCGGCTCCTAGCGTAGTTGGATAAGGCACACTAATCTCTTCGCCGTTTTGATCAGAAGTGATCAAATACTTGACATTGAGAATATCTAATACTTCGGGGTGATCTTGATAAATTAAATAATCAGTGAAATGCTGAATATAGGCGGGTTTTGCCGCATGATATCCACCAATTGATCTGTGAAAATAGGAGGTTCTAGCTCCATTCAAACCTTCGTTAATATTGAATACTTTGAAATAAGCTCCATCTTTTTGAAGTTCCAGATCTACAGCTGAAGCTTGAAAGGGGCGATCCACTCGTGTTTGACTTACAAAATCGTCAGGAGTTATGTACCTTTTCGCCACACCTCCCAAGTCGAAGACCACTAGTGCTCCTATAAGGACATAGCTAATTCGCTTCACTCTAGATATATGTTGAGTATAAAGAACGAGTAACACAAGTGCTCCGAGAACAACCGAACGTATCAAATCGGCATAAAAAACATCTTGGCGGTCTTTAACAAGGGCACTTACAAAAGACTCACCGTAATTTTCTTGATATAAGCTATCCGATGCCCCTGTAAAATCACTCATTATCCCAAATACAAATGCCAATACAACCGTTACCAAAAGCCCTATAGACAAGGGTTTCAAGAGCGTCTTCTTTGGGTCTTTGAGATACTGAGATACCCCATAAGCTCCGAGTAAAGGCACAAGCAAGGAGAGAATTACTTGAATGGATGAAACCGCCCTAAACTTATTGTAGAATGGAACGTATTCAATCATCAAAGAAGTAAGCTCAGAGAAATTCTTTCCCCAAGAGAGTGCTAGAAAAACAAGACCCATTAAAATGAACACTAATCTATAGGTACGATTGAGATACAATAGACCTAGGAATGCGAGCAGAACAAGGGTGATTCCGAGGTAGGCAGGCGCTGCAACGATGGGCTGACTCCCCCAATACAATGGGGCATTCTTTATAAAATCAAGAGCCGATAATCGAGGAACGTTATTCGCTCTAAGAAATCGGAAAAGTGCCGAGTCTTCTTTTAGAGGCTCTGCATTTCCGCCCCCTACAAACCTAGGAAACAAAAGGTTTAATGACTCTGAAATACCATAGCTGTATTGGGTAATATAGTCGTAGCTAAGACCATCCATAGCTTGCGTCGGGTTTCCTTGTGGGTCTATTGTTAATGTTGATTCACCTCTAGTACTAAAGGATGCGTATTCTCTCGTAGCTAGTAGTGCAGTTGCATTTAAGGCAATGGCCCATACGAGTGCCAAAACGAACATCCCTGTGGAGATAGAAAAATCCCTTATCTGCTGTGCTCTCATGCGCTGCCATCCTACAATCAACCACAACAAACCGATGGCCATGAAAAGGTAATAGGTCATCTGATAATGATTCGCATAAATCTCTAAGCCGATAAATAAGGTAAGCGCTAAAGTGAAGAGCATCTTACGTTTACCCATAAACAGTCCATATAGTGCAGCTAAAACAAAGGGAAAGTATCCTATGGCGTGTCCCTTAGCATTATGACCTACATCTAGGATGATTAAATGGTAGGTTGCAAGGGCAAATCCGAGCGCCCCTATCACCGCGCCTCTATACCCTACTCCTATTAATACTAAAAACAAATAGGCGCCAAGTAGATAGAGAAACACATAATCGGCCGGCCTAGGTAAAAATCGAATGACCTTATCGATTCCTCTGAGCATATTGTAGCTGTAGTGCGCTCCCAGTTGATAGGTGGGCATTCCACCAAAAGCGGCCTGGGTCCAGTAAGATTCCTTTCCATCCAGGCGAGACTGGTCTCGAAAATGAGACATTCCTTTATACTGAGCAATATCAGATTGATATATAGCCTTGCCTTGAAGGATCGGATAAAACAATCCCAGAGAGAGGGCTACAAATCCTAAAACAACAAGGAGGTGTATTCGCAAGGAGCTTACTATGCCTATCAACTGCTCTTTCATATTCTGATTTTAGCCTATGCTTTCTTGAATTTTGAAGTACTTTAGAAGCATGATTTCTATTGAAGAATTACACGGCAAGAAAGCACTTGAGACTTTTATTCGTTTTCCTTTTGAACTCTATAAAGGTAATAAGTATTGGGTACCCCCTATTATAGCCGATGAATTAGATTTTTTTGATCCTGAAATCAATCCCGTTTTTGAGCACGCTGAAGCGCGTTATTTCATTGCAAAAAAAGAGCAAAAGATAGTTGGACGTATAGCGGCCATCGTAAACCGTCTGGAGATCAATGAACAAGGTGTACCCAAAATGCGTTTCGGTTGGTTCGATTTCATTGACGATTACGAGGTTTCTAAAGCGCTCTTAGACGAGGTAGTTGCCATCGGCAAGAAAGAGCAACTTTCTTTCATTGAAGGCCCGGTAGGGTTCTCTAACATGGATAAGGTTGGGGTGTTAACGGAAGGGTTTGAGCGCATAGGTACAATGATTTCGTGGTACAATCACGGGTATTATGAAAAACACTATATCAACTATGGATTAGAGCCTGAAAAAAAATACCTCGAGAGTGAGTTTTTGATCTCAAATGTCGATGCGAATCAAATAGCGAAATTCAGTGACCTCATTCAAAAAAGGTATCAATTAAGACTTCAAAATTTCAAGAAGACCTCTGAAGTGTTAAGCGCGGCAGACCAGATGTTTGACTTGTTCAATGAATCGTATGCGAAGCTGCCTTCTTTTGTGCCTATTAGTGAACGGCAAAAGGAATATTTTAAAAAGAAGTACCTCACTTTTATCAACCCAGAGTATATCAAGTTTGTGTTTGATAATGAGGGTAAAATGATAGCATTTGCTATTACGATGCCATCATTTTCAAATGCACTACAGCGTGCGAATGGAAAACTCTCATTATGGGGAATACTTAATCTGCTATGGGCCAAGCGCTATTCTAAAACGGCTATACTCTATCTTATTGGGGTGCTCCCTGAGTACCAAAACAAAGGCGTAACATCGCTACTCTTTGCCTCTTTAAAAACAGAATACGACAAAAGGGGTATTCAAATAGCACATAGAACTCCAGAGCTAGAAGACAATACGGCCATTCAACGCTTGTGGAAAGACTTTGACCCGTACGTCACT
>Ga0181576_10002389_pt1 | contig 14005 bp, 9 predicted proteins | sample 101ome_22_FD_132464 | JGI IMG/M metagenome (GOLD analysis project Ga0181576, IMG submission 132464) | Coastal salt marsh microbial communities from the Groves Creek Marsh, Skidaway Island, Georgia - 101412BT metaG (megahit assembly) | ecosystem: Environmental > Aquatic > Marine > Intertidal zone... | reverse complement strand
TATTCAAACTTTTTGTTGTCAGCAGATTTAGTAGGTTTTTATTCTCGCAAACATGAAGGAGTATTTACGCATAAAGGTCAATATGTGCATATTCATATCCTTCCAAAAGACAGAGAGACTACCGGTCATTTGGATGGACTTCGGCATACTGGTAAGTTGACCGTATGGCTCCCATCGAGTAGATTTGATAATTAACATAGAAATAACCCTGAAAAAAGCAAATTTCAGCGGAAAACAGATATTTTTGAGCAATCCTAAAATAGTGTAATGACAAAGTATTTATTTTATTGTTTAGCAGTTATCTTTTTTGTTGGGTGTGGAACGGACGCTCAAAAGAACGGAGTAATTAAAAAAACGGAAGATACGGCTTATCCGTATGAACTTCTACAAGATTTTTCTGGTCACCCAATCGTGTTTTATAATGTGGAGAATTTATTTGACACATTAGATTCTCCAGGAATTAGTGATGAAGAATTTACACCAACGAGTGAGAAAGGATGGAATTCGACCAGATACGCTGATAAATTGAAGAAATTAGCCAAGGCAATCACTACCCCAGAGAATAAACGACCCGTACTTTTGGGGTTGTGCGAAGTAGAGAATGCACATGTGGTTCGCGACTTAATCTTAACAACTCCATTGAACGCATCGAAATACAGAATCGCTCATTTTGACTCCCCAGATGGTAGAGGGATTGATGTTGCTCTAGCATATGACTTAGAGCGATTTTATGTGTTGCACCAAGAAGCAGTTCCAGTAGTTTTTATGGACCCAACAGAACGGCCTACGCGTGACATTTTGTATGTTAAAGGGGTGCTTCAAGATAGTTTGGAGTTGCACGTATTTATCAACCATTGGCCGTCGCGTTCTGGTGGAGAGGAAGCGAGCCGTCTGAAAAGAGAGCGCGCAGCGATGACTTTGCGCCATAAGACAGGTAGCATTTTGAACATACAGCCGAACGCAAATATTTTGATTATGGGGGATTTGAACGATCATCCATATAATGAATCGGTAGAAAACGTTCTTGGTGCGAAGCATCCAGTAAAGTCTCCTGAGAGTTCTTTATTAAACCTTCAATATCCCGCCAACGATAAAGGAGAAGGGACCTACAATTACCGGGGAGAATGGGGCATTCTTGATCATATTATTGTTTCGAATAATCTATATTCCGGGAACAACAAGTTAAAGGTTAAGCCACAAGTATCACACATCGTATACGAGGAATTTTTGTTGTATAAAAACAAAGAGGGAGAAGCGAGTCCAAGCAGAACTTATGGCGGAAAGAATTACTATGGCGGCTACTCTGATCACCTTCCTGTATATTTGTATTTAGAGAAAGTTAAAAAACCTTATAAAAAGTTTATTCCTAGTCCCCAAAAGACAATCCAACCATCAACGAGAAACGAAAAGTAAAGTTCTGGATTCCGTTGCTTGGTGAACAAGATGAGTAGGAACAACCCAGTATATCCTGTCAAGAAAAACGTATTATGGAGTGCCTGTGGCGAGTAGCTAAAAAGTAGAAAAAAAGAAGTTACTAATGAGGCTTCAGCAATTATCTTCGACCACTTTATCCCTACCAAATGTGGAATCGTTTTTTGTTCTGGAGCGTCATAAATTGCATCGCGTATATCAAAAGGAATGGTAGATGAAAAAACAAACAAAAATCCCGAAGTGATTATTTTCCAATAGGGGCTTATGGGAAGTTGCTCTTGAAATAAGGGCCAAACAAAACAGACAAGCGTCCAACTAACTCCGATGAGGTAAATTTTTATGTAAGGTATTTCCCGGAGAGATGTGCCATCTGCTCTTATTTTTAATGCATATGTGGCACTAATAAGGCCAACTAGCCCCAAAATAATTAGACTATCAACGGCAATAAATGACCTAAAGTACACCGCAATACTGAGCGTCAAACCAATTCCGGCAAGGGAGCGTAAAAATAGCGGGTGTTGCGTCAACCAGCGATGCCGATCGGAATAATCTTGTTGAATTTCTCTCCGGCGAAGGATGCGGTGTAAGTTGTAAGTAAACAAGGTTGCTCCAAACACGACTAATGCATATAATAGCGGTGTATCTGCGTTTAAATGAGTAGTAAATCCATAGGCGATCGACGCCGCTGCAAGGCTAATCAGTATATTCGAAAAAGCAAGAAACCGAAGAATAAACATACATGTTGTTCAACTAATTCGTACAAATAGCGCTAAACTGGGCGGTGTTGTTCCTTAATACTCATAAATCTCCAGATCAATTTGTTTCTTAAACGTATCCACTCCCACAATTTGAATAGTGACTTTGTCTCCGAAATTGTATTCTTGTCCTGTTTTTCTTCCGATAATGCAAAACTTATCCGCGTCAAAATAGTAATTGTCACCAGGGAGTGACTGCATGGTAACAAGTCCTTCACAATAGTTTTCATCGATTCGCACAAACACCCCGAAATCGGCAATTCCTGAAACGGTACCTTCGAAGATCTGCCCAACCTTGTCTTGTACAAATTTGACTTGAAAATATTTGTTGGATTCGCGCTCAGCATCTATGGCCTTTCGCTCTTGTGCTGAGATATGTTTACAAATTTCTTTGAGCTTATTTCCGTAATTCAGCTGTTTCCCTTCGAGCTTATCTTGTAATATGCGGTGTACCATTAGATCGGCATAGCGCCGGATAGGAGAGGTGAAGTGGGTATAGTATTCAAATGCCAATCCGAAGTGACCAATATTCAATGTGTCGTAAGAAGCTTTGGCCATCGAACGAATAGCCATGGATTGAATTAAGTTGTATTCTGGAGTTTCTTTGACTTGTTCGAATAGAGAATTTATTCGTGACGCCACGGTTTCAATGCTTCCGGATGCCATTTCATGACCAAATTTAGAAATAAACAGCTTGAAGGTTTCGATTTTTCCTAAATCAGGTTTATCGTGTACTCGGTAAACGAAGTTTTGGTTGCTTGTTTTTTCTCCTTTGATAATCCCCAGATGCATTGCTACGCGTTTATTTGCCAGGAGCATGAATTCTTCAATTAGTTTATGCGCATCTTTCGAGGTTTTGCGAATAACCTCTATGGGCTCACCTTGGTCATCCAGTTTAAACCGAATTTCATCTGATTCTATGTTCAGTGCTCCATCTTTGAGGCGCGCTTTTCGATACTTTTTAGCCAGTTTATCCAACCATCGTATTTCTTTTTCAAACCGTCCAGATTTTCCCTTAATTATTTCTTGAGCTTCCTCATAGGTGTAGCGCTTATCACTGTGGGTAACTGTTTTTCCAAACCACTCTTTAACAATTTTTCCCTCTGCAGTGAGTTCGAATACTGCTGAAAAAGTGTACTTATCCTCGTTTGGGCGCAAGGAACATGCTAAATTAGAGAGTTGTTCAGGCAACATAGGAATTACGCGGTCAACCAAGTAAACGGAATTCCCTCGTTTAGCCGCTTCATCATCCATGCAAGTGCCGGGGCGAACGTAATGGCTCACATCTGCAATATGGACACCAACTTCAAAATTCCCATTCTCCAATTCCAAGAGGGATAATGCATCGTCAAAATCTTTTGCGTCGAATGGATCAATGGTAAAGGTAGTTGTAGACCTCATATCGCGCCGCTTTTCTATTTCTTTTGGGTCCAACTCCATCCCAACATTTTCGGCCTCCTCGATTACTTTTTGAGGGAATTTATAGTCTAAATCGTTTTTAATTAAAATCGACAACATTTCCACGTCATTATTTCCAGGGCGACCCAGCACCTCTATTACTTCACCGAAAGGGCTTTTCGTTTCTCTTGGCCAAGAGGTGATGCGTCCGAGCACTTTATCTCCATCTCGCGCTCCTTTAAGTTTTTCTAATGGAATATATATATCGATATTGACTTTTGCATTGTCGGTTTGCAGAAAAGCGAATTTGTCACTCATCTTAATAGAGCCAACAAATTCTTTTGTTTTATGCTCAATAATTCGAACAACGCGTCCTTCAGTTCTATTTCCTTCTTTTTTAAGTATTTCTACTTCTACCTTGTCACCATGAAGCGCATGAAAAAGATTTTCAGGACGGATGTAAATGTCGCCTTGTTGTTCATCTTCCGTTACTACATATCCAGCGCCTCTAGAAGTTGAATCAAGCACGCCTATGGCCTGTTTGTTAGAAAGGTCCAATACAAATCTTCCGCGCGAAACCTCATGTATTACCCCCTCGTCTTTGAGAGCGTAGAGCACGCTAATAATTAATTTGCGGGTTTCGCTATCGTTAATCAGTAATGCTTTACTAACGTCTTTGTAATCCAAAGTATCTTGCTGGTGTTTTTCAAAGACCTTACGGATGTAGTCTTTTAATTTATGTTTTAGCTTTTCTCTGGGGCCAGTACGCTTTTTTTTATTCCTTTTGGACATAGAGTATAGTAATTATCGAATAGTTTTTGTAGCCCGTATTTGCGGAGGCTATTTATCATATCTCTTGGGTTAAAGGTACTGTTTTTCACTGCAACTGAAGCTATTTTCTGGTAAACAATTTGGAAACCTACTTTAGAACAAATCTATACTATGACTTCACTTGATTACGACATCATTATTTTGTATTTTTGTTTAAAACAAATAATACATATGAACAAACGAATTGAAGAAGCATTAAACGAACAAATAATTAAAGAATCTTCGTCTAGTCAATTTTATCTAGCGATGGCGTCATGGGCTGAAAACAATGGTCTAAATGGAACGGCAAAGTTCCTTTACCAGCATTCAGACGAGGAACGTTTTCACATGTTGAAGTTGGTGAAATTCATCAACGAACGCGGAGGAAAGGCAGTTATTCCAGCAATTGCTAAACCAGCCGTAGAATTTGAAAGTTTAGAAAATGTTTTCACGCTTTTGTTGCAGCACGAAATGAGCGTCACTGAAAGTATTAATAGCGTTGTAGATGTGTGTTTACAAGAGAAAGATTATACCACACACAATTTCATGCAATGGTACGTTTCTGAGCAGTTAGAGGAAGAGGCGCTGGCACGTACAATCTTGGATAAATTGAAATTAATTGGTTCTGACAAAGGGGGGCTTTATTTATTCGATCGCGATTTAGAAAACTCATCTATTTCTGCGGCACCAACAAACGGCAGTCCTGCAGTATAGTAGGCGTATTGAATGAAAACTAATTTGCTACATATATTGAGGATTTTCGTCCTTTTAATATGGTCTTGTTCCGTTTTACTGGGGCAAGATCATATTCAGTTTAAGAATTACACCATTAGCGACGGGTTGTCTCAAAGTGTTGTACATTGTATTGTACAAGACAATATGAGCGCCATGTGGCTGGGAACGCAAGACGGAATCAATCGGTTTAACGGAAAGAGTTTTGAGGTCTTTTCCGCTGAAAGCGGTTTTGATGTAAGCAATGAATACGTCTTGTCTGTTGCGAAAGATGCTCTTGGGGATATTTGGTTTGGAACTTATGATGGACTTGTGCATTACCAGGCGCAATTGGAAAAATTCACCTCGTATACGTTACCTGGAAATAAGCGCATTGAGGTTCGTTCTATTGCCTTTGACGCGAGTGGAGATGTTTGGATTGGTTCCGCGTATGGAAATATTTACGAATTTGAGAAAAAATCGCATCAATTCTATTTAAGAAGCAAAAAGACATTTGACTCCAATATTGTTGGAATCAAAATCAAGGGAGATAAGCTCTATGCATTGAGTGAATATGAGGGGGTCTTGGTTGCTTCTCTCGATTTCAAAGAAAAGAGAATGATTCGGTTTGCAGAATCATTTCAAAAGTTAGAAATTACCACCAATAAATTAATTGATAGTCCGAGTGGTACATTGTTAATTGCATCTAGTCAAGGATTATTTATTCTAGACGAGGCGATTGGGTACATTAAACGTTTTCGTGCGGATGTTTTCAGCGCTATTGGGAACGTTAATATTGTTGATGCATTATTTCTTTCACCAGATAGATTTTTCTTAGCCTCAGAAAATAGTGGGTTATTTCAAGTATCTACAGTCGATAGCTTAGACATAACCAATTACACGGGGGATATTTTTCAAAAGGGAGCATTGCTATCCGACAAGTTGAAAGCAATTTATCAAGATCGACATGGGGTAATATGGATAGCCTCCCAGCGCGGATTGAGTTCTTTCGACCCGAATAACATAGGATTTAAAGGAGTTAGTTATACGGCCAATCCTAAGCGTGGATTGGCCTCTCAAAATGTTTGGGGTTTTGGTGAGGATCGAAATGCAGAATACATTTTTATAGCAGGAGATCACGGAGTTACTCGATTCAATAAGCGGGCGCACACTTACAATCATTATTACATCAACCGCAATGGTAATACTGATGCAACCGTTCTTGGAATTCATGTGATTTCTAAAACGGAGCTATTAGTGGGCAGCTTTGAAGGCCTTTATAAACTTACAATTAATCCAGTCGATCCAGACGGATATATCTATGAATTAATCTCTCACACGAGTGAGGAATACAGAGGGTTTGAAAAGAATTACAAAATTATCCCTCATTCTGATACCAATAACTATTTAATCGGTACACGCGCAGGTCTCGCCGTACTCGATACAAAAAAAAATGAGTTCACCTATTTTTATCACAACCCCTCTGACTCCTTATCGATAAGTCCAGGACCTTGCAGACTAGTATTTGAAACAATGGACCATCGTTTTTATGTGGTACCGAGTTCAGGAAGAATTTTTGAAGTAGTCCAAGAAGGCGGTGCATATAAGGTAAAGCGCGCAGACCGTTTCATGGGATTAGAATTGTCTACAAAGGACTATTTCACATGTATGCTGCAAACTTCCCCGAATGAATATTGGTTTGGAACAATGGGAGATGGCATGTTTTATTTCAATGAAAAAACAAATGAAGTAAAACGATTCAATAAATCCAATGGACTTCCCAATAATGTGATTTATGGACTTGAGAGCAGTCAAGATAAATCCACTATCTGGATGTCCACAAACAGAGGATTAGTTTCTTACACTATCCAGACAGCAGAGTTCTCTAGTTACACAGAAGAAGAGGGCATCATGAGTAATGAGCTGAATTTGGGTGCGAGTTTTACCTCAAAAACTGGGGAGGTTTATTTTGGAGGGATACAAGGGTTTAACTATTTTGACCCCAGTCAAAGTCTCGTGAAGCGCACCAATTTGAATGTTTTCTTTTCTCGAATTGAAGTTGAAAATGAGAAAGTGGATCCCAACAATAGTGAGTTTATTGATAGCAGTATATCTTTTGCGAAACGCATACAACTTCCATACAAAAGTAGAAGTATCAATATATATTTCTATGCAGATAATTTAAGTAGTCCGGAACGCACCGAATACAAATATCGCTTATCGGGAGATGACGATGTAGAGGAAGAATTGGGTAGAGAGAATACACTCCGTTTTACCAGTCTTGCTCCCGGTAAATATACACTATTGGTTTATGCGCGATATGGTGGGGGAGACTGGAGTGATACTCCAGCGTCAATTACTATTTCTGTCGCGAAACCATTTTGGATGAACTGGTGGTTTTACCTTTCTTTGGCTGTTTTGGTAGGGTTTGTTGTTTTTCGCATCGTTAGAAAAAGTATTGATAAGGAACGCAGGGAACAAGTTCGGTTAGAATTGAAGATTGCGGAGAGAACACGCGAAATACGTGAGAAGACGAAGGAAATTGAAACTCAAAAAGAAAAATTAGAGCTTAAGAAGAAGGAACTAGAGAGTGAGAAGGTTAAATCTGAACGACTACTAAGTAATTTGTTGCCAAAAGAAACCGCTACCCAGTTGTTGAACGATGGTCGATCGGCAGCACGAGACTTTAACATGGTGTCGGTTATGTTCACCGATTTTGTTGGGTTTTCCACAATTGCTGAAACAATGCGCGCAAAGGATCTGGTAACTGTATTGGATAAGCATTTTAAGAAGTTTGACGAGATTATTGAAAAACACGATCTGGAGAAAATAAAAACGATTGGAGATGCATACATGTGCGCCGGCGGTGTGCCGATTCGCAATAAAACCAATCCTATCAATGCTGTTTTAGCTGCATTGGAGATACAGCATTATATGCGTGGACTCAAAGACGAATCCACTACGAAGGGCGAGAAGCCTTGGACACTGCGCATCGGAATTAATACAGGAGCTGTTTCAGCAGGGGTGATCGGAACCAAACGATTGGCCTACGACGTTTGGGGAAGAACTGTAAACCGAGCTGAGCGCATGGAACGTATGTGCTCTCCAGAGGGAATCGCTGTTACAGAAGCTACGTTCGATTACATCGAACCCTATTTCGAGTGTGAGGCGAAAGGAAAGGTCCTTGCTAAAGGAGGGATGGAGATTACAATGTATGAGGTAAAGTCGATCAAGCCAGAGTTGTCTGAAGATGGAGCAGGGTTTTTTCCAAATCAGGCGTTTCATAAGCTCGTAGACTTACATCACTACAGTCAAATCAACTATTATAAAGCAGAACGGTTTATTTTAAACAAACTTAGCAAGGAATTAAGTCCAAAGCTACATTATCACAGCTACGACCATTCTAAAGACGTTACCCGACAAGCAGAGCGTATTGCAATTGGAGAGGGAATTACGGATGAAGATTTATTTTTATTGAAAACAGCTGCGTCATATCACGATGCTGGATTTGTGAAACAATACGATAAAAATGAACCTATTGGAGCACAAATGGCTCAGGAAATCTTACCTAACTTTGGATACACTCAAGCACATATAGAGCGAATTAAAGAATTAATTTATGTAACACAAATCCCCCATCAACCGAAAGATAAATTAGAAGAAATCATGTGTGATGCAGATCTAGATTATCTTGGACGTGAAGATTTTCATGAAATTGCGGATTGTTTGCGGCGAGAATTACGGGAGCATGGAAAAATAGACAGTGATCGCAAATGGGATGAAATTCAAGTTAGCTTTCTTACACAACACCGCTATTTTACCAAGACATCCATAGAGACACGAAGGCCGAAAAAGTTGCAGAACTTGCAAGACATAAAGGATAAGTTAGCTCGTGACGAATATGCGGATTAACTGTGGATTACATCGATGTTCTCCTCTTCACTAGCTGGGAGTATTTGCCTCTTCTTCCGATTCTTTTTTGTGCCACTTACTACTCGCAGCTAGGAGTAAGAATAAAAAGGGGAGAAGCGGTGCTTTAAATCGAATAAGTACGTTAAATAATACAGCTGAAAATCCAACAAAAAAACCGAATATTAAAATAAATACGAAGGCGAAAATCAGAATTTCATTTTTCTGAACAAACTGAATTTGCTGAGTGATGGGACCACTCAGTAATAAGAAACGAAAAAGCAGAACCATTAATAAGGTTCCTTCAAGAGCACTGAGCACCATAAATGCACTGCTCGCCTCCCAGAGAAAAGGTCTGAAATAAGCCGTCATCATTGCAAGGGGAGCTGCTCCAATCATCCCAACCGGGGAAAAATCTGTGATTCCTAAATCGTAACGCGGACCACTGTAGGTGGGGTTGTTGGCAAAGTCTTGTTGAATTACAGCCACTTCCTCTAAATACTTGTCGGGAGAGAGCTCACCTAATCCTTGTTCGTTAGTGAAATAAATCGATACAGCTACCAATGTTCCTATGATAAATAAGAAACGGGTGAGGTAAAGAATTATAGGGCTATTGCTTACTGACTTAATAAGCCCAGTACCAAAGCCCAGGAACAACGGTGGGGCAATAGCGATGAGCATAAATTGGCGCGTATGGAGGAGAATTGTTGCGTGCAGAAGTATGAAGAGTATATTTCGAAGTGTTAGTTTTCTTTCCGGGTCAATGAATGCAAAAATGTGATACAGTAAAAAAAACAGGGACGCTAAAATAAAGGTATCCTTTGAAACGCCCGCGCACCAAAAGGACACAGTAGGGACGAATAGCGCAGCAATCAATAGCCATCTTTCTGGCGCTACTTGATATTTGCGAATGAGTTCGTAAAATCTCCAAGATGCCTGACCAGCGATAAAAGAGCAGACGAAGGTCATAGCAATAAAACTATCAAACGTCACAAAATTGATAATGGATAGTAGTTTGCTGATATAAAAACTTTCCGGTTCACGATAGATCCATCCTGGAGGATATCCTGTAGCAGAATTAAAGTTGAAACCGATAGTTTCTGAACTCGGACTACTCAACATTTCATCCAAATACGCGAGGGGGTCATACCAGAATAAATTGGTCAACTTAACGGCTCCGTCCCAATAAGCAAATGTATCTCCTCCTTGAATTACGTATGCAAATGTGACAGCAAAAATGCCACCAAATAACATTTTAAAAGAAAGGTTCCATAAATAAAACCTGTAATGTTCCTGACCCGCATTCCTATTTTTGATAAAAAAACCGATTGCAAAAAGGATCAGCATCCATGCAAAACCGATAAAAATATCCCATAAATCAAAAACTAGTAGGCTCAAAGATGTACAATTAGTTTATATGTATTACATCCGAAAGTTCGAAAACAACTCCTTATAACACTTTCTTTTTTATTTCGACTTAAAAGAGTTAATTGCGGTTACAGTAAAATCGGAGAGAACCAATTCACCGCTCATTGCAGCACGTTCTGTAAGAAGTATATCCCAATTTTCAGTCCCTTCCCAAAAGACTTGTTTCAGCATTCGCATTGCATCTGGATTAGAAGCCGCCAGTTTTTCTGTAATGACATTAATTTCTTTATCCATTTCCTCAATACTTTCGAAAACATCTATGTAGAGTCCCTTTTTCTTTGCCCAATCCGCACTTCTCCATTCTGTAGCATTGATAGCAAGTTGACTCATGGCAGAAAGACCTATTTTTCGTTCTACTGCTGGTCCAACAACAAAAGGTCCAATTCCTACGGCAAGTTCCGAAAGTTTAACTGCGGCGAATTCAGTTGCGTAGCAGTAATCGACAGCACTCGCAAGTCCAACACCACCGCCTACAGCTTTACCTTGAACCCTACCGATAATAAACTTCGGGCATTTTCTACATGCGTTGATCACATTTGCAAAACCAGAAAAGAATTTCTTTCCTGTCTCTAAATCTTTAATAGAAATCAATTCATCAAAACTTGCACCAGCACAAAAAGCGCGGTCACCGCTAGACTGTAAAACAATTACTTTCACGGAATTATTCGTACCAAGTTCAGTAATCGTATCCGCTAACTTTTGAAGCAATTTGCCAGGGAGTGAATTGCTCATCGGGTGCTCAAATGTTATTGTTCCCACGCCTTTGTCGGAGATCGAAAATGATACGTTTCCTTGTTCTACAGCTGTCGAAGTATACATAATGATTGTTTTCAACAAATGTACAAAATTGATTTTGATGACATCATGTTGACATTATTTCTTTCATGTTCTTATGGATAATGTATTACACAAAAGTATATCTAATGATTCTTACCAATCTAAACAATTTAAAAAACCCTCCCATTCTGCAGTTTGCTTTGCATTTAGTATCCTAGGAAACTTGCTTTGCCCCCCAGATTTCCCTTGTAGGGCTATGTAATCATAGAATTTTTGAAGTGGGAGAAACTTTACTTTTGGTGATTTTATTATATATTTTCTTAGACTCTTGTAGTCGTCATTGAGTAATTCCAATTCATTATTTAATTCAACACTAAAGAGCTGGGTGTCTACAACTTGATTAGATCCAATATACCAGTAGTGGAGGTCGCATTGTTTGGATGGAATTACGCAGAATTCTTCTATTGAAATCCTCAATTTTTGGGCACTATTATTGATTGCATTAGTAATGTTTTCTAGCGACAGATGTTCTCCGGTCATGTTCAAAATAGTGACTAATTCTCCCTGTTATTTCTAGTTGGTAGTCCTCAAGGTTTGTGAATTTGATAACATCACCGATAATGTAACGCCAAAGACCTGAAATCGTTGAAATTACTAAACCATAGGGAACATTTTCCTTTACTTCTTCGAGTAAAAGTGTAGGAAGTTTTTCAATACTGGACTTGAGCTTAACCTGTTCGAAATATTTTTCTTCTAGAAATTCGTAGTAGATTCCATGCTTTTGGAGCAATGTCATTCCTTTTTTATGGGGCAATTTTTGATAAGCAAAATAACCCTCACTTGCCAAGTATGTATTCTGAAAGTAAATTGGAACGGCACACAGCTTGTCTAATTTTAATTTGTAATTATCTAGGAAAACACCACCATGTAAATAGAGCTTGAAATTTGGCCAAATATCGTGAATAGTAGTGAGTTGATGTTTACTTATTATGCGTTCCAACAGCATAATTATCCAAGAGGGCACTCCAGCTATTACTCCAATGTCCCATTGAGGAGCTTTCTCAGCGATTTTCTCTATTTTTTCTTCCCAATTTTGGATTTGAGATATCCGATTACCTGGTTTTGCGAACGGCTTAAAGATGAAAGATTTGTTTTTTTGCAGGATTCCACTCAGATCCCCTTCAAAGTGTCCATTGACTTCTACTAGCTCAGTAGAACCACCAATAGTGAGTACGGAAGATTCAAAAAATGAAGTGGAAAAGTCTAGTTCGTGCAACGCAAGTAATTGATGAATACTAGTTTTTTGAAATTGCCGGATCATTTTGTCAGAAACAGGTATGCGTTTACTGGCATCTGTAGTTGTTCCAGACGATAACGCGAAGTAGTTGATTTTTCCGGGCCAGACAATATTTTTCCCCCCTGAGAGTATTTTTTCTATCCAAGGACTGTAGTAGGTTTCGTAGGTATAAAGCGGTACACTGTCGCGGAATGCATTTTTTATGTGGTTACTCTCTAATATTTTTGGAAAATTAAAGGTTTTTCCAAAAGAGGTTTTTTTAGCTTTTTGCAACAGCAAAACAAGTTCGTTTTCTTGATTAATATTTAATACAAGTTTTTTCTTTTTTGAATAATTATAACCAACGCGTGTGGTTTGTTTGAGTAATGTTCCAACTAATGGCATAGCACTGCTTATTTCTGCAATTATAAAGAAGTAATGCTACCTTGACTTTAACACTTTATTAGCGAATGATTAAATAAAAACCTTGTTTAATTAACTTTAAATTATTAATATTAAGATGCTAAAACAGCTGTCGCATAGAAAAGAAATAATTAAATTTGCGGCAGACTAAGAAAACCATTACCAGATATGTCTGAAAAAACATTTATTGTACCCCATGATTTTTCGCCTGTTGCGGATAGTGCTTTGAATCATGCAATTACTACGGCAAAATTTGTCGGTGCACAAATTTTTGTATTACACGTAGTTTCAAAAGAAAAACAAATAAAAGAAGCGGAGTCGAAACTCGCAGAGGTGATTAAGGCACACGCTGTAAAAGGCGCTACGTTGGTTCCAAAAGTGCGTGTCGGTAATATCTTTGAGGATATTGGTGATTTTGCTGCAGAGCATCATGCTGAACTTATTTTTATGGGGACCCATGGAGCATCTGGCTGGCAACATATTGCCGGTTCTCATGCACTGAAAGTTGTAACTCACTCTTCGGTTCCTTTCATTATTGTTCAAGAGAGAGAAGTTGGAGAAAATGGATACGACGACATCGTTGTTCCACTTGATTTGAACAAGGAGACCAAACAGAAGCTCGTAATTGTTGCTTCCATGGCAAAATATTTCAATTCTCGTGTTCATGTTATCACACCTGACGAAACAGATGAGTTTTTGAAGCATACAGTTATGGTGAATGTTAAGTTTGCGAAGAAATTCTTTGCGGAGAGAAACATAGAAATGACAGTTACGATTGCTCCAAGTAGCGGGTTTGATAAAGAGGTGGTGAAATTAGCAATCAATAAAGACGCTGACCTTATCGCAATCATGAACCAAAACAAGAGCAATTATCTCGGAGCTTTTGGGTCGAATTATGAGCAGTATATGATTACGAATGACGCACAAATACCTACGTTAGTCGTTAATCCTTTGGAGACTGCTTACGGCACAAGTGTTTTGTTTTCGTAACATAGAAAAACTGTCAAGTCCTAAATAACCGATACAGATTATTAAAGGATTAAAGTTATAAATTAAAGCTGAGCAATGACGTCATTGCTCAGCTTTT
>Ga0181576_10002386_pt1 | contig 14010 bp, 7 predicted proteins | sample 101ome_22_FD_132464 | JGI IMG/M metagenome (GOLD analysis project Ga0181576, IMG submission 132464) | Coastal salt marsh microbial communities from the Groves Creek Marsh, Skidaway Island, Georgia - 101412BT metaG (megahit assembly) | ecosystem: Environmental > Aquatic > Marine > Intertidal zone... | reverse complement strand
GTATCACAAGTTTCAAATTTACCGTCACTACCTTTTCTTGGCCCCCATAAAACGCCACGAATTATCCCTCTGTCTATTTCAAAATCGTTGGGCTCTACACAGTAGTAGCTGTTTTCAGTTTCGGATTCTAGCAAATTAGAACGTCCTTCGAAATCAGCCAAAACTTCTGCTGGAATATTAATGTTTTTTTGATAAAAACGCGCATCAGCATCGGCAGGATCAACATCACCATATGCATCTACCCAAGTTTGGTAGAAGTCAGATGTAATAGCGGGACCATCTGTACCATCGGCACTGGGAAATTCAGGTCTTGGGAACCATGATCCGGCCAGTGACCAATAGGCCCATCTGGAGTGTTCTCTCTTTAGAACACCTCTTTGATCCAGAGCAAAAATCAGTTCAGGATTAGAGTTATTTTCATCATTAAATAGATCAAAATATTCAGGTGAAATTGAAAACTTATTACTGTTAATGATATTACTGGTATATTCAATTACCTTATTCATATCCTCAGAAGTAAAGTTCGGAGAGCCATAGGGATCTCTGTAAACTGCTGCATTAAGATGTAATCTTGCCAAAAATCCCCAAACAGCAGATTGTGAAATTCTTCCAGGAGCTCGATTTGTATTGATTTTATCTACTACAGATGATAAATCACTTTCAATATTATCAATGGCATCTTGACCTCTTAAAACTGTTGATAAATCTCCCGAAGATTCTTTTTTAAGAACCAAGCCCCATCCATCTAACATCAACAAATTCAGATATGCTCTGAGGGCAATCATTTCGTACAAAGCTCCAGAGGCTTCTGCATTTCCATCTTCAGACAAAGGAGTTAATACCTCTATGGCTGATAATGTTCTAGACAAATTGGTCGTTATTCTATCCCATCCAGCTGCTACCAAACTATTGGAAGGGGTGATGGTGTGTTTATGGGCAGCCATAAACTTACCTCCATCATACCAATCGGTTCCACCTCGGTAGGGAAGGATTGCCTCATCCGAGGTGATGAGTTGTAGCCCGTAATAGTTAGTATGTCTCCAAGTCCATGAAATGTATCCATAGGCTGGTGCCAATGCTCCAGAAATTGTTTCTGCTTGCTCTCCGAAAGCTGCTTCGTCTAGTCTTTCTTCCTCTAAGTCAGTACAATTAACTACTAACAAAAAACTTAGAGCGAATGATATAAATTTTATATTATTTTTCATTTTAGAATTTTTTTAAATTAGAATGAAGCATTTAACCCGAACAAAATCGTTTTGGGCATAGGATAGGTAAAACGATCAATACCAAAGGTTTGAATACCACCTATATCGCTTCCAGTATTTACCTCGGGATCAAAGCCTGAATAATCTGTAATTACAAATAAATTCTGACCGGTTAAAGACAAACGTATGTTTTGAACAAAATCTCCCAAACCAATGGTCTGTGGATCTAATGTGTAACCGAGTGTCGCGTTATTCAATCGCAGATAACTACCATCTTCTAAATAACGTGTTGAAACCTCATTGGCATTACTATTATCCTCATTAGGGTAAAGGGTAGCAAAGTCAGTAGTATTTAGGTTTCTTCCCAATTGACTGGTACTAAACAACGACATTTTGGTGTGATTAAAGATTTTGTTGCCAGAAACACCATTAAAGTTTAATCCCAAGTCAAAGCTCTTATAATTAAGATTTAAGTAGAAAGCATAAATCATGTTGGGCAATGCTGTTCCTACAGCTGCTCTATCATTATCAAGAGATTCTCCATCAGCAACAACATCCTTGTATTGACTTAATCCATCACTTCCAATCCCTATAAATTCCTTCATGTAGAAGGTTCCAATGGGTTCACCATTCATATATCCATTAATCGTAGCTCCAGTCTGACCTGCTCCAGTAGCAGCTCCTGTAGTCAAAATCTGAAATGGAGAATTGGCTACTTTATTATCTATTGAGGAGACATTTCCTCCAATATCAAAAGTAATTTCATTACCAATATTTCCATTGTAATTCAAGGCAATTTCAATACCAGAATTTTGAATTTCCATTTCTGGAATATTTGTCCAGTTGGATTCTGTAGGCTGAATAGGGTCAATTGAAGTAGCAAACAAGACAACATCAGTTGCCACTTTATTAAAATAATCTATGGTTCCTGACAATTTACTATCGAATGCAGCAAAATCAAGACCTACATTAATTTGTGTAGAAACTTCCCATTGCAAATTGGGGTTAGGTGTTCGAACAGGAACAGTTCCAAAGGGGTAATCATCGATCGATGATTCTGTTCCGTTTAGTGGATAGGTATCGTTATCTCCTTTAGTATCCTTATAACTTGCCAAACTCACCTTACTGGGAATACCATCTTGGTTTCCAGTTTGTCCCCAACTGGCTCTCAACTTCAGGTTAGAGAACGTTTCATTATCAGACATAAAGTCTTCACTACTCAGGTTCCATCCAAATGCAACAGAGGGGAAATAACCATATTTATTATTGGCACCAAACTTAGAGGAACCGTCGGCCCTTAGAGTGGCGGTTAATAAGTATTTGTTTGCAAAGCCGTAATTAATCCTTCCAAAATAGGATTGTTGTTCATTAATAAAAGCGCTACCATCTAATGTAGTAGGAAGCACATCTGAACTGATTTGATCTTGATATCGAGGTTCTACTCCGTTAGTGGAGAAACCCTCTGACTGATAAATCTTATGACTGTATGTCGCCTCTTGGTAGGAATGCCCCAACAACATGATCACATTATGATCGCCTTTTGAAAAATTGTAAGTCAAGGTGTTTTCGATCAAGTTATTAGTGTTTAGAGTAAACCTATTGTACAAATTTCCATCCTCATAACCTTCGAGTTGATTATAAGGATTGTTGAACATATCTTGGTTGGTTGAAGAATAATCTACTCCTAAATTAAGCTTATAGGTTAGACCGTCAATGATCTCTAAAGAAGGTGCAAAATTAGCTAAAATTCTGTTGTTTATAATTTCATTAGTATAGATCTGATTCCGTACAATCGGATTCAACATGTCTTGAATTATAGTAGGCTCTCCGTTAGTATATACAGGAATGGTTGGGTTTAATTGAAGCATGTCAACAACAGAAGAACCAATATTCGGTCTGTTGTTAACATTTCTTGTGGCTGTCAGATTCATATCTATATTCAGACGACCATCCCAAGCTTTTTGATTTAAATTCAATCGTCCAGAGTATCTTTTCAAGTCACTGTTGTTGAAAATACCCGACTGATCATCAACTCCCAAGGACGTATAATATGAAAACTTCTCATTAACACTTCCACTCATGGAAAAATTGATGTTTTTAGAAATACCTGTTCTCATCAATTCATCTTGCCAATTGGTATTACCTCCAAAATCATTAAGTGTTCCACCAACAGAGGGAACTTTCTTTCTAAATTCTGCAGCACTGAAAACATCAATGCTATTGGAAATATTTGACATTGCAGTAGAAACAGAAAGATTCATTTCTGTTTTACCCATGGTTCCTTTTTTGGTGGTAATTACAATAACACCATTCGCCGCTCTAGCTCCATAAATGGCTGCAGCAGAAGCATCTTTTAAAACATCAATAGAAGCAATATCTTGAGGATTGATAAAGTTTAATGGATTGGTAACTCCAAAAGAGCTGTTGTCAATAATAAAACCATCAACAACAAATAAAGGAGTTGTACCTGATCTCAAACTCCCAATTCCTCGAATGATAATGTTTTGAGCTGCTCCTGGCTCTCCACTGGTAGCCGTTACATTCACACCAGAAATTTTACCTTGGAGCAATTGACCTGGATTGGCTACAACCCCACGGTTAAAATCCTCCGTTTTAATAGAACTAATGGCTCCAGTAACATCAGATTTTCTTTGGGTTCCATAACCTGTAACTACAACTTCCTCTAAGCTTTCTGCATCTGAGATGAGTTGGATTGCAAGACTGTTTTGGTTTCCCACCTCTATTTCTTGGTTTAAAAAACCGACAAATGAAACCACCAAGACAGCATTCTCATCACTGACGCTGATGGAAAAGTTTCCATCAAAATCAGTTTGAACGCCATTTGAAGTTCCTTTTTCGACAATATTTGCTCCAGGAAGTGGCATTCCTGCGTCGTCAGTAATTTTTCCGCTAATTGTTTTTTGAATTGCGGATTGAATTTTTAGGTCCTTTGGATTTTCAGCATTGGCATAAGTTCCTACCATTGGAACAAATGCAATAATAAAAACCAAGCACATCTTAATGGTTGGCTTACTGCATCCTTTCATACGGAAGATACAATACTTTTCATTTTTCTTCATTATTTAGTGATTAATTAAATTTATTATAAAATTATGTTAAATTAATTGGGTTTCAGAACTACTTTAGTTAATTCTTTTGCAAACGTTTGCATTCCATTTCACTTCATGATTTTTTTTGAAAATTTTAAGAAACAATACCTCCTTTTTTCAGTAAATTATAATGAAAACTGCAAATGCCTCTCATTTTCTAATAACATTAATGAAAGTGTAAATATAGCCTAATTAAACCATATTAATCTCATGAATAAACTCCTCTTAACTGTTTTTTTTGGGTTAAATGTAAAAATCACAGATTGCTTTCAAAAAAGATTACTCAAAATAGGCTTCAATGTTGTGGTGAAAAATCAAACATTAACATTTAAGAGGGGTGAGGATTTGAACTTCCAAAGAATTGCTCTCTAATATCTTATAGGTGTTTAAGAGTAAGATTTGACAAAAAAGTATTTGGGGATGTCAAAAATTAAAATAAAAAAACCGGTAAAATTAAGGGATTTAAAGAGTTCTGCTTCGTAGAGGAAGATCTTAATCATCACGGTCCTGATTACTGAATTTAGTTGGCAGGAATGGTGATATGATAAATAGGAACCGTAACTGAATATCATTAAATTTGTCTCAAATCAGTACTCAAAACTCGATTTGGTTGGAATACGTGCGACCTAAACAAGTTTGAGCGGTTTTTTTAAATATTGATATTGACCCTCAATTTAACCCGATCCTCTGTTAGCTCAGGTTAATTGATTATGTATTGTATTTTAAATTGTGATGATGAAAAAGATTTTTTTTTTATTTATCATACACTATATTTATTGTATTATTGATTTTTTATGAAAAAAATTTTCTTATTAACTATATTTATAACTGTTGGATTAAGGGCACAGTTCAACTACCAAGCTATTGTCAAGGACAACAACGGAAATATTATAAGTAGAAGACTGATACATAAGCAAAATAATCTAATCAATGAGTTGTATAATAGAATATTAGCTCTCGAAAAAAAAATAAGTGAATAAATCTTTATTTTTAATAGCGTTTTTTACTGTTCTCACGGTAGTTAACTTTACTAACGCCCAGTCGTTAAATAAGTCAGCTTTTTTAAGCTCTGGCAATAATAATAATTCCCTCGTTAGTAATAGTGGTCAGATTTTTACGGGTCTATCATCTGACACCTCAGGTAATCAATTATTAAGAGGTTTCTTTTACCAGGTTTCAATGTCACTAGATGAGATAAGTGATAATATCCCTCCCTCAGTAATTCTAACTGATACCGATTCTGATAATATTGTAAAAAATACTGATCTTGTTACTATAACAGCTCATTTTTCAGAACATTTGATTTCAGCTCCAACAATCTCTTTATCGGGAATTGTTACTGATGCCCTTATGACGTCTGACTATTTTGATTTTAGTCAATATTGGCGTCAAAACCAAGTTGTGAACAATCAACCTGATGAACCAAATGATATTAGTGGTGAGAATTATGCTTACATGGGTATAATTAACTCGCCAGATCACCCTGACCACAATCAAATTGTTTTTGCAGATTATAGGAGTGGAGGTGATGCGATTAGATGGATAATCGAAACACAGTCGAATATTGAGTTTGAAAACCAATCAAACTACCTCCTTATTGGTACCCATAACAGTAAAAACTATTGGATTTCCATTACAGAAACTAACGATTTTGAAACTTTAATAGCTGATATCGATCAAAACACTGATATAGAGCTATTAGCAATTGAATCAGACACTGAATATGAGTTTTTAACCCAAGTTTTCAGATCAGACTCATCCCTTCATCAAAATGGACCCTACTTTTTTGGTCTAGTACAAGACACAAATGCGGATGATTATTCAGAGCCATCAGGCGGTTGGGGTTTTAGAAACCTCTCCTACACCCCATACTCTTATACATGGAGTGTCCAAGCTTCAGCTATGACTACCACTACAATAGCGAGTGTTTCATCAGCAACTGATTTAGCTGGAAATCTTTACAGTGGGAGTGAGAGTATAACATTCACTATAGATAATAATTCGTGTTCAAATACCACAATTTCACCCACCCTTGTTAATAACAATGGTTTAGTTTCCCATTATTTATTTGATGATGAAGATTATCGTGATTCAGTTCAAATGACCACTTCCCAGGAAGTAGGTGCACTTTCAGGAACAGACAGGAAAGGCGAATTAGATGCCATTAGGTTTACACAAGACCAAGATGGAATTTTTGGTAATTCTGATGAATTTAAGCTTCAAAACTTCACGATTTCAGCATGGGTCTATATTGATGGTTATCAAAACAATAACATGAATATTTTCAAAGTCAGTTCAAGCCAAGACAATTGGAGTGATGGCTTTGGTTTGACTTTGGATTCGGGAGGAAATCCATATGCGCCTCATATATCTTATGTATCAACAACTGATGGAAGAATTAATCTAAGCAATCCTGGAATTCAAAATCTTGAAGACAGGTGGTTCCACATTGCTGCTAGTAAAAATGGTCTAGAACTCAAATTATATTTAGATGGGGTGTTGATCAATTCTTCCTCAAGTCATTTAAATAATGGAGTTGCTCAAACTGACGACCAAATATCCTTTTCAGATAATTCATGGTCTGTTTTATCTGATGGAAATATAAACGGTAATCCTTTTGGAGAAAGAATGGTCGATGATTTAATTGTTTATGATAGAGCACTTACTGATTGTGAGGTTTATCAATTATTCTCAGATGATTTTGATTTAACCCCTCCTAAGTTGACTATTGAAACCCCTCCCGGTGAAAGATTCTCCAACACCTCTGTTGTTGTTACTCTAACATTTGATGAAGCTATTACGGGGTTAACCACCAATATTTTAGATTTCTCTGATACTACATCAAATGTTGCTAGTTTAACATTACTAAGCTACTCTGATGATTTAACAGAATATGTTGTTCAGATTAACCCGCTAACTGAAGGTGAGGTAAAACTAGCCTTCTCTCAATCAAGTCCAACAATTACTGACCTTACTGGAAATGAAATGACTGATACAGTATCCTGTAGTTGGACTTATGATATTACAAGACCCAGTCCTACCGTTACTGCAACTGATAATTTGGTTTCTATTACTGAGCAGTCTACAATTACACTATCATTCAATGAGCCAATTACCTCGGTTACTATCACTGATGTTACAATCATTGGTGGTGGTTCTGTATCAAACTTAACCAGTATAACCTCCTCAGTATTCAACCTAACCTATACCCCACCAATAGGAGTTTCAAGTAGGGTTTCAATATTTATTGAGGAGGGTATTTTATCTGACAGGGCAGGAAACACGAATACATCTAGCTCTACTGAATTTACTGTTGACACTGTAACGCCCACCTTAATTAGCTCTGATAGTGATGACAGTGATTCTATTGTAAATGGGGAAGATATCGTACTTATGACATTTACATTTAGTGAGTCTATGATAACCCCTGTACTTAGTATTTCAGGAGTTGTTACAGAGGTTGCTCTTACAGTTTCTACCTCAACTGAATCCAGAACCTGGACCTATATATGGGATGTGCCTTCAGGAATCAGTAGTGATGTTCTTGTTTCAGTCACCGGATCAGATATAGCAGGAAATAGCTCGCAAGATTCTCAAACATTATCATTTACCATTGATAATCAAGGGCCTCAAATTATAAGCACCGTAATTGATGATGATAATAGCCTTATAAAAGTAATGTTCTCTGAGCCAACTTATTATGCCTATAGTTCCAGTGATACCACAGAGTTCTTCTCGATTAACACCTCTGGAGGGGGTGGAGACTTCTTCGCAACCGCAACTCTTGATAGTGTAAATCAAGTTAATGATACCACATTTGAATTGGGTATTTCTATAAATGGAGTACCTACAGGTGAGGAAGTAGTGACTGTGACTCCACTGAGTGATTCAAAACTGAAAGATTTTGTTGGAAACTATGCCACATCACAACAATCATCCAACACTGTTTCATTGAACAATCAACCACCTTACATTGTTTCAATGAATATCTCTGACGATAATCAAACAGTTACGGTAGAATTTAGCGAGTCATTAACAACAATCGAGTCTGTTCAACTTCCTGCTAATGCATTCAAGTTCTCCATTACTGGAGAATCAGCTGAACTTGAATCTGATTCGCCTTCAAATGTTGCTCCAAGTGGAAACTTATCCTTTGATATGACTTTATCATACACCACTGAGGCTGCAGGAGGAGAAATTCTAACGTTGAGTAATGTAATATCAAATACAATATTTGATTCAACTGGCGCTCCACTTGTTATTGATTCAGATACAACCTCAAATTCTGTTGTACTTAATGACAGATTGGCTCCAGTTTTAGATTCAATAACTTTTGTTGGATCAGACACCCTAGAATTAACATTCAGTGAACCAGTATATGGATCGGCAACAGTGAGTAGCTCATTAACGGCTAGCAACTTTAGTGTGAGCCTATCGGGTCAAGGATCTGCAACCCTCTCTTCCAATTCTCCTGAAAATCTATCTGTTATCTCTGCTTCTAAAATTGTTCTTACAATAGGTGTTACTGGTACAGCTACTGAAAACCAAATGGTTGGAATTGATATCTCTAATGTCTTTGATGGCAATGGAAATGAACTAAATAGTCTTTCATCGGTAGTTACAATACCTTTTGTGTTTGATGAGGATGGAGATGGAGTATCAGACGTATTTGATGCTTGTCCAAATACCCCTGAGGGAGAGTCGGTAAACCAATTTGGCTGTTCTGCAAATCAAAGGGATCTCGATGGTGATGGTGTTGAAAATGTTGATGACATTTGTCCTAATACACCACCAGGTGTTGAGGTAAATGAACAGGGTTGTGGTGCAAACCAAGTAGATTCTGATCGAGATGGTATTCCAGATGTAAGAGATAATTGTGTTGATACTATCAATCCTTTACAAAAAGATTATGATGGTGATGGTGTCGGAGATGTTTGTGATCCAGATCCTATCCTTGGATTTACCCCTCCAATTGTTCGTGAAGACGCTATTGTAGGAACTATAGTGTCAACAATTCAAACAAGATCAATAAATGAGGATGATGAGATCTCCTTCAGTATTGAGGACGAGGACAATGTTTTCGGAATTCAGGGTAATCAAATAGTCGTTACTGGCGAACTTGACTATGAATACAAGCAGATTTATGTTGTAAAAATTATCGCTACCACGAGTTCAGGAGGTAGATCAGAGGAATTATTACCGATCTCTATCCTTGATGTAGAAAATGCCTTCTTTAGGGCGAGCTTCTTTATTGCAGTGTTTGATTTACTGAATCAATTGGGAAGTGGTAACTTCAATCGTGTCAATGCCGACCATATTGAAAAATTCATTTCTCAAAGTACTAACAGATACTATAACCCATTCAACAAAGGAGTTGGAAAATGGAAAGTAAGAAAGTCTATAAGCGGCGGAAATGACAAAGGTTTGTTTGTCATAAAGGAACAGAATACTGGTACTAGAAAATCTGGAGAAACAGAATCTGAGGGAGTATTAGCATTTATTGACCCTCCAGATTATAAAAATCCAAAGGATCATAATCGCGATAATGTATATGAAGTCGAGGTGACCTTCATCAACTTAGAAGATGGTGCCCCTGAGGTCCCAATTCCTGTCACCCAAAATCAACTCCAAGTTGTAGAGAGTACATCTGATATTATTCAGTTACAATCTCGTCCTGCTTTACCAACCGATGATACTGATGGAGATGGGGTTCCAGATATTCAAGACAACAGTCCAAACGTATCTAATCCTGATCAATCAGATTCAGACGGAGATGGCGTTGGAGATGTAACAGATGATTCTGATCACGATGGAGTTTGGAATCCATTTGATCAGTGCCCAGATACCCCTTATGGTTTATTTGTTGACCTACAAGGATGTGAATTATTCCACTTGCCACCAAGTAATTTCCTCATTTCAAAATCTGAGGGCTGCTCTGGTCAAAATTCAATTTTAATGCAATTTGAAACTTCTCATCCCTACAACATCAGTGTAACCGGGAGTACTAACTATAATGAATCCTTTAGTGGATATAGGTGGAAACTAGATAACCTATCCCAAGGGGTTTACAATGTCTGTATTACGGTTGAAGGAGTTGATCCATCTGATTTTGAGCGTTGTTTTGAAGTAACAATTAATGATCCAGAGCCGCTTACTGTTTTCTCATCTCTAAACGATGACAGAGATATAGTAAACCTTGAACTAAATGGCTCAGACACTTACAATGTTTCTATCAACGGTGTGACTTCAAGATCATCTGCAGCCAGAACAAGTATTTCTTTAAGAAAAGGATTGAATATTATTCAAGTTTCTACTGACAAAGATTGTCAAGGTGTGTTTGAAGAGAAATATTTTGTTTCCGAGGATGTTGCATTCTCACCAAACCCATTCAATGACAATCTTAGTATTTTTGTTGGTGGTAAGGATAACGAGATTAAAATTGATATCATGACCGTAGAGGGTAGACTAGTTAGTAGTGGCATTTACCAACTAAATGAAACCAATAGAAATGTAAGAATCCCAACCTCACATTTTGTTATAGGTAGTTATTTAGTAAAAGTAAGCTCAACTACAGTTGATCAATCATTTATAACCATTAAGAAATAGCTCCATGAGATTATATATTTTTTTCTTCATGATTTTATCCTTTATGTCCTGCTCTAAGGACGGGACATCAGAGCCTGCTATTGACAACCCAGTAGCTTTTGAATTGGTTTCTCCCGCAAATGGTGAAACCTGTCTAGATGGAGTTGATCAAAGTGATGATCAAGCATCTGTTGCTTTTATTTGGAAATCTAGTTTATACTCCACTTCCTATTCAATTGAAATTGAAAACCTAACTACAGGTCAAAAAGTAAACGCAAACACCAGCAAAACTAGTATTAGCCAAAGCCTAGCTAAATCTCAGCCTTATGCATGGTCAGTTACGGCCTCTGGTGTGCCGGGAAGCACTCCTTCTGAAAGTAAGAAGTGGTCTTTTTATCTATCTGGGGAGGATCAAGTAAGCTATGGTCCATTTCCACCAGAACTTCTATCCCCTCGACCATCATCGACTGTTTCTCCTAATAGCGAAGGTCAAATATCACTTTCATGGAACGTTTCAAATGAGGATAACAACATTACTGGATTTGATATACATTTAGACACAGTAGATGCTTCGGCTTTAGTAAATACAGTGGATGCTAATACATTGCAAATGTTAGTGAATGTGAACACAGATCAAACCTATTTTTGGAAAGTAATAGCCAAAGGCACTAATGGCTTTAAATCTTCCTCTGGAGTTTATGCTTTTGTGGTAAGATAATAGTACTGGTTCTGGATCACTTTACGATGCGATAAATCCAATTCCTACTTCCAGAGGGACTATTTATTTTGATGCAAGTTTGTCAGGTACAATAGATTTTACCCTTGGATTTAATCGTATAACGGAAATAGTGATTTAGCTGAAAATTGTGGGATTCAGACTCTATTGGCCCCTTTGACTTTTCTCATCATGAATCTATAAAATATAATGAATTTAAAATAAGGTTGGAGATTAGGGGGGATTAGTTACTGCTGTTCAACCCCTCTTAATGCTTTTCAATATCCTTTATGATCAAGGGGGCATGATCTCTTGAGTTTTCGATAAACCATTTATTGGTCTTTAGTCCTCCGCACACCACCCCTGCAAGATAAACGCCCTCTGCTGTGGATTCCATACTATCGGGATCGTATTTGGGCGTCCGGTATTCATCCTTATGGAATTGAACACCTAAAGATTCCAATAACTCAAAATTGGGTTGATAACCCGTCATGGCCAGTACAAAATCGTTGTCAATGGTCTTGACCTCATCCGCTGTTTTGAACCGAACATGATCGGTGGTTATTTCTTCAATCTGAGAATTGAAATAGGCGTTGATACTGCCCTCTTCTATCCGATTGATGATGTCTGGTTTTGACCAATACTTTACATTTTGACCAATTTCTTCCTCCCGTATAATCATGGTTACACTTTTGGCTCCTTTTCGATAAAGTTCCAGAGCCACATCTACCGCGGAATTGGCTGCTCCGACCACAACCACATTCATTCCGAAGAAGGGATGAGCTTCTTTATAATAATGCAGCACTTTGGGCAATTGTTCACCCGGGACATTCAACAAATAAGGAAAATCATAAAAACCTGTAGCAATGACTATTTTTTTACATCGGTAATTGCCCTTGTCGGTGGTGACCTCAAAAAAATCTCCCTTTCGCTGAACCTCTATGATTTTTTCATACAAACGCAAGGGTAATTTCCAATGCGTGGTAACCCTACGATAATACTCCAAAGCCTCCCCTCTAGTGGGTTTGGGATTATGAGAGATAAAAGGGACGCCTCCTATTTCTAGTTTGTCTGAGGTAGAGAAGAAAGTCATATTCATCGGATAGCGATAAAGAGAATTGACCAAACAACCTTTGTCGAAAATCAGATGATCCAAATCCTTTTTCTGGGCCTCTATTCCACAAGCCAATCCGATAGGGCCTGCACCAATGATGATAAGGTCTTGAATTTTATTTTTCATAAAGACCAAGGGTCTATTAAAGTTAAAAATTAATTGTCTAAATTTAAACCACAATTTATTATTCTCAATGCTTAAATCTTATTATCAAAAATACTTTTCTTAAAATGAATAACCTACTTTTAAAAAATAAGGCAATCCTTCCTGAAACGTCTTATTTCATCCTTCGCTTTTGCACTGGAATAATGATGTGTTATTATCACGGGTGGTCAAAAATTACAGCAGACGTCAGTCGCTGGGAAAAACTTGGAAGCAGTCTTACCCAATGGATCGGTTCTGAGATATTGAATATTCCCCTTGGTTTTATGGCCTCCTTTGCAGAGTCCGTCGGTGCTTTATTTATTGCCATAGGATTTCTATCCCGCCCAGCTGCATTTCTTTTGGGGTTCACCATGTTGGTGGCCAGTTCCAAAAAAATTGGTGAAGTAGGGATTGATGGTAGCGAGTTACCTCTACTTTTTCTGATGCTGAGTATCGTTGTTCTACTTAAAGGCTCTGGAAAATACAGTGTAGACCAATACCTTTTTAAAAAATAACTTAAAACGCTCGCTCTACCCCTTTAAGGTAGGCATTGGCTTCATTTTCCTTAAAGGCCGCTTTCTTGTTGTCCCAGTGTAGGGTCTTGTTGGGAAATCTCCCAGCAATAACCCCCAATAAAATGGTTTCTGTAAGCCTGGAGGCATAGGAGAAAGGTGCAGAAACCTCATCTCTCCCCAAACAAGCATCTACAAATTGGTGATAGTGTTTGGGTGCATCCCTTTCATAATCGTTGACCGTGATACCCAACTTCTTTTCAGGGTCGTATTTGTTAACATCAATCTCTTGGTATTTTCCATCTACAATCAAACGGGGTGGCTCCATAAAATGAGGCAAGAGTAATCTTCCCTTTTCTCCGATAAACATGGCACCTTGTAAGGGTAATTTTTCATTGTTGGGCAGTTTGAGTTCTTTGTGGGGTTTGGGTGCCCCTTTACCGTCATGCCATACCCACTCAAAGTTTTCGGTAGTGTATTGTGTTCCTGGGAAAGTATAAACGACTTTATTGATCTCTGGATACCCAAATCCATTGGGTTTTCTACAGCTGTTTTTAATGGTTTTGGGAACGTCCAGGGCCAAGGCATTGTAGGGGGTGTCAAAAATATGAACGCCCATGTCTCC
>Ga0181576_10002382_pt1 | contig 14014 bp, 11 predicted proteins | sample 101ome_22_FD_132464 | JGI IMG/M metagenome (GOLD analysis project Ga0181576, IMG submission 132464) | Coastal salt marsh microbial communities from the Groves Creek Marsh, Skidaway Island, Georgia - 101412BT metaG (megahit assembly) | ecosystem: Environmental > Aquatic > Marine > Intertidal... | reverse complement strand
GCGTCAATCGGTGACACAATAGCGACAAATACAGAACACACATCATTCATCACTTGGGGGGCTCGGTCGATGACCGTGCGAAGTGAACGAAGTGAAGCCAACTGATATCCGAGACCCGGAATATTTCCACAAGGTCGTCGACTGCCAGTACGCGTGCCCAGCGCACACTCCCGTCCCTGAATATATTCGCCTCATCGCCCAAGAGCGATATGACGATGCCTATATGGTGAATTGGGAATCCAACGTGTTTCCCGGGATTCTTGGGCGTACCTGCGACCGTCCCTGCGAGCCCGCGTGTCGCCGCGGCAGAGTAGAAGAAGAACCCGTAGCCATTTGCCGACTCAAACGGGTTGCGGCAGACAACAAAGCGTCTATTCTGGACCGGCTGCCAAAGATCCCGGCGCGCAAAAATGGCAAAAAAGTGGCGTTGATTGGCGGCGGCCCCGCCTCCCTTACCGTGGCGCGTGACCTTGCGCCTCTGGGCTACCAGCTCGACCTATACGATGACCAGCCCGCTGGCGGCGGATTCATGCGCAGCCAGATCCCCTCATTCCGTCTGCCACCCACGGTGCTGGACGAGGAGGTCGACTACATTCTCGATATGGGTATCCATACCCACTTTGAGACCTATGTCGACAGCCTCAAAAGCGTACTCGGCAAGGGCTATGACGCGGTATTCGTGGGTACGGGTGCGCCGAGAGGAAGTGACCTGGACATTCCGGGACGTGAAGAATGTGACAAGAGCATCCATGTGGGTATCGAATGGCTCGGATCAGTTGCCTTCGACCACATTCACAAAACGGGAAAACGGGTGATCGTATTGGGTGGCGGCAATACCGCCATGGACTGCTGTAGAACGGCCCGCCGGCTCGGGGGAGAAGACGTCAAAGTCGTGGTGCGCTCCGAATTTTCGAAAATGAAGGCCTCCCCATGGGAGATCGAAGACGCCCAAGCCGAGGACATCCCGATTATCAATAACCATGTTCCCAAGGAATTTGTCCACGAGAACGGCAAATTACTGGGCATGAAATTCGATCAGGTCGAAGTGGTATACGACCAGTCGGGTAAGCGCAGTCTGATCCCCACAGGCGATGAGGTCTTTTTCGAAGCCGACGAAGTGCTCATAGCAATTGGACAAGATAATGCCTTCCCCTGGATCGAGCGCGATCTGGGTATTGAATTTGGCAAATGGGACATGCCTCGAGTCGATGAGACCACCTTCCAGTCGACCAATCCCAAGGTGTTTTTTGGGGGCGACGCGGCCTTTGGTCCAGAAAACATTATTACGGCCGTAGCGCATGGGCATCAGGCAGCAGTCTCCATCGATCTGTTTCTCTCAGGAAAATCGGTCGAACAGCGGCCTGCTCCCGGCGTCAACCTGATCAGTCAAAAAATGGGGGTGCACGAGTGGAGCTACGACAACCTGGTCACTATTGACCTACGTCAAAAGGTGCCCCACGTAGACAAGGCCATTGCCCTAAAAGACCGCAAGGTCGAAGTGGAACTGGGTTTTGATATCGAGACAGCCTACCGGGAGGCAGAGCGCTGTCTGAACTGCGACGTACAAACTGTTTTTGACGGCGCAAAGTGCATCGAATGCGATGGCTGTACCGACATCTGCCCTACTGACTGCATTAACTTTGTCGATAATGCGGAAGAGCCTGTCTTGCGAAGATCCCTCCGGGCACCAGCAAATGACGAGACTCAGGACTTGTATATCTCAGACCGGCTGGTGCAAACACAGCGCGTCATGGTGAAAGACGAGAACGTCTGTTTGCACTGCGGATTATGCGCAGAACGATGCCCGACTGGCGCCTGGGATATGCAGCGATTCCTTTATTCGGTGACCAAGGCCGGCTAACCATGCAACCTAAAAAATCGATCAACGACTTCGTCATCAAATTTGCCAACGTAAACGGCACGGGCTCCGCTAGTGCTAACGGCATGTTTGCCAAAGCGATTTTTCGCATGGGCATTCCGGTCAGCCCACGGAACATCTTCCCTTCCAATATTCAGGGCCTGCCAACTTGGTATGAAGTAAGAATCAGCCGAGATGGCTATCTCGGCCGGCGCGGCGGTATCGACATGATGGTCAGCGTGAACCCGCAGAGCTTTGCCAAGGACGTTTCAGAGGTAGAGCCCGGCGGATACATGCTGTATGACTCCACGAAGCCATTGGATCTGCGCCATGTCAGACGAGACATTCATTACCTCGGCATACCACTAACGGAAATGTGCCTGCGCGAATACACCGATTCCAGACAGCGTCAGCTTTTTAAAAACGTCATCTATGTCGGCGCGCTGGCCGCTTTGCTGAACATCGATTTCTCCATCCTCAAGGATCTGGTCGGGGAACAGTTCAAGGGCAAGGAAAAATTAATCACCCCGAATATCCATGCTCTGGAAATGGGCCATCAGTTTGCCACCAACAACTTTGAATGCCCTCTCGGCATTCACCTGAAAGCCGGTGAGCAAGTGCCGCAACATATCAAGGAGTTTGATCATATTCTCATGGACGGCAATACAGCTGCCGCTTTGGGTGCGGTCTACGCAGGCGCTACCGTGGCTGCTTGGTACCCCATTACCCCTAGCACGTCCGTTGTCGATGCCTTTGAAAAATATTGCAGGCGCCTGCGCATAGATCCTGGTACGGGGAAGAAAAATTACGCGATCGTTCAAGCAGAAGATGAGTTATCTGCCATGGGCATGGTCATTGGCGCCAACTGGAATGGCGCACGCGCTTTTACCGCAACCAGTGGTCCGGGCGTCTCGCTGATGAGCGAATTTCTTGGTCTGGCCTATTTCGCAGAGGTCCCTGCGGTTTTGGTTGATGTGCAGCGAGCAGGCCCCTCGACGGGCATGCCCACCCGCACCCAGCAATCCGATATCCTCGCCGCCGCTTATGCCTCGCATGGCGATACCAAGCACGTACTGTTTTTCCCTGCCACGCCTGCCGAATGCTTCAGCATGACTGTCGAAGCCTTTGACCTCGCGGAACGCCTGCAAACACCCGTCATTATCATGAGCGATCTTGATCTCGGCATGAACGAGTGGATGTCACCGCCGCTGGAATTTGACGACAGCTATCGCTATGACCGCGGCAAAGTGCTGAGCGGCGAAGACCTTGAAGCCATGACAGAGCGCTTCGGGCGCTATCTCGATGTCGACGGCGACGGCATTCCCTATCGTACCTATCCCGGCGCTCATCCAACCAAAGGCGCTTATTTCACGCGCGGTAGCTCACGAGATGAATATGCAGCCTACACCGAAGATGGCGATGTCTATGTCCGAAATATGGATCGGCTTCTGAGAAAGTTTGAGACGGCAAAATCGCTCGTACCAGAAGCCAAAATCAAGCCCGCCGCCAAGCCCACCAAGGACGCGCTGCTCTTTTTTGGTACCACAGCCTCGCCCGCCTACGAGGCGCTTGAGACGCTCGAAAAAGAAGGCATTCATCTCGACACCCTGAGGCTACGCTCTTTTCCGTTCACGCAAGAAGTCGAAGACTTTATTGAAGAGCACGATCGCATTTTTGTGATCGAGCAAAATCGTGACGGCCAGATGCGCAGGCTGCTGCTGAATGAAACCAATGTCGAAGCCAATGCCAAGCTCATTTCTGTTGTGGAATATGATGGCTTGCCGGTGACTGCGCGCAAAATCGCCAGTGTCATCCGTAGCCATTTGGGCATTAACAATGTGACACCACTGGTGCCCAAGGAAAAGGAACTCGCCTGATGACGTACGCCAAACCCGCCTTTCGCCATCCGGATGCAAAAACCAATGAGGTAGGTTGCACCCGCAGAGATTACGAGGGTGGCCTGTCCACTCTGTGTGCAGGCTGCGGCCACGATTCTATTAGCGCCGCAATCATCGATGCCTGCTATGAACTCTCCATAGAGCCCCATCGCGTCGCCAAGCTATCGGGCATTGGCTGCTCCTCCAAAACGCCAGCTTATTTTCTGAGTGGTTCCCACAGCTTTAATAGCGTGCATGGTCGCATGCCCTCGGTCGCAACCGGCGCTAATCTCGCCAATCGCGACCTGATATATATCGGCGTGTCGGGAGACGGCGATACCGCATCGATCGGCATGGGTCAGTTTGCGCACGTCATGCGCCGTAACCTCAACATGACTTATATCGTTGAGAACAATGGATGCTACGGACTGACCAAAGGTCAAGACTCGGCCACTATGGACACCGAGTCGGTGAGCAAAAAAGGCGATATCAATCCCTATATGCCGATTGATCTGGTGCGAGTCGGCATTGAAGTCGGCGCCACCTTCGTGGGGAGAAGCTTTTCTGGCGACAAAACACAATTGATGCCCCTCATTAAGGCGGCCATCAGTCATCGCGGCTTCGCCCTACTCGATGTGATTTCACCCTGCGTGACCTTCAACAACCATCAGGGGTCTACTAAAAGCTACGCCAGTTTCAGAGAGCACGTGGATGCCATGCCGGTGGACTTTGTCCCTCGCCGTGAGGCCATTACCACCAGCTACGATGCGGGCGTTGTCCACGAAGTCTGCATGCACGATGGCTCCGTACTGCGCCTGCAAAAAGTGAATGAGGAATACGATATCGGGGACCCGCAATCGGCACTGGAGGCAATTGCACACCACGCCAAGGAAGATCGCATTCTCACCGGACTGTTATATATCAAACGCGACAGCGAGGAACTGCACGACGTGTTGCAAACAGCAACCAAACCACTCAATACCATGACGCAACGCGAGCTGTGTCCCGGGTCTCGGTTTCTGGACAGTATTAACGCCGGATTGCGTTAGTACCTCCATACACCTAAGCCGAGACAGCCCTTCCCAATCCCCGCTGGTACCCGAACCGCACGAGGCTCGCCTGCCGTTGCCACTGGTCCTCAGTGCAACGAGTAGCATGGTCAGCGCTTATCAATATCGAATCGACACCCGAAGCAAGTGCCATCGGCAACTGGTCCGGCAGCAGATCGCCCTTTAGCGTCACGATCCCGGCGAATCCGCGAACCCTAAGCTGGCGTGCCAGACTAAAGGCTCGTCCATCAGCAAAACTGGCTACCGAAAAGCAGACAACTTCTTGCGTAAGCAGGGCGTCCAGCTCGTGAAACGCTTTTATATCCCCGACGTCCACTAGAGAGTCCGCCTGCAGATCGGAACAGTCCGAAAAAGAGCCTTCTCGGTTCACCCGTATCAAGTCCGTCATGCCGCTGATACCGCGATCAGGTCGGGTCGAGCATGCAGGCCACACTCGAGTTTGGCCGAGCCGCGCCACCGGCCGGCACGAGTGTCCTCCCCGAGCGAGACCGGCGTGGTACAGGGAGCGCATCCCACCGAGGTGTAACCCATGCTAACAAGCGGATGCGCAGGAATCTGATGCTTTGCCTGGTAGCCTCGCAAATCCTCTTGGCTCCAATCTGCCAACGGATTGAACTTCCACTTCTTCCTCGTGGCGTCCCATTCCAAGCGATCGACACCCGCGCGCTCGCCCGTCTGAAAACGCTTTTGTCCCGATATCCAGCCCGAAAAGGGCCGCAGGGCGCGGTTCAACACCTGCACTTTGCGTAGATCGCAGCATTGATTGGGGTCATGCAGATGTAGCGTGCCTCGCGCATCCAAACGCTTTTGAGACAGCGGGTCAACCTGCACCACGTGGAGCCTGCTCAGCCCAAGGTGCGCCACAAGCTGATCCCGATAGACGAGCGTTTCGCCAAAATGAAACCCCGTATCGATAAAAATGATGGAGATATCCGGCGCAATCTCTGCGATCAAATGCAGCAACACACCGCTGTCGGCGCCGAAACTGGAAACAACAGACAGCTCACCGAACGGCGAGCCGGTGTCGAGTATGTTGTGTAGAAATGACCGGGTGTCCAAGCACGCCAGCGAACGTCGATACTTCTCAAGATCAGGTGGCGAAGTGCCTAACTGCGCATCATGCTGCATGAGCGATCCCATAGAGAGCGGTCCGAAAAGGCTCAACACCCAATCTACCCACAGCGTCGGCAAAGTGTTCCAGGGGCGATTCCCTCAGATCAAAATAAGCGTCAAACAGGCGGTCCAGTGCCAGCATGAGTTCAGGTTCACTGAACCCGGGCCCCATCTTCACGCCCAGTGCCGTATCCAGCCCTGCCCGACCACCCAGCGTGACCTGGTAATTCTCAACCCCGCCCTTATCCAAGCCCAAAATACCGATATCGCCGACGTGATGGTGCCCACAGGCGTTGATGCAACCCGAAATTTTGATTTTGACGGGTCCCAGCCGACCCTCGATATCCTTAAACCGCATGGCAATGGACTGCCCAATGGGAATGGATCGCGCTGTAGCGAGGGCACAATAGTCCATGCCGGGGCATGCAATCAGGTCGGAAATTAATCCAATATTGGCTGTGGCCAAGCCTGCAGCGCGCAAATGCTCATAAACAAATAGCAAGTCAGCCTGCGCAACATGCGGCAAGACGATATTCTGCTCGTGACTGACACGTAGCTCACAAAAGCCCACCTGCTCAGCGAGCGCGGCAAGGGCCCGCATCTGCGCCGCCGTTGCATCCCCAGGAGCCCTGCCATGAGCCTTTAGGCTCACAGTCACTGACGCATACCCGTCCTGGTGATGGGGCGTCACATTCCGCTCTACCCAAGCTCGAAAATCAGGACGCGAATCGAGCGCATCAAAGTAAAGGTCGGCCTCCTTTTGAGGGAGTGCTGGTCGGCTAAATGCCTCGATAATTCCCTCGAGAGCTGCCGTTTGGGTTTGATCAAACGCATCAGTATTATGTTTTAAATATTCTTTAACGCTATTTATATATTCACTTTCACCGATAGATTGCAACAGAATTTTGATACGAGCTTTGTATTTGTTGTCGCGCCGACCCGCGAGGTTATAGACCGCCACAATTGCCTCAAGGTGAGGCAGTAGCGCATCGACCGGGACCTGCTCAAATAGCCTCGTACCCACTACCGGGGTGCGCCCTAAACCGCCTCCCACATAAATATCGAACGCAACACCCTCCAAACCCGGCACCAAACGAAGGCCAATGTCGTGCGCGCGAATCGCCGCTCTATCGGTAGCCCCGGCGCTGATGGCGATCTTAAATTTACGAGGCAAAAACTGGAATTCGGGGTGATCCGTAGACCATTGCCGAATCCATTCTGCGTAGGGTCTCGGGTCGGCAACCTCATCAAACGCTGCGCCCGCCAGGTGGTCAGTGGTCACGTTCCGAATGGTATTGCCACTCGTTTGAATAGCATGCATATCCAGATCGGCGAGCGCCTGGAGTATGTCGGGGGTATCTACCAGTCTGGGCCAATTGAACTGAATGTTTTGGCGAGTCGTGAAGTGGCCATATCCCCTGTCCCAGCGCTCAGCAATGTCAGCGAGCCCAGCCATCTGTTTTGCTGACAGCGTGCCATAGGGTATCGACACGCGCAGCATATAAGCATGCAACTGCAAGTACACCCCGTTCATGAGCCTAAGAGGCTTGAACTCCTCCTCAGTGAGCGCGCCAGAGAGACGCCGTTCCACCTGATACCGATACTGCGCCACACGAGCTTGAACGAACGCTTTATCAAACTCGTTATAACGATACATTTCGCGCTCCCGGGGGTTTTGAACAGGCATACGCTCCCGGCCCATTTGCCCGAATTGCCTCGCGGTAATGGCTCGCCACCGGCAGACCCTTTTCCAGTCGCACGGCCACGAGCGCAGCCGCAACGACCACCGCCTCGTCATCAGCACTAGCCAATACCTCGGCACCGTCCTCGAGTGATTCGAACACTTGTGCGGCCTCTATGTTGCGCACCCAGGCCCCATTCGTATCGAGATAGCGTACTCCGCCGCTTCGCAGGCAATTTGCGCTGACCACCAATGGCGCCTCAAGCCGAGCCATGTGCCACCTCGTCTAACACTGGCTCCTGCGCCAAAGCGCGCGCCGCAGATTGTCCCGCTCGCATGGCTGCCGGCCCGGTAATGCCAATCAATATCATCAAGGGGCCGTTAAACCCCTCGTCGTCAAGGCCCTTTACGAAATGACCCAGGTCGCTGACAAAAGCACGCTGCTGCGGCAAAGAAATGTTTTCGATGCACGTGACTGGCAACTCTCTGTCAGCACCATGCATGAGTAGCCGTCCCTGTAGAAAAGTTGCCGTTTTTCGTCCCATATAAATAGCGAGTGTTTGCCGCGATCTCACCAACTGCTGCCAATCATGCTCTGCAAATCCCCGGGCATCATGCGCTGTCAGGAAGCTGACGCTGGAGTTTCGGTTGCGGCGCGTTAATGACACTTGCAGCGCCGCGGCTGCAGCCGACGCTGCCGTCACACCCGGGACCACCTCAGTCGCAATACCCGCCTCCGACACAGACTCCAACTCCTCGTCGAGCCGCCCGAAAATGCCGGGATCCCCTCCTTTCAGGCGCACAACAAAGAGGCCTCTAGAAGCCTCTCGTACTAAGTGCGCATTGATTTCTCGCTGACTAACAGACGGCCCGAATCCCTTCTTGCCTACACAGATAAACTTGGCTTCCTTGCGGGCGAGATCCAACACCTCCGAACTCACCAATCGGTCATACACGAGTACGTCCGCCTCGTGGATCAGACGGCGGGCCCTGACAGTCAGCAGTTCCGGATCACCTGGGCCGGCACCAACAAACGCCACCCTACCCTCCGGTTGCGCAAGCCGCACATGCTGGGTGAGAAGCGCCGCCAAGGAGTCCTCCAATGCACCGTCAGAGGAGCCAGTATCGACCAGAGTGCGATTGAAAAATTCGGCCCAGAACGCACGCCGCGGGCGACCCGGGGCTAATAAATCGCTCACCCGCCCGCGAAAAGCACTCGCCGCCTTGGCAAGCCGACCGAGTTGGCTGGGCAACAAAGCCTCTATGTCCGCCTTGATTTGCCTCGCCAGAACCGGTGCGGTGCCTTCCGTTCCGATTGCCACGACAACCGGGTCTCTATCAACGATGGCCGGGGTAATAAAATCGCACGCCTCTGGCAGATCCAACACATTGATCCACACCCCCATCTGGCGCGCCCAATTCGCCACCTCATCGTTAACGGCTGTGCTCTCAGAAGCGGTATAAGCCAAGCGAACCCCGCTGAGATCTTCGCGACAGCATGGCCGTTGATGCAACACCAGCAAGCCTTGATCCGCCCAACTTAACATCGTCTCGGTCGGTGCTTCGCTGACCAGTGTCACCTGAGCCGTTGATTTCAGCACCGCTCGACACTTCGCTTCGGCAAGCTGGCCCTCCCCCACAACCAGAATGCGCTGATCTCGGGCGGTGATAAAAATCGGTAAATAGTCCATGGCGCGGGACTCTACAGTCGATCGGCCATAAAAAATAATATTCTTATTTTCTGTTTATATAACCAATTAATTAGATTTTATTTTTATTTTTTTTCTATATATTAAAATTTAATTCCAAATAGTGGCTCTCAAGAGGAAACTCTGTGGATTTCATCGACAAAACCTTGATTGGCCTGCTTCAGCAGGACAGTTCCCTGTCTCTGGAAGAACTTGCGGCGCGCACCGGCTCCACAAAAACCCCTATCTGGAACCGCATTAAAAAACTCAAACAAAGCGGGGTGATCAAAAAGGAGGTCGCGCTATGTGACCCCGAGGCATTGGGGCTGGATGCCTGCTTTTTTATTCTGGTTCAGACCAGCGAACACGATACGATCTGGCAGAAAACATTTTTGGATGCCGTGCGCGTGCGGCCCGAGGTGATGGAAGCGCACCGATTAGCAGGCGAGGTCGACTACTTACTGAAGGTGCGGGTTGCCGACGCTAAAGCCTACGACAAGTTTTATCAGAGCCTGATAGAAGAAGTAAAAATATTCAAAGTCACCGCGCTACTCTCCATGGAGGAGATCAAATACTCCACGGAACTTTCCCTCATCTAGCGTCACGGAACAAGAATTGGAGCGGGAAACGAGGTTCGAACTCGCGACCTCAACCTTGGCAAGGTTGCGCTCTACCAACTGAGCTATTCCCGCGTAGCAACACCGATTGTAGACGTGCCCGAGTCAACGTCAACTCTCAGCGTTCCCGCTTTCGGCCTCGAGGGTCGCGAGGAAGGCGCGAAAATAAAGCACCATCGACCACAGCGTTAGCACGACCGCGAGCGCCAGCAGGAACAATCCCAACAATCGCAAAGTTTCGCCCGCAGGCTCCGATGGATACCACAGTAAAATAGGGATCGCCGTCATCTGTACGCCCGTCTTCACTTTGGCGATACCAGTCACGGCCACGGAAGCCCGCTGACCCAACTGCGCCATCCACTCCCGCAGCGCACTGATAACAATTTCGCGACCGATTACCACCATGGCAGCCAGCGTGATAAACAGGTTGTCCATGCGGTGAAGCAAAAGAATCAAGGCCACTGTCACCAGTAACTTGTCTGCAACCGGATCAAGAAAGGCGCCAAATTGAGAGGTCTGCTCCATCCGTCGCGCTACCCAGCCATCGAACCAGTCCGTCACCGCAGCGACGATAAAAACCATAGCCGCCCCTACCGTGGAAATCGGCTGAGGAAGGTAATAGCAGAGCACCATAAGCGGAATGGCCAGGACTCTAAGCGCTGTTAGCAGATTGGGTAGATTGACAGGCAAAGCAAGATCCCCAGAGATCAGCCTGTAATTCTGACACAAGCCACAAGCCAAGTGGGCTCAATCATGAACGGAATGAAGGTGATCATAAATCGTCCGGGCCACGGACGCGCTGATCCCCTTGATTTTCGCCAACTCTTCAACGCTGGCGTTTTCCACACCTTTTGCACTCCCAAAGTGGCGCAACAACTCACGTCGCCGCTTGGCGCCAACACCTGGGATACTCTCCAGTAACGACTGTTTGCGCGCTTTGGCTCGCTGGCCTCGATGACCACTGATCGCGAAACGGTGTGCTTCATCTCGAATCTGCTGTATCAGATGGAGCCCTGGATGATCCCCTCGCAAGCGCATTTCAGTACTCGTATCGGCGTCCACCAGTGTCTCGAAGCCCGCCTTGCGGGTCGTACCCTTTGCCACACCGACCACTTTCACGCTCGTGATGTCATAGGTCGCCAAGACCTGACGCGCCTGTGAAACCTGACCTTTTCCACCGTCGATAAACAAAATATCAGGTAGCTGGCCTTCACCGCTGGCAAGTCGCTTGTAACGCCGCTCCAGCGCCTGCTGCATGGCAGCATAGTCATCGCCCGGCTCGATACCATTGATATTGAACTTTCGATAATCGGTTTTGCGCGCACCATTGGCGTCGAATACAACGCATGAGGCTACCGTCGCCTCGCCCGAGCTGTGACTGATATCGAAACATTCCATGCGGGATGGCAGCTGCTCCAAATCCAGCGCGCGGCGCAAGGACTCCAGTCGACCCGCCATCGTTTGCTTGCCGGCCAGAAACGAGCGCAGGTTGCTTTGTGCATTCTGCTCCGCCATTTGCAACCAGCGCGCCCGCGTGTCCCTTACCCGGTCCTTGATGACGACTTTACGGCTGGCTTCCGCCGCCAGCGCTTCCTCAAGCAGGGCGCCATCGCTCAACGGATGACTCACTACGATTTCCTGGGGAATCTGCTGCTGCCCCGAGAGATAAAACTGGGGGACAAAGGCCTCCAAAATGGCTTCGGGAGATTCGTCCAGCCGGATTTGAGGATAGTAACTGCGGCTACCCAAGATTCTGGCTTCGCGTACGAACAACACTTGTACGCAGGCGTGCCCGTGTTCGGTAAAGACCGCCATCAAGTCGAGATCACCCCGAGCGCCCTCGATATGTTGTGTGGCCTGAATATCCTGAAGCTGCGTAATTTGATCTCTTATTTCAGCCGCTTTCTCGTACGCGAGTTCAGCCGCAGCCGCCTCCATCTCATCGGCCAGTCGACTCAAGAGATCGGTTGATTGCCCGTTCAGAAAGAGCACTGACTTCTCTACCTGCGCCTGATAATCCTCGTCAGATACCAGGCCAACGCATGGGCCAGAACATCGACCAATCTGATACTGCAGACAGGGTCTGGACCGATTTCGGAAATAACTGTCGCGGCATTGCCTGACTTTAAATATCTTCTGCATCAAATGCAGGGTCGATCGGACCGCACCGGAGCTGGGGTAAGGGCCAAAGTAAGCCCCTTTTCTTCGCTTTGTTCCGCGATGAAAGCTGAGCCGCGGCCACCGATCCTCTGACGACAAGTAAATATAGGGATAGGACTTATCGTCCTTGAGCAAAATGTTATACGGAGGCCGGTACTGCTTGATGAGATTATGCTCAAGCAATAAGGCATCGCGCTCGGTAGTTGTTACAGTCACCTCAATGTTGTCGATGCGAGCTACCAGCGCCATGGTCTTGGCTGACAATCCCGAGGCTCGAAAGTAGCTCGTAACCCGATTTTTTAGATTTTTGGCTTTGCCAACGTAGAGGAGCGCGCCGCCCTCATCAAACATTTGATAAACGCCCGGCCTTGTCGTCAACTGAGCGAGATAGGACTCTGCGTCAAACTCCGCCATGTTTAACTCAGGGTCTCAGAGGGTGCGCCCAGAATGCGGGGCTCCAGCTGGAGATTCACCGAAAATGCCTCGGTGACGCTCGCAGCAATCTCAGCAGCCAGTTTCAGCCAAGGCTCGGCAGTTGTGGCTCCCGTACCAATCAATACCAGAGCATGATTATCGGAGACTTTCACACCTTCCCTCTCCACACCGCGCCACCCTAGTTGGTCAATCAGCCAGGCAGCCGAGATTTTGAAACCGCCACTCGCGGAGGGAAACGCGGGTACGTCAGGTGCTTTGTTCTGCAAAGCTTTGCAGGCGCTGTCCGAGATGACGGGGTTTTTGAAGAAACTCCCGACGTTTGGCGTGATGACAGGGTCCGGTAATCGCTCGCGTCTGATGGACATGACCGCAGCTAACACCGCATCGTGCGTCAGCTCCGCCTTGGCAAGCCTGTCGCTTAACAACGGATAGCTGGCTTCCACTGCAGCATTCCGGTCGAGCTCGAATTCTACTTCTGTAATGATCCACTGAGCGCCCCCCGGAGTTTTGAATACGCTATCTCGATAGCCAAATTCACAGTCTTGTGGGCTCAGCACCGTGCGCTCACCCGACCCTCGATCTAAAACATGCACCGCGCGAATCTTGTCAGCCACTTCAACACCGTATGCACCGATATTCTGGATGGGCGCTGCCCCTACAGATCCGGGAATCAGAGCTAAATTTGCCATTCCGTGCAGACCTTGATGGTGGCACCAGACAACGAACTCATGCCAATTCTCCCCCGCTCCCACGCGGAGAACAGCGCGCCGGCCATCATCTGCACATAAAGTGCGGCCTTTCAGGTCCATGATCAGAACCATACCTGGCAGCCACTCTTGCAAAATCACGTTGCTGCCACCGCCCAATACTTCGATGGGCTTATCTCTGTTACCAGCCAACAACCCGGACAGTTGTTCCAGAGAGGTGACCCGCACAACCTCCTCGGCCCTGGCTTCGAGACGGAGCGTGTTGAGTTCCGCCAAACTAGAGTGCTTGGCCATCGCGCTAGGTGTTTGCAGTTAGTAGCTGCCGGATTGCAGCCAGGTCTGCTTCGGTATCTACCCCCGCGGGTACGGGCTCTGGGGCAAGCTCAATTTGTATATGCGCATCGTTGGCCAGCGCCCGAAGCTGCTCCAGCGATTCACTTTCTTCCAAGACACTCGGCGCCCAGGTAACAAAACGCTGGAGAAAACCGGCTCGATAAGCATACAGACCCACGTGGCGGTGCATGGCCGCAGCGGGGCTGCCTTCTCGCCGCGCGGGTATAGGTGATCGGGAAAAATACAGCGCTCGCCCACTGCGACTTGCCACCACCTTAACCACAGAATGGGGCGCTGCGGCATCGGCATCCAATGACTCCATCAATGTCGCCATGTCGGCTCCGTCTTGCTCGGACAGCATGGCAGCCACACGCTGGATATTCGCTACTGGCATCAGCGGCTCGTCACCTTGGAGATTCACCACAATTTCATCAGGCTGGAGAGCCAGTTTTTCCACCACCTCTGCCAAACGGTC
>Ga0181576_10002379_pt1 | contig 14022 bp, 14 predicted proteins | sample 101ome_22_FD_132464 | JGI IMG/M metagenome (GOLD analysis project Ga0181576, IMG submission 132464) | Coastal salt marsh microbial communities from the Groves Creek Marsh, Skidaway Island, Georgia - 101412BT metaG (megahit assembly) | ecosystem: Environmental > Aquatic > Marine > Intertidal... | reverse complement strand
TTCCGACGACTATACTGCGCATCGAAGAAGCCCAATTGCCAGACCGAGCGGAAAAGATTTTCTCGGTAGTCATCATAGGTCTTATGGCTGACCATCGCTTTTTCACGAAATGGATGTCCGGCGACCAAGGCCGCAAGTTGTTTCACCGCCAAGGCCTCAGGCGGCAACTCGATCTTAGGCTCACCCCAAGCGAGCCGCGGGCCCGGATCGACCTGTAACTCGACTTTGCCATCTGAATATGTCGTGTCGACATGCGCCTGATAGTGGCCAAAAGGCTCAAGCGCGGCGCGCGTCGCCTTTGTGGCGCGCGCGTTGAGTCGTCGTGGATTGTCCAGCACACGCTGCTCGAGATCCCCCAGGTGAAGGACAATATTGTCCCGACGCTCTCCGTCTACACCGTAGATCGATACGTCGTAGCGTTTGTCACCTGCTGCCTGCGCGCCCGCCGCGTGTAAGAGGACAGCAAATGCGAGGACTATGAGCCGCAACCACGACGCAAAAACGCGTTGCGATTGATGTAATTGTAGGGATGCTGTCTGCTTCAATGATCAATTCACGGGCGAGCGCTTCTCAAGATTTGAAATCGTATCATGCCAGGGTCTGTAAAAAGGGCGGCAATGCGCTACAATTTTCGATCATCCAGCCGGAATCCCTGCATGAGCGCAGTTTCCTACATTCACCCTACGATTGCGTTGCTATGCTTGCTCATGGCGCTGGGGAGTGTGCCGTTTGCGCTACGTGAGCCTGCTCCTCGGTCGGGCTGGGCATTTTGCATAGGGTATATCGCGTTTGCAGTACTCATTGTCTCGCCGTATATCGGACTGTGGTTACCCGACCTGCGTTGGATGGTGGCATTGGAAACCATCAGTGCCGCCTGCGGTTTTACGGCGTTTTGGTGGGGCTGCTGGATTCGCAGCGGGCAAGAGCCCCCCAGGGTATTTCTGGGCGCTCTGGGAGCAGTGTGGTTGCTGAGCCTGGGCCCCTGGCTGGTCGTTCGGGACGAGCCCACGCTTCGACTGACTATTGCCTTTGGCTGTGTCGCGGCGGGTACGCTAAGTGCGACCTGGGCGATATGGGCTCGAAAACAGGATCGGAATATTGCGGACCTTTTCGTGGTGCTCTGTTTTATGGCGATCTTGGTCGGCCAGTCCGCAATTGTATTGTTGCGCGATCTTTTTACGGCCTCCGATGACCTTATCGAGACCGCGGTAGGAAGCTTGCTACCTGCTTTTTTTATCGGGATCGGCTTCTTCTCGAACATGAGCTATGCGTTTGACGCGATGTCAGAACTGGATCGACGTTCAGAAACTGACCCGTTAACCGGTTTGCTCAATCGCCGTGCGTTTGATAAGCGCATGACTCTGGCGCTCGACTATGCCCGACGTTACAAGCGTCCAATGAGTCTGGTGATGGCCGATCTTGACCATTTCAAGAGGATTAACGATACCTGGGGCCATGCGTCCGGCGATGCGGTTCTGAAGCAATTCGCTGACCTCATTTGTAGAGGAAGTCGGTCGATTGACTTTGTCGCCAGGCTGGGCGGTGAGGAGTTCGTCGTGGTGATGCCTGAAAGCAATCTCGAGCAGGCAAAAGGTTTTGCTGAGCGCATCAGGCAGGCCTGCGAGCGACGCCTGCAAATGGGAGGCAAACCGGTGACTGCCAGTTTTGGTATTGTAAGTGCCGAGCAGGACGACTTCGATGCCCAGCGTCTGTTGATCGACGTGGATCGCGCGCTATACGACGCGAAGGAGCAGGGCCGGAATCGGGTTGTTGTTTTTGATGATCTTTCCCGCGAATAAGAGTAGAGATAACGGAATGGAAAATGCTGGTTTAATAGAGGCGCTGCGCTCAATTGTCGGCGACCGAGGCCTTTTGCTTGGTGATGATGTGCAGCAGCGGCCGAACGCGAGCTGGGGTAAAGGAAGCTGCCCGGCGATTGCAATTGTCCGCCCGGCGTCGACGGACGAGCTGTCCGAGGTCGTAAAGCTCTGCCACGCGCACAATCAGACCATTGTTCCCTGGGGCGGTCTGACCGGGCTTGTAGATGGTATCACTGCGTCTGAACAGGATGTGGTCATCAGCATGGAACGTATGAATGCCATCGAAGCTATCGATGCCGAGGCGGGCATCATGGTGGTTCAGAGCGGGGCCATTCTCGAAAATGTTCAGAATGCTGCCCGTGAAGCCGGCTGGCAGTTCTGCGTCGATTTGGGTGGTCGCGGCAGTGCCAATATCGGCGGCGTGATTTCGACCAACGCTGGCGGCAACAGTGTTATCCGGTATGGGATGATGCGTGAACAGGTGCTTGGGCTGGAGGCCGTGATGGCAGACGGTACCGTGATCAGTTCCATGAATCGCATGCTCAAAAACAATGCCGGCTATGATTTAAAACAGCTATTTATTGGCACAGAGGGAACGCTTGGACTGGTGTCTCGCGCGGTGCTGCGCATGCGTCCATCCACGCCGGCAGTGCAGACTGCATTTCTTGGGGTCGATGACTTTGACTCGGTGGTCAAGGTTCTTGGGAAATTGAATGTACAGCTCGATGGGCGTTTAAGCGCTTTCGAGGTGATGTGGAACGGTCATTATCGTCTGATGATCGAGGATGTCGGTGGCCATCAGCGATTCCTCGGGATGGATCATGCGTTTTATCTGTTGGTCGAGTCGTCCGGCAGCCATGCTGAGGATGCAATGACTCAATTCACGGCAGCACTTGAAGAGCTGATGGAAGACGGAGCCATTGCTGATGCGGTCATCGCCCAGTCTTCAGCTCAAGCCGAGGCGCTCTGGCATTTGCGTGATGACGTTGGGTCATTGAGCGCGGTGCTAAGCCCTGTTGCGATTTTTGATATCAGCCTGCCGATCCGCACTATGTTGGGCTATATCGACAGGCTCAGCGTCCGCCTTGGTCAGCGATTCCCTGAGGCCAAAATGTCCGTATTCGGGCACTTGGCGGATGGTAACCTTCATCTCAACTTCGGCCCGGTGAGCGAGGAGCAGAGGCATGAAGTCGATGAGATCGTTTACGACGAGCTAAGCTCGGTCAATGGTTCGATTTCTGCCGAGCACGGTATCGGTCTCGAAAAGAAGCCTTATCTGCATTGTTCGCGTTCAGATGAGGAGATTGCATTGATGAAACTGCTCAAGTCTTCGCTTGACCCCAATGGCATTCTCAACCCCGGCAAGGTGTTCTGATTCATGCCTGATCAGCGCGAGATCGCCGTCGACAAGGATCGTATGCTCGAGATTTTCGAGCGGCGACTGAAGCGCGAGCGCGCTGCACGAGAGCAAGCTGAGAGTATTACCGAGCGCATTACTCGCAAACTATATGAGCGTAATCGAGATCTCGAACTCATATCAGAAATATCCTCGATTGGACTGCGATCCAGTTCTGCCCTGAGTGGTTTTGATGAGGTCTTGTCGTTGCTCTGTAGTCAGCTGCTCTGGGATTGCGCTGGTCTTGAGCTGCTGAATCACGAGGCCTCACAACATCTGCGCGGCGCAATGCAAAGTGTTAGCAGCAGCGAGGACTTTGCTCCGGTCAATCGCCTGCTGGGTCATCCGATCGGTCTTGTTTCAGAAGTTTTATTGCACGGCGCTCCGTGCTGGGTGTCGGATCTGCGCAGCGATGAGCGCTTCGCAGATCTGCAATGGCGCGAACAACTGCTTAGCTTGGGCGTGTCATCGCTTTGCGCGCTACCGATCTATTTTGATAATTCGGTACAGGCTGTTCTGTTACTGGCAAGTCGGTCTATGCGCGATAGAGACAATCCGCAGTTGGAATTGCTCGAGCAGATTACAACACAGTTGGGTCACATGATGGCGAGGTGGCTGACGCAACTCGAGTTGATTCGCGCTCGTGTAGATGCCGAGTCAGCGCTGCAGGCTCGGAACGAGTTTCTCGCGGTGATCAGTCATGAGATGCGAACACCGATGAATGGTGTGCTCGGAATGGCGCGATTGGCGCTCAGCAAAGCCCCGGGGGAAGTACTCGAGCGATACTTGAAGACCATTGTTTCATCTGCTGAACGCATGATGGAAATGGTTTCGATGATACTCGATATGGCAAACATCAAAGCCGGTCGTGCAAAACTCGAGGAATTCTCCTTCATTGTCCGACAGCGCGTCGAGAATGCGGTTATGCCTTTTGAAGCCCTGGCGCGGCGCAAACAGGTGGCGTTCAGTTACACGATTGCCGATGACGTTCCGGAACTTCTACAAGGCGATGCAGTTCGATTCGGCCAGATCATCTCGCATATAGTCGGAAATGCGGTGAAATTCACCGAAGTAGGTGCGGTCACGGTCGATGTCGACGTATTGTCAATTGAAGAGGGACAATGCCGGTTACGGGTGCAAGTAAAAGATACCGGTATCGGCATCGCGGAAGATAAACAAGCTCAGATTTTTGATGAATTTCGTCAGGCAGACGGATCTCTCACGCGCCACTACGAAGGCGCCGGTCTTGGCTTGGCCCTGTCAAAGAGTCTCACTGGTATGATGGGTGGGTCGATACAGCTGGAGAGCAGTCCGGGTCAGGGTTCTACGTTTACCATCATCTTGACGTTCGGGCAGGTCTAGATCGACATGTCGAAGCGGAGGAAAGGCACAACGATGACCGAAGCAACGAGGGCTCGCCTTATGCGTTGTCTAACGCTGTTGATGGTGGTGAGCGCGGGCCTGCTGGCGGGATGCGACAATGATCCCGCACACAAGGGGCATGATCATGCCGATAGCATGACGGCCAAGGAATTGTTTGAATTTCATTGTTCTATGTGTCACGGCACTAAAGGCTGGGGAAACTTTCTCAAAGGAACGCCAGCAGTGGCGGTCACAGATCTATCAGCTGGAGCTATCGCGCACAGGGTGCGGGACTCGCGCCCAGTGAACTCGCCGTATCAGATGCCCGTATTCCAGGATATGAGTCAAGCGGAAGCCCTCAAGATTGCGCAGTATGTGCAGGAAATTCGCGCTAAAGCGATGTCAGAGGAATAGAGGTGGTTTTGCAGTCTAAAACTAAGGTCCGAGAATGGCTGGAGTAAATTTATCGTCATTGTATTTACCGGCGGCGGTGTATGAAGCGCTGCCAGCTTTGTATTTTCTGGCAGGTGTTGCGACCCTACTTAATCTGAACAACGATCTCGCGCATTTCAGCGGAGCTGTTCTGATTGTGACTGCGTTTCATGTTAGTTATATGCGAGTCAGAGCGCGTAAATTTGCCAATCGAATGCCTAAGGGCGATCCCGAAATGGCATTGATCGGTATGAGTTGGTTGCATCAGTATCAGCTGGATGTGCCTCAGATCGATAAGCAGCACGAAGAGTTATTCCAATTAAGCCATGAGTTGCTCGAGGCCTTAATGGCGAGCAAGCGTGACGAGATCAACAGCAGTATTGATGAATTGGCAAAAGCTATCCACGCTCATTTTCGCGAAGAGGATAAGCTTTTGGAGGAAATGGGTAGCCCGCACGCCCGCGCGCACGCAAAGTTACATAGGCGTCTTGAGAGCAAAATGAATGCGCTACTCAAGCGATTTTATGCGGGTAAGGTCGAGCGTTACGCTGTTGCGCACTTCTTGATGTATGACGTGGTTCGTCAGCACATGATCGAGCAGGACGCACATGCGCTTGGTTACAGCGACTGATTAATTCGGTTGTTTGGGCTTGATCAGCAGTATTTCGACGCGACGGTTGGCGGCGCGACCGATATCGGTATCATTGCTGGCGAGGGGTTGGGTGTCGGCGAGGCCGGCGACCTCAAAGCGTTGAGGATCCGCGCTGTCCGGCTCCATCATATAGTGCGCTACGCTCACTGCACGCGCTGCAGACAGTTCCCAGTTTGACCTGAATCGTTCCGATGAGATCGCTTGATTATCGGTGTGTCCAGCCACTTTGACGCGGCTTTCAATGCTTAAGATGGCGTCTGCGATTCGCTCGAGTGTGTGGTCAAAGGCCGGGTTGACAGCAGCACTGCCCGAATCGAAAACAGCTTCTTCCTTGATTCTGATAATGATCTGGTCGGAGGTGTTCAACACGTCCAGAGTGCCAGTCTTGATGTCTTTCCCGAGCGCCTCGGCAATCGCTTCCGCACTTTTGGTCCACGCTTCAATGGCCAAACGCTCCGCTTCGGCCGCTGCTTGATCCTCGGCCGACACCCCGCTTTGTGCCGCCATCATCGGTGGCATCGAGACCGGTTGTTGAGCTGCGCGTGTTTCCGTGATTGTCGGGCGCAGATTGATTGAGTTGGAGGTCAGTGGAACGGTAGAGAATGTATCGTTGAAGCGCTCTCGCAGTTCTTCATACTTTTGAACGTTGATCTCCGAGAACGACAACAGCAGAACAAAAAAGGTCAGCAGTAGAGCCATCAAGTCGGCGAAGGTGACGATCCACTCGCCGGAATCATCGTCATCGACATCATCCAAGCGATAGTCGCGCATATTAATCATCGTGGCTCCGTTCGTTTTTCGCCTGCGACGATATGCGAGTCAAGAATCTCTTCGAGCATGATCATATTAACGCCGTTTTGCATGGCCACCACACCCTCTACGATCAACTCCCGTTGCGCTATTTCTTCCCGCATGCGGTAACCGAGTTTATCTGCAATCGGCAATGCGAAGGCGTGAGCGAGAACAGCGCCGTAGAGTGTTGTTAACAGCGCTATCGCCATTGCCGGTCCCAGTTGACTCGGATCTTCGAGATGGGAAAGCATCTGAACCAGTCCGACCAGTGTGCCGATCATGCCCATTGCCGGAGCAACGGCACCGATCGACTTGAACATATTTCTGCCAATGCTCTGCTCTTCAATCGTGAGCGATATTTCTTTTAGTAAAACCTGACGAATAACGTCCGGCTTGAATCCGTCGACGATCAGACGAACCCCTTTTTCCAAAAACGGATTGCTGAGCTTTTGATCCTCGAGTGCGAGTGGACCTTTCTTCTTCAGCGTCTTGGCCAGCTCGAGTATTTCTTCTCTGACTTCTGAGTTCGACAGCTCCCGGTGATAGAACGCACGACCAGCAGCGGCAAACGCAAGCACGAACTTACTCAAAGGGAACTTGGCGAGAGTCACCGACAGCGTACCCATGACCACGATTAGAGCAGACGGGGTATTGAGGAAATCTGAGCCCGACCCACCCAGCCATATGGACAGGAAAATGGTTGCCGTTGAGGCTATAAACCCAATAAACGTTGCTAAATCCATGTCTTAATCGCGTTTTACTTTTGTGCTATCAGAATAGGCCAGAGTCGGCAGTTTGTCCTCGCTTTTTAGGCCCAATCACCGGACGTTTTTACGATAGTCCAAAGGCGGTGCCCGATCCCCCAGCAATGCTTCATATTTAAAATCGCCGCCGACCTGTTGGCGGTGCTCTGTCTTGGCTGCTTCAAGCAGCGCGGAATCTTGAAATAATTCGACAGCTCCCATCGCCAGGACTTTTGCCGCGAGTTTGGCGCCCTTTTGGCCAATGGACATGCCACTGGCGGCGACTGCCTGCCAGCTGTGGGCAGGCGTACCCGGCACCCAGGTTGCGGTGTAAAAGCCAACGGTTGGAACTGCGATCGAAACATCGCCTACATCCGTTGAACCGAAGTGTTGCAATACCTGAAAAGGATCGACCTCAACCTCGGAGCCAAGCGGACGTTGGGGGTTGTCCAGTGTCGCGTAGATCTTCTCGGCAAACGCCTGCTCTTCCTCGTCATAACGAATCCCACCGGCCTCATTGAGTTTTTCATCGATCAGGCGAGCGAGCGTATGATTAACCAGTAACGGGTGGTTGCCGTGAATGATTTCGCGCTCCATCTGCGTGCCGGTGCCGATTGCGGCGCCGTTGGCAGCGGCCTCGAGACGATCCCAGAGTCCCAGTAGCACGCGGGCATTGGGGTGGCGCAGGTAGTAAAACACCTCCGCAAAATCGGGCACCACGTTTGGCGCGAGTCCGCCGTGGGTGATCACATAATGCATGCGGGTTTCCTGCGGCATGTGCTCGCGCATCAGATTTGCCATGTAATTGAACGCTTCCACCCCATCGAGCGCGGAGCGGGCTTGCTCGGGGGCCCCCGCGGCATGCGCCGAGATGCCTCGGAAACGAAATTTTGCAGAGCGATTCGCAAGCGTTGTTGCTGCTGCGGCCGAATTGCGGTCGCCAGGATGCCAATGCAGAGCCGCATCAACATCGTCGAATAAGCCAGCGCGCACCATATAGACCTTACCGCTACCTCCTTCTTCTGCAGGGGTTCCGTACAGACGAATGGTGCCGGTATGACCCGATTGTTCCAGCCATTCGCGCACAGCGATGGCCGCGCCCACCGAGCCGGCACCGAACAGGTTGTGCCCGCAGGCCTGACCTGCATTTTTATCGGGTATCGGCGATCGCTCGGGAACCGCGGCCTGATTGATCCCCGGCAGGGCATCGAACTCAGCAAGAATCGCGATGACCGGCGAGCCACTGCCATAACTGGCGATGAAGGCGGTTGGAATATCTGCGACGCCTGCTTCTATCTCGAATCCCGCCGACTGCAGCGTCTCTTGCAGCAGCGCGCTACTGCGAGTCTCCTGATAGCCAAGCTCCGCGAGGTCCCAAAGTTCGTTTGCGACGCGCTCGGTAAGTGCATCCTGGCGATCAAGTGCATCTGTTAGTAGCGCATCTGCAAACAGGCTTGGCGCGTTGAACGCAAGGGATGCTGCTAAAACGCAGGACATCAGATTCAAGTGACTACGCATTATTACTTCTCCATGGGGCTCTCGGGGGCATCCCGATATTAGGTCTTATCATTGATGGCGCCTGATGTGAGCATCCATCATCTGAGTCAATGTGCCGTTGTTCAATTGCGTGTTGAGCCAGCTGTCCACCGATTTGTTCAATTCGGGATCGACCACCATCATAATAGCTTTGTCCTGTGCGTTCAGCGGTTTGAGAATCGCTGGGCAAAGCGCGCGGTGGCGGGCACTTTGTAGACGAACCTCGATGAGGTCCGTGATCATCAGATCTGCTTCGTTGCGCGCCAAGGCCTCGAAGATGGTCCGGTTGTCCTGGTGGCGGATGATCTCGGCTTGCTTGAGGTGGTCGCGCACAAACGCCTCATTGGTGCCGCCAGGGTTGACGATAACGCGCACCCCCGGATGGTCGATAGCATCGAGTGAATTAAATCGCTCTGCGACCTCGCACCGAGCAATTACTGCCTTTCCTCCGCGGTGGTAGGGCTGCGAGAACACGGCGACAGCTTGACGCTCAGGTGTGATCGAGATGCCGCTCATGCCGATATCGAACAAATTGTTGGCGAAATCCGCCATCAGAGACGGCCACGTTGTTGAGATCCAGACGATGCGTGCACCCAAATGACGCGCCAGCCGCTCGGCAACATCAATATCAAAGCCGATTCGATGCTGCTCCTGGTCGAGATAAGAAAACGGAGCATAGTCACCGGTCGTACCAATACGAATAACACCACTGCGTTGAATTTGCTCGAGTCGGTTCGGATAGAACGATCTTGCGTTTATTGCGCCCAGCAACTCTGTCACATCGTCCCCGGACAGTCCTGCTATTTCGGTTAGTGCGGCGCGTAAATCAGCCTCTGACATTGGTATTTTGTGATCTGCCCAGAGCGAAATGATCCGTTGCCCAAGGACGATTAGTTGCGGCCGGATCTCCGCTCTGAGATCAGGAGCCGTCGGAACCCGCTCGCCCTGTTGCCACATCAGGAACCAGTGTTGCTGAATCGCCTTGGCGATCTCGATTTGGATTCGAAGAAAATCAGAGATGCTCTCCGCGGTTAGGCCAAAGCGCAAACCGGTGAGAATGGCATCGTCGATTACCGCCTGCTCTTGCGTCGGATCTGCGATTGGATGTTGGTTGACCCACTTCCAGGCTGCGACCTCTTTCATTAGCATCAATCGGGCTGCCAGCGCCGCGGCAAGCGAGTTATCGGGGCTCGATTGCGGCGCTGCATAGGCTGCGCTCGTGCACAGAAGTGCGCAAAGAAGCGCTACGATAGGGAACGGATTTTTTAGCATGCTGCTAGTTTGCCAGTAAACTCGGCTTAAAGCAGTTGAATTGGTCGCCGCTCGGGAGGAAACTTGAGAGCGCGATTATTAGCAGAGGCAAAGCAAGTGTTAAAGAGCATCAAAGAAAAGTTCGTTGGGCTGGTTGCTGCGGTCGCGCTTATCGCATCGGTGGCTAGTCTGTATGCCTGCGCGGACCATTCGCCGATTTCTGCGGATGGCGCGGTCATTCTTGATGTGCGAACACCCGAGGAATTTGCAACGGGCCACGTAGAAGGCGCCATCAATATCAACTACCGGGCGGGCGACTTTGAAAAGCGGGTTGCGGAGCTTGATCGAGATACGCGCTACGTGGTTTATTGCCGCTCGGGTAATCGATCGGGCAAATCGATTCAAATAATGGAAAAGGTCGGTTTCAAGAACCTGCAGAACGCCGGTGGTGTGCAGGATGCCGGTAAACGGCTTGGGCTGCCGATTGTCAAATAAAACCACCGGCTGACAAGGAGATCTGCATGTCAGACGGGAAACAATGGATACCACCAAAGGTCTGGACGTGGGACGCCCAGGATGGCGGGCGTTTTACTGCGATTAACAGGCCAATCGCCGGGCCGACGCACGAAAAGGCGTTGCCCGTCGGAAAGCATCCTATACAGCTCTATTCACTCGGTACCCCTAACGGCATCAAGGTCACGATTATGCTTGAGGAGCTGCTCGCGCTGGGCCACGCCGGGGCCGAGTACGATGCGTGGTTGATCAAAATTCTTGAAGGGGATCAATTCAGTTCAGGCTTTGTTGACATCAACCCGAACTCTAAAATCCCGGCAATGCTCGACCGATCCGTTGAGCCACCGCAACGGGTGTTTGAGTCTGGTTCGATCCTTATTTATCTGGCAGAAAAATTCGGTGAATTCCTGCCGACGGAGCGCTCTCAGCGTGCCGAATGTTTTTCCTGGCTCATGTGGCAGATGGGTAGTACGCCGTTCCTTGGTGGCGGCTTCGGCCACTTTTACGCGTATGCGCCCGAAAAATGGGAATATCCGATCAACCGTTTCGCGATGGAAGTAAAGCGTCAGCTTGACGTGCTGGACCGCAATCTTGAGACCAATCGTTATCTTTGTGGTGATGCATACACTATTGCGGACATGGCGACTTACCCCTGGTATGGGCTGTTGGTGACGCGCGATATCTATAACGCTCAGGAGTTTCTTGACGTCCAGTCCTACAAAAATGTGATCCGCTGGGCTAACGAGATTAATGAGCGACCCGCTGTAAAGCGTGGTATGCGAGTCAACCGAACCTGGGGTGATGAAGATCGACGCGTACTCGAGCGTCACGATGCGAGCGATCTGGACGAATAGATTATGTGATCCCCCATCATTCAGGATGCGCTTGCGCGCGATCAATGTTAGGCTTCGCTCACTCGACAACCATAACATTTTTTAGTGAGGAGGCAGCGATGAAAGATCTTGGGGGTGAACTGGCGTTTATTACGGGAGGCGCCTCTGGAGCCGGTTTGGGACAGGCGTTGGTGTTCGGTCGCGCCGGCGCTGCTGTGGTGATTGCTGATATCCGTCAGGACGCCATCGATAAGGCACTGGAGCAAATTCGTGGCGAAGGCATACGTGCGCATGGGATTGCGCTGGATATTACCGATCGTCAGGCCTATGCGAATGCAGCGGACGAAGTTGAGCGCGAATTCGGCATGCCGCCGACGATTCTGTCAAATACCGCGGGTGTTAACAGTTTCGGTCCGGTGGAAAAGACTACATACGACGATTTCGACTGGATTATCGGCGTTAATCTGAACGGCGTTATCAACGGTATGGTCACGTTCGTTCCGCGCATGATTGCAGCCGGAAAACCTGGCCATATTGTGACGGTTTCGTCACTCGGAGGCTTGATGGGATCGTCATTGGCTGCGCCGTATTCCGCCGCCAAAGCCGCTGTGGTCAACCTCATGGAGAGCTACCACATGGGCCTCGAGAAATACTCGATCGGCGTGTCTGTGGTGTGTCCTGCCAATATCAAATCGAATATTGCCGAAGCCTCCAAACTGCGTCCGGCGCAATTTGGCCAGAGCGGTTACGTCGAGAATGAAGCCTCGATTGAGTCGCTGCACAGTATTCACAAGCACGGCATGGACCCTGAGGAGCTCGCGACTCACATCCTCAATGGTATCGAAGCCAAGCAGCTTTACGTGATTCCCTATCCGGAAGCCAGCGATGCCTTGGCGCCGCGATTCAAGCAAATTTTGGAGTCCATACCGGGCCATGATACGGATCCCGAGGGAGTGAAGACGCGCGTTGACGCATTGATGAGCTGGTCGGCGAATGGCGCCTCAGTATTTTTTGAAGGCCGCGACGATAAATAAAAGGAGACATTCGCATGCTAAAACTGTACAGCTTTGGACCTGGCGCCAATTCTTTAAAGCCGCTCTTGAGCCTATATGAAAAGGGATTGGAGTGGGAACACAACTTCCTGGATCCCGCCAAGTTCGAGCAACACTCAGATTGGTTTAAAAAAATTAATCCGCGTGGGCAGGTCCCTGCTTTGGAACACGATGGACGCATCATCACCGAATCGACCGTGATTTGTGAGTATCTGGAGGATGTGTTTCCGAATGACAATCCGCTTCGTCCGGCAGACCCCTATCTGGTTGCGCAAATGCGCGTTTGGACGAAGTGGGTCGACGAGTACTTTTGTTGGTGTGTCTCGACGATTGGCTGGGAGCGTCACGTGAAGCATATCGCCAACAGCATGAGTGCCGCGGAATTCGAAGAGCGTATCAGCAAGATTCCGGTGCCCGAGCAACAGACGAAATGGCGTCGGGCGCGCGATGGATTTCCCAAAGACCTTATTGAAGAGGAAATGCGCAAAATCGGCATATCTGTTCGTCGTCTTGAAGACACGTTGAGCCACTGCGATTACCTCGTTGGCGATCAATTTACATTGGCAGATGTTTGTAATTTTGCGATCGCAAACGGTATGCCGATGGGCTTCCCGGAGTTGGTGAATGAGCGTGACACCCCAGGCATTCTTGCATGGCTTGAGCGTATAAACGCGCGTCCTGCGTGTCAGCAAATGTTTGCGCAGACCAAACGAGAAAATCTCGGCCCCAAGCAGGAATAGGTAACGAAATCAATTAAGTGGAATTACTGCGGCTCGAGTCCGGCTTGATCACGGGTTGGCCGTGCCGCAGTACTCCTTTACGGCGTCTTCCGCTTTTACCTTCTCAATGGCAATCTCTTCGGGTGTCATGGTCGTAACGTTGCCATATTCGTCTTTGCGTTGAACTTCGCCATCGCTGCTAAGCGCTTCGAGATTGGTTTTGGCTAAATCGCAGTACTTCATCCGCGCCGCCATTTCCTCACTCACCTCGGCATCAGTCTTCTTGGCTTCCTCTGTGTAGCCCGATTTGACATCGAGGGCCTCTGCGTCCTGTGACGTTGGGGGCTTCTGACCGAAATGCACGGTACCGCTTTCATCGACCCACTTATAAACCCGCTCGCTAGCCATGGTGATGGATGAGCTCAGCGTGAGGCTTAAAACGATTAAAACCGCCAGACTGGATGCACAGCGCTTCATAATTGCGTACTCAACATTCGTTCCGTAGTGATTCATACTATAGCCAACAAACGTATAACCATAGTAATAAGGTCAATTTTCCTCGAGAGAGTCTCAAATTTTGTGACAAAGCCGCATCCTGGCCCGAAGTGCTTGACTGAGGCGGCTCGAGAGGGAGAATAGCGAAATCCCCGGGGCTGGGACTCGGACTTGCCGGTCCGTTTTCTGGCACAGGACACGTAAACAGCGTGCATCCGCCCATATGAACACTCAGTCGTCAGTCGATATCTCTTCTGCGCTGAACCGGGGTCAAAGGCATCACCATGCTGCTGATCCGCGGTTCACGCTCGATCCTGCTGCAATTTGTATGACCTTTGCCGGTGTGCCGTGATGGCGCGCTGAGGGCGGCTATGGTTTTTCCGGATACACAAGTGAGGTGCGGATAGTGAAAATGTTGTCAGGCGG
>Ga0181576_10002370_pt1 | contig 14058 bp, 8 predicted proteins | sample 101ome_22_FD_132464 | JGI IMG/M metagenome (GOLD analysis project Ga0181576, IMG submission 132464) | Coastal salt marsh microbial communities from the Groves Creek Marsh, Skidaway Island, Georgia - 101412BT metaG (megahit assembly) | ecosystem: Environmental > Aquatic > Marine > Intertidal zone... | reverse complement strand
ATGAAAATTCTAAAATTAAAGATGTTAGAGATCAAATGATTGAAATTGTCAAAACTAAATTCCCAGAAAATAATAATTACTTAGAAATGGTTAAAAAATCTGCATTTAGCTCAAAAGATAAAATTGTTGAAGACGCTTATAAATTGCAAAACAATGATGCTGTATCAATTATACCGCCAATAGGAGGTGGGTAATGTTTCATTGTGATGTAGTAGATATAAAAAATATTTCTTTGGATAAAGCTCAAAAATTTATTGAGTCACACAAATGTGGTGCATCTTTATTTTTTATTGGAACAGTGAGAGATCATAATAATGAAAAAGAAGTCAAAGGAATTACTTATGACTCTCATGATGTAATGGTGAAAAAAAGTTTTGAAGAAATATATAATGAAGCAATTAAGAAATTAGATTTACAACATCCTGTAGCATTTGTTGAACATGCTAAAGGCTATGTGCCACTTGGTGGAATTTCAATTATTATTGCTGTTGCATGCAAACATAGGAAGCAAGTCTACGATTTTTCGAGATTTATTATTGAAGAAATTAAAAAAAGAACGCCTATCTGGAAGAAAGAGCACTACAAAGGTGAAAATGCTGAGTGGCTAGATGGTAAACAAATTAAAGCAAAAAATAATTAAATATAAACTTTTCCAACCATCAAAGGTCTAGCAGTTCTATACATGACAGCTGATTTAGCGTCAGAATTTTCAATAACTGCACCTGAAGTAATAATGCCAGATGGATTACCAATTTTAGTCTCCAATACATTTGCATCTTTTCTTTTTACTAAATTCGGAATTGTTCCATCAATTGCACAAGCAACACCAATATTTACACCTGCGGTTCCCATTATAGCTTTATGAGCTTTTCCCATTGAAAACATTCTTGTACAAATATCATAGCTATTTTTGGAGATCTTTTTTTGATCTAAGGCAGCATAGTCTCTTGGCTCTGAGACAATGCCTATTCTGGGGTTGCCAAGCACGACACTATTTTCATCTTTCGCTAAACCAATCATCACTGCAGTTTTTTTTCTAATCTTTTCTATTTTTTCAGATGTAACTTTATTTGCATCTAAATCATCTGGAGACTCTGTACAGGTAAGACCAATATCATCTGATTTAATATAAATGAGTGGTGTTGCTGCATCCACAATACTTATGTTGAGTTTTTTTCCATCAATATCAATTTCATCAATCACATTTCCAGTAGGTAATAACTTTCCAGTCCCTGAGCCACCAGGTTTAAGATAGTCTAATCTAATCTTTGATCCAGATCCTGATACACCTGCGATTTCATAATCTCCCTCAGGATCAGCAAAGCCATTTTTTACATTAAATGTTGATTGAATTATTTTATCAGTATTAGTTTGATAAATTTTAACTGTAATCTCTCCATCCTTCGCTTCTACTAATTTTTCATTAACTGCAAATGGCCCTACTGCGGAAGATAAATTCCCACAATTATTAGACCAATCTGCAATTGGTTGATCAACCGCAATTTGGACAAATGTATAGTCTACATCTATTCCTTCACGTTTTGATGTAGAAACAATTACACATTTAGATAGCGAAGATACACCGCCGCCCATACCGTTTAATTGTCTTCCATTAAGATCTGGGCTGCCAATTACTTTTAAAAATAATTTATTAAGTTCTTCTTGATTACTAGTTGGCAAATCTGCACCTTTAAAAAAAACCCCTTTGCTTGTACCGCCTCGATAAAAAGCTGCTGGGATCCATTTATCCATTATTTTTAACTTCTTCTCTCCATGCCATTGGAAGTATACCACCATTTTTCCAATATTGTAATTCTTCAGGTGTATCTAAACGAACATCTAATTTGGCTGATATAATATCGCCTGTAATCTTCTTTATTTTAAAATCAATTTCTTTATTTTCATTACTAATTTTATCTAAATTTACAAAATCAAAAACATCACTACCTTCAATATTTAACTCTTCAATACCTTGTCCCTCTTTAAATTGCAGAGGTAATAAACCCATACCAATTAAATTTGATCGATGAATTCTCTCAAAACTTTTTGCGACAATAATTTTTACACCTAAAAGTAACGGTCCTTTTGCTGCTGTATCTCTTGATGATCCGCATCCATAATTTTCACCAGCCAATACTACTAAAGTAGTATTTTGTTTTTGATATTCAGTTGCTGCTTCAAAAATTCTCATTTCTTTGTCTTCTGGAAACTTAGTTGTAAAACTTCCTTCTTTGCCAGGTGTCATTTGATTTCTTAGCCTTAAGTTTGCAAATGTTGCTCTTTTTGCAACTTCATGATGGGCTCTTCTTGTGGTGTAATTATTAAAATCTTCTGGCTTCACACCTTTAGACTCTAAATAATCACCTGCTGCCGTTCCTTGTGTAATAGCATTGGATGGAGAAATATGATCAGTCGTAATTGAGTCACCAAGTATTACAAGCGGTCTGACATTTTCTATTGAAGATTGAAGTTCCATATCTTCTGATACGCTATCTAAGTATGGTGGTTTTTTAAAATAAGTACTTTTCTCGGACCATTCGTATTTTGATGTTGAAGGAATATTTAATTGATCCCATAAATTCCCTCCATCTGAAACCTCATTATACTTTGATACAAAAAATTCAGGTCTATAACTTTGCTTTACAAAATCTTCTATCTCTTGATTTGTTGGCCAAATGTCTTTTAAGAATACGTCATTTCCATCTTTACCTTTGCCAAGTGAATCTTTATCAAAAGATCTAAGCACATTTCCCAAAATAGAAAAACATACAACTAATGCTGGAGATGCAAGATAGGATGCTCTAATATTTGGATGAATTCTACCTTGGAAGTTTCTATTACCAGATAAAATTGCAACAGAGTAAATTTTATTGTCTTCAATCGATTTTGCCAAATCCTTATCTAAAGGGCCCGAGCCGCCATTGCATGTTGTGCAACCATAACCAATAACATTAAAACCTAATTGATCTAAATATGTTTGAAGTCCCGCTTCCTCTAATATTGTTGCTGTCACCTGACTTCCAGGAGCGAAAGATGTTTTTATATTTTCATTTCTTTTAATGCCCTTTTCAACCAATTTTTTTGCAACTAATCCTGCAGCTATCATTCCTTTTGGATTGGATGTATTTGTACAGCTTGTAATGGCAGCAATCATGATATCACCGTCTTTAATTTTCTGACTTCTATTATCTACCTTGTGTTCTTCTGTCATAATATCTCGACTATAGAGATTATTAGAATGCAAGTTAATTTTTGAAGCAAGTTCATTTAAATTTAAACGATCCTCAGGATTTTTAGGTCCTGAAACGCAAGGGACAACTTTATTCAAATCTAGTTCAATAGTCCTTGAATATTTAGGTATATCTCTGTCTTCCCTCCAAAGATTTTGTGCTTTTGAATACTCTTCTACAATTTTAATTTCCTCTTTGCTTCGCCCTGTCATTTGTAAATAATCTAAAGTTTTATCATCTACTGGAAAAAGAACAGCTGTTGAGCCATATTCTGGAGCCATATTAGATATTGTTGCTCTATCACCTACCGATAATGAACTCACACCTTCACCAAAAAATTCTACAAAACTTCCAACAACTTTATGTTTTCTTAGTAGCTCCGTGATTGTTAAAACTAAATCAGTTGAAGTAATTCCTTCTACACACTTATTGGTCAAATGTATTCCTATCACTTCTGGTAATGCAACCGATAAACTTTTACCAAGCATGGTAACTTCAGCTTCAATTCCACCAACACCCCAGCCTAAAACACCAATCGCATTAACCATTGGTGTATGACTATCTGTGCCTACGCAAGTATCGGGGCTCAGTAGTTCGTCATTATTCCAAACAACTTTTGATAAATGCTCAATATTTACTTGATGACAAATACCAACTCCTGGGGGTATTACTTTCACATTATTTAAGTTTTTCGAACACCATCTTAAGAAAGCAAACCTTTCAGAATTTCTACTATATTCTTTTTGAAGATTTTTAATCACCGAGTCTTTATTGCCGAAATAATCAACTTGTAACGAATGATCAATTACAATATCGATTGGAATTTTTGGTTGAATATCATCTGACTTTATTCCTTTTTTTTCTAATGCTTCTTTGTAAGATAAAAAATCTACTAGCATGACTTTACCTAAAATATCATGACTTAAAATTCGATTGGGCATGAAATTAATTGCAGATCCAACTTTGCAATTAAGCAAGTAATCTAGCTGTTTATCAGCTAAATCGTTAGTACCGTTTAATTTTTGCCTGATAACGTTCTCAGCAAGAATACGATAAGAGTAGGGAATATTTTTGATACCTTCTATTTTTGAAATATCCGCAATTTTATATTGCTTGTCAGAAATTTTTATTTCACCAAAATTAGATGTCATTTAATTAAAATAATTAACGATAAAAAAAACTACAACATGTTTCGAAGAACATACTGCAAAATACCACCATTCTTATAATAAAGAATTTCATTATCAGTGTCTATTCGACAAGTAGTATCAATAGTTTTTGATGTACCGTCTGCATATTTTATTTCAACTTTTACATCTTGAAGAGGTTTTAAACCTTTTTCTATGTCGATTACTGTAATCAATTCTGAACCAATTAGTTTTAAATTTTTTCGATCCATACCATCTTTAAATTGCAAAGGTAAAACTCCCATACCAACTAAATTCGATCTGTGAATTCTCTCAAAACTTTCAGCTATTACAGTTTTAACACCTAAAAGCTTTGTGCCTTTAGCTGCCCAATCTCTTGATGAACCAGTTCCATATTCTTTGCCACCAATAACTACTAATGGTGTTCCTCTTTTTTTATATTCCATAACAGCTTCAAAAACAGATGTATCAGTTCCTTCTGGATAAAGTTTCGTAAAACCACCCTCTGTGCCTGGAGCCATTTCGTTTTTAATTCTAATATTACCAAATGTTCCTCTCATCATGACTTCATGATTTCCACGTCTTGCTCCGTAAGAATTGAAGTCTTTTTGAAGAATTTGATGTTCCATAAAATATTCACCAGTTGGACTATTCTTTGGAATAGATCCCGCTGGTGAGATATGATCTGTTGTAATCATATCACCAAGAATTAGTAATGGTCTCGCATCTCTAATTTCACCAAAACCTTCTGGTTCATCTTGCATTCCATCAAAAAAAGGTGGTTTTTTAACGTATGTAGAGCCACTATCCCAATTATAAATGCTTGAAGATTCAGTTGTAATTGATTGCCATTCTTTTGGACCCTCCGAAACTTTTGCATATCTCGATTTAAACATATTGGCGTCTAAGCAAGACATTAGTGTTTCCTCTATTTCTTTATTTGTTGGCCAAATGTCTTTAAGAAAAACATCTTTTCCATCTTTGCTTGTGCCTATTGGGTCTTTGTATAAATCAACATTCATTGATCCAGCAATCGCATAAGCCACCACAAGTGGAGGTGATGCTAAAAAATTTGCTTTAACAACTGGGCTAATTCTTCCTTCAAAGTTTCTATTACCAGACAAAACTGAAACAGCTAATAAATCGTTATCTAAAATTGCATTATTTATCTCGTCAGGTAGTGGTCCAGAGTTCCCAATGCATGTTGTGCAGCCATATCCAACCGTATTAAAACCTAAATCATCAAGATGTTTGCTTAAACCAGCTTTATCTAGATAATCAGTTACGACTTGAGAGCCAGGTGCTAATGAAGTTCTGACCCAGGGCTTGGCTTTTAAACCAAGCTCGTTGGCTTTTTTTGCCAACAGACCTGCTCCAATTAACACATTTGGGTTTGAGGTATTTGTACATGAAGTGATTGCGGCAATCACAATTTTTCCATCCTCTAATTCAAAGCTATTTTTTTCAACCTTTACTGATTTTGGATTATCTCTTTTGGTAATATCCTTTAAGACATTTTTAAAAATATTTGCAGCCTCAGTCAAAAGAACTTTATCCTGTGGTCGTTTCGGTCCGGAAATTGTTGGTACAACAGTTGACATATCTAATGACAAAGTATCTGTGTAAACTGCGTTATTGTCTGCCCAAAGCCCTTGTTCCTTGGCGTAAGATTTTACCAATTCAATAGTCTCTTGATCTCTTCCTGATAATTTTAAATATTTAATTGTTTCATCATCTATTGGAAAGAATCCGCAAGTTGCACCATATTCTGGAGCCATATTACCAATAGTCGCCCTATCCGCGAGCGTAAGATTATTTAAACCTTCTCCATAAAACTCTACAAATTTTCCTACTACACCTTTGTCTCTCAACATTTTAACAACTGTTAAAACTAAATCAGTAGCTGTAGTACCCTCAGGCAATTTGCCTTTCATTTCAAATCCAATCACTTCTGGTATTAACATTGATGTAGGCTGACCCAACATACCAGCTTCTGCTTCAATACCGCCAACACCCCAACCAAGAACTGATAAGCCATTAACCATTGTTGTATGACTGTCAGTTCCAACTAAAGTATCAGGGTAAGCATATGTTTCACCATTAACTTCAGAGGTCCAAACTACTTTTGATAAGTATTCTAAATTAACTTGGTGACAAATACCTGTTCCTGGCGGAACAATTCTTAAATTATTGAATGCTTGTTGACCCCATTTTAAAAAAGAATATCTTTCTCCATTCCTTTCAAACTCTTTTTCAACATTTTTTTGTAATGCATCTTTTGATCCATTTATATCAACTTGAACTGAGTGATCGATAACTAAATCAACGGGAGAAAGAGGATTAATTTTATTTGGATCTTTATTTTTTTCTTTTACCACTTCTCTCATCGCTGCTAAATCTGCAACTGCTGGTATACCTGTAAAATCTTGTAATAAAACTCTTGCCGGTCTGTAAGCAATTTCTTTTGGTGACTTTTTGTCTTTTAACCAATCTTTTAAAGCTAAAATTTGCTCTTTATTTACCGACAAATTATCTTCAAATCTTAATAGATTCTCTAGAAGAACTTTTAAAGATTTAGGAAGTTTCTCTGTGCCTTCTAAACCATTTTTAGCTGCTTTTTTTAAATTATAATATTTATAACTTTTTGACCCTACCAAAAGCTCTGAGTGAGCTTTAAAACTATCTAAACTTTTCATTGCAAACTAGTTATTTAAATTAATCAATAAAATCAAGTTAGATAGGTGCTTCAAGTTGTAACATTGGATTTAAATATCAAATATAATTTTAAATCTAAGTTATTTAAGCTTACTTTTTTGAACATAAACTTCACCAGACATTATAAGTCTAGCATGTCTTGTTGTTCCAGCTATTAGATTTTTAATTTCAGTATCTTTATATTCAATTTCAAAATTTAATTTTGATATACCGGTGGGGTGCTCTATTTCAAATGTACCTCGATCAGAATAATCAGAATAAAACTCAGAACATATTGTGTCTCTCGATTTTGATGCAGCCATTAAACAGATAGATCCAGTAATAGCGTAACCATTATGACAACTCCACGGCATAAAATATCTTGATTTAATTGAGCCTTTTTCAGCTTTAGAAATTATAGCTACCTTCGGAATTACAGATTTACTTACGTCACCTAATCCTATTTTTTTACCAAGCTTGACTCTAATTTCTCCCATTTCATCTATAAGTTTTTTATTTTCATTTAACTCCAAATAACTTTCATTTCCTGTTAATCCAAAATCTCTTGCTTTAAAAAAAACTACAGGCATCGCCGCATCAACTAAACTACATTCTTTACCATTCACTAAATCTATTTTATTTCCAGTAGGAAAAAGTTTTTTTGTTTTTGAGCCTATTGAATCCAAGAAACGTATTTCAACTGGAGTTCCATTATTTGGCACTCCATCAATATGAAAATTTCCGTCATAAGAAACTTTTTTATCTGGTGTTTGTACGATTTCTTCAATTTTCATACCAGTATTCACATCTCTTATTATAACTTTTGTTTGACCATCAATTGCTTCTACCAACCCCTTTTCAATTGCAAAAGGTCCTACTCCGATAAGCATATTTCCACACGAAGGCTTTGTATCCACTATTGGCTCATCAATTTTTACTTGAGCGAAATGATAATTTACATCTACGTGACTTTCTTCTGACTTTGACACCATCGCAACTTTGCTTTTAACAGGATCGGCTCCTCCTAAACCGTCTATTTGTCTCACATCGGGTGAACCCATGACGGCAAGCAAAATTTTATCTCTTTGCGTAACATCTTCTGGTAAATCTGATTTTAAAAAGTACGGACCTCTAGATGTTCCTCCTCTCATAAAAAGACATGGTATTTTAATTTGGTCGCTCATATTAATTAATTGGCCAAGGTAATTCTATAAGGCTTTGAATTATTCCAGGAGGAAAATCCATAACCATAAAATGAGAAATTAAAGCCAAAACAAACCATACACTTAAGCCTCCTACCACAGATTTTTTAAAATCGATATTTGCAATTTTTGACAAAAATATAATTACAAATAAACCTATGGAAATATAGAAACCTATTATAACTGATAAAAATAGAGGGGAAACAAACCATAATATTGGTTGCCAAAAAGGTCTAGTATCTTTTTGATTTAACAAATTTTGCTCAGTATCAAATAGCACAGAAGAATATTCATTAGCATAAATAAGCTGAATGACGATAATAAGTGACATTAAAAACATTATTAAAGAAACAGTTACTGGGTAAATTTTACCAAGAAATTCAAGATCTTTTGTTGCAAAAAAAGTTCCAACAGAAATTAAAAGCATTAAAATGACAAAAAACCATTGTGGTTTTCTATCAAAAGTAAAAGGTTTTTTTTCATCACCTTGAATTTCTCTAGATTTTTTGATTACTTTAATTCCTGAATAAATAGATAATAAAGCTATAAAAATTAAGATAATAAAAATCGGGCGACCTAAAAGCTCACTAAAAGAATAAAATTGAATAGTTTGATATAAATTTGTTTCGATACCGTCGCTAAGAACAAAACCAATCATTAACGCAACTCTAGAATAGTCAAACCTTTTCATGAAAACAGCAATAACACCTATTGCTAACGCAAATACCAAATCACCCCATGATCTAGTTGAATTAAATATTGCAAATAAAATTAATGAAATCAAAAATGGAGCTAATAATGTGAAGTTAATTGTTGTGAGTGTTGATATTGGTCTTGCAAGAGTTGCGCAAATAATTGCACCAAAAATATTTGCAATAGCAAGAGACCAGATGATTGTATAAACAAGATCTAATTTTGTTTCGACAAGCTGTATTCCCGGATCAACTCCCAAAAGTATTAAGCCCCCCATTAAAACAGCTGTTCCACCAGACCCTGGGATACCAAACAATAAAGTTGGAATTAAAGCTCCTCCTTCCTTAGAGTTAGAACTAGACTCAGGTCCTATAACACCTCTAACATCGCCTTTTCCAAAATTTTCAGCATTTTTAACGGTTGTTTTTGCATGACTATAACTTATCCAATCAATACATGAGCCACCAATACCTGGGATCATTCCAATAAAACTTCCAATAAACGAACATCTTAAAACTAAAAATTTATTAGCCAAAAAATCTTTAAACCCTTGTGACCATCCTGTTTTTTCTAAACTTGCTTTTTCACTAACTGGCTTATTTGTTCTTAATAACTCTACAATTTCAGGTACTGCAAATATTGAAATTGCAATGACCATTAAATGTATGCCTCCACTCAAATATGAGACAATTGGATTATGTACATCTAAAAAAGTACTTAAATCCAATCTATATTCGGAAGTAGCTGGAGCTATTCCAATTGCACCTATGATTAATCCAAGACATGCCGCCACCAATCCTTTGGCAATACTTGTTCCGGTCAATGTTCCTACAATTGAAATTCCAAATATTGCAAGCATTAACATTTCGCCTGTTCCAAAAGCTAAAATTATTGGTTTTGCGATTTGAATTATCATTGTTAACAAAACTGCACCAAATAGGCCGCCAAATAAAGAGGCAAAGAATGCTGCAGATAAAGCTCTTGCAGCTTGTCCTTTTTTTGCCAAAGGAAAGCCATCCATCACTGTCGCCTGAGCAGATACTGAACCAGGAACTCCAATTAGTACTGCTGGAAATGTATCAGAAGTTGCCACTACTGATAGAAGGCCCATCATCATTGCAATACCTGAAACTGGCTCCATTCCAAAAACAAATGGTAAGAGTAATGACAAACCAACTGTTCCTCCAAAACCAGGAATGACTCCAACTACAAGACCAATTAAAACACCTAAAACTAAAAAGAAAAATGACTGACCTGATAAAACTATTACTAGCGCGCTTAATAAAGATTCAATCATTTAAAAAAATCTAAGAGTTTAAAGAAGGGCAGAATTATCCACCCTTCTTTATATCACATACTTACTTCTTACTTTTCCAAGCTTGTAAAAACTTGTTCGAAGCAGAGTCAATTGAAGTTGCTTTTTTAAGAGCTGGCTTCAATGCTTTTCCTGTAACTTGGTCATATTTTCCAAGCTTCTTATTAATAACTTTCATTGCTGAAGGGTCATTAACAATATTAGCTGCTGCTTTAGTCCAAACTTTTTTAGTTGCACCACTAGCTGATTTTGGCAACATGATGTATTTTTGTGTTGCAAAACCCGCTGTAAATAAAGCAGTCCAAGCTTTTGCTTCTGTACCTTTAAATTTTTTACCAGTTACCTTCTCATATACTTCTGGGAAAGAAGGTAAATTAGGGAAGTTAGGATCTCTAACTACTTTTCCATCTTTTAAAGCGCCCCAAGTCATCAAAGGTACCATTTCACCTTTTTCAACAAGTGGTTTAACGTGTTTTAAATATGAAGCAGTTGTTTGATAATCAATTGTTGTTTCACCTCTAAGAATGGCAGCTCTTCCACCTTTTCTACCTTTCATTCCGTAAACAACTTTTGTTTCCATGCCAAGCATATCAAAAGCTAAAATTGGAACTGCGTCTAAAGATGTTTTACCTTGAGAACCATATACAAGCTTCGATGATTTTATTTTATTAAAATCTTTTATTACATCTTTAACACCAGTGTCACTTCTAACGTATACAACTCCACCTGTACCGCTAGCGAAGACTGGATACATATCGCTGAATTTATATCTAACTCTTTTATCCTTAAAAATAAAAGGCAGTTGCACTGATCCTGAAGTACCAAATACTACAACACCATCTTTATCTTTACCGTGCTCTGCAAAGTATTTGTTAGATGCTCCAATTGCTTTTCCTTCAGTTACGTTTTTAACTACAACTGCAGGATTACCAGGTAAACTTTTACTTAAGATTGGAGCTAAAGCTCTTGCCCAAGTATCAGATCCACCACCAGCTTTAAATGGAATCCACATTGTTACTGTTTTGCCAGAATAATCTACTGCGAATGCAGAAGACATCATCATGACAGAAGCAACTAATGTAGCTATAATTTTATTTAACATTATTGTTTCCCCTATTAAGTTTATGTTAAGTATTACATTTAATAATGATGAATATTAACTAGATTACTAAACTAATTTCAACATGATAAATTAAACAACATATATGCATCGCAATATTTTTGTTAAAAGTTCCATACTTAAAAACATCTCTAATAAAATTTTGCGCAAAATAGGATTAAATTCAACACACTCTAAAGTTGTATCTGAAATGTTGGTTAGAGCTGATGAACGGGGGGTATGGTCTCACGGTATTGTAAGACTTCCAGTGTATGTCCAAAGATTAAATAAAAATGCCGCTAACCCAAAACCAAAATTGGAATTTAAAAAAATTTCACAAAGCGCATTTCATTTAAGTGGGGATAACGGGCTTGGCTTTATTTCTGCCAATGAAGGAATGAAAAAATGTATTCAGCTTGCAAAAAAAAATGGAATTGGTTTGGTGGGAATAAGTAATAGTAATCATTTTGGAATGGCAGCTAATTATTTAGAACTAGCTGCTAAAAATAATTGTATATCTTGGGTTTTTACAAACGCATCTAAAGCGCTTCCTCCTCATGGTGCCATGGCACCTTTTTTTGGAACAAGTCCATTTGCATTTGGTTGTCCTACAAAAAATAAAAATAAACCATTTATTTTAGATATGGCATCATCATCGGTTGCAAGAGGAAAATTAAAATTTGCAGCTCAAAATAATATTAAAATTCCATTTGGTTACGCCTTGGATAAATTTGGAAAACCAACTAATGATGGTCAAAAAGCATTTGAGGGTATTATGTTGCCATTTGGTGGCATGAAAGGTGCGGGTTTATCTTGGATGATGGATATTGTTGCGGGCATATTTACTGGCGCTAATCATAGTGGAAAAGTTAAAAATGCAATAAGTGATTTTTCTGGCCCAGCAAATGTAGGACATTTGATCATCTGTATAAGAACAAATCTTTTTCAAACTCATCAAAATTTTATAAAAAAAATTGAATATGGAATTAAACAAGTCAAACAACTAAAAAAAGCTAAAGGTTTTAAAAAAATTTTACATCCTGGTGAGCCAGAGTATCTTAACGAAATTAGATTAAAAAAATCAGGAATTAATTTATCTAAAGAAACAGTGCACGAATTAAAAAAACTAGCTAATCAGTATAAAATTAAGTGTCCTTTTTAAACTCTTGCTGCAGATTGTCCTGCAATTTTACCAAACACAGCCCCAGAGGTTAAACCACTTCCACCTGGGTAATTAAAGTAAAATATACCACCGATCATCTCACCTGCAGCGTAAAGACCTTTGATAGGTTTCATGACTTTATTTAATACTTGGCACTTATTATTCACCCTTAAGCCACCGAATGTGAATGTAATACCGCATGTAACTCCGTAAGCATAAAAAGGGGCTTGATCAATTTTATTAGCCCAATTTGTTTTATTTACCTTTAATCCTTCAGTACATCTTCCATCTTTAATCGTAGGATCGTACTTAATGTCATCTCTAACTGATTCATTGTATTCTCTAATTGTCTCTAAAGCTTTTGCACTATTAACTCCTGAAAGTTTTTTTACTAATTCTTCAATTGTATTAGCTTTAACCATAGTTGCAGATTTTACATCATATTCTGGATATAACATGTGACGCACTTTTTGATCGAAGATTTGCCAACCTATCTGGTTTGGTTGTTTAATGACTTCTCTTCCAAATTTAGCGTAAGTATAATTTCTAAAATCTTCACCCTCATCAACAAACCTTTCTCCATTTGCATTTAAAACAATCCCCCAAGGGTAACTAATTTTTCTATACTTATTACTTATTTTTAAATCACTAAACTCAGGTCCATTCATGTCATGAAATACCGCATGGCAGCCTGACCAATTTCCGTAAGGAGATGCTCCTACTTTTAAAGCCATAGTTAAACCATCTCCAGTATTATGCTTTGTGCCTCTTACCTTTGCCATTTCCCAACCTGGTCCTAAATATCGTGTTCTCATTTCTGAGCTAGATTCGAAACCTCCACAGGCTAATACAATTGAGTCAGCATAAATTTTTTGAGGTTTGTTTTTATATAATACTTCTACACCTTTAATTTGATTATCTTCGTAAATTAAATCAGTGGCCGCTGAATCATATTGAATTTTAATTCCGTTTTTTTTTGTAATTTTTAATAATGAATCCACTAGTTTTTCACCTTGACCATCAACTTCTAATGTTAAACCGCCCCAATATTTCATTACTCCATTTACTTTAAAAGACTGTCGACCCTCTATTGGTTTAAATTTCAAACCCTTTTTACTTAGCCAATGAATTGTTTCAAAACTTTTTGAGGTTAGTGTTTTTGATAATACTTTATCAGTTTTACCGTCAGTTACTTTTTTCATATCTTTTAAAAAGTCACTCACCGTATATTTCCCATAATCTATACTGTTTGAATTTTTTAAACTTGGAATAATTTTTTTTAAATCTGAAAATCCATTATAAGCAAATCTATATGCTCCATTAGTATATCTACTATTTCCACCACGTTCTTTTTGTGAAGCTTTTTCTAATACTAAAATGTTTTTTGCGCCATTGTCTTTTGCTGCTAGCGCAGATGATAGTGCAGCATTACCTGCTCCAACAACGACGACATCATATTTGATCATGGGTGAGTATTTAATATAATTTATTTTATTTGAAAGAGAAAAATTATTT
>Ga0181576_10002359_pt1 | contig 14114 bp, 10 predicted proteins | sample 101ome_22_FD_132464 | JGI IMG/M metagenome (GOLD analysis project Ga0181576, IMG submission 132464) | Coastal salt marsh microbial communities from the Groves Creek Marsh, Skidaway Island, Georgia - 101412BT metaG (megahit assembly) | ecosystem: Environmental > Aquatic > Marine > Intertidal... | reverse complement strand
AGTACTGAACATGATTACATAGGCTTTTATCATGACGGTAACGGATGGAAAGAAGTTAATGGAGATGGGTCACTCGCGGATAATGTCATTGTCACTCCTGGGCATTCCTTGGTATTAGCTCGCCGAAATCCTGGAGACTTTGATTTGGTTCTTGCTGGAAACCCTTTAGTAGAAAGTACACTACTTGAGATTCCTGTTGGTGGAAAAAAACTTTTTGTCAGTAATCCTTTTGGGGTTGATGTGATGCTTTCCGATTTGATCGATCCAGCTTTCATTAGTAATGACCCTTTACATGTTGATAAATGGTTGGCTCACCCCGATCAGGAACGTGCTGACAATGTTAGTATCCTCAAAGACAATGTATGGTCTACCTACTGGCATGACGGTACAAATCAAGGAGTTGTGCAAAGGGCTTGGGCTACAGCGAAGGCTGGAAGTGGAGTTGGTGCATCGATCACCCCCTTGGATATCTCTCAATCTTCGGGATTGATTACAAACTTAACCAATGATTCTGATGACATTATAGTTACTTCTGCTGATCACGGTCTTATTGATGGTTTCGTTGTTCGGGTTTATGGAGCGAGAGGTCGAAAAACGAACGCAATCAAGTCTCAAGTTGATGCCAATGGTGAAGCGGTGGCCGATGGACAGGGTCTTATTATTGATGCTTCGGCCAATGGTTATCATAAGATTGAGGTCGTGGATGAGAATAACTTCCGTTTACTTGACCGCTTGGGCGATTCAGATTTCTTGGACGAAGGAACCGCCAGATGGTCCACTGGTCATGGTGGATTAGGCTATAGCGGTGATGTTATTATCGATTTTGTTGGTGGGGGCGGTGAAGGGGCAAGCGGTGTGGCAAAAGTACAGGGTGGCAAAGTGGTTTCCATTACCATAACCGAGCCTGGTGCTGGTTATGTTGAGGCACCCGAAATTCTTTTCAGTCTTGGAGGTTGGCGTAAGTTAGGTGGAGGGGATACACCTAGAAAAGATGTTATTGTTCCATCTGGTTCAGGGATTTTACTGGAAAGAAATAATTCTTCCGGTCTTGCCTTAAGGATTCCACTTCTCTCACCTTTTAATTACCTCCGCGAGTAAGGCCAAATTATAAGTGCCCCTTGTCTTTCTTTATGTTTAGTCAGGAAATTTGGTGAGCATCCACATCCAGGATGTCCAGCACCTCTGAGTCCAAAGGAAAATCTTTTCTAATTTCACTCAATTTTGTAATTGTAGATGACACGGATTTGGTGAAATAAAAAAAATGATATCTAAAATATCCTTTAATCTTTTCCAAAGGTGCTGGTGCAGGGCCTTTGATGGTTATTCCCTCCAGGTTGTGGCGACCTAATTCTTTTGCCCAAGCTGATGAGTAATACTCGACTTTAGCCTCACTCCTGCTCTTGAATAAATGTCTAATCAAGTGACGAAATGGTGGATAACCAAACTCCTGTCTCATCTTAAGTTCGTCTTCTGTAAAACCCTGCAGGTCGGATTTTCGAGCAAATTGTATACTTGGTGAAAAGGGTGCATAAGTTTGAACATAAACCTCCCCTGCTCTGCTGCCCCTGCCCGCTCGGCCAGATACTTGTACCAACATTTGGAAGGCTCTCTCGGAAGCCCTGAAGTCTTCTATTCTTAGAGGTAAGTCTGCATCAATTACTCCTACCAGGGTGACTCTGGGGAAATCCAACCCTTTGGCAATCATTTGAGTTCCAACTAGAATATCTATTTTTCCTTTGCGAAAATCTGAAAGGGTTTCCCTAAATAGATTTTTTTTGGTCATTACATCAGCATCAATTCTTCGAATTCTGGTTGAGCGTGGAAGCAGATCAGCCACCAAGTCTTCGATTCGCTGTGTACCGTGCCCTTTTTTTTGTAAGTCGAACGATTGACATTCACTGCATCTCCTTGGTGCTGGTTTACGGTAGCCACAAAGGTGACACCTTAAGAAAAAATCAGTCCTATGGAATGTCATTGCAATACTGCAATCCTTGCAAGTTTCAACATGACCACAGTCTGGGCAAAGCATTGTGGTGTTGAAGCCGCGCCGATTTAGAAAAAGTATACTCTGCTCGCGATTTTGCACTCTTTCACGAAGGGCCTCAACGAGTGGTTGGGATAGAATGGGAAGAGATTTTTTCTTTTCAGCCTCTCTTCGCATATCCACCAAATGGATCAAAGGCAGTTCTCGATTGTCTACCCTTTGAGTAAGTTCGCTTACACCATATTTTCCCACAGAAACATTGTGAAGTGTTTCCAGACTTGGAGTTGCTGAGCCCAATACGCATGTTGCATCAAGAAATTTAGCACGCAGAACTGCTACATCTCTTGCGTGGTAACGAGGAGTGTCCTCTTGCTTGTATGCAGGTTCATGCTCTTCATCGACAATAATTAATCTTAGGTCATTGAGTGGTGAAAAGATTGCGGACCGTGCTCCCACTACGATTTTCGAATTTCTTTCGATTAAACTTCTCCACGCGTCAGTCCTCTCGCCGGCAGATAAATGACTATGCCAAACTACGATCTTTTCATCTTTAAAACGTTTTCTAATTCTTGAGACCGTTTGAGGTGCAAGAGCAACTTCGGGCACAAGAAAAAGCACGCTTCCGTTTTGGGAAAGAGCTAATTCCATTGCCTCAAAATAGACTTCTGTTTTTCCCGATCCTGTAACTCCATTCAGTAGGTGAGTTTTGAATTTCTTTGACTTTAAATCATGATTAATTGCCTGGATTGCAGTCTGTTGCTCAAGAGTAAGGGAAATTGACTCATGGACCGTTTCAATTGAATCTGTAAAATCATCTTCATAAGCTTCTCGTTCAACGATTTCTTCTGATTCTTGAACAAGACCTTTCTTTTTTAAGCTTATGAGGGAGCTTGCACTTCTACCTGTTTCCTTGAGTAATTCACTAACCGGAATGGGAGAATTTCTTTTACTTAAATAATCTATAATACTCGCTTGGGCCGGTGACCGGTTTAATAAATCATCTTCTTCCCCTTTTCTTTTTGATAAGCTGATCAATCGTCTGGTTTTTGTTTTTACGCCATCTCTTATGGCTGCGGGGATCATGGCTTCAAGACAGGAATCAATGGAGCAACAGTAATATTTACTGATCCATTTTGCCAACTTCGTCATCTCCTCTGTAAGAACGGGTTGTTGGTGAACCACTTCATGAATTGATCGAATCTGTTTTTCATCAATAATTTCTGTGGAATTAAGTGACCACACGATGCCCAAAACCTTTCTTTTACCCAGAGGGATTTTAACAAGAGAACCTATTTTAATAATTGAAAAAAACTCTTCTTTTAAAGAATAAGTAAGAAGTTGATCAAAGCCTCCTAGGGGCTGTACAGAAATCAAGTTTTTGTGGCCATTGGGCATCTTTCATTCCCCTCTCAAATCGTAACAAATAATTCTTGGTTTGTTGCCACTCGATCGATCCGTTTCATTTTGCATGATATAGAGTAATCCGTGGCTCAAGGCTGGAAGTGTCCAGGTTCCCGGGGCGAAAAATAATTGTTGGTGGTCTAGGATTTTCCAACCTTGCGGATTGAGTTGGAGCTGGATAAGCGAGCCGATTTCAGAAAGTCCGAGGTAGGTGTCATTCACTTTGAGTATCGAGCCTCGAAAAAATTCTAACTGTATCTCACGGTTCATCAGATTGGTTTGCCAAATAATTCGATTTTTCCAATTCAGAGTGCCTGACTTCACATCCACACAAAATATTTCGGCGCCCTGTTGGTGCCTTCCAGATACACCGTATAGGCAGTTGTCTTCGTAGATGGGCGTTACCCAATGCAGATTGAGTTGGGGTTTATGCCATAAGATTGTTGGTTCAAAGTCGTTGCCGATCTCCAGCATTACTCCTCCTTTTTCATAGCATTCACTAATAAACACCAGATTCGGAGGAATGAAAACAGGGGGAGAGGCATTGGCTGATTCGTATGATTTTGATCTCCAGGGAAAGCGGGAGAGTTTCAGACCAGTCGACGGGTCGATCACTAGAAGACCTCCCGTTGGCGGACGACTTTCACCTCCGGTGAAAACAAGGCAAATTGGTTTACCGTTCACCTTTGCATTAATGGGAGATGAGTAACTTGCTCCCCATGTGTCTTGGGTTATCCAGGATGTCGTCCCTTTCAGTAAGTCGAAAGCACCGACGCAATCGCCCCGAGCACCTCCAAGATTGATAATTAGATTGGATCCATTCACAAGTGGGTTGGATCCTTTGCCAAAAAAATTATCAGGAATTTCGAATTCTTTTTTTAAATCTCTTTTCCAAATTAATTTTCCTGTATCTAAATCTAGACAGGTCAACCAAGCGGTGACACCATGGGTATATACTTTTCCATTGTAAATCACAGGACTTGCTCGTGGACCGTTGGAGTATCCATATCGGTCCCTATACTGGACCGGATATTTATAAGTCCAAATTTCTTGTCCGTTTTCCGGATTTCTTGCTTCTATGATTTCGAACCCTTTGTCCAGATGAAAGAGGATAAGTCTTGTCTTACTTACTGCCGGAGATGCGTACCCTTCGCCTTTTTTAAGTTCCCAGCATTTTTTTATTTCAAGAATACCGTTTTTAAAATTGAGGGATGATTCTTTCGTCGTGGCGTTATTGAAAGGTCCATTAAATCGATTCCAGTTTAAACTGCTGGAAGTTTCAGCCAATGGTGCTGGAGCCCTATGAATAACTAATCTATCAGGACTATCACTTAACCCTGCTTGCCATAAAAAAAGATAAAGGCTGAGGGTGCCAATTTTTTTGTATGGCAAGCTCATGAATATAGCATCATTGTATAGATTTATAATTTTGATTGTAAGCAGGTTGTAAGATGGTTCTATGGATGTCATTAAATTGTTACTCGCTAAAGGGCAAATTTAGATATAGCAGATAATGCTTTCGTGAAAGAAGTTATAAAGTCCACTCCATCGGTTTTTCATCATCGAAAAAAACGAATCAATGTTTTTCGTTTTCTTCGCTTCGCTGCCGTACTATTTCTATTGGTGATTTTTTACATGAATGTTTATCGACATCTCATGTCTATCGAGCGATCTGAGGGGATTGGTTGGGTTGAATGCTTCTACTGGGTTTTGACGACCATGTCTACCTTAGGGTACGGAGACATCACTTTTACCGGAGATGACGGGCGCTTGTTTTCCATGATCGTGATGTTCACTGGAGTCTTTTACTTATTCATTGTTTTACCCTTTGTGTTTATGGAATTCCTGTATAAGCCATTTATGGAATATCAGACAGGAGCTCGCGTTCCACGCAAATTCGAGAACACTGAGCAGAAACATCTTATTCTCACTCACTATGATACGATTAGTCATGACTTGATGGATAAATTAACCCAATTTGGATATCCATTCGTTTTAATCGTCGAGCAGTTAAAAGAAGCACTTAAGTTACAAGATATGCAGATTCCTGTCATGTTTGGCAGGCTGGACGATGCAAAAACATTTGAGGATGCAGGGATTAAAAATTGTGCTATGGTTGTGGCTACGGACGAAGATATTCGTAATGTTAATATCGCTTTCCGAGCAAGAGAAGCAGATCCACAGTGTGTGATCACATCCACCTGTAATCGAATTACTTCGGAGGAGATTTTATCTTTGGCTGGTGCGAATCATGTCATCAAGGTGGCAAGTCAAATGGGAGCCTTTTTAGCCCGTCGAATTAGTTGTACCGACCGAAGTACGCATATTATTGGCTCATTTGATGATGTACGCATTGCAGAGGCTACGATTCACGGGACTCCTCTGGTTGGAAAAACACTTAGGGATACCAAACTGAGAGAAGATTTTGGAGTGAATGTAGTGGGGATGTGGGAACGGGGCCATTTTCAATTACCTGAACCTGATGGATTACTGAATAACCATACCGTTCTCCTTCTGGCCGGTATGGATTCACATTTTTTAAAGTACGATCAACATTTTGGGCAATATTCTAAAAATAATTCACCTGTTATAATCATCGGAGCGGGTCGAGTAGGCAGGGAGGCAGCTCTCAGTCTTGAAGAAATGAATGTTCCATATCGGGTGATTGAAACAGATGAGGTTAAAGCTAAGAAAGTCAAAAATGCAATCATCGGAGATGCTTCAGATAAGGCTATCCTTGAAAGAGCAGGAATTGCAAAAGCTCCGGCCGTTTTGATTACTAGTCACGATGATGAATCAAATATTTACCTTACCATCTATTGCCGGAAGCTCCGCCCCGATGCTCAAATTATAACCAGGGCTTTCTTGCATCGAAATGTTGAGCCATTGCACCGTGCCGGTGCAGATTTTGTTATGTCCCAGGACCACATGGGTGCAAATACCATTTTCAATCTGCTCAATAGGGCTGAAATACTCATGATTACTGAGGGATTGGATGTATTTAGTCAAAAAACACCCAAGTCATTGGTCGGAGAGAAATTAAAAGATTCAAAAATTAGGGAGAAAACCGGGTGCAGTATCGTAGCTGTTAAAGGTAATGGAGAGACGGTCATTACCCCTTCTCCTGATTATCAGTTTTCTGAAGCAGGGGAAATTATTCTAATTGGAGATGAAAATGCGGAAAAAGAATTCGAACTGAAATTCTGCTAATTGTAGGATCGGAATAAGATCCATTGAAATCAAATAATTTTGCTTTTCAGCGCCTCGACTCACTGAGAGGCTTTGTTCAGGGTATACTTGAGATCGGCTTCAGTGTTTTTGTTTTATTAATTGCAATACGTTGGTGGGATGCCTCGCCCGTTTATAAAGGATTTTTGGTCGGAGGAATGTCAATAGGGTTACTGTTAACACCCTTTTTTAATACCTTTCTGCATCGTTTTAAATATTCGGAGCCTCAGATTGCCTCAATCCTTATGCTAATTGTTGGGGTTTGTCTTTTGCTGTCAGCTGTAACTCATACACTTTTCGTATTTATTAGCGTAAATATAATTGCTCAGATCTGTCTTTCCCAGTTACCTAATATGATGCTCCGGGTGTATGCGGGTATTTATGATACATCTCTTCGAGGAAGAAAAGTATCCCTCACCTTGGCTTTAAGTACAGTAGGTGGATTGATTGCTTCCTATGCTTTTGGTAGTTATTTGGATCTAAAAAATGCCGATTATCGTTGGATCTTCTTGTGGATGGGGTCTGCGGCTCTTTTTTCCTCCTATCTCTTTTGGAAGATGAGACAGTTTTATTCGCAAATTCCTTCCTCTCTGGAAGTTGAAGAAAAGGGTAATCCTTTTTCGATTTTGATGAAGGATCGATCCTTTCTCAAGGTTCTCGTTGCATGGATGCTTCTGGGCTTTGGAGCAATTATGACATTCCCTCTACGTATTGAGTTTCTTTCTCGAGAAACAGCAATGAATCTATCCAATCAGCAGATTGCTTTAGTTGCAGTTGTTGCTTTTTTTAGTGCAAAGATTTTAAGTACTTTTTTTTGGGGGAGAATTTTTGATGACATGCATTTCATTAAGTTGAGGGTTATCCTCAACATTATCATGGCAGCTGCCATTCTCATTTATTTTAATTGCGAAAGTTTGATTGGAGTTTTGCTCGGTTCCGTCCTTGCAGGTATCGGTATGGGCGGGGCAAACTTGGCCTGGAATCTATGGGTTACAAAGCTTGCCCCATCCGATAAAGTCAAAGATTATATGAGCATTCACATGTCTTTTACCGGGTTTCGTGGTTTTTTTGCTCCTTTCGCCGGTTATTGGGTAGAAAGTAAAATCGGTTTTGGTGGTGTCTCGATTCTTTCAGCCACCATGATAATTCTTTCTGGATTAATTTTTATGAATTGCATCGCAGAAAAGCGTTTTTGCGTTTCCAAGTGAACAAATGCACTTTAAGAAACTTATTTTAAATATGTCATACCATTGCTATCTTTTACTGTTATGAAATCAGCTGTTTTTATTTTTGGTACTTTATTTTCTGTTTTTTTCCTTTCAGGCAAATCCAGAATAGGAGACTATTATGTCGGGTTTGGTTATGGATTGGTTGATGAGTCTGATAATGTTTTTGAAGGAGATTCTCTTAATCTTTTTGTTAACTCACTTGCCAGCGATGTGGTTGATTTAGATTTTCAATATAGACATTCAGGCTTAGACACGAACGTTTCGAGAGAGACTGTATGGAAATTAGATCTTGGTCTACGCTATCATTTTGACAAATTCCACGATGCTGAGGGAATGTTTAGACCTTTCTTGGGGGTGGGAGTGCAGTATCTTCGGGATTCCGCTAGTTTAATTCTTGAAGAAGATGGATTTGGATGGTCGGTTGAAGCTGGAGCTGAAATTTCCTTTACTCAAAGCGTTTCTTTTCTGGCGTATGCTGAGCTGTATGGTTTGTGGGAAGATTTTCAATATAACGATTTCGAGATTAATTCAGAGCTAACTTGGTGGATAGACGAGGAGCATGGATTATCCATAGCCTATCTCCATGCCGTAGATGCCAAGACAGATCATGTTTTCTTCAAGTATTTATATTCTTGGAGGTGATTCTTCATTACGAATAAACGTGGATGCAGTCTGCATTTTTTGATACTCCTCCGGATCGAATCGGTCAGTGTTCCCTCAAATGGGGTAAGTACGAAGATTCTGATATAATTCCACTCTGGGTGGCGGATATGGACTTTACGTCTCCTCCTGCTGTCTTGGAGCAAGCTCAAGTCTCTGCTGAACATGGTAATTTTGGCTACGGTCGACCGCCATCCAAACTAACTGAAAGAATAGTCAGAAGGTCTGAAAAATTGTATAATTGGTCGATCGACCCGAATTGGATTGTTTGGCTGCCCGGAATGGTTTGTGCACTGAATGTCACATGCCGTGCTTTGTTGGGTGAATCATCACAAGCGATTATCCAAACCCCAATTTACCCACCTTTTCTTTCGGCCTCCAGGAACTTTGATATGCCTTTAACCAAGGTTCCTTTGGTTTTGCGCGACAAACGTTTCTCCATCGATTTTGACGCTCTTGCGGCGTTGGAAACGAAGCCAGGCGATTTATTCATGCTTTGCCACCCGCACAATCCAGTGGGCACACTCTTTAATCAAGATGAATTGTCTCTGCTGATAGAGTGGTTGTTGGAGAGAAATCTATATCTTTGTTCAGACGAAATTCACTGCGATCTTATTCTTGAAAAGGAATTAAAGCATCTGCCACCCGCATCTTTGGACCCAAGAATCTCAGACCGAACAATCACTCTGATGGCTCCTAGTAAAACTTTCAATATTGCAGGATTTGGATGTTCTTTTGCCATTATTGAAAATTCTTCTTTGCGGGTAAAATTCAAAAAAGCCATGCAAGGAATCGTGCCCGATCCTCCTGCTATGGGATTTCTGCTCGCTGATGCAGCTTATCGAGGAGGAGAGCCTTGGCGTATGGAACTGCTCGATTACCTAAAGGAGAACCGTGATTATGCCCTGAGTCAACTTGTTGAAATGGATGGATTAATCCCCCACTCTCCTGAGGCTACTTACCTCATGTGGATAGATGCCAGGAATCTACCAGTATCAAACCCCCACAAGTTTTTTGAGGAAAATGGAGTAGGCTTATCCGACGGAAGAGATTTTGATGGCTCAGGGTTTTTACGCTTAAACTTGGGATGCTCCCGGAAACTTTTGAAGGAGGCTTTATCCCGCATGGGTACAGCATGCGAAAAGCTTTCAAATAAATGAGCAGCGATTCAACTTCCGCAAAAGAGAAGAAATTTGCTGAGTTAAAGTCGTCTCTTCAAAGACACGACGAGCTGTATTACCGGCAAGCTCAGCCTGAAATTTCAGATCAGGAATATGACCGTTTAAAGCGAGATTTCGAGCGGTTACAATCGGAAGTAGACCCGCTCGGCTTATTTTCTGAAGAGAAAGTTCGATCAGGAGTACAACTTGAAGAGGTTGCCTTGAAAGTCGGCGATGATCGGTTGGATTCATTTGAGTCTCACAATCATGCAGAAGTGATGCTCAGTCTCGATAATACCTATGATCAGTCTGAGTTTTTTGATTTTGATAAACGTTTGAAGAAAATTCTGGATGAAGATTGCCTGACTTATGTGGTAGAGCCAAAAATTGATGGTGTTGCGGTCTCACTGAGCTATGAAAAAGGAAAACTGCAGCGGGCAGTCACCCGAGGTAATGGCGTTCAGGGCGATGTCATTACCCAAAATATTCTTCACCTCAGTAAGTTGCCCAGAGAAATTATATCTGAAAAGATTCCTGATTTTATTGAAATTCGTGGCGAAATCTACATGGAGCATGATGAATTTCTACGGATAAACAAAGAACGGGAGGAATCAGGAGAAGCCCTTTATGCAAATCCCCGAAACCTTGCTGCGGGGACAGTTAAACTCCTAGACCCCAAAGAGGCTAAGCAAAGGAAACTGAAGGTTGTCCTTTACGGATTAGGTGCCTGCCAGCCAAATGACTATTTTCAAACGCAAACAAGTTTTCATGAAGCTTTGAAAGATTGGTGTTTTCCGGTCGTTGAGTTTGTCAAAACGGTGACTTCCGTGGAAAATGCATGGAGTGAGATCTGCCGGTTGGATGAGCTGCGGCATGGTTATGCTTATCCTACGGATGGTGCGGTGATCAAGTTAGACTCCAGGGATGGCCAGGAGATCGCAGGTCGCACGGCCAAGGCTCCCCGTTGGGCGATTGCTTACAAATTTGAATCCGAGAGACAGATGACCAAGCTCGAGGATATCATTTTACAGGTTGGCAGGACCGGGGCGATAACCCCGGTCGCATGCCTGCAGCCCGTTCAATTAGCCGGTACTTTGGTATCGAGGGCCAGTTTGCACAATGCCGATGAAATCCAGCGAAAAGACATTCGTATTGGCGATTGTGTAGTCGTGGAAAAGGCAGGTGAAATTATACCACAAGTCGTCGAAGTGGTTATGGAAAAAAGGCCTGAGTCGCTCTCCCCTTTCGACTTCCCTGAGCAATGCCCGACCTGTGAAAATCCACTATCAAGGACCAAAGGAGAGGCCGCTTGGCGGTGCCCTAATCAAAATTGCCCGGATCAACTTAAAGGGAGGATTGAATATTTTGCTAGTCGTGGCTGCTTGGATATCGAGAATCTTGGAGAAGCAGTCGTCGGGCAACTGGTTGATTCCCACTTGGTGGCCAGTTTGGATGATCTCTACCGTCTCGATTCTTCCCAGCTTTTAGCGTTGGAAGGTTTTGCTGATAAGTCAGCAAACAATTTAATCGATGCAATTGAACGGAGTAAGACCCAGGATTTTTGGAGAATATTATGCGGGTTGGGTATCAAGCATGTGGGGACGAGTGCATCGAAAGACTTGGCCCGTACTTTTTCTGATTGGCGTCAATTGGCTGAGGCGTCATTGGAAGATTTTACTTCCATTGATGGTATAGGTGAAATTATGGCAGAAAGCCTCGTTGATTTTTTTCAAAACCCGCTAAATTTATCTATGTTGGAGTCATTGGAGAGTCTCGGTGTTGTTTTAAAGAATGACCACGCGGAAGCTTTATCCACACCCTGGGCAGGCGTCACATTTGTGCTTACTGGATCTTTGGAGAAGTTTTCCAGGCAGGATGCAACTCTGCAAATCGAGAAATTTGGCGGAAAAGTCTCCTCCAGTGTTAGTAAAAAGACGAGTTATGTGGTTGCCGGCCCTGGTGCAGGTTCCAAACTCAATAAAGCCCAAGGTCTAGATATTCCGGTTCTTAGTGAGGATCAGTTTCTTTCTTTTTTAGAGGAAACAAACTCCAAAGAAGAAGCGAAATGATTTCGAATAGAATTGTGGCTTCATAAAGATCCACTAGAATATCATCCCTTTATGCCCGGACAAACTCATAAACCTTTTGATACTGTGGACGATGTTCTCGCGGATATTGCCTCGGGTAAAATGGTTATGGTTACCGATGATGAATCGCGTGAGAACGAAGGGGATCTGGTGATGGCTGCCTCTAAGGTTACGCCGGAAGCCATCAATCATATGATTTTACACGGTCGGGGACTCATATGCGTGCCTTTACTTCCCAACCAATTGGGGCGTTTAGGCATTTCAAGTATGGTTCCCCACAACCGGGAGGCACAAAAAACTGATTTTACCGTTTCTGTCGATGCCGCGGATGGAATTACCACAGGAATTAGTGCTTTTGATCGGGCGAGTACGATTGAGATTTTAGCTTCGCCCTCTGCCACTCCTGAAAGTCTTGTGCAGCCGGGGCATGTTTTTCCGCTCCGTGCCCGTCCGGGAGGTGTTCTTGAAAGAGCGGGTCATACTGAAGCAGCAGTAGATCTGGCCAGTCTGGCTGGTCTTCATCCCAGTGGTGTGATCTGCGAGATTTTAAAAAAAGATGGCACCATGGCCCGTCTGTCTGATCTTACAAAGCTTAAGAAAAAATGGGGCATGAAAATGCTTTCAATTGCTTCGCTGATTGAGTACCGGCACAAACGAGAGAAATTGGTGAAAGAAGTCTCCGTTAAAGAGTTCTCTCATCACTTGGGTAAATTTAGGCTTCATACATTTATGAGTGTCCTGGATGATCGTATTCATTACGGATTGAGTTACGGTAAATGGACCAAGTCAAAGACACCGATGGTTCGGGTGCAGGCGGCCAATGTGGTGACCGATGTTTTGGGCTATTCTGACAGTGGAGTAAATCGCAATACAATTGACGATTCCTTACGGGCCATTGTTTCACATGGTTGTGGTGCTTTGCTTTATCTTGAGCCAAGGAGGAATGATTCCGATACTAAGGAGCCCAAGTCTTTCTCCAATGAAAAACAGTCTCAGGTTCCGCCGATTATGGATTTTCGTGATTATGGGATCGGAGCCCAGGTGCTCTCTGCCCTTGGGATCAGTAAGTTAGTTTTATTGTCAAGGGATCGAAGAAGAGTCATCGGTCTTGAGGGATATGGTTTAGAGATTGTTAAACGCGTTACCTTGCCTTCCTGATATGAGTACGGATTCACCTAATTATTCAGGCGTAGACCCAAGCCAATTAAGTATTGGAGTCGTTTGTGCATCTTTTAATCCAATTTTATGTGAGGCTTTATTATCTCGCGTGCTTAGTTGTCTTGAAGAGAACGGTAAGTTGCAAAATTTAATCATTGAGCGGGTACCAGGATCCAACGAAATTCCTAGCGGTATCGATCTGATTTTAAATAATAATTCTTTGGACTGCATCATCGGTCTCGGGGTGGTGATTAAGGGCTCAACCTCTCACCATCACTTGGTTGCTGAATCATCCGGCCATGCAATGCAGAATTTAGCACTTCAGTACCACACACCGGTTATTAATGGGATTGTGGTTACAGATGACCTCCGCTCAGCGGAAGAACGAATCACAGGTCAGCTGGACCGTGGCTTAGAGTTTGCCCGTGCAGCGCTTGAAATGGCTGTATTACGAAAGAAATGGACGAAGACTTAATCATTAATCCAAGTTGGAGCGAGCGGCGGCAAAATCGATGTGCCGCTTTTCGTTTTCTATTCCAGTGGGAGATGAACCCTTCGGAAGATCTTGGTTATGATTTGGATCAGTTTCTTTCCCGTCTAGGAAAGAATGATGATTTTTTTGCCTACGCAGTGGAGCTGGTATCTGGAGTTGTTGAAAAAAAGGATATTCTGGATTCCATTATTAGGGAGTTAGTCACAAACTGGGACTTTTCCAGAGTAGCCAAGGCGGACTTAGCCTTACTTCGTTTATCGCTTTACGAAATTAAATACCGATTGGATGTTCCTCCGGTTGTGGCTATCGATGAAGCGCTTGAAATTGGTAAAGAGTTTTCATCTGAAAAATCAGGGAAATTCTTAAACGGAGTATTAGACAAAGCCAGAAAGCAGATTGCTAGACCTGCAAGGAAGCCATCAGTTTAAATATTTTGCTTTTGGAATGTGGCTTTTACCCCACTCCAATGCCATTGGCATTAAAGCCGATTGAACGGATTTTTTCTAAGTCCAGCAGGTTTCTACCATCAAATAGAATCGCAGGCTTGATCATCGACTGATAAACGCTCTCGAAATCGATCTCCTTAAATTCATCCCATTCAGTAAGTACGGCTATGCAATGTGACTGATCACATGCATCAATTGCAGATTCACAGAATTCAATCGAATTGATTTGCTCATCAGGGAGGTTCAGGGAATCAATGATAGCTTGCTT
>Ga0181576_10002357_pt1 | contig 14116 bp, 18 predicted proteins | sample 101ome_22_FD_132464 | JGI IMG/M metagenome (GOLD analysis project Ga0181576, IMG submission 132464) | Coastal salt marsh microbial communities from the Groves Creek Marsh, Skidaway Island, Georgia - 101412BT metaG (megahit assembly) | ecosystem: Environmental > Aquatic > Marine > Intertidal... | reverse complement strand
TTGATACTCCTTCCTACAGTAATGAAGAAGATCAACCTGAAGAAGATATTGATTTTGATTCGGCAGGTCCTGCTGCTCCTAGTGCTGATGATGTTAAAACTCAAGATGAGTTTGACAAGCAACTTGATAGTCTCGTCAACAAATACTCTGCTGGCAGGCAACGCTACGTCGAACTGGGTAAATTTGTTTGGGATGATGTAGTTGTTGATTGGTCTGAAGTTCACGAACATATCGATACTTTCCAGCGTCCTATTCTTGAAGATAGACCTGAAGCATATTCTTTTGCTGATAAACTCTTCAATGAGTTTATGTCTGGGTCTCGTAAGAGTGTGAATTATCTCGTTAAAGAGTTCGAGATGAAGAAGTCTGCTGATGCATATGCTCGCACCTCAGTTTCTAAAACTGGAGTGATTGATACCAACAAACTTCATACTTACTCTTACAATGATGACATCTTCAAGCGTGTGACTTCTGTTGCTGACGGCAAGAATCATGGTCTTGTGTTTGTACTTGACTGGTCTGGTTCTATGTCTGAAGTTCTGTTGGATACTCTGAAGCAACTGTTTATGCTGACTGAGTTTTGTAAGAAAGTTCAGATTCCTTTTGAAGTCTATACTTTCACTAACGAATACTATTGTGTTCGTAAATCTGACGACCTAAACAGGTCTAACCTGCTTCGCATGGGACTTGAGGATCATAAGATTCACATTAACAAAACTTTCAACATGGTTAATGTGCTGTCCTCTCGCGCTAGCACTCGTCAGTACAAGCATCACTGCCTGAATCTCTGGCGTGAAGGTGTAAGTCAGCGATACTATACTGATGGAACTGCCACTCCCGGTATGTCTCTTTCGGGCACTCCTCTTAATGAAGCTATCATTTCTTTGAATTGGATTCTTCCTAAATTTAAGAAAGAGAATGGTCTTCAGAATGTGAATGCTGTTATCCTTACTGATGGTGAATCCCAGACCGCTATGTATGGATTTAAAGCAGGTGATGAAGAACTTGGTGATGTTCGGATGCGTTCCTATCGTCTTGATGGTGGATGTATTCTCCGTGATCGCCAAACTGGTCGCACCTATCCTAAGTTTGATGATGGTTGGTCTGAAGCAACTAACACTTTCATTCAGCAAGTTCGTGATCGTAATCCCGGTGTCAGTGTCATGGGTATCCGTGTTATTGATACTGGATTTACATCTTTCGTTCGTCAGTATGCTGGATGGCGTAATGATTTTGAAAAACTGAAGGCTGAGTATCGTAAGAACAAGTCTGTTGTTATTCCTAACCCCATCTCTTTCAATGCTCTGTATGCCATCAGCAACAAAGGATTGACGGAAGATAATCATCAAGAAGTTGAACTGAACGACAATCCCACTAAGGCACAGATTAACAAAGCGTTTCGTGAGATGATTAAATCTTCTGGCACCAATCGTAAAGTCCTGTCGTCCTTCATCGACCAAATTGCCTAGTGGCACAAGGGGGGTTCCCATCCCCCCGTTTTTACCCTATATTACTTTCATACGCAACAAACCAAATGCCTCGCACTGCTAACATGACTACGGAACAACTGGTTGAATTTCTGACTAACGAGTATGGCACTGAGATTGCCACCGCTCAACTGCTGGTAGCAGCAGACCACTTCTCTGTGTCTCTGCCTACTGTAAAGAAGCGTCTTGAGAATTACAAGTCCGGTCACGGCAAATACACTCTGTCTGTAGAGGAAGCACGTCAGCAACTTGAAGAGATGGTTGCTCCCGTTCGGGAACAAGTGTGCCTGATTCCTAGCAAAGATGATAATTTCGTCCCGTTCGGGAACTTTACTGATGTGAAGAAAATCATCAAGTCTGGTTCTTTCTTCCCTCTGTTTATCACTGGCATGTCCGGTAATGGTAAGACCTTCTCTGTAGAGCAAGCGTGTGCTGCCACCGGTCGTGAATTGATTCGTGTCAATATCACTATTGAAACTGATGAAGATGATCTTATTGGCGGTTTCCGTCTGGTTGATGGTAATACTGTCTGGCATAATGGTCCTGTCATTGAAGCTCTTGAGCGAGGTGCTATTCTCCTCCTTGACGAGATTGACCTTGCCTCTAACAAAATCCTCTGTCTCCAATCTATTCTTGAAGGTAAAGGTGTTTTCCTGAAGAAGATTGGTAAGTTTATCAAACCTGCTGCTGGTTTCAATGTGATTGCCACTGCGAACACCAAGGGTAAAGGTTCTGAGGATGGTCGCTTTATCGGCACCAATATTCTCAACGAAGCATTCCTTGAGCGTTTTGCTTTGACCTTCGAGCAAGCATATCCTACCCCTACCATCGAGCAGAAAATTCTTTCTAAACTGCTTGGGTCTCTGGGTGGTTCTGATGATGAGTTCTGTGAGAAACTGACTCAATGGTCTGATGCTATTCGTAAGGCATTTGATGCTGGTGCTGATGGCATTGACGAGATTATTTCCACTCGTCGTCTGGTCCATATCATCCGTGCCTACACTATCTTTGGCAACCGCGATAAAGCGATTGAGACTTGCATCAACCGCTTCGATGATGAGACCAAGGAGAAGTTCTCCAAGTTCTACAAGATGATTGACCCCTCTGTTGAAAAATGAAATACCACGGATATATCGGACACATTGCCTTCCTAAAGACTGGGAAGGCAGTCAAAATTAAAGGTGGCGACGGACATAAATTGTTCGTCGAAGACCTTGACGGCAACGTCAAAATGTGTTATCATAGTGATCTACAGTATGTCTGTCAGAATTGATGTTTAAATTTAATGAAGATAAACTCCTCCAAGAATATGAGGAGTATGTGAAAGCAACATACAACCAGCACTACAGTGATGAGGATGGTCTTCAAACTATTGAGAAGATTCGTCCTCGTTGGCGTGAAGGATTTATTGCTGGCAATCTACAAAAATATATTGATCGTCCTGACAAAGGTCAGTATCGTAAAGACCTATTCAAAGTAATTCATTACGCTTTCCTTCTAATCAACTGGTTAGATGAAAAGGATGCTAAGATGAATGAGCACAAACGTGTATCCCTGTCCGAACTAAAAGATTTTGATGTTTGATTATGAACCAAGTATTGCTAACTAGAGAGACTATTGAAGTTCTTGGTAACTTCGTACAAATTAACCCGTCCATTATTGTCTGCGCTGGTAGCGAGATTCGTTCCATCAGTAATCTAGAACACATCCTAGCAAAGTACAAATGTACTGAGGTATTTCCCACTGAGTTTGCTATCTATGATTTGTCTGAGTTCTTGAACGTGGTAAGTCTGTTTGAGAATCCTGTTCTTGAATTTGACAATGGACAGTATGTGACCATCCGCAGTGGTTCTAAGTATTCTAAGTATTACTTTAGTAACCCAGAGATTACACTCAAGCGAGCACCTAATACTGATGTCAAGTTTCCTGGAGCAGACATTCAGTTTGGGTTGTCAGAATCTGATGTCAAAGGTATTCGTAAGGCATCTAATATTCTTAATCTGGAAGACATCAATATTGCCAGCAAAGATGAGACTGATGTTCGTGTCAGTTTGATCGACACTGAGGATGAAACCAACAACACATATGAACAAGTGTTTCAAGGTTGTTCGACCGGTGACTTCTCTGTTAATATCAAGATGGAGAACCTTGTCGTCCTGCCCGGTGACTACACCCTCAGCATCTGTGCTAAAGGTATGCGTGAGTGGCGAGACAACAATCGTGACCTCGTTTATTATATTGGACTTGAACAATGAACATCTTTGTGACCCATCCGTTTCCTGCAGAATCTGCCATCGTCTTACCTGACAAGCACATTGTTAAGATGCCACTAGAGTGCTGCCAGATGCTAAGCATCATTGCTTCCAAGTGGTATCACAACTATGGTCCTCTGCATAAAACTGATGGTGTTGCATACAAAACTGAGAAGGGTGCTTTTCGTAATCACCCTTGTACTAAGTGGGCAGCAGCAACTATTAACAATTCATACTGGTTAATCAAACACGGTATGAATTTATGTGACGAATATACGCTGCGCTATGGCAAAACACACACCGCCTACAATACATTAGTAGAAGCATATTACTTGTTTCCCAAGGGTAAGCTTGACAAAGTAACTCCGTTTGCGAGGGCAATGCCAGATGAGTTTAAGTATGACACAAGCATTGACACTTTTACTGCTTACAAGAATTACATTAGCAGCAAACCTTGGGTTACATCTAATTATCTTCGTATGCCGGAACGAAAACCTGAGTGGGTAGAATGAAATATCAACTAACGATTGATGATGATGGAGTTCTGATATTACCTGAAGAACTCCTACAAACACTTGACTGGAAGGAGGGTGATGAGTTACAATGGATTGACAAAGGAGATGGTTCTTTTGAATTGAGGAAAGTAGATGACTTACAATCCCCAGGTTGATGACTATGTTATTTGGAAAGATCTAAAAGGTTGGGTCTACTTTAAATGTGATGACTACATCACGATTGAGATTGCCGTCAAGGATAAACCTGACGACCTAGTTTGTTTTCATAAGAAGGTACACTGTTGTGTGCTATGCTTCAAACAAAACTGGGATGAACTACATTATGTTAAAACTAGGAGAGAGGATGAAGGACGAGTTTCTGTGGGTTGAGAAGTATCGCCCGAATATTATTGAGGATTGTATTCTCCCTGATAGTATCAAAGATATCTTCCAAGGTTATGTTAATCAGGGTGAAATTCCTAATCTACTTCTGTCTGGTAGAGCAGGTGTAGGTAAGACCACGATTGCAAAAGCATTGTGTGAAGAACTTGGCGCTTCTTACATTGTCATCAATGGCAGTGATGAGGGGCGCTTTCTTGACACTATCCGTAATAAGGTCAGGAAGTTTGCTACATCTGTATCGCTTACAGCAACTGCAAATCATAAGGTTGTAATCATTGATGAGGCAGACAACACTACACAAGATGTTCAACTCTGTTTGCGTAATGCTATTGAAGAGTTTCATGGTAACTGTAGGTTTATTTTTACTTGCAACTTTGCAAATAAGATCCTTGAACCACTTCACTCACGTTGTTCTGTAGTTGAGTTTGTTGTTCCAAAAGATCAAGCACTTTCTATTCAGAAGCAATTCCTCAAACGTCTCGATACTATTCTCACTCACGAACAGATTGAGTATGATGTTTCTATCATTGCTAAACTTCTGAAGCGATACTATCCAGACTGGCGGCGTCTTCTGAATGAAGTTCAATCCCTCTCTACTAATGGTAAGATTGGAGTTGATGCTCTAGCACACGCACCAGAGATTAGTATTGAGGCATTGTTTGGATACATTGCCAAGAAAGATTACACCAACGTGCGAGAGTGGGTTGTCAATAATCTGAATAATGATTTTGATACTCTAGTAAATAAAGTGTATCGTTCAGCAGACACATACTATAGTCCTATGGATATGGGAAACCTTGTGTTAATCTGTGAGGATTATCAACGTTCTACAAAAGATTGTGCGAATCTGGAAATCCATATGCTCGCATTCTTTACTGAAATTATGTTTAAATGTAAGGTGAAACAAAAATGATTGTACCAACTAAAGAAGAACTTATTCATCTAAAAATTCAAGCAGCATTGCGTGAGAATTATTTTGAAGAAGACCAGATGAAATATCTGGGAGAACGAGCAGGACATCACTGGTATCTTGTTGCTGGTGAGCATGAAGTATCTGCTGATTGCATCGAAGAATTTGATATGGTACAAGATGAAGAAGACGACACCTGAAAATGTGAAAGAAGCAAACGAAGCTCTCTTTCATTCTACAATGAACCTCCCTAATGCTGCCGCTCACTGTGGTATGACAGAGAGGGAGATGAAACATATCTTTCGTGAATACTTGAAGTACAATGCCCCAGACTATCAAATCTCTGAAGACCCCGCTTCGCTACCCAGGCGGCAAGTCCAGAGCACTCTCAAAACTCCTCCAGTACGTCCCAGACCTGAAGGGGTATAGGGAGTACCGGGAACCCTTCCTAGGGGGTGGTAGCGTTGCCCTGGAGGTCTCCAAGCGGTATCGCCACCTGGACATCTGGGTCAATGATCTGTACGAACCACTCTATAACTTTTGGAAAGAACTACAACATGACGGAAAACGCTTACAAGACGTTCTTACAGAACTTAAGTACAGGCATCCAGAGCCCGTCAGTGCTAAAAAGTTATTCCTTGACGCGAAAGAATACCTTACAAATCCCCCCAGTGTTATTGGGGCTTTCCCCCCTTACCGTGAAAGTTTTTGGAGGGCTGTCGCTTTTTATGTTGTTAACAAGTGTTCTTTCAGTGGTCTTACTGAATCTAGTTCTTTCTCCAAGCAAGCAAGTGAATCCAACTTCTCCCTCAACGGTATCTCAAAACTCTATGACTATTCAGTCTTGATTGGTAACTGGAAAATTACTAACTTGTCTTATGAACAACTCCTTACTGATAACAAAGACACCTTCACATATCTCGACCCTCCCTACGAGATCGGAAGCAATTTGTATGGCAAACGTGGGTCAATGCATAAGTCCTTTGACCATGACAAGTTTGCTATTGACTGCGATCGTTTTGTTAGCCCTCAACTTGTATCCTACAACTCCTCACAATTAATTCGAGAACGCTTCGAGGGGTGGACAGCTGCAGAATTTGCACACACCTACACCATGCGCTCCGTGGGGTGCTATAATACAGAGCAAGCGAGCCGCAAGGAACTCGTCCTCACCAACTACGCAACGGTATTAGCAAATGAAAGTTAAAGTCCAACTCTATGTTGCTGGTAAAGTCTTCGACGAGATTGTGGAAGCAGCAAACTACCAAGATGCTCGTCAGACTGCCCTCGCTCGCAACCCAACTGCCAAAGTCGTATCTGTTACTGCCGTATTTAAATGAAGCGTGAACTAAAAGATTATCTTAATTCTATCAACCAAAATAAAATAAATGTAATGCAGGATGACCCGGAGGCAGAGAAGGGTTATCCTGCTTATATTGTAAATAGATGTTTGTCTGGACACCTGGATGCAATCATGCATGTGAATGAAATGAATAAACGTCATTCATTATCAAATAAGATGCAATATGATTATCTTATAAATACTTTGAAACCTAGGAAAAGATTTTCTCCCTGGTTGAGAAAAGAATCTCTTGAGCATATTGAGTTAGTCAAAGAGTATTATGGTTATAATGACGATAAAGCAATTGACGCACTAAAAATTCTCACAGTAGATCAACTAGATAAGATAAGAAAAGCATTGTATAAAGGTGGAATGAAATGACTGCTGAAACTATTGAAGTGTTGTGGGAACCTACTAATATGGTAGAAGTATCCCTTACAGAACCGGATGACTTCCTGAAAGTTAGGGAGACCTTGACGCGCATTGGCGTTGCGTCTCGTAAAGAAAGGAAGTTGTATCAGTCTTGTCATATTCTCCACAAGCAAGGAAGATATTATATTGTACACTTCAAAGAACTTTTTGCTCTCGACGGCAAGAAGACAAATCTTTCACTTAACGATGTGCAACGCAGAAACCGCATTGCTAAACTATTATCTGATTGGGGACTCATTAACGTGGTTGAGGAAGAAAGAATCGAGGACCTTGCTCCACTTAATCAGATTAAAGTTTTATCTTTTAAAGAGAAAGATGAGTGGTCTCTTGAAAGCAAGTACAACATCGGCCGTAAAAAGTAGGGATCTCCACACTCCAGATAAATAGAGCATTGTTCTAAATAATGGTGGACGCCGTTAGGGTCCACACAATACAAACTCGCTTATCAAGGAGCTATAAAGATGACAAACATCATGCGCTATACAGCGTCGGATCTTCCTACGCTTATGGATAAAATCCATAAGAATGCTATCGGATATGATACAATGTTTGATAGGTTATTCGACCTTCACGAAACCAAACAAAACTACCCACCATACAATCACATTATTGTAAGTAATGTACTGGAACGGTTAGAGATTGCTTTGGCGGGATTCAAAAAGGCGGAGGTATATGTCTACACACAAGACGGAAAATTATTTGTCGAAGGACAGAAAGAAGATAAAGAATCAGGAACAGATTACCAACATCGAGGAATGGCTCAACGAAGTTTCACGCGAGCATGGACACTCAGCGATGAAACGGAAGTTAGATCAGTTACTTTTGAGGATGGGTTATTGACAATTGATTTAGGTAAGGTTGTACCTGAGCATCATCAGCGTAAAGACTTCCTATAAATATCGCGTTGGGGGCTTGACGCCCCCATCTTTTTTTGCTACAATACTAAGAGGTTTAAATATTAACTATGGCATCTATTGTTACTCTGAGGGATGGTAAGCATCTCATTTGTGAAGTTCGAGAGATTTTTAAAACTGAACAAGTAATTGATCCTGAAACTAATGAGGAAAAAGAAAATAGAGTCGGGATTGGTTTACAGTTGTCCGACCCATTTGTTTTGGAAATGATTGAATTTCCTGAAGCGGAAGATCCTAACGAAAGAAGTAAAGTAAAATACACAAGATGGAATCCCTACACTTTAGAAAGAGTATTTAAAGTTAACTACGAATCTATCACATGTGTATCGGCACCTGACCCAAATCTAGACCAAGCTTTTGCTGAAAAGGTAGAATTTTTTAATTCATACGAAACCGCTATTGAACAAACAAATGATACTGCTACTGAAACTGAGGAATGATTGGTTGATTGGTGAGGTAAAAGAATTAGATGTCGAACTTGGCGACCCTGATTTAGAACTCACCAATCCACTTATTCTGGGGGATACGTTTGAACCGTATCTACCAGACGAGGAAGTGTCACAATGCCGCTTGCGGTTTATGGACTGTGACACTATGATGGAACCAGGTCCTAAATTAAAGAAGCAGTATTTGGAATATGTCGAAGTTCTACAGCAAGATAGAACAAGCGGGTAACCGCTTATTGGTAGTGGGGTATGAGAACGGGCAGCGTGTCGTTGAGCGTGTGCCATTCTCCCCCACTCTTTTTATAAAAACTAAAAATTATTCTGAATACAGAACACTTAAGGGTGAACTTGTCGCCCCAGTCCCACAAGGATCTATCAACGATGCCAAAGAGTTTGTCAAGAAATGTAAGAACTCTGAGGTAGAAGTATATGGTAACACTAGGTATCTCTATCAGTATATTGCTGAGCAGTATCCTGAGGATGAGATTATCTATGATTCAACTAAACTTCGCGTCTTCAATATTGATATTGAGACTGCTGCAGAGAATGGATTCCCCAACATTGCTAGCGCAGACCAGGCAATTCTTTCTATCTCCATTAAAGATTCCTACACCAATAGGATTACTGTGTGGGGAGCAAAGGCATTTAACAATATCTTTGACGATGTAGATTACCTACACTTCAATGATGAGCAGGCAATGCTCACCAACTTCATTCACTGGTGGAATGATAACTTCCCAGATATTATTACTGGATGGAACGTAGAGTTCTTCGATATGCCATACATCGTAAATCGTGTTGAGCGTATTCTTGGTGACAAGTATAAGAAGTTACTCTCTCCTTGGAAGTTAGTTTCTACCCGCGAGGTAGAAATTAATAATAAAATTCAAACTGCCACTGATATTCTGGGTCTGTCTATTCTTGACTACATCCAACTCTACAAGAAATTTACTTATACTAATCAGGAATCTTATGCCCTGAACCATATCTGTCTTGTAGAACTGGATGAGGAGAAACTAGACCACAGCGAGTATGATACTTTCAAAGAGTTCTATACAAACGACTGGCAAAAGTTTATCGAGTACAACATTCACGACGTTCGCCTGGTTGATAGACTGGACGACAAGATGAAGTTGCTCGACCTAGCAATCACCCTGGCATACGACGCCAAGGTAAACTTTGAGGATGTATTCTCTCAGGTATGTTGTTGGGATAACTATATCTACATCGAACTGATGAAAGATAATATTGTTATTCCTCCCAAGAAAGAACAGGAGAAGAAGGACAAGTATGCTGGAGCATTTGTGAAAGAACCTATCCCTGGTCTCTATGACTGGGTGGTGAACTTCGACTTGAACTCCCTGTATCCTCACCTGATTATGCAGTACAACATCTCACCAGAGACGCTGCTGCCCCACAGACACCCGTCCGCCAGCGTGGACCGCCTACTAGACCAGGAGATTGATACCAGCGACCTCCGTGGGCAGACGCTCGCCCCTAACGGCACCTTCTACGACACGTCCAAGCAGGGGTTCCTGCCTAAGATGATGCAGAAGATGTATGATGAGCGTGTGATCTACAAGAAGAAGATGCTTAAGGCAAAGCAGGAATATGAGAAGAACCCCACAGTTCAACTCAAGAAAGATATTTCTCGCTACAATAACATTCAGATGGCAAAGAAGATTTCACTTAACTCTGCCTATGGTGCTATTGGTAACCAGTATTTTCGATACTACCAGTTGGAGATGGCAGAAGCAATCACTCTTGGTGGTCAGTTGTCTATCCGCTGGATTGAAAAGGAGACCAACGCTCATCTCAATAAAATTCTTAAATCTGATAATGTAGATTATGTTATTGCAATCGACACTGATTCTATGTATCTTAATTTGGGTCCTTTTGTCAATGCTGTACTCAAAGGCAGAGAGAAGACTGATGAGGAAATTGTTAGGTTCCTTGATAAGGTCGCTCAAATGGAACTTGAACCTTTTATTGAAAGTTCTTACGAAAAACTGGCAAGGTATGTCAACGCCTACGACCAGAAGATGAAGATGAAGCGAGAGAATATTGCTTCCCGTGGTTTCTGGACTGCGAAGAAACGATATGCTCTCAACGTATGGAATAGTGAAGGCGTTCAATACAATGAACCCAAACTAAAAATCTGTGGACTGGAGACGGCACGTTCATCTGTGCCGCAATACTTCAGGAGCAAACTATACGAAGCATACAAGATCATTATCAACAAAACTAATGAAGACCTTATCAAATACATTGACGAGGTTCGTGAGGATGCCCGCAAGCAAGTTTATGCTGACCTTGCTACTCCCAGTGGTGTAAATAATCTTGCCAAGTATCGTAATCCTTATACGATTTACAAGAAAGGTGAGAAGACAGGCACACCTATTGCTGTCAAGGGTTCTCTCATTTACAACTATCTCCTCAAAAAACATAAGGTTGAATACAAATATCAATCCATTCAGGAGGGTGAGAAAGTAAAGTATGTCTATCTTAAAGAGCCAAACCCTATTGGCGAAAAAGTCATCTCCTTTTTTAGTGAGATTCCTAAGGAATTTAATCTTGATAAGTATGTTAGTCGCACACTACAATTTGAGAAGAAGTTCCTGAAACCTGTCACCAATGTGCTAGACTGCATTGGTTGGACCACAAACAAAACCGTATCTGTTACCAGTTTTTTCTAATATGCCTACATCAGATTTAATCAAAAGTATAATTAAAGATAGTAAGAATGAATTCGTTGGACTTGTGAGCGATGGAGTTGCTTCAGGTGATGTTGAAGGCTACATTGATACTGGCAGTTATCTTTTTAACGCCATCCTTAGTGGTAGCATTTATGGTGGGATACCCTCCAACAAGATCACTGCTCTTGCTGGAAAATCGGGCGTCGGGAAAACCTATTTTTGCCTTAGCATCCTTAAGCATTTCCTTGACACTCATCCTGATGGCATGGTCATTTATTTTGAGTCCGAATCTGCTCTTAGTTCTGATATGTTTAGCAGTCGTGGGATTGACACTTCTCGCGTCCTTCTATATCCGGTAGAAACTATCAATGAGTTTCGTGAAGTCTCTGTAAAGATTGTTGACAACTATCTGAAAAACAAAGACACCACTCCTATGATGTGGGTCTTGGATAGTTTGGGGAACCTTCCATCAGCAAAGGAAGTTAATGATGCATTGACTGGTAATGATGCTGTTGATTTTACAAAGACAAAGATTACTAAATCTACATTCAGAGTTCTTACACAAAAATTAGGTAAGGCAAAGATTCCCCTTCTGTTTACTAATCACACCTACGATAACATTGGCGGTTATGGAGATCAACAAAAAATGGGCGGTGGCTCAGGTCCAGAATACTGTGCGAGCAGTGTCATCTTTCTTAGCAAATCAAAAGAGAAAGAGGGAACTACGCAGGTTGGAAACATTATTAGATGCACGGCGAAGAAATCCCGTCTGACCCGTGAGGCATCACAGACAGAAGTTAAACTGTACTTCGATGAAAGGGGTTTACAAAGATACCATGGTCTGCTAGACTATTCTCCGTGGCCCAATAGCGGTGGTCGCTACGAGGTTGATGGTAAGAAGTTCTGGGGTAAAGAAATTATGAAAGACCCTGAACGATTCTTCACGCCTGATATTCTCGATGCGATTGATGCTCAGGTTGCGAAAGATTTTTCTTATGGAGTAGTTGAAGATGACGACGAAGACTGAAAGATTAGAACAAACAATCTTACGCAATCTTCTGACAGATCTAGACTACTATGGCAAAGTAATCCCACACATCAAAGCGGATTACTTTGCTGAGGCAAGTGAACGTTTAATTTATGAGGAGATTTATGAGTTCTCTACAAAATATGATAAGGTCCCTACCAAGGAAGTTATTCTCATTGAGTTATCGTCTCGTAAGGATGTTTATGAGGAAGACCTTAGGAAGTCTTTCGAGTTACTCCAGACATTCTCAACTGATGAAATCAACTATTCCTGGCTTATCGACGCGACAGAGGGTTGGTGTAAAGAACGTGCCCTCTACAACGCACTCCTACAGTCTGTCAAAATCGCAGAAGGAGGCGATAAGAAATTATCACCAGATGCGATCCCAAGCATACTCCAAGAGGCCCTGGCAGTATCGTTCGACGAACACATCGGACACGACTACCTAGAGTGTATCGACCAGCGATGGGAGAAGATGCATGAGGATGAAGACAAGATTGCCTTTGACCTTGATGACTTCAATCAGATTACTGAGGGTGGTCTTCCTAACAAGACTTTGAATATCATTCTTGCTGGTACTGGTGTGGGTAAGTCATTGTTTATGTGTCACATGGCAGGTTCCTGTCTCATGGATGGATACAATGTTCTCTACATCACACTGGAGATGGCAGAGGAAAAGATTGCTGAACGTATTGACGCTCACCTGTTGGACGTTGGTATCAAGGACTTGAAGAATCTCCCAGAGCATAGATTCAAGGGTGGTGTTGAGGCACTACAAAAGAAGACTAGAGGTAAGTTAATCATCAAAGAATATCCTACCGCTTCCGCTCACGCAGGACACTTTAATGGTCTGCTGAATGATCTGTCTCTCAAGAAACAGTTCAAACCAGACATCATCTTTGTTGATTACCTCAACATCTGTAATTCATCTAGGATGAAGGGTAATATCCAGAACTCCTATACGTTTGTGAAAGCAATTGCTGAAGAACTTCGTGGTCTTGCTGTAGCAAAGGAAGTCCCTGTTGTATCAGCAACACAGACTACACGTTCTGGTTATGAAAGCAGTGACCTAGAACTGACAGATACATCTGAATCTTTCGGTCTGCCTGCTACTGCTGACTTTATGGTTGCTCTGATGACTAACGAGGAACTAGAGAACGAGGGTTGTATTCTTGCTAAGCAACTCAAGAATAGATACAATGACCTATCATTCAAACGGAAGTTCAAGGTGGGTATTGACAGGAGCAAGATGAAGCTGTATAATGTTGATGACAGCAGTACGCTCGACATCGACGCAATGTTTGAGGACGACGAAATGCCTGTCTTCAACAAACCAACTACTACACAATTTTCTGAATGGACATGATTGATTTTAATAAGTACCAGCAATTTGTTGATGGTGTCACCAGTCAACCATCACAAGACTTTGATGCTTACATCTATCGTCTCCAAGAATTGAATGGAGAGGGATGTAAGATTGCTGATCTCCAAACTGCTGCTGATGGTCTCTGTGCTGAAGGCGGTGAGTTCATGGAGATTGTTAAGAAGATGGTCTTCCAAGGCAAACCATATAACAGCGATAACGTCTGGCATATGAAGCGTGAGTTGGGGGACATCATGTGGTATATGATGCAAGCATGTCGTGCCCTAGATACTACCTTAGAAGAGATTGTTGAAATGAATGTCGATAAACTCAAAGCACGTTATCCTGGTG
>Ga0181576_10002352_pt1 | contig 14136 bp, 10 predicted proteins | sample 101ome_22_FD_132464 | JGI IMG/M metagenome (GOLD analysis project Ga0181576, IMG submission 132464) | Coastal salt marsh microbial communities from the Groves Creek Marsh, Skidaway Island, Georgia - 101412BT metaG (megahit assembly) | ecosystem: Environmental > Aquatic > Marine > Intertidal... | reverse complement strand
GCGATGTGTCCCAGTCGGAGAACGCGACGTAAAACGCTCGACCACAATCAACGTTTGTGTTGTTGCAATCGCAGTCGCCGGAGGGTGAGGCGGCGAGACAACTATCCACGGCGGCCTTCAAATTATCACGATTCAAAAATGGACGCGGAGGATACCAGTTGGAAGGAGGCCCGTCTGATGGAGACGCGGTGCCATCGAGCAGACGATACTTGGTGAACCAGGCAGTGGCGCCGTTAAACATACCAGTGACACTAGCGGTCGAAGGGACATTCCAAGAGCGAATGCCATCTTGAAGGAAATCCGAACTCAGAAAAAACATATAATTCATGTTTGTGACGCCACTAACATTCCAAGAAGAGATATCTTGATTGAATGGAGTTCTGTAAAACATACCGTTCATGCTAGTGACAGAATTCGTGTTCCAATTATTCAACGGTCGATTAAAAGCAACTGCGTCACCAAACATGTACGACATGTCCGTGACAGACGCGGTGTTCCACGCATCGAGTGGCTGATTGAATGCACTGGCCGTGTAAAACATGAAAGGCATACTTACGACTGAGGCCGTATTCCAGGTATTCAGTGGTTGGTTGAACGCACTGGCGTTGTAAAACATACCGTACATGCTGGTGACAGAATTCGTATTCCAATTATTGAGCGGCTGATCGAACGTAGTGGCCCTGTAAAACATGTAACGCATATCTATGACCGCAGCAGTATTCCAAGTATTCAAAGGTTGACTGAACGCACTGGCGTCTCGAAACATGTAAGACATATCTGTGACCGCAGTAGTATTCCAAGTATTCAGTGGTTGGTTGAACGCACTGGCGTTGTCAAACATACCGGACATGCTGGTGACAGAATTCGTATTCCAATTATTGAGCGGCTGATCGAACGCGATTGCGCCTTGAAACATGTGACGCATACTTTTGACCGCAGTAGTGTTCCAGGTATTCAGTGGTTGGTTGAATGCACTAGCGCCGTCAAACATATTGTACATGCTGGTGACAGAATTCGTATTCCAAGTATCGAGTGGCTGATTGAACGCACTGGCCCCGTAAAACATGTAATCCATTCCTCCTTCGAGCGAGGCGGTATTCCAGCTATTCAGTGGTTGGTTGAATGCACTAGCGCCCCAAAACATACCGTAAGCATATCGGATCGACTCGACGTTCCAACTGTTCAACGATTGGTCGAAAGACTTTGCGCCATAGAACATGTAGGATGCGTAGGATACTGAAGCAGTATTCCAGGAGTTGAGCGCCTGATTGAAAGACGTCGCTAACCAGAACATCGAGGATACACTCGTAACCTTTGCGACGTTCCAGTTGTCGAGAGGCTGGTTGAAAGCCGAGGCGTTACGAAATAGCGAGTTCATGTTCCTCACCGCCTGCGTGTTCCAATTGTTGATGTTTTGATTGAACTGCCATTTATCCTTGAACACCGCGTACAAAGACGTCACACTGTGAATGTCCCAGCCTCCTATCGACGACGACCCCGCGGGCCCGCAGTTCACCGTCGTCGACGAGCAGTCGCAAGCTCCCGTCGGATCCGCCTCCAAACATAAATCTACGTACTTGCGCAGCTCTTGCAGATTGAGGAACCCGCGCGGTATCCACTCCCACGCGTTCGGCGGTCCATCGTCAGCACTGCCGACTTCGCCCGCACGTCGACGATATTTGTTTTTCCATGCGGTAGCGCCTTCAAACGCGTTCGAGTCTGTTGCGGATGAGCGTGGCCAACCCGTGATATCGGCGTCGAAAGAAACCGCGTCCTTAAACGCTCTCGACAAGTATTGAACCACCGCCGTATTCCAACCACTGATGTCCTGGTTGAAGTCCGTCGCGCCTCTGAAGACGTCATCCATGTCCGTCACCGCTTGCGTGTTCCAATTAGCGATGTTTTTATTGAACTTGGCCGCACCCCAGAACGCCCCCCACATGTTGGTGACGGAACTCGTGTTCCAGCTCGAAATATCGGCGTTGAACAGATTCGTCGTGATGGTAAAAGTTTTGCTCAAGGCTGAGCTATCCGCGAAGAGATATTTGAGCGATTGCACACCGCTCACGTCCCACGTGTTCATCGGCGCGATGGTCAAGTCGCTCGGGTTGCTGACGTCCGTCCCGGACGGCGCGCTTCCGCAGTTCACGCCGGTGGCATCGTTAAAAATGCACTGATTAAACGTATCCCTCAAATCCTGAGGCGGTAAGCCAAGTTCGGGTGTGTTCGTGCTACCCGTAAACACAGGATTAGGTCCCGTCACGATCCTCGCGTTCGCGCCGCCGCACGCCGCCGCCGCCGCCGCCGCCGCCGCGCGTCGCGCCCAGCACCGTCGCCGTCGCCGTCGCCATCGCCGTCGCGACCCATCGTCGCGAGCGACAATCCATCGCGCGCGTTCACTCTCGTCCTCTCCTCGACGAGACCGTCCTCCCGCGCGCGTCGGCGGCGTCATCGCACGACGACCGCGCGACGATGTTCAATTCCGAGCCCGCGCCGATCGACGAACGACCGCGCGCACCGCGCCGCGCCGCACCGCGCGCGCGACGACCGCCCCGATCGAGAGGTACGTATTCACGCGCGCGCGAACCCCGCGCGTGCGCGCCGAAGCGTCGCGTCGCGAGGCGACGATTGGGGACGACGTCGAGCGTCCCTCGAACGGCCGCGCGTCGCGCGAGACGATATGGCGTATTTGACGAGTCACGACCCATACAGACCCCCCCCCATAAAGATCGACCTCGCGATCGTCCTCGCGATCGCCAACGGTCGAGGCGACGAGGCCGGGGCCGTGGGAGGGACTCCGTGGTGAGTCATGACCCGTGTTTCTGTATTGACCGGTCGTGATCGGTAAAAGACCCCCCCCACGCACCCGCGCATCGGCCCGGCCCGCGAGACGAGACGACGACGACGGACGACGGACGCGGGACGGCGGACGCGCGAGAGGTCGGCGCGAGGCTGGACGGAGGAGAAGACGGACGCGTCGATCGAGCGCGCGAGCGAGCGCGCGCGCGTGATCGATCGATCGATCGATCGAACGAACGATCGGGTGCGCGATTTCGATTTGAATCGAATCAACGCCAAGGCGACGCGCGCGAACGAACGACCGCGATGCCGCCGAAAGCGACGGGAGGGGCGAAGAAACCGGCGGTGAAGAAGGCGAAGAAACCGGCGGTGAAGAAGACGACGGCGACGAAGAAGAAGAAACCCGCGGCGAAGAAGAAGAAGAAGAAGCCGGCGGCGAAAAAGGCGAAGAAGCCGGCGGCGAACGCGGCGCCGAAGAAGGAGTACGATTTGCACGGACAGAAGCGAGACACGCCGGACGAGGCGGATCCGTTGCGTAAATTTTATCTGTCGCTTCGTAAACAGAATCCGAAGAGCGTCATGGCGGAGGTGTGGTTGATGGAACACGGTTTGCTCGAGGACGCCGAGGCGCAGAGAGACGCGTACAAGCGGTTTTTGAAGAGCAAGGGTAAGGCTGTGCCGAAACTCACCATTAAAAAGGTGAAGACGGAGGTGAAGGAGGAAATCGAGACGCCCGCGGCGACGAAACCGTTGGCGTCGAAGGTGGTGGTTGACGACGATTCGGACGACGACGACGTTCCGTTGGCGCAACTCGCCGCCAAGAGTTGAGTCGAGACGACGACCGAGCCGATGTTCGACACACGCTGTAGCTCCATCCATCGTATAAGTAATACAACGTATACAATTAGAACTGAATGTTCTTCGTGTCGGTTCACGGCGTCCACTAGGACGTCTCGTGTTTTCCTCGCGCGCGCGACCCTCGTCGTCTCGAACGCGCAAAGGTCGTTACGCACGCCGCACTTCGCAGCGCGTCGCGACGTCCGCCGCGAGCGGCATGCGCGAGGCGACGTATAGGACCGTCTATCCGGTCTCCGCGCGTCAGTATTACGATCTCATGCTCTCGAGCGCGTTTCAGCGCGCCGTCCACGTGGACGGGCTACACATGAGCGTCTGGGACAACGTCGACGAGTATCCCGCCCCGAGGCGGTTGAAACGTCGAGTGTATTCGGAACCGTCGCTCAAGCTTCCGAAGTGGATGGCGCGCTTCGCGAGAAAGTCGCAGGCTTACACGGAGTATTCGGAATTTTGTCCCGAGACGCTGACCAGGCGCACCCGCGTCGTGCCGAAAATAGGCGCCAACTTGATGGAGCTCGTCGTCGAGGAGAGGTACGAGAACGTCGAAGGGTCGGTGGTAGGGAAGAGGAAAACAGGGGCACACGCGTCGTCGTCGTCGTGCGTCGTGGTGTCGGTGGTGCGCATTCGTAGCAAGCTTCGATTGTTTCGAAACCTCTTTGAAAAGTGGATTCTCGAACAGAGCGAAGTCAAGGTGCGGCAGAGAGATGATTACGTGCTTCGCGCGCTCGAGACGAGCGTTTTCGACGGGTTGTTGGCGCAGGAGGACATCGCTAGCGGCGTCGAGGTTGAAGAGGAAGGGAGCGGGCGAATGTCGGTTCCAAAACTGGCCGCGACGGTGGCGCTCGCCGTAGCGACGCGGTTGGCGTCGAGAGCCGCGACTACGAGACGGCGGGAGCGTTAGATGGATGTATTCAGTACTTGCATAGCGTATCGATTTGATTGATTGTATTCTAGCTAGATTTGTTTCGACATCCACGCGTCGTATTTGCTCTGCACGACGTTCACGACGGGGTCCACCTTGGCGAGCGCGTTCGATTCCAATGGACCGACGACTTCGACGACACCACACCGTCCGTAGTGCTGCGCTACACTGAGACCACTGAGACAGTAACATGTGTGATAGTGGTCGCGTCCGACGCCGGGTTTATCCCGTAATCCACCGGCGCCGTTATCCGATTGGCAACAATCCAGAATCCATCCCTGTAACGCGCCGTTGGCAAACGGCGCCGGAGCCGGTGACCCCGGCGGGTACTCGGCCGGTTGATACAGTGTCGCCGCGCACATCCCGATCGAGCGAGACTCCTCCTCTACATCGATCGGCTCGTCGACGTCAACTTTGAGCGCGCGCGCGCTCCTATTCGTAAACTGCCGCAGCAACGTCTCTGACGAGCGCTGCAACACGGGAAAACACCCACCCTGCCAAAACGAATAACACCCGTCCACGAGTTTATTCGTTCGACCGTTGAACCCACCCTCGACCTCACCCTGCCTGTTGGCCAACCAACGCTCCAAGTTTCCTAAATCTAACGCGTCGAGCGATCCCGCCAACGCGCACGCGGCGAGTCCGCAAAACGTGTACCCGCCGTGCGCCTCGCCGAGAGGTTCACCCGCGATCCCTCCCTCGTAACTCTGACAACTCGCCACGAAGGTCCCCACGCCGTTCGTGAGTGCATCGTCCATCACTCCGCACAGATGCGCCGTCGCCAACGCCGCGTAGCACCCTCGTGTGTCCGTCTCTCCGCCGTCGTGCACGCGAAAACCACCCGTCGTCTCATCCTTCAACGACATCAAAAACGCCCGCACGTCCTCCTTCACCAGCGTCTCTCGCGCCTCCTCCGTCCCTATCGTGACCAGCGCGCACGTCGCCGCGTACGTCGTCGCCACGTGCGGCATCTGTCCCGGTCCGCCACCGAAACCGAAACACACGCGTCGTCCCCGTCGACACCGACATCCTCTCAGAAACGACACGACGTCCCTCGCCAGCGCCTCGTCCCTCGCCGCGACGTCCACGTCGAGCAACGCGAGTCCGTGCACGCACCAGTACACCATCCACGCCCGCGACGCGTCGAGCGAGGTGAACGCCGCGGGAAGTTGCCGCAACCCGTCGAGAAGATAATCAACCGTCGCCTCGCGCGCGAGCGTCGTCTCGCGTCCGGCGCGCTCGTACACGCGTCGCGCCACATCCTCGAGGTCCGCGATCGCGTCCGCGGAGACGGAGGACATGTCGTACGGCGCGATGTCGCGCGAATGACTGAAGGCTCGACGAGTTTTCTCAACTGTCGCGTCGGCGAAGGTTACAACGACGCGACTCGGGGATCAACGAACGCTATTCGGGACGGCTATCGACGTCGGCGGGTGCAAAGAATGAATAAAGTATGACGGCGCGGTGCGTCGTCGAGCGGTGGTGGACGCTCAGAGCGGTTCGAGGAGACGTTTCATCCACTCGACGCTCACGAAGCGCACCATGTTGAGCGGCACCTGTCGCGCGGTGGTGGGGACGAGTCCCTTGTACAGCGCCAACGGACCCTCTCGACGCATCGTCTTCGCGATGCAATCGAGCGTCCCCGTGTACGGCATCTGGCCGCGCTCGTCCGCCTTCATGCTCATCAGACGCGATTTGGCGAGATCGATGGGATTGGACGTCAACGCGGCGACGACGCCGGCGCTAAACGCCGCCCCCGTCTGCGCCACCAATCCATCGCTCAACGACGTGTGTTCGAGTATGTAATGCTTTGATTGATCGTACACCGCCATCTGACTCGCCGTGACGATCATCGCTCGATTCACCGTAGGTCCGCATCCTCTCCACAGCGCGAACGCGCCCTCCTCTCTCGCCACTCGAAACAACGCGTCCGCGCCGTTTCGATAATTCCGTCTCAACTCCTTCGGCAATCGTCCGTCCGCCTGCATGCGCACCATCGCTAAATCCGCTGGATTCCCCACCGCCGCCCCGATCGCACCCGCACCGACGCCACACAGCGTCATCTTCCACAACGGCAGTTTCCCATCGCCGTCGCCGTCGGTGCGCAGCGCGTGCTTGAGCGCATCGTACGCGCCGAATTTCGTCCCTATGAAGGACGCCTGCCGCATGAGCGACGCCGTGAGCCCCTTATACAGACCAAACGCACCCTCGGCGCGCAACACGCGCGCGAACGTGGCCGCCATGCCCGGCGCGCGCGCGCTCGAGGTGGATGTCCCCGACCCGGCGGCGGCTTTATCCGCGAGCTCACCGGCGAGTTGCATGCGAACCTTGACGAGATCGATCGGGTGCGTCACCGCGCCGGACGCCATGGCGCCGAGCGACCCGCTCGCAAATCCCTTCCACGCGGCGGGGCCCTGCGGTTGGGCGAGGCCGGCCGAGTTGGTGCTCATGATGACGGGGCGAGGTGTGGGGACGAGAGCGTTTTGTATTGAGAGAGTTCGCGACGCTATGAGGGAGGGTCTCGAGCGTCGATTTCGAGGGGTTTCTGATCGGCGCCGCGAGCGTTCCACAGTAAACCTTGTTTCACCGCGGCGAACCAATCGTTGTTTTCGCTGTAGCTGCAGACGACGGGAATGGGGAAACTGGCGACGCGGACGACGACGGCGTCGCCGCGGGCGAGCTCTGTTTGGAATTTTCCGTCAAAGGCGGCCCAAGCGGTGTTTCGAGCGTTCGTGGGGCATCGGATGGTGACGACGACGGAGTCTGGGAGGACGATGGGGCGGAAGGAGAGGGAGTGCGGGCAGATGGGGGTGATGCAGAGCGCGGGGACGCCGGGATGGACCATTGAACCGCCGGCGGCGAGACTGTACGCCGTGGATCCGGTGGGCGAGCTGAGAATGACACCGTCGGCTGCCACCTTTGTGACGTGGTAGCCGTCGACGGCGAGATCGAGCTCGACCATGACCGGTTTCGGGCCGCGATCGATGAGCACCTCGTTGAGCACCGGTCGCCACTCGGAGTGCGTGCCGTCGGCGCCGATGGTTTGCGCCACGAGTCGGTTTCTCATCGAGAGGGTGAAATTCCCCAAACACACGTCTGCCAGCGTCTTCGGCATGTCCTCGATCTTGTGCGCCGTCAAGAAACCGAGCGATCCCATCGCGAACGCCAACACCGGAGGCATAGCTTTCGGGAAATACTTGGACGCCCACAAGATTGTGCCGTCGCCGCCCAAGACGACGACAAAGTCTATTATTTTGTACAGCCTAAAGCTCTCGTCCGCATCGTCCCACGTCTTACACGACGACTGCAACGCCTCCAATTCGTCCCACGCCGTGCGCTCGAGCCACGGCGTGACGCCATTGGCGCGGAGCACGTCCACGGCTTCCATCAAACGCGCCGTCGAGGCCGAGTCATGAATCTTCTTCACAACCAACGCGTTCTTCGGCGATTGAAGCCACGAAAAATTACTGTGCGGTGACGACTTTTGAGACGTTCGAATCCTCCTATCCCTCGGTTCTAACACGCGCACGCCCTCGTCGTTCGCCAAGACGAGTTCAAACGCCGCTTTGAGTCCTTCCTCCGGTGCGCTCTGGCTCGCACCTTCGCCGGCGACGACACTCTCGTCGTCGTCGTCCGGCGCGACGCGACGCGGCTCCTCACACGCCCGTCTCGCCCGTTCGGCGTCGTCGATCGCGGCGTCAGCGTCGCCCGAGTCTTTTGCATCGCTCTCATCGTCGCTGTCGTCGTCCCTCTCGCGACGAGAGCCCTCGCCCTCTCGCGCATCGTCGCACGCGCGAACGACGAATTTGTGTGATTTCGTTCGAAACCCCGCCAACCGCGGTCGTTCGATCGGTGACGTCAGACTGGACGACGAGAGCGTGCGGCGAGGACCCGGCGGATCGTCGGCGAAGCGCACGGCGCGCTCGGAGGAGCGGAGCGCGTGTAATTCACGTTTGAGCTCGGCGTTTTCGCGTTTGAGCGCATCCGTGGAGGACGTCGTCGCATCGTCGTCGGCGTCGAGACGCGAGGATTCGAGTGCGGACGTCGCGCGAGCGAGCGCGTCAGACGCGTCGTCGACCGTGGATGGGGCCATCGGACCGCGCGCGTCGCGCGAGACGGTTTGACGATGTCCCGTCGGTTTCGATTATTGACTGCGTCGACGACGCGACTGGGCCAGTCGCGTCGTCGGACTGGCGAACGAACGCGACAGAGAGAGAGGCGAACGTGTGAGATTCAATTCAATACGTACGTGTTCAATAGAAATCATCACGAAAAATCATCACATCTCATCGTCCTCATCGAAGGCGTTGCGGCGACGATCGAAATTAATCTTCCCGACGCGCGCGCCGCCGCCGCCGCCCGAACCGCTCGAGGCGGCGTTTTCCAACATGCCGATCAACGCCTGTTCGCTCACCTTGTGCACGCGACCGGCCTGCGCGGCGCGAAGGATACTCTCCTCGAGCGCGCGAGCCTTTTCGGGCTTCACGATGGCTATTCTGCTCACTGCGTCGAAGCCGGAAAAGCGTCGGTCGCGAAGCGCTCAGTCAGTCCTCGGTCGATCATTTCGCGCGCGCGCGATGAACGTCGTCGAAGAGGCTCGCATCGGTCGCGCGATGAATACGCACGTCTCTCTCGCGCCGCGGGCTCCAAAACGCTCGCTAGCGCCGCGCCTCGTCGCTCTTCGTTTTCGCGCTGTCTTTCCCTCGCAAGCTCCTGTTCCTCCGCGTTCACGACGCCATCCTCCGGAATGTCCAACTACGCGCGCCGAAACGATCGACGCATCGCGCCGTCATCGTCGTCATCGTCGTCAGTCTCGCGTCGTCGCGCGTCGCGTCACCGCGCGCGTCACCGCCGACGTGCGTCGGGCTCAAAAGTCAACTCGACGCCAACGTCGCCGCTCGCGCGTCGCTCGCGCGTCTCGCGCGTCGCTCGCCATCGAACGCGCACCGGTTGCCCTTGCATGTTCACGTCGTCACACGCGCGTCTCCCTCGACCGCTCGCGCGCGCACGAAGACGAAGCGGCGCCGACGACTGCGGTCCCACATTCACAGACGCGCGCCATCATGTCGCGAGAGGGGTGCGTCGCGCGACGCGTTCGACCGCGATGCGACCGCACGCGCCTTTTCCATCGTCGTCGTCGCGTCTGCGCGCGCGTCGCGTCGCCGCGCGCGTGTCGAAAGGCTACGGGACGATGGGGGAACGATTTCACGATGAATTCGAGGCGCGCGCGACGTTGCGCGCCGTGTCTCGAACGATGCCCGACTGACGACGATGTCACACGCACAGGACGAACGCGGACGCGTCGGTGTCGTTCTTTTGCGTGTCACCGAGCGCGGTGGTTCGAGGGAAGAAGCGCGACAGCGATGCCATGGCGCGCGAGCCGGAGGGCGACGACGCGCGAGACGTCAAGCGCCGAAGGAGTCTGCGGTTGATGCGCGCCGAGGTCGAGGCGGAGGGCGGCGCGGACGCGAAGTACGCGAGCGAGCGATTGACGCGGACGGTGGCGATACCGAAGCCGCGAGGATTAGCGGTGGCGAGAACGAACATTCCCGCTCCCAGGAAAGCGGCGCCGACGGCGAAGGCGATTCCGGCGCCCAAGAGCGCGATTCCGGCGCCGCGCGCGATGCCGAACACGGTGGTGAAGGAGAGCGAATAGAGTTAAATTAGCGACTGTTACGCGCGAAAATTAGCGGAGAGGTGTCGATGTAAAACCAAGTTGCGATGCGAGTGTTAAAAAGAGACGACGCGCGCGAACAGCGGTTGACGCGACGCGGGAGAGATGCCGCCGTCGTCTTCTAACGCAGCGAAGACCCGCGACCAGACGTCTCGAACGAAGTTTCGCTGACGCTCGAGCTTAAAATCTGGTCTGTCGAAAACGCCGATGAGGTGTGGTCGCGGCGTGTCGCCGCTCCGCACGATGAACTCGAAATCAAAGAACAGCGGCGCTCCAACGGCGGCGTATGCGTCGTAGTGCGCGTCTTGTACGACGTTTGTGGGTAAACGCACGCGCGTGCGCATCGCCGCCGTCGCCGCTTCGCACTGTGAGATGATATCGTCGGAGAAATCGTCGGTGCCCGTGATTCGCGAACACAGTTCGCCGAAATCCACCTCACGCGCGACGGCGCTCGCCTCGTCGCCGGAGAGTCCGCGATTTGTGAGCTCTCGCGAACACACGTCATCCTCGTCTTCCGCTTCGGTCGGCGTCGAGACGACGTATTCACGCGCCGCCGAACACACGCTCACGTGTCTGGCGATGTACGCCGCATCGTCGGCCGCGTTCGCGTTCGGCACGAAGGCGACGTGAGCGCGAATCGCGCACTTTCTCCCGAGTTCATCCGTGAGCGCGTCGCCGACGTGACGCTGCGCGATCAGTTCGCCTCTCGAACGGCGCGCGCGTGCGTCCGTGATGACGTCTCTTAAATTGGCCAACGCGTCGACGCGATCGATGCGTTCGCCGTATACGCCCGGAAATCTTCGGTGCGCGCCCTTGAGCACGAAGACGTCGTCGAGCGCGTGGTCGTCCACCGTCTCGCTCGTGACGATCGCGGGTACGCACACGACGTCGCGCTCGGCGTGCTTTTCGATGGCGTCGTGAAACGCAACTTTAGACGTGAGAAGTTCGTACCACTGCGGACTGACGCTGATCGCGTTGAAAGACTCGAGCGACGCGAAGAAGGCGTCGGTGACGTCGGCGTTCTCGAGCGCGCTCTGCCAAAGCGCACGATACTCCTCCACCGCGTCGTCGTCGCCGCAATCCCACGCCACCTTGGCAAGTGGGTACACGCCCATGACGCCGACACCCGCGCGCAGGGCTTGTTGGTACAGACTCGACGGCTCGGCTGAATATCCGTTGAGATGCAACGCGTGCGCGAGCGTAAACAACAACAACGGATGTCGTCCCGGTTTCGTAAACTTCCCCTCCGGTCCTCCCGATCTCGCCGTGCGCATGAGCGCCACCGCGCTCGTCAACGTCCCGAACTTGACGCACATCAAACGCGCGAGCGAAATCCAGCAATCGGGATAATCGAACGCAATCGTCACGCATCCCGCGTACTCCTCCTCGGCCCGATTATACAAACCGACGTCCTCGAACATTTGTCCCGCGAGCACGCGCGCCCCCACGCAGGTCGGCGTGCGTCGATACGCCTCGCGCGCCTTGTCGATCGCCGTCGCCGTGCATCCGAGCGCGTGATACACCGCCGCCAAGTGCAGAGACGCCTGATAATACTCGGGCTCGACGACCAACGCGCGTTCCATCTTCTCCGCGAACGCGCGCGTCATGGCTCTCGTTCGCGTCGCCCCCTCCGGCGTCTCCAACGCGCGTCGCGCCTCGTCCACGAGTTCATCCACGCGAGGATCGCGGTCTCGAGCCTCGGCATTTCGTTGCATCTCGAGTAATTGCGCATCCTTGGTCGCGTCGTCGGCGTCGGCGCGCGCGTCTCTCTCGGCGTCGTCGCGAAGCGCCGCCTCGATGTCGTCCAATTCGCGCAGACATCCCACCGCGAGGTCTCGATCGACGCGCGCGTTTTTATTCGACGCGTCGGTGGCGTCGGCGGCGTCGGTGGCGCGCTCGATCGCGTCGTCGGTCGCGTCGTCGTCGCGTTGGTTTTCAATCAATTCTCGGAGCGCGCGCGCGTCGGCGAGTACGGTGGACGCATCGCCGTCTCTCGCGCGTCGACACGCCTCACGACGATTACCGAGATATGCCTCTCGCTGAAACGCGTACGACATGCGTCTCGAGCCGTCGCACTGTGACGTCGTCGTCGATCATCGTTCGGACGATGCGTGAGCGTTTTCGGGCGTTTTCACCATCGCCATTCCGCGACGCGCCACCCGTCGTCGGGCATCGATCGAGCGCGCGCGTCGACCGGCCCTCATCACGGCGTCGTTCGCGCGGTCGCGTCGTCTCGCGCGCGTGAAATCGCGCGTCGTTCGCATCGCATCGCATCGCAACGCGGTCAACGCATCCGGTCGCGATGACGCGCGCGCTCTTGGGCGGCGCGGATTGCGCGCGCGCGGGCGTCGCGGTCGTTCTTCGGGGGTTCGGCGACGCGTCCTCGACCGAGACGTGGCGCGAGCTCGAGCTCGGGGCGACGCTCGGACCGGGCGCGGTGACGCGCGCGGCGGGGGTGGCGGACGAGACGACGCCGGCGCCGACGTTGGGCGCGACGTCGACGGATTCGCTCGCGCGCGTCGTCGTCAATGCGCGGTACGGTGGACGGGCGAGCGGTGTGGCGGCGATGGCGGTGTTGGACGCGCTCGAGGCGATGGGACCGATCGAGGAGGCGTGTTTCGTGTTGGCGACGCGAGACGAGGCGGCGGCGGCGGACGCCGCGCGCGAGTCGAAGACGTTTTTAGCGTACGAAGACGTTCGGAACGGTGCGCGGGCGTCGGACGTGGAGGGGATCGTGGCGAGATCGTTGGGGGCGGGCGGTGTGTCGGCGAAGGATGGCGTGTTGGCGACGGTGATGCGCGCGTTGGAGTCGTGCGGGATCAAGACGCGCGCGTTGTACGCGCCGGCGTTCGAGGCGTCCAAGTTTGATCGTGAGGCGTTGGAACGCGCGCGCGAGGTGACGCACAGATTAGGTCGCGCAGTGGAAGCGAGCGCGTTCGGTTTGAGCGGGTACGACGCGGTGGCGGTGGATCGTCTGACGCCGGCATCCGACGACGCCGAGCCAGAATCGAGCGACGCGTTGTACACGTAAATTACAAGGTTGTGGCTATTCATGTTGTGAGCAAGCTCGACGCAAAGAATAGCGCGTGGCGTTGTACACGTGACGCGACGCTCGAGTCGAGTGTCGCGCGGATACCCGTCGTCGTGGTCTCGTGTGTCGCGGTTGGTGTAATAGCAAACGGAAAACAAACTATACGATGCGTCCATCCTTCTTGTGCGTTTGTCGGCTCACGCGTTCGGCGGCGGAGGCGGCGGAGGCGGAGGCGGCGGAGGCGCGCCGCGCGCGGGTGGAGGCATCATGATCACGGGCTGGCCCTGCGCGTTGTACTGCACCGGGACGTACATCATCGGTTGACCCGGGGCGGCGTACGCTGGCGGCGCGCCCGCCGGCATCGCGCCCGCGTGCGTGTATTGCACCGGCGGCGTCGGCCGCGGAAGACCGCGCATGCCGAACATGCCCCCACCACCCATGGGTGACTGGGGAATCGGTCTCGTCTCGCGATGTCGACCGCTCGTCGATCGTTTCTTCCCAGGTTTCTTCTTCGCCGCCTTGGCCGCCGCCTCCGCCTCGTCGTCGCTAAACTCCTCGTCGTTGGCCACCTCCTCGTCGTCCTTCCCGCTCGCGTCATACCCCTTCTTATACAAGCTTCGAATGTCCGGTATCGTTCTCGACCGTCCGACGACGACGAAGACCTCGTCGTTCACCGCCACTTTCAGCACGTCGCCCTCTCCGTCCTCGGACTCATTCGCGGGCAGTCGCACGGAATACAACGGCGCGCTCACCGGCCCGAACACCTCCTCGATCACTCCCAACCCGCGTCTGTCCCCCAAACACAGCACGCTCTCCTCGTCCAACGTCTCCGGCGCGTCGTCCAGCGACGTCATC
>Ga0181576_10002350_pt1 | contig 14146 bp, 12 predicted proteins | sample 101ome_22_FD_132464 | JGI IMG/M metagenome (GOLD analysis project Ga0181576, IMG submission 132464) | Coastal salt marsh microbial communities from the Groves Creek Marsh, Skidaway Island, Georgia - 101412BT metaG (megahit assembly) | ecosystem: Environmental > Aquatic > Marine > Intertidal... | reverse complement strand
TATCCGGTGATCGCGCCATTGGCCGTCTATGTGAATAAAGCGCTCCTTGAGGCCTTCCTCGCGCAATTGCAACTTCTGTACCACTCTCAGGCTCGCATCGTTCTCCGGGCGAATGTCAATCTCTACCCGGTGCAGATGAAGCTCGTCAAATAGGTGGTCAATTGTGAGCGCGACCGCGATTGGCATCGCTCCTCGCCCAGCAAAATCCTTACCAATCCAATAACCAATGCTCGCTGAGGAGACTGAGCCGTAGAGGATGTTGGCCACATTAATCTGGCCCGCTAGCTCACCTTCGACCTCGATAACAAAAGCAAGGCCGCTGCCCTTGCGCTGCTGATAGAGCAGGTTGCTGATGAGATCTCGGGCGTCAACCGGATACCTAATGCCCGGCGTTGTTGCCTCCCAAGGTGATAGCCAGGCCCTGTCTTTTATAAGCAGCGCTTGGAGCTTTCGAGCATCGCGCTTTTTGAGGTCTCTGAGTTCGACCGAACCAAATTTCAGCGCACCTTTTCTCACGCTGGCAAGATTACCCCTATGGTTTCCCAGAACAAGCCGCAGCTGCGCAAGCAGATTGCAGATGCAAGGCCTCATTCCTCAGAGGGTCTCACCCAGCAGCTGATCTCGCTGGTTGATAACTTGGGGTCAGCGGTGATCGCAAGCTATGAGCCGATGCCATCAGAGCCTGATGTTTCCGACTTCAATTCGCTTGCTGCGGAACGTGCTCGGCTACTACTCCCCAGAATCGTTGGAGAGCAAATTGAATTTGCTCAGGGACAACTCGCCAAAGGTCCCTTTGGAATCATGGAGCCAACAGGCGAGGCTATGCCTAGAGCCAGCATTGATTTGATACTTGTGCCAGCGCTTGCGATAGACAGCACAGGAAATCGTCTGGGCAAGGGAAAGGGTTTCTATGACAGGGCCCTGAGAGACTTTGCAGGAACGGCTGCAGCAGTCATCTTTGATGAGGAACTGCTGGAGCTTGTGCCAAGCGAACCTCACGACATGAGGGTGTCGATGGTAGTAACACCTGTCAGAACCCTCGTCCTTGGCTAAGCTTCTCTCGCTATGCCTACCTACGCCTACTCCTGCAAGTCCTGCGAGCACGCATTTGAAGTGCAGCTGAGCTTTAGCGACAAAGACCCTGAGAAGTGTCCCGAGTGTGGCGGGGAAATAAGAAAGCTCTTCGGAAACCTAGGAGTAACCTTCAAAGGCTCCGGCTTCTATCGGACCGACTCAACGTCCAGCGCGCCAGCGAAGAGCGAACCGGCCCCATCAAGCGACTAGCCCCAGTGGGGCGGCTTATCGTCTCTGAGGCGATCATCATTTGAATCATCACCATCGCCCCAGGCTTCGGGCCTGTCCTCAAAAGCAGGCTCATCGAAGAGGGGCTCGACTCTACCCCTCAGGTCAATGCCCAATTTCATGGCAATGCGATTTGCGACCTCTTGAGGTTGGGCAAAGATTTCAAAGGCGTGAACTCTGTGATACTCCCAGCCCATAGCCCTTAGAAGTCCGGGTCTCAGCCTAAGTTTTTCTTCCCAGCTCTCCCCCGCCAATGACCAATCAGCATCGATTACCACAGCACTCTTTCCTCGAGACGCAACCAACGCGAGGCGGCCAGCGAAGTTCAGGTTTACCTTCAGCCCAAGCTTCTCTAGACGCTTTGCAAGGTCCGCCAACAGTGGATCCGGTTCACCGTCCAAGACGTCGGACAAGAAGCTCGGAGCAATTAGATCCTTGAGCCACTTTTGATTCTCTGGAAGTGAGCCGCCCGCAAAATCCTCAAAGTTGTAACAGGAAACCACAGTGAGACGCTTTCTTGCGGAAACAATTTGATTCACCATCCAGCGCCCAGCATTTGGCGAGTTAAAGTCTCCAAGGGTTCCCGAAATACGACCCTCAGGAGTTCGGCCGAAACCAACTGAAAAGATGACCCTGTCCGCAAGGCGGTGAGTGAGCTCGCTCATTGTCACCGATTCAAAGCGCTCCCTGCCATGGGCTTCGAAGAACTCGGCGATTGCAGGTTGTTCGCGCGCTGCCTCCGACAATCTCTGGTCGATTCGATCCGCGTGAGACTTTGAGGCGGTTACGACCATGAGCGACTCTTCTGGGTGCCAGCGGGCATGAGAGATTACAAGCTCAACGACTTTGTCGACCTCTGCATCCATTGATTCAGTGGCTCCCTCAATTGTTGACTCGGCATTTGCACCCTCAGTGATCTCAAAGTGTTCAAAGTTGTGCTCTCCAAAGAGCTGACCGACGGTCGGCTCCATGATGATTTCTTCGTCATAGACGTTCTGATTCAGATAGCGTCCCAGCACCTGTCCGCTCGTGCGATAGCTGCGATTGATGATTTCGTGGCCAAATCGAGACTCAACAAGCTCATAAACAGACGGCCTGTCTGACTCGTGGCTGTCCTGGTTGGCCCTAGCCACAGTGTCAAAGTTCTCTGGAGAGGCGATAGCTGGATCGCCAAATGCTATGACCTGATCAGACTTTGTGAGGGCAAATATGGTCTCTGCGGCACCAGCCGATGCAGCATCTAGAACAAGAACAGTGTCGAAGCTGTCGCTGGATGCTAACTCCCAGATTCGATAGGGCGAGACCATCACTGCCGGGACCAGCTGTTGCCAGAGAGTTCCTCCCAGTAGGAGGCCCTCGCGCAAAGATATTGTGCGCTTTCTGAGCTGCTCTCTAAGTTTGTCCGCCGAGGCAGGCTGCTTCTGAATGCCGATCCTCCAGCGATCTGACAGGGCAGCTCGAACGGTGTTTCCGCCCTCTGCAATCACCCTCTGACCGGATGTCTCGAATGCCTCCTCCAAAGAAGCAAGACGTTGGGCGTCATAATCAAGAATCTCGGGATTTCGCTGGACGATTGCCTCTAGTGCCGATTGCCACCATGCCAACTCAAATTCAAGCTCTACCTGATTGGCACTTGGGTCGAGCAGGGAGAGCTCTCTGGAAAGGTGCCCGAGTCCGGCCCCTGAGAGCCGCTCTACTATTGGCTTTCTCTCTAGGTAGTGATCCAGGTATTCGGTATTTGTGGCCAACTCCTCCAACCGAGCACCAAACTCTTCGAATTCAAGCCTCGTGAGAAGCGGCTGATCAGGATCTGGATCTAGGTGTTTCTCAAGCAAGGCAATAGTGCTGCTAATGGTCTCGAACTTCTCCTGGGTCTCTGCGAGCCCCAGTGGCACGGTGGGAGGAGCCTGGGTCTTGTTGTGCTTCTCCCATAGCTCGCGCTGTTCCTGCGCGTCCTTGAGGGCTTGGTGGAGATTTCCAACAGAGGTTCCCGGTCTCACAAACTCCTTGGCGAGCTTCTTAAAGCGCCGTCTTTGCGCGCCAGAGAGTTCATTGCGCTCCGACCGGCCGGCTGTTGCCTTGATGAGGTCATGTAACGGCCTATCAAAGATGCTGGGAAGGAACTTGTCCAAGGTATAGCGAATTCCAAGCAGCAGCCTCAGTTGCTCAGCCCACTGCTCGACATTGTTGCAAGGGGTCAGATCCAGATCAGATAGGTAACGGTTGATTTGATAGCTGAGGGTTCGCCAATTCTCCCCGGCCAACTCACGGACAGCCGCCAGAGCCTTCGAAATCTCTTCTTGGCTTTCAAACCTGGCTCCATACCAGGGAGAGCTATTTGGTCCGTAGGCAAAGACCTTTGCCTCATGGGCATTAGATAGAAGTTCTTTGGCTGACTCTCTGATGTTGGTCAAGAGCTCTGGCTTGATTCTTGCCGAGTTCACTGGTGGGTTGGCAGTGCCGGCCAGTTTTGCAAGTTCCTCGAGGGCTTCAATTAGTGAGATGCCGAGCACCGAGTCGCTGGTAGCGACAGCGGAGAAGTATTTCTCTATTTCTTCCTGCGCGCCTCGGTGAGCGGACTTGGCCTCCAGCAGAGAACCGGTTGTTGCCTTCTCGTTTCTTGAAATTGTGGCAACGACATCGTTCCACGCATCATTGGCCCTAATCGCAAGACCTCCGAGCTTGTGGCTACTAAGGCGTTCTGCCAGCTCATCGAGCGTCTGCTCCCTTGGCGCCACCACCAAAGTCCTTCTGCCGCTCAGGGCATTGTTCGCAAGTAGGTTCACCACGGTCTGGAGATAACCGCAGCCAGGCAGCGTCCTAACGGCGAAGGATTCCCCCTCGTGTGCTCGCCTTAGCACCAATCGCTGAGAGGTATCCGCCTCAGCCACCAAAGTCACTGGAGATTCAGCAGCTGCAGGCGTTGGACCTTGATCTCCCAGAAGCGTCGCAAGGGATCTCAAGTTTTGAGGAAGCTCAAGCTGCGAGATTCTGATCAGATCCGGCACGAAATTACCCAGCACCAGGAGCTTCTCGATGTCAGCCTCGGTGTTCTGCAGATACTGCGAAACAAGAGCCAGCGCTCCAACCGGAATCAGATCCGACTGACCGGTTGCAACTGCAATTAGGTCAGACTCCTTGAAATCCGGACGATGATCCGCAATCAGCCTGGTTACCGCCGGATTCAACTCTGGCGTGGGTGAAATTCTTAGTTCGTAGTCGTCTCCGCGAGTTAGGAGGTGCGCACGCCAAAGCAAGATTGGAAGCTTCTTCTCACCGAGGCTGATCAGCCCTCCAACCACAAACAGAGCCTCTGCCCCAAAGGTTTCTTCGATGCGCCTGGCTTTCCGGAGGATTCGCTTTGTCGCACTCAGAGCACGTGATAGTGCTACGCCATCACGCACTAAGTTGCCAATGGTTGTGCTGCGCGCTGAGACCAGCTGAGCAAGTCCCCCCGGATGCGACCTTGCTAGGTCAACCTGGCCAAAACTTGAAGGCTCAAAACTAATGAGCGGATTTGTGCCACCAATGCTCGCAAGCTGCTCTTTCCAGAGCTCTAGCTGTTGCGAATGGTCCACTGCCCAAGCCTAAAACTCGATAGACCTTTCTCCCCTTAGCCTTGGCCGAGGATAATCAGATCAAACTGGGCTAATCTAGAAGCTCTTTTGGCCTCGTAGCTCAGTGGATAGAGCAACGGTTTCCTAAACCGTGTGTCGGAAGTTCGATTCTTCTCGGGGCCACCAAAACAGGAAAATCCATCGATGCGTTAGGTTGGTGGAGTCCAGGGCTCGTTGACGTGCCAAAAATCACTATCCAATTGCGGCACGGAGTCATTTTGCCTAATCAGCTACGTTCTCTGTTTTCATCGGAAGACACTAGGTACAAACCAAAGCCATCTGTTCGGGAGGCACTAAGTGACCCTCGCATTTTGCTCAGAGAGTCACTAGCGGGGCTCGTTGTTGCGATCGCTCTAATCCCTGAGGCAATTGCCTTTTCGATACTGGCCGGGGTGGACCCTCGGGTGGGGCTTTTTGCAAGCTTTGTAATGGCCATTACAACTGCCGTTCTTGGAGGCCGACCAGCCATGATTTCCGCGGCAACGGGAGCCGTAGCATTAGTCATAGCTCCCGTGGCAAGGGACTACGGGATTGACTACTTTCTCGCTACCGTGATTTTGGCCGGGGTTTTCCAGCTGGTACTCGGTGTCGCGGGAGCGGCAAAACTAATGCGCTTCATACCTCGAAGCGTAATGATTGGCTTTGTAAATTCTCTCGCCATCTTGATTTTCATGGCTCAGCTCCCACACCTCATTGACGTTCCGTTGGCTGTCTACCCGCTGGTGATTCTTGGCCTGGTTGTCATGGTGCTCCTACCGCGCTTCACGAAAGTCATTCCGGCTCCCTTGGTCGCAATCGTGCTGGTTATGGGCACTGTAGTGATCACAGGATTGTCGGTGCCAACTGTTGGAGATGAAGGTGAGCTGCCGCAGTCGCTTCCGGAACTATTGACCCCTAACGTTCCTCTAACTGTAGAAACTTTCAACATAATTGCTCCCTTTGCACTCGCCATGGCGCTGGTGGGACTGCTCGAATCCCTCCTGACTGCAAAGCTCGTCGATGAGATTACGGACACTCACTCACACAAGACTCGGGAGTCTTTGGCACAGGGCGTTGGCAACATAATCAGTGGCTTCTTTGGGGGAATGGGAGGTTGCGCAATGATCGGCCAGACCATGATTAACGTCAAGGCCAGTGGAGCCCGTACGAGGATTTCCACATTCTTGGCCGGGGTCTTTCTGCTAATCCTTGTTGTTGCCCTAGGTGATTTTGTCCAGGCGATTCCTATGGCAGCACTAGTTGCAGTCATGATTATGGTGAGCGTTGGGACCTTCAACTTTCACTCGGTGGCGCCGGCCACCTTGAAGCGCATGCCAAAAAGTGAAACCGTGGTCATGGTTGCTACGGCCGCGGTGGTGGTTTGGACTCACAACCTTGCAATTGGAGTCATTGCTGGTGTCTTGGTTGCGATGGTGGCCTTCGCTAGGCGCGTGGCTCACTTTGCGAGCGTCAAACGCTCCGTTGGAGGCGACGATGAGATCGAGGCTGCTCTGTACACAGTTGAGGGGGAGCTCTTCTTTGCAAGCAGCAATGACCTCACAACTCTCTTCGAATACACGGCAGACCCGCATTACGTTGTGATTGATGTGTCGGCATCCCACATCTGGGATGCATCTACGGTCGCCGCTTTGGACTCAATCGTCACGAAGTACGAGTCTTTGGGTAAAGAGGTTTACATCAAAGGCATGAATGAGGCCAGCGAGACGCTTCATACTCGCCTTGCAGGTAATTTTGGTGGCGATATTTAGGCAGCTTGCTGGTGTTGCAAAGCCAGAAACTCTTGCCACTGCGGTAGTGGCTTTTCAGCGCCTCGCACACTCCAAACAAGTCCCCTAGGCATCTTGGGTGTGACCCTTAGCTCCCAGCCCATCTCCTGCGGCGTCTTATCGCTCTTCGCGTTATTGCACCGGAGGCAACAAGCAACCAGGTTCTCCCAGCTGTCCTTACCACCCCGAGACTTCGGGATCACGTGGTCAATGGTGTTGGCACTCTTGCCGCAGTATCCGCAGCGGTGAGCATCCCTGCGCAACACGCCCCTTCTTGAGACAGGAACCCGTCTGGAATTAGGGATGCGAACATAGCGCTGGAGCAGTATTACCGCTGGCATGTCAAACTCCTGCTTTGCGCTGCGCACAACCTCACCGCCAATCCCCGCTAGGACGGTTGCTTTTTGATTGAGCACCAATACCAGTGCCCTTTTGAAGGAAACGACCGCTAGTGGTTCGTAACCTGCATTCAGTACGAGTGTCCGCAAGATGTTCTCCTATCGAATTCGCCCACACGGCTTGTGAGTATTCGTTACTGACCCAGAAAACAAAAAACGCGCCGCAAAAAAGCGACGCGCGTTTGTGTCCGGCATGGGTATGCAGGGGTGTTGGTGGAGATGGATCCAATTGCCATGCTTGGCTTGCATGTCTAGTGGCACTTCACCGCCCCTTCCCAGCTAAGTCAATACTTGCAAGAAAGATTAAGTCTATTTTTGTTTCGCACGCGTTAGAAACGCTGGGGCGTTAGGTGAACTTTTGGGATCAGTTTTGGATTTCCGCGAGACGAACAATGAAGAAGCGATCGGTGAAAATCGGCGCCAGTTTCACGCGGTCTCCCGGCTGAGGGGCGTGGTAGAAGTTGCCATTTCCGGCATAGATTCCGTTGTGACTGTAGTCATTGAAGACAACAATGTCCCCGGGAACAGCCTCGTCAACTGGAACTCGCTCCGCATACCTTGCCTGCTGATAAACGCTGTGGGGAAGCTCAATTCCGAACTGGGAGTAAACAAACAGCACGAGTCCGGAGCAGTCAATCCCATTTGGAGTCTGACCACCAAACACATACGGAGTTCCAACAACCTCGGCTGTTGCCTTCATAATATTGGCGCTGGTTATCTCAGTGAATCTTGGTGCTGCCAAGTAGTCAGCGGCTAACGGACCTCGATAACGCTTAGACGAGCGCTTGACCTCAAACTCAGATGCGTCCGCTGGCTGGTATTCACCCCTGGAAAAAGAAACCGCCCTCACTGTGGCGACTGAGAGTCCCTGTGATGGGGCGGAGAGTTGGACCATCTCGGTTGAGGTTGTTAGTCCTGAAATTGCGGTTGCCTCGGGCGAAAAACCATAGGAGGGAAGAGCAAAGGTAGCCATCAGGCCAGTAGCTGAAAACATGGTCCAGAAGGTGCGCATGCCTCTTCTGGCAGCGACCATTTGCTGGGCTCGCTCTGCTTTTCTGATCTCTTTACGAGATTGCCTCACATCAGCTGAAGCTGAACTCAATGGAAATCCTCCGAGAAGTCTTTTGGAACTTCTAACCCGAAAATTATAGCTAGTTAGTCCCGTATTCACACAAGAACAGATGCTGCCCAATGGAGTCGTCGACCAGCAACCCCTCTTGTCTTCCCTGGGCTGTTAGAAGTCTTTGCCCGGACTGAATCGTGAGGGTCGTCAAAACCTGAGGAACAAGCCCCAACTGCTTGAGCTGGCTCAAAAACGCTGTGTCAAGCTGAAGGGGTTCTCCAATGCGGCACAGCTCGTAGTCGCCGCCCGAAAGCTCACTGAGTGGCGTGCAGCTCTTGGTTTTCGGGCTAGGGAGCCCGAGAAGTTCAAGGCCTGGAATCGGCATTCCGAAGGGCGAATGGGTCGGATTATCCAGCAGCTCTAACAGCCTCCGTTCAACTGCCTCACTCATGACGTGCTCCCAGCGGCATGCCTCATCATGCACCGACTCCCACTCCAAGCCGATCACCTCAACCAGGAGGAGCTCTGCGAGGCGGTGCTTTCGCATAACCTCGATTGCGGTGAGCCTGCCCTCGTCAGTGAAGTGAAGCTGGCGATCCTCCTCCACGCGAAGAAGGCCATCACGCTCCATGCGAGCGACCGTTTGAGAGACTGTGGGTCCTGAGTGATCTAGACGCTCGGCAATCCTTGCCCGCATCGGAGTGATGCCCTCTTCCTCAAGCTCCAAAATTGCTTTGAGGTACATCTCAGTCGTATCGATTAGATCAGTCATTTAATTTCCTGCTAGTACCTATGAAGACTAATAAAGCCGGAGGCTAAACTTACCGCCATGGCCCAGATTGTGATTCCCTCAAACCTCAAACCCAAAGACGGCAGGTTTGGCTGCGGCCCATCAAAAATGCGCCCGGAGCAGCTCACCAGTTTCGTGCAGTTCGCGAAGGAGCACATGGGCACCTCACATCGCCAGCTACCCATGAGAAATCTTGTAGGTGAGCTCAAGGAGGGTCTCAGCGAGCTTTTTAGGGCACCTGATGGCTACGAAGTCATACTTGGCAATGGCGGTGCATCAGCTTTCTGGGATGCCGCAACCTACTCGCTCGCTAAGCGCAAGGGACAGGCCCTGGTTCACGGTGAGTTCGGAAACAAGTTTGCAAAGATTCTTGCTGCCCCGTGGCTGCAAGAGCCAACCGTGGTGGCTGCAGAGCCGGGAACCAGAGGGGACCTATCGGCTGAGGCAGGGGTAGACATTTACGCCTACCCCCACAACGAGACCTCTGCTGGCGTTGTGGCACCGGTGAAGCGCGTTTCAGGTGTGGACGAGGATGCTCTAATGCTGACCGACGCCACAAGCGCCGCAGGTGGCATTGATTTTGAACTTAGTGAGACCGACGCCTACTACTTTGCCCCGCAGAAAAACTTCGCATCTGATGGTGGGCTTTGGCTTGCCATGGTTTCGCCCAAGGCAATTGCTCGCATCGAGGAGGTAGCGGCCTCCGACCGCTACATCCCCAACATTCTCAGCCTCAAGCTCGCACTTGATAACTCGCGGGACAACTACACCCTCAACACACCTGCCCTCGCGACGATCTTTTTCATGAACGAGCAGGTCAAATGGATAAACCAAAACGGTGGCCTTCGGTGGGCAGATGCCAGAACCAAACAGAGCTCCCAGCTGCTGTTCGATTGGGCTGAGAAAACCGAGGTAACCCACGCGTTTGTTGAGAACCCCGAACATCGCTCGCAGGTAGTGGCGACCATCAACTTCGCTGACCACATCGATGCGCTAGCCGTGGCTCAGATCCTCAGGGAAAACGGAATGGTCGACACCGAGCCCTATAGAAAGCTCGGGAAGAATCAGCTCAGGATTGCGACCTTTGTCTCCATTGAGCCGTCCGATATCGAGGCGTTAATTGGCTGCATTGATTACGTGTTGGAGCGAATGTGAAACTCTTCGTACGCCACGTTGAGCGCAAACCAGACCCGGAGCCGGTCAACGTAAACCAGAAGCTAGTCGTCCTTGTCGGCACTCTCGTATGGGTTGTCGTTCTCGCTGTCTTGCTCGCGTTTTACCAATCGCTTGCGGACGCGGGTCTTCTTTGGTGGCTCCACACCGCCATCGTTGGCATCTTGCTTGGAGGAGTCGCCTTCATCATGGTCAGAAACAACTGACCCCATCTCATCAATAAGTGCGTCTGCCTCGGCGTCGGTCTTGGCGCGTCCCTCTTCCCGAAGCTGACGCCTGAACTCTTTGAGCCGCTCCGACCATGGCACCCATTCGGGAGCAAGTTGAACATCAGGGCCAGCAAGCATGTTGATTTCCGCCACGGTTGCCGCCTTGCGCTTATCTGGCTGAGTGAGGGTAACCACCCAGTGCCAGCCCTTGTAACCCTTGGCCGTGGATTCAAAGTGAACCTCAGTAACTCCCTTTGTCTCTTCACTTTGCGAGAGAAACTTGCCGAATGTGCCGTCCGAAAACTCGGCTAGGGCATCTGAGGCTTGCTCGACAAGCTTGTTAGCCTTCGAGCTCATCTGCCACTCGTCTCAGTAGCTGGGCTACCTTGCGTCCATGGGTGGCCTCAGGGTACTTTCCACGCTTTAGGTTTCCGCCAATTTGGTCTAGAAGCCCAATCAAGTCCTCGGTTATGACTGCCAGGTCTTCTGCGGGCTTTCTTCCCGATGCCGAGAGGGTTGGCACCTCAAGGATTCTCAGCGATAGCGCCTGAGCACCCTTTCTACCGTCCACAATTCCGTATTCGACCCTGGTGCCAGGTCGGATGGTGGCGCTGCCCTGAGGCAGTGCGGAGGCGTGCAGGAAAACCTCGGTGCCATCGTCGCCCGCGATAAACCCGAAGCCTTTGTCGTCGTCAAAGAACTTGACCTTGCCTGTTGGCATTTCTCCCACTTTCAACTGGACGCAGGCAAGTGTAGTCCAATCGCTTAGGCTTGTCTGATGGCCAAAAATGACAACCCTCGCAGGCTAGAGCAAGTGCTAGGTGCGATGGCCGTTGGCGTGATAGGCCTCTCATTACTTTCTCTTCTAAGCACACTGATCATGGTTTTCCTCGGGGTTGAGGACCTACCCGTGGTCTTGGCCCAGCTTCCTCTCATCGGACTGCCAATAGGGTTCCTGATCATCATCTCGATGTTGGTTGCCGCCATCATTCGTCGCTCCCGCGAGGCCAGGGACTAATTGAGCTCAATACTTAGCCTTGCCGGTGTGCTTCGAGACCTGTCTCACTCTCAGCTCCAGCAGGTCCTTACACAGATGGTCGGCAACTCCGCCGGATGCAAGGACCTTTTTGATCTAAGTCGGTTGCTTCTCACCGGCCGAGAAATCGAGTCTCGTATCCGAAAGCTTCCAGCCAAGGATATCGAGCTGTTATCCAATGGAAAGAGCTCCAAGAAAGTTCGCGACAACTACCTAGGCGAAGCCTCGCCATACACCGAGGCAGTCGAAGCACTCGAGCGAACTGAACCCGGGAAGAAGCCGCGTCTTGATAGGGAGGGTGGAAACCTCTCCGCTTACGAGACGATGCTGTGCCTGACCGAAATCCACTACGCGCTCGAGCAACACTGGTTCGATGTGATGAAGACCGGGCTTAGAGCCCAGGATGCCAAATTGGTTGCAGAAAAACTGAAGTGGCAAAGCAAGGATGTCCAGCTCAGGTTTCGGCTTGCCATGCTCGCCGGTCACGTTGCCGAGCACCATGGCCGATGGGTTACCACCGAAATCGGTCAGCAGTGGCTTGCCAAGAGTCGAGAGCAGGCACTGGGTCAACTCATTGAAACGGTCTGGGACCTGCCCGAGATCAAGCTCACCGAGGGACCAATTCTTGAGCAGCTGCTGGATGCCTTTCCGCTCATGATCACCCACAACCTCACCACACTCGAATTCGGTGCAACACTGGGCCTGCTAAATGAGGCAGCAGCCCTCAAGCCAATCACCTTGGGAGCAAAAGGTGCGGCAAGGGAGCTCGCGGGAAACCTTCCAAAAGCTGAAGAGCGACTAGTGGTTCAAGGTGATCTATCAATTGTTTGTCCATCACCCCTGACCGCCAAGCTGCACAAGCAGCTTGATTCCTTTGCGGACAGCGAAGACCTAGGTCTTGCCTCAAGGTTCCGACTCAGTGCGCTCTCACTCTCGCACCACATTGAAACCGGCGGCAGTCTGAAAGACGTAAGAAAAACTCTTGAGAAGCTGAGCGGCAAGAAGCTACCCCAACCTGTTGAGTATCTAATTGCAGAGGTTGAGCAGAAGTTTGGAAAACTCACCATTGCAAGATCCACGGAGCACACCCTGATTGCCTCCGAGGACGAGATATTGCTAACTCAGATAAAGAACGAGCGAGCGCTGAATCACCTGAACCTTCAAAGCTCCCACGGGTCTCTAAGGAGCCCAAGCTCTGTGGAGCTTTGCTACTTCTCACTGCGAGACGCAGGCTATACGGCTGTGATGCTCGATGAGCGAGGGAAAACAATTTCCCCCAGGTTCACAGCAACCTTCGCGCCCCAGGTCCAGAGTGATGACGAGCTCGAGGCAAGAGCGAGGACCCTGCTCAGCGGCGAAAAGACAGCTGCCGATCCATCAGATGTTCTAAGGCAACTGGAGTTTGCTCTCAAGAACAAACTCAAGGTTCAGCTGACCATTGAGTTGCCTGGAGGTAGCGAGGAAAACTTCCTGCTTACCCCGCTCGGGCTTGGTGCTGGAAGGCTGAGGGGCAGGGACGAAGAGCGCCAGGCCGAGCGCACGCTGCCAGTCTCAAGAATCAAATCAGTAGTGCTCAGTTAGGCTGAACCGATGTCCGCCGGCCCCCTTATCGTCCAATCCGACAGGACTGTCCTGCTCGAAACTGATCACCCATCGGCGGCAGATGCCAGACACGAGCTCGCTATTTTTGCTGAGCTTGAGAGAGCTCCGGAGCACATCCACACCTACAGAATCACCAGGCTTGGACTGTGGAACGCGCGTGCTGCCGGTCACGATGCGGACTTCATACTTGACTCGCTAAACCGCTGGTCCAAATTTGAGCTACCGGGCTCTGTCGTGAGCGAAATTCGCTCCACCATTGATCGCTTCGGAAAGCTCGTGATCTCAAGAGATGATGAGGGACTCATTCTTGTTTCAGACTCCGCGACTGTTATGGCGGAGGTCAGCAGCAATAAAAAAATTGGCGAGCTGCTAACGGAGAGAATTGATGCTGGTTTTCGGATTCAGCCGTGGGCCAGGGGCCAGCTCAAACAGCAACTACTGAAGCTTGGTTGGCCTGCCGAGGACACCGCCGGCTTCACGCCTGGGACTCCCTATGAGATCTCCCTGGATAATTCGCAGTGGGAACTCAGGGACTACCAAAAACAGGCGGTTGAGAAGTTTCAAGCTGGCGGCTCAGGAGTTGTAGTGCTGCCATGTGGTGCCGGAAAGACTCTCGTTGGAGCTGCCACGATGGCCGAGCTCAAGCGCAACACCCTAATTCTTGTGACAAACACGGTGGCTGCCAGGCAGTGGCGAGACGAGCTGCTAGCAAGGACAAGTCTCACAGAGCGTGACATAGCGGAGTACTCGGGATCGTCCAAGGAACTAGCTCCCGTAACAGTCGCCACCTATCAGATTCTGACCACCAAGCGAAAGGGAGAGTTCACTCACCTAGCACTCTTGGACGCCAGAGACTGGGGCCTCATCATCTACGACGAGGTGCACCTTCTGCCCGCGCCGATCTTCAAGATGACGGCGGACCTCCAGGCAAGACGCAGACTTGGGCTTACAGCAACTTTGGTTCGCGAGGATGGCAGAGAGTCAGATGTCTTCTCCCTGATTGGTCCCAAACGCTTTGATGCACCATGGAAGGACATCGAGGCTCAGGGTTATATCGCACCCGCGGAGTGTTTCGAGGTCAGGGTAGAGCTACCGGATGACGAGCGGATGGAGTACGCGATTGCCGATGGTGACAACAGATTCCGGATTGCGGCAACTGCGAAGGCGAGGATTCCACTCATGAAGAGGAT
>Ga0181576_10002349_pt1 | contig 14148 bp, 13 predicted proteins | sample 101ome_22_FD_132464 | JGI IMG/M metagenome (GOLD analysis project Ga0181576, IMG submission 132464) | Coastal salt marsh microbial communities from the Groves Creek Marsh, Skidaway Island, Georgia - 101412BT metaG (megahit assembly) | ecosystem: Environmental > Aquatic > Marine > Intertidal... | reverse complement strand
CTTGAAGGTTTACATCGACCCATACGCAACTGGCGGCAACTTCATGGTTGTTGGCTACAAGGGCGCTGGTGCTTTCGATGCTGGCCTGTTCTACTGCCCATACGTTCCTCTTCAGATGGTTCGCGCCGTCGGTCAGGAAGACTTCCAGCCACGTATCGGGTTCAAGACTCGTTATGGCATGGTTGCTAACCCATTTGCTCAAGGTGCAACTGCTGGTGCAGGCGCTCTTGTCAAGGACAGCAACGTTTACTACCGTCGTTCGATCATCACTAACCTGATGTAGGGTATCACATTTGTGATAACAATAATAACAATTTACGACAAACTAAGGAGGCTTCGGCCTCCTTTTTTTATGAATGCCCTTGTCATATAAATATAACAGTGTTTAATACATGTTCAGGGAGATGGTGAATGGCATATCACAATAAAAAATTCAGTGAAGATAACTTCGTTCAATCTGGTTTTGGTATTGGACCACACGACTATGTGGCATACACTTATGGCACTGGTGGTGGATCTTCGGCCACAAATCTTACTGATGTGCGCTATTATCGTGGTGGACAACAAACTTCGGGTACTCTTATTGCACACATCTCGTACACATATGACTCAAATGACAACGTTGTATCAGCAGAGCGAGTAGCTTAAATATGGCAAAATATGCGATTAATCCACTAACAGGTAAGCTTGATAGAATAACCGATTCTGTGGCGCTTACACAAAACGTAACACAAGCATCTCAAGGCGGATATGAATTCACTGGTGGGTTTACCGATCGTGTCAGTGGCCAGGCAGGTGCTAACGACATTGGTAATGATGTAGAGTATACATCCGCCATGGTATCGGCATCACAATGGCTTCGTTTTGGGTTTGACTCAACTCGGCAGCTTGCAAATGATAAGCCATATTGGTCACGCGGTAGTGATATTGAAGAAGCACCCGGTGCTGTATATAATGCCGACCCAAATAATCTTCCTGCTGGCTATAGCATGGATGGAAGCAATGCATACCCTGATGCGTATCAGGCCACCGGGCTTTTTTCTGGTGCATATATGCCAGCTAATGTGACTAGCATGTTTAACTTCACTGACAATGTAACGGTCCAGCCAGATACCAATCCAGGATTTAATGCAGCATCTACATCAGGCGATTTGCAGTATAATGCGGCGACCGGTTCATATAATATGTCAGAGTGTCAAGTCGGTGACTTTTGTCAATTTAGATTTGATTTTAACTTGACGCCACAATTTGCAAACACTACCGTTGAAGTTGGTCTTATTTGGCAAACACGAGACGCGGCAAATAATAGTACGTTTACATTTGCTTTAACAGGTGAGCCACTTTTCTATGGCAGTGGTACAACTGGTCAAACATTTTTGAACAGACCTATCATAACGGCATATCTTGCCTCTGCTGAGGATGTTAATGCTCGGGCACTGCCTGCTATACGAGCAGACCAACCGGTTTTCATTCAGCCTCTCACGACACTCTTTACAATAGGACGATAACAAATGGCTATTCGTATTGTACGTAATAATAATGGCAACTGTGTTACCTTTATTGGTTCTTCACAGCCTGCTTATTGGAACTCTTGCTTGAGTGGTGAAGTCAACGATGATGATAATACACGTGTTAATGTTATCAACGATGTTCGTACCACAGATACTGATAACCCAATTTATGAATTTTTTGCGGTACCTTATACCGAATTTCAAGATGCCGATGGTAACTCATTTGCCGATGCTACAGAAGCGGCTGCATACATTACAGAAAAGGCAAACGTTATCGGTGGTGCTATCGAAATTGATGCTGCCACTACAATTGACTTTTCACGGGATAGCACCTTAACATCGATTGTCACTTCACTTGGTGACTCGTTTGCAGTAAATGCTATCAAAGCTGTCGCTGAAAATGACGGTACAATTTCTATTGCCGAAAATATTTCATCAGGTATAAATTTGTATGAAAAAATTCGTAAGCAAAATATTACTATCGAAGGGCAAACACAAGCCTTTACACTATCAGCAGTTGTCAACTCACTAAACGCATTTTTCACAGTTACTCCTGTTGGTGCTGGTGCTGATGATGTGTTTGATTCTTTTGTTACTTCTTCTGTTATTCCATCAGTGTCTGCCTTTGGTGACGTGTCTATTGCTGCTGGTGTTGCAACAAAGGGTACAAATAGCAACTCACAATTGAACGATGGCTTTTACACAAGTACACAAGCAATATCAGAACCAGGCGAATATTTTTACTTCAATAACACCGGTCATGACTTTTCTCGTAAGTTTATTATCGGTCTGCTTGAGACATCTAAGTTTGCAAACTCAGCAACACTTGAATCCATTTCTACATCTGGCGGACTACTTGACTTATCTGTACGCCTTGCACCAGGTGCGGCATATGAAAATAGCGATTATGGTGTGATTATTGAAAATGGTTTTTATGAGAAGCCACAAAACTCAGTAATTTTTCGTGCGGGTATTAACTCAGACAATCGTCTCATCATTGACCATCAGAAAGACGGCGAATGGGCAACTATAATACGTAGTGCATTTCCTATTACCAGCGGCGAAGAGTATATGCTGGTCTGTATGATGAACAAGGAAAACTCGGCGGTTGCAACTTCTACTGTCCGGTCATATCAACTAGGAAGTAGTATAATACTTAACTATCGTTATATCGAGTCACCAGACGGGTCATTTTATTATCCGCTTTTCTCTGATCGCGATCAGGCTGACTATGTTTCACAGAATGCCAATGCTCTTTTTGGCAGTTCATATGTTGATGACGTTGACGTTAACTCTGATGGCTATTATTCACATAGTCATATTTTTGTTGATGATGAAAGTAATACAGTATGGTATATGCCAGACAATTATGCCTTTCATGACGTAGGTTCAGCTCCTACTAATACACTTGATATTACATACACAGAGATACCAACGGCAGCTGATTCTAATTATGTTCCAACCACATTTAGTGGAAGTAACTATACGTTTAGTGAAAATCAATCCGTAAACATTCAGATTCATCCAGCTGATGCCAATTTCACAACATCTGTAACTGGTCTGCCTCCGTGCTTGACATATTCAACTGGAACTGGATATATTACCGGCACGACTGATCCAGTTCCAGCAGATGAATCCTATACTGTTTCTGTAATCCGCAGTAACGCATATGGTTCTTCGATTGGCACATTTGATATTAATATTACAGATAATGCTTCTCTTGGTGATCTGGCAGACTTCACTGAATTGGCTGGTAACCTTATTCAGCCTAACCGTGCTTTTCTTTCTCATGACTTCTTGATGCAGTATGACACAACTTTGTCACAAGGCGAAGAAATGACATATAGCTATACAAGTGGTAATAACCCACCAACGATTGGTATTCTAAGTTCTACGGGTCAGACAAATTTCGATGCGTTTGATTCGAGTTCAGATTCACTTGGTTCTGGTGATCATGATTACGCAACAACATCTCAATGGGATCTTCGTTATGTTTCCTTTGGGGGTGATGTTGGCGCTAGTCAGACAAGACATAATCTTGTTGGATGGAGTGATAACACAACAATTAACGGCTCAGAAGGCACGAACCATAATATCACGTTCAAGCTTGAATATGGCAACGATGGTTATATTAAGCTGTATCGTGGTGCCGTTTTACTTCTAACATCAGCGAGTACTTTTTCAGGTCCACAAACACTTACATTTGCCGGATTTGATGATCAAGCACAAACTGACTTGTATGTTCCAAGTAATTTGACAATTGTCAATTCGTCATATGGTTCTACTCAGCCACCTTCTGGCTTTGTGAATCCTCTGATTGTTGGTCAAATGGCTACTTCAACTCTGATGGGTGAAGCACCTGATGAAGATGCGGCAGTGCAGCTTACACAAGGTCTTAAAGTTAATCACCGTTATATTTTTCCTCAAACTTGGATCGAAACCAATGTGTTACCATATGCAGCAGAAGAACAAAGCGACATGGTTTTTATCGGAGTGCCCGTTTCTAGCGCAAATTGGGTAGACATTGGCGATGATGACTTTGATGCTTACATCCGCATCCAGGGTACATCCAGTAGTAGTTCTTACCAATCACATATTAAAACAGATTCTACAACTCAAGATAATGTTTCGATCAACTCTTTGACCGATGCATATTATGATTATGCGCTTGAGTGGGATGGTACAGATCTTCATGTGATTGCTTGTAACATCGGTGATATCAATACACAACCCGGTATCAATGCAGGCGGTACATTCAGTCGCTCAGTAACAGAATCATCTTATTCCGGAACCGGTGAACTTGATGTCGTTATTGGCGTTGATAACGGAGCACAGGTTGACTTATCCACTTCCGGTCTTTCACATATCCGTATTCCGTTCGGTATTCGTGATATTCTGGTTGGTGAATGGTCTAACGGCGATGGTTACTTTGCCGTTCAGCCTACTGCTTCTGACTTTGATACAGGTTCCTATAGTGGTCAGCATGCACCGAACTGGGACGAGTGGAGCTTCTCTGGCGTTTCAACACTCAACGCAGGTCAAACATATCGGTTCATCTATCACCCTTCCATGGAATCAAACGATGAGATTGAGTTTCGTCTTGCGTCAGATAATACAACAGTTTACACAACTGGTATTACTACGTTCGATGGAACTTCTGATGGTGACCCAAAAACAACTGAAGGGTACAAGGGTATTGAGTTTGCAGTTCCTACTGATGCGCCACCGCTTACTCTTTTCTATATCAATGACACTACTGCTGATAGTGGCCGTGCTATTTCTATCTCTGGTTCTACCTATGTTGCTGGTGTAACAGGGATCACACAAGAAGGACCAGCTGCTAACCAAACAGGAACCAACATCTTTGATGCTAATGATCATGGTTGGCTGTCTATTGATGAACAACTTGGTGCAGGCGAAAGACTGGTGTTGTCTGGTTCATTTCTTTCTGATGTTGCTGACGCAATGGGTGATAATACCGTCTTGAACTTTGGTATGAAGGATACAAGCTGGGCAAATACTATCAGTGATTACAACACTGGATTTGAAGGTGGTATACGTTTTACCATGATTAGGTATTCTTCTACCAGCATTCAGATGTACGTATATAAAGGTGAATCCCCTACAGCAGCAGGTAGTACTCTGTATACAACAGTTGCCGGACTGACCAGCTATAATGCGTTCTTGGAAGTTACAAACACCGGTAATAACGTTCGCGGTGGCGTCGCTCTTACCAGTACCAATGATGCAACCGCCGACGCTTACGCTGATTGGGCCACAACAACAAAAATACAGACTGGTGATCAGGGCTATGGCATTACCTCTATTGATGTTGTGGTTCAGGGTTTTGCCCTTTCTGGTACGGAAACGACAGATGCGGCTGACATTGATTGGACAGCTCTTTCTGAGATTTCTATTCCAGCTCCATCTGCTACATTGACTACATCATGGACAAAGGCACTGGACTTCTCCGGTTCTTCTGAACGGGGCTTACAAGTTACTAATGGCACAGGTAATAACCCACTTCGCTTGAGTGGCTTGTCTACTACTGTTTCTGCCCCTGTTACTTCAGGTCATACCTCTAGCGATGGAAACGCTCGTCCTTGGGCAACGGCTATTGTGTTTAGTTCTGATAACAATAGCTCCAACCAGCATATCTGGAACCAAGGCGAAGGTGCTGGGTCTACTGACGATAACATTTACCTCCGTGTGGATTCTAGCCGTAACCTTTACTTTGGTTGGGGTCGCTCTGGTGCACTTAACGAGTGTTCATTTACTACACTAGCTAGTGGTTCTGGTAACTGGTACGGCGTCTACATCGCTAGTACCGGGGAGCGCTTGAGTGGTGCCAATGCTTCAGCCGCCAATCTTGCTGATTGTTTTGACATCCGTATTGTGAATCTTTCTACAGGCGCTGTCGGTTCACAACTCAGCACATCATCTAACTGGACCAGCACGGGTGGTCGAATGGATCGTCTTTTTGCAGGTGACTTTACTGTTGCCGGTCGTGGTTCTAACCGCAACTTCCATGGTAAGGTTGCTTCAATGGTTATTACGACCTTGCGCCGCGGCGTTGCTATGCCTACTGATGCTGAAATTACGGCTTTTGTTCGAGACCCGCAGCAGTGGCTCACAGACTACAAGGTTGGTAACACCTACAGGTACTCTGGCTCAGGCAGTGACTCTACTAACTTCCAGCTTAATAATGCACTGTCCTCACAATCAACACAAGTATGGTTGATGGGCGATGGATCGAATGACGCCTACTCTCAGATTCGTAACGATGTAAGTCCAAGTACACAGGACGCAACTTCGTTGAATATGATTTCGATGGTATCGAATGATATTCAGACAGTGAGCATTACTGGCTTAACATAACATAAATAGGGGCTTCGGCCCCTTTTTATAAATATATATTTAACACTAACATCTGAGGTTCCAATGCTTGAAAACTATGAAATAGAAATAAAAGCCAAACGCGAACAAGAAGATAAAGAACTGGCCGAAGCAAGAGCAAAAGAAGATGCATTGATTGACGCTCAGCGTGATGCATATGATGATGCTTTAAGTGCAGCACGAAAGCAAGAAGATGAAGCTTTAGCCAATATGGCTCGTGTTTATAAAGAAGCAAAGGCATCTCTTGATGCAGTTGAAGCCGAGTTCGTAGATTTTAAAACAAATGGCGTCTTGGCACCACAAGAAAAAAAGCCTGTGCGCAAAGGCAGAGGTCTTCGTATTATTGCATGGATCTTTGGTGGTTTCGGAATGTTCCTTGTAACTCTTGTTGCAATACTGTACATCGTTTTCATGCTTACTGCCAATAAGGCAAACGTCAAGCCTATTATTGATGAAAATGAAAACGGTATAGTTATCGAAGATGTTCGTGAAGTAAAAGAAAAGGCAAGAAAAATATTCAAGCCAAAGTCAAAAGTTGTAAGAAAGCCAAAGCGCCGTGTGATCAAGAAGGTTACACCAAAGAAAGCAAAAGCTGCTCCATCAACTGACTGGCGCGATACAGTCTTTCAATCAGGTAATTGATATGAAAAGTTTTATACAATTTCTTGAGGATCGTTTTACTTTCAGTGCAGATGGCTTTGATAAGAAGGCATTTCCTGAAGTCAATACCTCATATATGCAGTATTCAAAGGCATCACGTGAAGCACTTAAGAAGACTGCAGAAAAGTTCAAGATCGACGATACCGGTTCAAAGGCATCATTGATTACTAAAATCCTTAAGCATTTGCATGGACCAAATAAGGTTGCTGGTTTTTATAATAAAAGATCAGAAACGCCGCTTGAGGCAGATAAGCGAGAAAAGTTAACAGCAAAGCCTGCAAGTTACAAACCTAAAAAATATAGTAAGGACAAAGACGAATGAGTGTATTCGGCAGCGCATTAGATCAATCACCCGAGAATATGAACTTTCTTTCTCCTCTTGGCTTTCGGTTCATGATCAAGAAGACGCCAACATTGAACTACTTTGTCCAGAATGTCAATATGCCAGGTTTGCATCTTCAGAATATCGATATTGCAAACCCTCTTTTGAGTCTTCCAGAAGCAGGTTCACATCTACAGTTCGATGATCTTATGATCAACTTCAAAGTTGATGAGGATCTAAAGAACTATCTTGAGATACACAACTGGATTGTTGGTCTTGGGTTTCCAGAAGGCAATGATCAGTTTGCTGCTTTGAATGCCGATAGTGTTCCTCTTGGTGAGGGTATTCGTTCTGATTGCACACTAGTTATCTTTGATAGTGACAATAAGCCAAACTTTCAAGTCACCTTTATCAATGCATTTCCTATTTCATTGTCATCATTGATCTTTGACACAACTCGTTCACGTCCAGAGTTCATTGATGCTGCTGCAACATTTCGTTACGATTTCTATAAGATAGAAGCGGTCATTTGATAAATAGTAAAGAATAATAACATAGGAGATAACTATGCCACAGAAAAAAGTCGAACCAGGAAATGCACTTAGACGAGCAAAATATAGAGCTGTAAAGCCACCGGTGAAATCATTAGGCGCTCGTCTTGATCAAGCCGCAGCGAATAAAAAAAGAGCAGCGACACGTGAAGCAAACAAGGCCGCAAAGTCTGCAGCACAAGCTGAACTGAATAAAACGCGTCAAGCACATTTAGATCCACATAACACATATCATCAGATTCATGGTCACATTAGCGATATTACCAATAAAATTGCTGCTGCGCACATTAATGGTAATCATCGTGAACTTGTTGGTCATGCAGATCATTTAGTTAATGTATTACATGAGCATGGTTCTGCTTTGAAAGCACAAGGCTCAGGCGGTTCGCATCTCAAATCTATCGAACACATTGAACACGTGAAAGGTTTGCTACGAAAGGTTGGAAAAGACAAAGAAGCTTCTCCTGTTCTTCGTGCCAAAGCAAAGAGAATTGCCAACGATCACCTTACACGTCATGTTCCAGATGCACCAAAGGCACCAAAACCAGCCAAGCCAGGCATTGTTGATCGAATCAGAAACATGTTCGCTGAAGAATATGAACTGCATGAAGATTATGGTGCAGGTGATGTTGGCACAGATGAAGTTGTTCGTAAGTACAAGAGCATGACACCAGGCGAACAGAAAAATGAAGTCAAGTTGTCAGAATCATATGTTCTTTGGTTAATTGAAAATGAACAACTCGATGAAGCCAGCTTTCATAGTAATTTAAGAGCTCTGGTGCACCCTGATTTTCATAGAGCAGTGGGAGATTATCTGCGCAAACAAGCTCACGCAAGCACAGGAGCTGCAGCTGGCGCAGTAGCCGGTGGTTTAGCTACTGGTGGTCATCCATTGGGCGCGCTTGCAGGTGGTGCGGCGATGCTGGTAGGTAAAGCTCATAAAAACGCCGGTGAAGCTTTGATGAATGCATATGATAAACATCAAGAAATCGCAAAGCGACACGACGACGAACGTCGCCAATAATAGAGCATATATACTATAGCAACATTGAGAGGCTATAGTATGACCCTTGAAGAAATCCATCAGCAGTGGGAAGTTGATGCACCAATCGATGAACTAAGACTTTCCACTGCTGCAGCAGATATTCCGAAACTTCACCATAAATGGCTAATGGTTCTAACTGAATCGAAGCGTGAGCTCATGAAGCTCAGAATAGCCTATAAGAAACTCAAGAGTCAGAAGCACGACTTTCTTGAGAACCCTACCAAAGACGACCTTGACCGAGGTTGGAAATATCCAGATAAACGCATAATCAAATCAGACATTCCTCGTTGGCTCGAAGGTGATGACGACATGCTAAAGCTTGAACTTCGTATCGGTGAAGCAGAGATGAAGCTGCAAACCGTTGAAGAGATCATGAAAGAGATTGGTCGTCGGAACTGGAACATTCGTTTGATCTTTGACGAGAAGAAATTTTTATCGGGGCATTGATATGGCAAAAGACTATTACCAGCAAGCGTTGTTTCTTATACATAAACAGTACGTGCCAGCAAACACAAACATCGATATGCTTATGAAAAAGCTTCAGGATAATGATTTGAAGGCAACTGTTACTAATACAACCGAATCTGTATATGGCACAGAAAACGTTCAATTGATCAAACACCTTGCCGATCAAGCAGATCCACAAAAAAGTATGCTTGTGGAACCTGGTGAGAAAACCAAAAGCAAGTGGTCTGGAAAAGATGGCTGACAAAATATTCATACGATATTACAATCGCACACATATGATGGTCACGGGTTCTGATCAAGGAATCGAATACGAACTGAACGAAGCTTATAAGTGGCGTCCACCGGGATATCAGTATATACCAGCGTTTCGAAATGGCCACTGGGACGGTTGGGTGAAATACTACAATTTCCGTACAAAACTCATGTACCTAGGCTTGCTCGATCGTGTGCTTGACTGGTCAAAGCGCCGTGGTTATGAAGTTGTTATTGATGATATGCCAACAGTAGCACAATGGACACCAGAGCAGTTTCAATCACATATTGATAGCCTCAATCTGCCATTTCCACCACGTGACTATCAGTTTGATTCTGCTCTCAAGGCTATCAATGCAGGTCGTCAGACAATCGTTTCACCGACTGGTTCAGGCAAGTCTTTGATCATCTATCTGCTAAGCACGTTTCTGAATACAAAGACACTGATTGTTGTTCCGACGGTCGGTCTAGTCAAGCAGATGCATAGTGACTTTGTGTCATATGGGTTTCAGGATGAGATGCATGAAATCTATTCGGGAAAAGACAAAAGCTTTGATAACCTGTTTGGTGTAACGACATGGCAGTCGATCTATAAGCTTCAGCGCGATTGGTTCAATCAGTTCAACTGTGTGATTGTGGATGAGACGCATCAGGCAAAGTCAAAGTCACTAACAAATATTCTTGAAAAGATGACCGATGTTGAGTATCGATTTGGTACAACTGGCACTCTAAACTCAGATGAACATAGCATCTATACAATCTCTGGTTTGCTCGGACCTGTTCATAAAGTCACAACGACATCTGATCTCATGGAAGATGACGTACTAACAAAGCTTGATATCAAAGCCATCGTTCTTCGTTATCCACAAGAGTTCCGTGAAGCACTCAAGGGCACATCATATCAGAGTGAAGTTGACAATCTGATTCATCATGAAAGACGCACAAAGTTTATTGCAAAGCTCGTCTGTTCTCAGAAGGGCAACAACCTTGTTCTATTCAATCAGATTAGTCATGGGCAAGATTTGAAGGCATATATAGAAGGTATGACAGATCGCCCGATATTCTATATTGATGGTTCTGTTGATGCAGGAGTTCGTAATGACATGCGAGCACAGATTGAGGACACTCAAGATGGCATTATCATCGCATCGCTCAAGACGACTTCAACTGGTATTAACATCAAACGACTAAACAACATCTTTTTTACACATCCTTCTAAGTCTCGTATTACTACACTGCAATCGATTGGTCGGGTTCTTCGGAAAGCTGAAAACAAGAATACAGCAAAACTGTTTGACATTGCCGATGATCTATCAATCGAAACTACACGTAAGAAGAAACACTTCAATTATGTACTAAGACACTTTCTTGAACGTATCAAAATTTATCAGTCCGAGAATTTCAAGTACAAAGTGAGCCAAGTGGAGCTATAGAATGAAAGTTTATCATATAATTCTGACTAATGGCGATGAAATATTTGCAGAAGTAAATTTGCAAGATGATCATGGACTAGTAGTAAACAACCCATTGATATCGCAATCAGATACTCTTGAGACTGGTGAAACATCGATGTACTTCAGTAATTATATACCATATTCTGATTCATATGAATGTACGTTTCGCTGGGAACATGTTATGACTTTCACAAAGGTGACAGAAACAGTTGCTAAGTTTTATGAATTGTCACTCGTATTTGTAGAAGAAACAGATATTTCTCGTATAGATAATATCAAGCAATCGATACAGCAAATGTCAGATACATTGCATACAGATGAGTTTGGTATCGATGATGACATGTTGATATCAAGCGAACGTGTATATCATTAGTTGTTATTTTCAAGTGCTCAATCACTATTATACACTCATTTCAGAACTTGTCAACCCCTAAAATTTTCAAATCGACAACTTTTTTCGGTTGACAAGCATCACGTTCTGTGATACTATACACTTATATTTGATTTATTGGAGATGTGCAGCATGACCAAAGTGCGTAAGCCTCGTAAACGTAACTATATTAACAACCGTGAAATGTTCGATGTTATCTGTCAATGGCAAGATGACTGTAAGGTCGCAGAAGCCGATGGTAACGAACGTCCACAAATGCCAAACTATCTGGCAGAATGTTTTATGCAAATCGCAAATCGATATGCAACCAAACCAAACTTTGCATACTATCCATTTCGTGAAGAGATGGTTTCAGACTCAATTCTGACATGTGTCAAGTATTGTAAGAACTTCAATCGTGAAAAGTCAAACAATCCTTTTGCTTACTTCACACAATTTGTCAAGAACACATTTCTTCAGCGCATTAATGCAGAGAAGAAAAACCTGTACTTGAAGTATAAGAACTATCAAGAGCTCCAGCTATCTGAACAGTTAAATGGTGAGGAAGGTCTTGCTGCACCTGATCTTAATGAAATATCACATGAGTTTATTCGTGGCTTTGAAGAAAAAATGTTGTCTGAAAAGAAGCGACCAAACAAGAAAGAAGATCAACAAGTTGCAAACACTGTAACAAACTTTCTTGAGGATCAATAATGAAGATTGCGATTGTAACTGATACGCATCATGGTGCACGTGGTGATAGTCAAGCGATGCTGAACTATCAAAAGAAGTTCTTTGATGACATATTTTTTCCGACATTGAAAGAGCAAGGCATTACTCATATCGTTCATATGGGTGACATTGTCGATCGTCGTACAAGCATCAACTTCAATACAGTCAAGCATCTTCGTGAAGACTTTCTTGATCCGCTTGTTGCAAATGGTATGACAATGGATGTCATTTGTGGCAACCATGATGTATACTATAAGTCAACGAACACGGTCAATGCTTTTGATAGCATCTTTGGTGATTATCGTGATATCATTACGACATATATTGATGCACAGCACAACTCACAAACAGGCGCACTATATCTGCCATGGATCAACAAAGAAAATGAGCGAGCATCATATGACGCATTGATTAACAGTGAAGCTCGTTTTGTTTTTGGTCACCTTGAGATCAATGGCTTTGAGATGATGCGTGGGCATACATGTGACCATGGTATTCTGAAGTCAACATTCCAGGGGTTCGAAGCAGTCTTTAGTGGTCACTTTCATCACAAGTCAAGTCAGGGCAACATTCACTATCTTGGTGCACCATATGAAATGACTTGGTCTGATTATGATAGCCCACGTGGCTTTCACCTCTTTGATACAGAGACTGGTGATATCGAGTTTATTCAGAACCCATATAATCTGTTTGTTAAGATCATATATCGTGGTACATCAAAAGGTCTGAGAACAGAAGGCCTTGAAGGTGCATACATCAAAGTTGTTGTTGATGAGAAGAGTGATCCATATGAGTTTGACAAGTACATCGAACGTCTTGAAAGTGGATTGCCATCTGACATAAAGATCGTTGAGGCTATCACACAAGACACCAATGATGAAATCATTTCACAAGTGGATGACACACAAACGATTCTTGCCAACACAATCGATAAGCTAGATGTTGAAGTGGACAAGAACAAACTCAAGCAACTATTGAATGATTTGTACACAGAAGCTCTTGACATCGAACGAGATGCGTGATACAATACCTTTCTAATATCAAAAGGTTTACTATGGTCATACTTGAAAACGTTACCTTTGCCAACTTCCTATCGGTTGGCAACTCTCCTATTACGATTGAACTCAACAAGTACAAAACAACTCTTATCACTGGCACCAATGGCACAGGCAAATCTACTGTCATGGATGCCATTTGCTTTGCTTTGTTCAATAAGCCATTTCGTCGTATCAACAAACCACAGTTGGTAAATGCGATCAATGAAAAGAAACTCCTGGTTGAGTTGAACATGAATGTTGATGGTGTTCCATTCAAGATCATTCGTGGCATCAAGCCAGCGAAGTTTGAGATCTATAAGCATGGACATCTTGTGAGTCAAGAAGCAGCAAACAAAGACTATCAGGGTTATCTTGAAAAGCAAGTCATGAAGATGAACTTCAAAACGTTCACACAGATTGTCATGCTTGGTTCTGCTAACTGGACATCATTTATGTCTTTGCCAGCAGCACAACGACGTAATGTTATTGAAGACTTGCTTGATATTGAAATCTTCAGTGTTATGAACTCGATGCTCAAGGATCGATTCAGTGACAACAAAAACGAGATGACAGATATCGATACAAAGGTTGCTGTTCTTGAAAACACAATCAAGCTAAACGAAAAGCATCGTCGTGAACTAGAAGAGAAGAGCAAAGCAGATATCGATAGCAAGTTGGCCATTATTGCAGAGAAGCAAGAAATGGTTGATAAGATTATGCTTGCTAATCAGAAGCTCCAAGTAAATCTTGATGCACACAAAGAATCGTATTCTGTGATGAATAGTCTTCAAGCCAAGGCACAGAAGCTTGAACGCAACTCATCTAAAATCGATGATCAGACAGAGCGTCT
>Ga0181576_10002342_pt1 | contig 14191 bp, 3 predicted proteins | sample 101ome_22_FD_132464 | JGI IMG/M metagenome (GOLD analysis project Ga0181576, IMG submission 132464) | Coastal salt marsh microbial communities from the Groves Creek Marsh, Skidaway Island, Georgia - 101412BT metaG (megahit assembly) | ecosystem: Environmental > Aquatic > Marine > Intertidal zone... | reverse complement strand
TTCTATTACAGCCTTTACTCCAAGTTTGCCACAGTTGATTTGTGATTTAATACTCTCTAAACTACCACCATACATAAACTTAATTTTTCTTTCATTAATGTATAGTTCAGTACCATCTTCTACACTAGCGGCGGCCAGTGCGCTAAATGACGCGGCAGGTGTAGCTTGTCTGAGATCTATGGGAGCGTCTGGACCAGCAGGAACATAGTTACCGTTCTCATCAATTTTAAGAGGCGTCATGGACATTTGATCCACGGCGGCATAATTAAGATCTGGTGCTGTAGGTTGATACACATCTGGCAGGTAGAAACTATCTCCACCTTGACCTAGCGTCAATTCTCTAGTTACTCTGGGATCTCTGCCTGGCACACTTTCATTTGCACCTGAACTAGAAGCAAAACCTCCACCTGGTATATTTAAAGCATTGGGATTGCCAATAAATCCTGTCTCACCTATGTTTTGGATACTTCTTCCTTTGGTACTAAAGTATGCACCTATGCTTCTGGGACTGTAATAGGTGTTGCGATATGTCTGGTTAATATTACTAGGTACTACCTTGCGATACGCTTCGTCTCTGACATTAAATGTCTTTATAGCTCTGGGTATTCTGGGTCTGATCTTCAAAGGCTTTGCCAGTGATTTTACTGCGCCTCCTGTGACTCTTTGTTGAGTTGCGTTTACAAATCTGTTGTCTTTTAAAGGTATATCAATGCCATAGACATTGGGATTCTTTACTTTACGTTTGCGTATTCTAAAACTTGAGGGTATGAGATCCTTGTTGCCTGTTAGCGGGTAGTCGCTAAAGGAACTATAGTTACCATACTTTTCAAACTTACTCAAATAATCTTGCCAATTAATTGAAGCATCGTTTCCAGTAAAGGCTGAATTTTTTAAACCGTTAAGGTTAAAGTTTGAAAAATCTGCATTGTTAATGGCTTCCCTTACCATGGGATCTACTACAGAAGCACCGCCAGTGAGTTTAACTCTGCCATCCATTCCGCTAGAATAAGTATTCATTCCTGATCCAGTGGTAAAAGTAAGTACCTCAGGGTCAGGGCTTTGAGTGTTTAATACGTTATCATAAAACTTTGGCACACCTCCTGGATTACTAGGATTAATAAATGGGGTGTCAGGATTTAAACTGTCATGGTTAACACCAGCACACATTAATACATCTTGTATAGTAGCTTCTGGTTTTTCTGCCAAACAATCTGCTATCATCATATTACAAATAATATTAACGCCTTTGATTGTAAATGATTGGCCCAGGTCGTAGTAGTTAAAAGTTTGATTATCTCTGAAACTACATTTTACTCCCTTGCCTAATTTAATAGTAGGGTATGGAGCACCAGTGGTGTTGTTGTATATCCTGTCAGGTGCACCACCAACATTTACATTTGTTGTGTTAATACACCATGGTGGGTACAAATTGTAGTTTGTGTTTGGTAAACCATAGTCTGCACTGTACACCATTGTCATTATTCTGTCAGCAGTATACATGTTATCAGTGTCATTTTCCACTATCAGATAATATGTAGTAAATGCTTGGAGTACAGCATCATTAGAAGCAGATGGAGAATAGTTTTGTACTTCAATATCTATATTGTAGGCGGCATCTACTCCACCTTTGTTATTTAAGTTACCTCTGACAATTTTACCATAAGCAGATGATCTGGTTTTTTCTGGGGCATCCACGATGTAAATGCTAACTTGATCTGGATTGTTAAAGGGTACATTGTTTGTGGTAAACAAAAACTCGCCCTTGTACATTCTGGTAGTTGTGGTAAAGGGCATAGCAACACGGCTTCTTGGTGCTACTCTGACATTTGTAGTTACCGACTCACCGCTATCCCATGTTTCAGCACATATACCATAATTTTCATCTACTGCGTAGCTCACAGGATTCAATTCCTGTCCTAGGCTTACGTTAGAGCTAGTAGTTCCGTCTACTGGAGGAGATGTGTTAATGCCGGCGGCTGGACTTATTTGCGTGGATGCATCACGATAGTTCCAGGAACTCATGCCATCAAATAATACAGTGATGTTTTTATTGTTTACAAAAGTAATGTCCTGGCCGTTCAAAAACTTTTGGGTACTACCACTGACTTTAGCAACATTTAAATAATAAGTATGTCCCATTTCTAATTGGGCATGAGACTTTTTAAATTTATCTACTACATTGTTGCTCCAAGTAGCATAAAACTTCATTTGTCCATTTATACTATAGTAGTTTGCATAACTATCTAGGAAGCCATAACAATTATGGGGTCCACCGCCAGGCTCTGTGCTTATCCACATCAATACATTGTTGCCCTTGGCTTCCACGGTGCCGTGTACGGTATTTGTTCCGCTTAGTTCACTGGTAGGTATTACAATAGCATAGGTAAGTATTTGAGACTTGACCTCAGCATATACGTCAGCAAATCCAGGCTGTTCCCAGTTAATAATATTGATGGCTTGTTCTGTGGTGCCATAAAAGTTTGCTTCACATCTGTCCACTGTGCCTCTGCTGAGTAGACCGTTGGGACCAGATCCCAATAAGTTTGTACCCAAGCAGTTTTCAATACAGTTAAATGCAAGACAGTTTGCCATGTTTGGTGTCATGTTGTATTCATGACCGTTGTATTTAAAACTATTACCTATGCTAGTGTATCTGGGGTTGTTGCCGAATCTGCCGGGTTCACAAAAGAATTGTGGTCCATAACCCAAAAATCCTCTCACTGGTGGTGCGGTGGGATCATAATTAGGGTCTCTGGGAGTTTTACTAAGTGTACCACTACCTGCAGGCAGACTTTTATCTATGGTAATAGTTTTTGTTTGCTGGTATGAAGCCCCAGTTTCATCAGTGTAATGGGCACTAACAAGATATTCTCCTGACTCAGGAAATTCAAATACTGTGTTAATGCCACTTGCTACGCCTATGGGTGTTACTGTACGCCTAGCATTTAGGGGAGCACTATAATTTACGTTAGCATCATCCTCAGTAACTTCCTGTAGTTCAATGGTAACACTTTCCAGAATAGTTCCTGACTGACCTGAATAATCTGATGCTTGAATATTGAGTACAAAACTACTATAGGCAGATAAATCGATGTCACGATTAGTAGTGTTGCCATTAAATTTAAGTGTAAACTGACTGCCATATGTTCCCACAGTCTTTTTAGCATCACATCCATTTGTTGTGCTAATAATATCACAACCAGAACATTCAGATATCCACATCAGTGATTCTGAGTTCTCACTTTTGTTAGTACATTTTACAACACCCTCATAAATTTTAGTATTATCAATAGCACTAAAGTCAAACATCACACTGTATGTGGTTGACGCTGGTATTTCTAAACCACCCGCTGGTATTGTGATAGGGTTGTATGTTGTTTGGCCAGGTGCCCAAGTAATACTAGGTTCATTGATAGTTGTATAATATGGGTTTATGTATCCTGGATAACTGGCACAGTGTTTGGTACCTTTGGTTTGTATGCCTTGCCATTTACTTACTGCATTAAAGTTACAATCTCCAAAATAAGCATTTTCACTGGGATAACTTACATTACAATTGGCGGCATTGGTTAAACATTCATCATTAGCATACATGATGTTTAGATAATATGGATCAAATCTATTGTAATCCAATATGTAATCCACATCCCATATTACATTGCCTGAAGCGTTTGTTGTTATAGCATTACTTGCATCATAACTAATGCCCCAGTTTAAATCAAGAACTGTGCCGTCGCAGATATGTATGTTACCACCTTCTAAGCCATGGGCAACAGGTGGTCCGCCAGGTTCTTCGCTTATCCAAGTAATCATGCCTGTGCAGGCTATGGGACTAGCTTTACCCATGAGATTAGTTGTAAATGTGTCTAGATTAAGATCCTGTAGTGTTACAGCAGGGCTTGATGTAAACTCAGTAGGGTAGATTGCGAATGATCCTACACCACTAACACTGAGTTCAATGGGTCTCTGATCACCTGTGTACAGGTTTCCTAAATCACTATGTGAATATACTGGCATACCTGTATTTATCAGAATTTATTAAGTACTATGTTATTACGGTCACTGACAGTTTAACCACTGGGACTTTGTGAACCCTGGGTTTATAAATAAACCGTCTATGTTGTCCTTGGCACTACTAGAATCAGGACCATCAATAGTTACTTCACATCTAGAAATTTCATACTGAGCATCTATAATTTTACCCTTAGTAAAGATACTAGTTCTGGGAGTTTGTGTTCTGGTAACTGATTTAAGATTTTCTGGTATGTTTTGCATAATTTTCCTTAACTAACTGTACCGTCTTTGGATCTGGGGTAAATTGTTCTGATCTTCCATCTTGTTGACGTCCAGTATGCTTCTGATTCTGGTGGTATATAGGTTAGAAATTCATCAGTACCGGGCGGTGAATTTAATATACTTCCTACAACACGGGGGTTGCTGGGATCATAATCTTGAAATGTAGTGCCATCGTTTCTGATCAGAACCAAATTTAAAAATCTCGCTTCTGATTTATCAGGATATGCTGTGTTTCCCATGATAAAGTAACTTTCTGCCCCGCCCTTTACTTTTTTGCCATTCATCATATAGTAACTTGGCATATTTGTGTAAGCATCATTAGCCCATAGTTCGTCCTGAATCAAATTAAATTTGTTATAATAAGTTGTGTTGATTTGTCTAGTAAAATATCTATCTTCAGGTGAGCCCCCTAGATAATCATTATCCCCTCCTGGGTACAAACTAATCCAGGCTACAATACCATATAAACCCCCGGCATGCTGATCTGGATAACCGTTTTTATCCACTGGACCATTGGGGTTAATACAAAATGTATTACTTGAATGTTCTAGGTAACCATGGACTGGATTTCTATCATCAAATGCGCTTTGGGCATCATCAACTGGGTCAACTGGTGGTACTGTCATGGGAATACTTGCTTTATTACCCAGGCTACCCTGGGCAAAAGCGTCGCCCACTATGGTTTTTACCATTAGATCTTTTGTACCTCCTCTTCCGTTTTGGACAGCATAACCGAAGGGATTTGGATAGGCTCCATAACTCATATATTATCCTTACAAATTACTTGCATTTGGTGGTTTATAATTACCACGCCATTCATACTTATCATCATATGTAGTAACACCTGGATCATCATAATCACCACCATCTTGAGAATCTGAAGCTGTAGTGTTGCAATCAAGCACTGGCATTACACCCTTGGTTCGCAATTCGTTAGTCTTTCCACCTTTTTCTGACATCAGATCAATAAAGGCTTGTGTGCCAACGTCAGGTATAACAAAGTTATAAGTGTCCTTTAACTCTTCCTTCATACTAACGAGATTAAGATATCTGGCACCATACATGTTGCCCAGATAACCACTGTATCTTCTATGCCATTGTGAATCAGGATCCTGACTTGCTTCCCATCTCTCATAGATTGCAGTATACCATATTTGACTATAAGCCTTTGTACCTGCCTGTGCTTTGTATACATGAAAACCTCGTGACTGAAAACCTGATCCGTTGGGGTTGGCTAAAGGTGGGCCTCCTGGGAAGGCACTTATCCATACTACCATCCATGGACTTCCTGCTTCAGTGCTATCATCGGGATTCCAAATAAAATGATTGCTACTAAAATCTATGCCTATTTCACCGCAATAAACATCACCATACTTTTGATCAGTAGTTTCTTTAATTGGACCGGTCCAGTTTAATGTATCATCATAAAATACATCTGGTATGAAAAGTGGTACGACTGTAATTTCACCGGGTCTAAAGTAGGCGGCACCACCAGCGGCACCGCCGGCGAGGGAACTTCCTGAAGATCCTCCTATGATTGATACTGCTGGTACTGGATCACCTGAAGGATTTATATCTGTATATTTTCTATCCCAGCCATAATCCTTTTTTAGTTTAATCATGGGTCGCCATGCATCAACGAAGCCAGCGTAATCACTGTTATTGATGGAATATGTTGGTACAGGAAATTCTCCTGGCGTCTTACAATCGTCCAGACATTCTGAAGCGATTTGAGAAAATCCTTCGCCCAGATTAGTAAAGTCAATGTCAATACACTTATTAAAGGTATCACTAGTGGCATCATATGCGGGTGGTGTAGGTGCTATAATTTCTTCACCCTCACAGATTGCTAGGATCACTCTGCCTACACCGTGATACAAATAGTCATAGTTACCGCCACTACCCCATTTGATAACAGCGCCACTAGTAATAGTATTTCTAAATTGATTAAAGGGCATAGTTAGAGGTGGCCCCTCATTATTCTCATCGTCTATGGTTGGTTGTAATTGTTGCGTATACTGCCACAACACAGCCTGGCGTTGTTTAAGAGTAAGATCTTTAATGCCTTCTGAACCACCTCTGAGTAATCTCACAAATGATACTCCAACTTCTAAATCCTCTACGCCCTTGGCAAAGTATACTCCAGGAGCTCCGCCCCCAACACCGTCCGGATCAGTACCAGGAACTACTACATTACCATCCAGATATTCTGCCTGAATATCATTGGCCAGTTGGGAATTTGTAACTCCCATGGCCGTGAGGTTTATAACCACATTAAGTCTGGGGATAAAGGCAAAATTTATATCTTCTGCCGCCGCTCCAGACAAACCCAGCACACTTTCACAAAGAATGTCTGTTCTCACTGGTATACCACTACCTGCATCACCGCCCACTACAGTATCTAAAGTGCCATCACCGTTGCCTGAAAATTGTACGTCTCTGAGCGAACCCCCGGGCGACTTGACCTGGAATTGATATCCAGCATTTTCATTTAAATGGTTGCTCACAATTGTTCTAATAAAATAGTAATCGCCTTGTCTGAGATAGACTGATCCTGAAATACTCTCACCACCTCTGCATCTGGTAAGACTATTGCTAATCATATATTGTCTGGTATCAGACACATCTCTAACATCAAAGTCGCCATTTAATATATCAGCATTAAAAGTATCATTTACACCATAACCTACCCAACCATCTATTGAGTAGGATTCACTATCACGATACTCGTTAATTCTATCTTCTGCGGTTTCTAACAGAGCGTTGTATCCACATTCATCTATGCCAATGAGATCTCTGTTGTTTTCCAATAACTCGCGGGTAGTCCATACAATTTCTCCCTTTGAGTTTTTTACTACTAAACTAAATCCATGTTCGTTTATTTCTGCACCAGAGTCATCAAACTCTCGGCCCACTGCATACCCCCAAAAAGAAACAGTGCCATTTTTCTTTACAGTAAGGCTACCATCAAATCCAGTAACCTTGTCCCCTTCATTATCCAATTGCTCTGTGCCGCCTCCTGGTCTCCAACCTCTATCTGTTGTATTCGTACTATCCAGATTACAAGGGTTTGTGCCTTGTATGTTAGGTTCGAATTTAAGCAAATAATTGCTACCAGGTAATGGCAAGTCTGGTTCTCTGGGATATTGTATGTACCACATCTTTAATCCGTCTCTGGTTCGCCACTCAAATGTATAGGTATCTTCTTCCTGTAAAAATTGTATTGAGAACTGAATTCTTGTGCGCTGGCATTTGATTCCGCTGTAACCATTTTGTTTTGTATACAAGCCAACTGACTGAGGCCAAACAAATTCATAAGAACAATTTGCTTTAGGCTCTCCAGCATCGTCCACACAGGGAACGTCTATGCTATAAAAATTAGCATAATTATCTTCCCCTTCAGCACTGTTAGCCTTTCCTAAAAAAATCTGAGATAATTTACCAGGTGTATTAGGAGTAGCATTCTTTGTCCAGTTAAGCTCAGGTTTATTAATATTTTTAAAACTTACTAGTGGAGATATTCCAACGTCAGAGTCTGAATCTGGGCATCCATTACCATCAGGATTTGCTAACCAGACTGGGTTAGCAAAGTTTGGATCTTCTGGACCTTGCCAGCCAGGACCGCCTGCTCTGCCATAGTTTGGTATATTGCCTTGTGGACCATAGAAGTAATTATTGTCCCACCTTCTGATATCACCAGGTATTAACCATTGATGGTCAATATTAAATTGTGTATCGTCATAGGGATAACCATTGGCATCACCACATACTCTGGTATCCGGCTTTTCATTCTCACCAGTCAGTACTGATTGTGCACTCCTAAACTGAGATTTAAAAGCATTTAAATTACCATATCCTCTGGCTGGCCAATATCCATATCCTGGAAATGCTGTGCCTAGGAAGTTTTCATCTTCCCAGGGCCAATAATCATTGGGGTCTCTTTTGGGAGATATTAAAATACCAAAACATTCATTTCTGGTTGTTTTGGTTGCTTGTTCACCTTTATTACCTTTTATTCTATCGCTATTTCTGGGTGCAGAACTTACCCAAGAATATCCAGTGACACCTGGACTTTGAGACGTTAAACTGAATAAATGTGATCCAGTTTGGGTTGCTTTGTAATATCCTTTAAATTCTATAGTGCTAGAATATGCCAAAGGAACATTGCTAATTTTAGTATGGTTAGTCTTGGGAACATTATCATTAACTTCAGGAGAGTATTCACTGTTGTTATTAACAATTCCCGTTGCATAAGTTTTTGGTACTACTGCCATTTTTTATTCCTTGTCATTTCCTAATTACTAGAGTCTAATTTTTGTTACTTTAAAATTCGTAGTACCAAAACCTGGGTTAACTCCTGGACCATTGTCTGAATCACTGCCGTTGCCGCCTCCATTATCTACATAATTGCAGAGATTTTGGTTATTGTATCTTAAAGCCAAACATTCGTAAGAGTTATATCTGGGATCATTAGGATTACAACAATATCCTATGGGATTACTATTGTTGGGATCACCTTCGCTATCTGAAGAATTTATTTCTTCACCACGTCTTATGGGAGGGTTATATGGAAAGTAAATGTTGTCAAATAACCATGATGGTAGATCACCCTGTTCTAATAGACCCGTTTTATCGACTGTGCCTTTGTATCCTTGTTCATATTTAACCCAGGAAGTATTACCTGCCCTGATAATTGCGCCATCGATATACTCTTGTGTGCTATTTTCACGATTAGCAGAAATCCAAGCAGATGCCATGGCACCACCTGCATATCCAGCACTCTTGGGTCTGGTGCCATCACCACAGGCATCATTAAATTCAGAGTCGTCACTGCCATAGCCGTCAACATTATGGTTGTATATTACCATGATGTCATATCTGGGCACACCATACAGAGCATCTTCAGCCGATCCAGGTATTCTACCACTGCCGTGTCCAATATGCACAAATGCTGTAATATATTCACCATCTCCACAATCAACTTCTTGGCGGAATCCAAAGGCACCTTTAACAGAATTATGTTTAGCAGGAGTAGCTTTGTTACTGCCCCCAATTATTACATCACTAGTTAACCAAGCAGATGCAGGTAAATTCTCTCCAAAGTCACTGGGTCTTTTGGCTGGATAGTTTTTTCCTTCATCTGCACTTAGACCGATTCTGGTCACCATGGGAATACTTGAACCAGTTGCTCTGCCTTCTGGGGTATAGCTTGCTCCATATGCTTGTGCACCATATTGTAACATGTCAGTTTCTGGTGTGCCATTTGATTGAACCTCACCTGGGGTGGTGTTCAATCCTCCAATTACTTTGGCATTTTCCCACCATCTATTAACAGCACTGCTATTACTAGCTAATCTGGGATTAAATGTTTGTCCTCCGACATTTTCACCAAAGGGTGTTCTGCTCTGAACGATAGTAAGTCCAGCGGCTGTCAAAGTATCGTCTCTGAAATCAGCGGCAATTTCTATGTATGCTTTAGTACCACTCTTGTAGAGGTTTGCTAACTTACCAAAGTTATGCCATTCGTACTTGGGTATTTCCTTATCATCACTAATATCTTTCCAATCTTTAGCTTCTGGTGCCATACCATAATAGTTATTAGATGCACTAAATCCTTGTACAACACTTCTGGAAGTCTGGCAGGTACCACCGCCTTGGTTTACATTTGCGCTTGGTGCTACCCCAATGTCACAAGGTCCAGGTAGAATAATTTGATTAGGATTGAATACAGGACTTGAAGTACCACTATTGACATTATCTATTGTGGGGTATTCTATGTCTGTATTTTGGTTATTATTTTCATCAACATTAGTTCCAGAGTTATCAAAGGGTGTTTCCCCTCCAGGTCCTGCTGTGGGGTTCTCTCTTGCAAACGCTATAGCCCTATCTGCTCCTACACCTGTGCCCACCGCGGCTCTGGCTTCTTGATTTGCCATGGTAGCAACTACCTGATCCCCTGGCTCTACCAGTGTATTGTCTACTGACTCATAGCCTCCTAGCAGTGAATAACGAGTTTGTTGATCATATGCTCCCTGTTCGTTAGCATCTGGATTTTCTTCAGTGGTTCCACCAGTAAATCTAGAGCCAGTGTTGGTATTATCATTTTGTGTGGCGCTTGTGCCAGCAGTTTCATCCACGGGTGGATCTAATAAGTCATCGGCCATGGACTTACGTCTTCTATTGCTAGTGCCGCTTCCATTACCGCCGGCGCCGCCACCTGCTCCTGAGTCGCTGGGATCAATACCGCCCCAACCTGTGTCACACTCTGGTTTTACTAGCACTGCATCCAGAGGCATTTCAGTAAGTCTGATATACTTGCAACGGGCTATAGTTCCCTGGTAATCTCTTCTTACTGGCATACGATTGCCTGCGTTCTGAGGATCGGGCTTATAACTTACAATTTGATTTGTATATGTATGAGGCTCTGTCCAGAAACAGGCAACAAATATTTCGTCTGGTCTGAAGTTCTTATTTGCCTGATCTGTGTAAAGAGAATTTAAATGGTTAACAACAACATTTCCTTTTTCGTCAAATGTTTTAAAAGCATATCGTGAATCTTGTGAATTAAAATACACACTACTGTTAGCGTAATCATTTTCAATATTGTAACTATCATCATTACTTGTATTGGGATCAATGGTAAATCTCTTGCTGTATTTAAATCTAGGCTGTGGACCGTTCCAACCATCGCTACTAACCATGGGATAGTCATTGGTTGGGGTGCCAGCATTGCTTTGGCATTCATACCAAGGATTGTCACCAAAACAGTTTCTGGGATCTGCCCAGCCCATAGTGATATTAGCATAGTCATAAGCATCGACCATATCGTCTTTGGTGCTTATGACCTGGAAACTTTCAGGCACATTACCGTCACCGCGCTCGTAATATCCAGTACCTTTACCAAATGGTTTACCTATAGAAGTGTTTAGGTTAACAGGTGCGTTTAATTGTCCTGGCACTAATCCTGGTTGCCACATATTAAATAAATCAAACCCAGTCTGTTGCATCTCAAATTTGTAATTATTTGAAGTGCCTATTCTTTTGACTTCAATAAATGGCAGGCTTTCCCAATTTAATACAGCATCGCTACCGTTGCCCATGGTAACACTTGATCTTCTGATTGCAAAAGGTTCTGGTATAAGTGTTTTACCTATGTCGGCAGGAGGTGTAACTGGTCCAAGCACAATACTTCCACCTGAATAACTTGGATATAAATCTACCTTACTGGAATCAAAACTTACTTTGCTATCAAAGTTTATACTATTACTGGATATTCCATAAAAGTTTCCATATGTAGATTGTGTGTTAAAATAGTCATGAGGTCTGGTGGATGGTATAGCACTATCAACTTTGATAGCAATTATTTCACCATCTGTAAGCTCAACATTTTCATATACTTCATAATATCCCAACGTACTGGGTTTTAGTCTGTATCTGAACATTTTGACTGTGCCAGCACGTCTGGGCCTATCTTGTAGATAAGCAAGCATTTCAGGTACTACTTCCTGACCTTTGGCATTAATCCAGATGGGAGGAAATTTATATTCTTTCACAGCATTCATATCATATTCATACTGTGTCTGTCCTGGCTTATCAGGATTATTTCTCTGTAATCTATAACTGCCAGGTATTGTTTCTAATATAGCTCCACCATCGACATGACTGCCGGGTTTATTTTTAAATGTCTTGGGACGCTTAGGCAATACCTTACGATTGATATCATTGTAGTAAGCGCCTATGGGGTAATAACCGCCCTGAGTATCTGTGGGGCCTTCTTGCAACCAGATCTTCCAGATATGTTCTTCCTGATCATAATATGTTGCTCCCTTGGTGGGTCCAACTTTAATAGCACCCTTGTTGAAGTTATTGTCTATAACTAATTCAGATTTGTTTGCCAAACTAATTACGCCTGTTTGCATGTCAGGATCATTTTGTAATCTGGCAAGTGTGTTCTTGTCACGAATGTATGGACCATAGTTGTTAATGGTGTGTGCTGGTCTCAAACTACCATCAGGGGCAAACACTGGTGTACGGTAATCCTTTAACATGGGGAAACTAAATGTCATGCCAGAGCCTGCAGGTGTTACCCAACCACGCATCAAGCTCGCGGCGCGGTTAATGTTCTCTACCACTGCCTCTTTGTTGTTGTAACTATTAATAGTAAAGTTTACACCATTGAGTCTGATCTTGTTGTGATCCATGGTTGTTAACACAGGATATCTGTCATAACTTCTATCGATTTCACGAATAATGTTTATGGTAACATATTCACCCGTGCTAGGCAATGTAGTAGGATTAAATGTAATCGTACCATCTATTACTGTAAATTTGTTAGGTTCAATAACACTAGAGTTACTTGCATAGTATGCTGTAGTTCTGGTCAATAAAGAATCATTCAATGAAATATAAACATTGTCACTTCTAGACACACTGCAAGTTTCATATCTGTAATATTCTATGGTCTCACCAGTTTGTGTGAGCACTTCATCTATATAGATATTGTAAGCGTCAACATCAGTAATAGTATAAATTCTGTTGTAGGATTTTGGATAAGCAAAATGTACTGCTATACGCTTGTTATTTTTTGCATACTGCTTACTAATACCATGCGGATTAGTTGTAGTAATCTTCATGCCGCCCAGCAAGGCTGTTCCAGTCCTGTTGCTATTAAACAAATAGGGTGTGGGTATGTCTACCAAAGCTTCAAAGGTGTCATCATTAGATACGTTGTAATTCATTATAACACTATCTACATTGTATGTTCCCGAGAAGTTATCTGCTAGCACCTTGATGTTGTCACCAACTCTGATATCTTTTACATTTGGAAACACCAGACGAGTCTTGTTGAGATGTATTAAATTAACATCAATAGCAGACTTTGTAATATATGCTTTGGGAGGTCCAGCAAATGTACCTGAGGGCAAAGTTCTGATAGCATTGAAATAAACTAGTTCTCTGTCAGGGTTGTTTAGGCTAGGTACTACATTAAAAATGGGCCATAGTCCGTTTAGTGCTTGCAGATTGCCTGAGTATCCATCTATGCCTATGGCATCTGATCCAGCAGTAAACACATTAGCAGTAACGTTAGCAACACACTGTACACCTGTGCGAATTTCTATGTCAAGGATTTCACTAGTTACATCATTGTATTCAAAATATGTGTTGGGTCTTTCTATCTGCAGAGTTTTAACACCATTTACATTAGATCGTACATTAAATGCTATGTAGTAAGAGTTAGAGTCAGTAGTGATATTTTGATCACCAAAATCATAAGGCACGAAACATCTTAAATTATTAGTAGAACCAAAGTCACCTATTTCTAATTGGCTGATGAGTTCAGGAGTAGACAAACTGCCTGATGCTACAACCAAAGCATTTGAATGATTCTCTAATACTGTGAGAGGTAGGTTGTTAATGAAAGAGTTGGTTGCAGGATCTGTAGTCACATACATGGTGCTTTGTATGGGAAAATCTTGTGCATTAGATATGTTAGCAAATGACAATGATAAATTTACATAATCAATATCAATATCTTGTATGCCTACTGTGGCTCTGACATATCCACCACCGTTTACAATTCTGATGGCGTCGCCTTCCTGAATGTTACAGTTTATTAGGTTACCTATGGTAATAACATTACTGCGTTCAAAACCTCTTTCTGTCAAAGCAGTTTGATCAACTCTGATTTCTGTGCTACCTGTGATAACATTAGCTGGGTATAATGTCAAGATGTCACCCACACTATAGTTATTGCCAGCGTTGAGTATTGCTACATTAGCCGCAGTACTAACCCAAACACTACCGTCCTGTACACTGTTCCAGTTGATCTGAAATTCTGCTCCTGAACCTTCCAGAGGTGTAAATTGTTCAACAATAGTAAGCTCTGTGTTGGGGT
>Ga0181576_10002340_pt1 | contig 14195 bp, 9 predicted proteins | sample 101ome_22_FD_132464 | JGI IMG/M metagenome (GOLD analysis project Ga0181576, IMG submission 132464) | Coastal salt marsh microbial communities from the Groves Creek Marsh, Skidaway Island, Georgia - 101412BT metaG (megahit assembly) | ecosystem: Environmental > Aquatic > Marine > Intertidal zone... | reverse complement strand
TGCGCCGTGCGCGCGATTCGCGGTTTTAGAGGAGGAAACGTGAATGATGATGATGAAACTGATGATGATGTGTTTTTTCGATTGTCATCGCGACGTGCGAGAGAGATGTTCGACGAGTGTCTCCTTTTCTTTCTTTTTCCGGTGGTGCGAAGAGATATCGTCGGTTTTAAGCCCCCTGCGCGATGAGAACGGGGTGTCGAGGTTAGTCGCTCCGTGGTTTGAGTTCGAGAATTTTTTTCGGCGGGGCGAGGCGAGAAAAACAAGAGACGACGTCGAGAAATTTCAAAATTTCTCTTCGTGTCTCTCTCTCTCTCTTTTCTTTCCTTTCCGACAATTCCGCAGGCAAGCCTCGCGCCAGCGTTCCCCGTCGTGGAGGAAGTCTTCCCTTTTTCGCGCAAAAGAAGAAACAAAGTCAGTCTTTCTTTTCCTTTCTTTTCCCGTCGAGCGAGCGACTGACCGAGCGATTGAATGAAACTCGATCAGCAAGTCAAACGAGTCAAAACGTTTCAAACTTACCTTGCGTGCCGATTTCGCTGTTATCACCCTTGCCGAGATCGTCCTCCAACTCGTGAATGACGAACGCGCGACCGATGATGGAGTTGGCGCCGCTCAACGGAATTTGCGAATCCTCGATGGTAAAGTCGCACCCGCCCGCAGTGGCCTCGACGTTACCGAGATCACCGGCGTGACGCACGGAATCCGTCGGCGCGCCGTGCACCATCTTGTTCGGGTTAAAGTGCGGTCCCGTGGACATGCACCCGTTGGTCGTGTCGCCGAACTCGTGCACGTGCAAACCGTGCTTGCCCGGGGCGAGACCGGTGATGGAACCGACAATCTTCGTCGGTCCGTCACCGTTTTGGGACAACTTGAGCACGCCGGAGACGCCCGCCGTGCCCGTGAGCACGCACACCGCCGTCTGCGAGCGAAAAAAAGATGAGAGAGACACACACACGTCAGTCCGCGCTCGTCGGTTGGCGGTTCTCGCGCGCGCGCGCGCTCGAAAACCGCGCCGCGCACCTTTTCTTCGGCGACGACGCGCACGCTCATGGCGCGAGACGATCTATAACGATACACAAAAACACGACGCATCGTCAGTCACCGCGTTCGCGTCGCACAGACACACACCGCGCGCGGTACCACCCCCTCGTCCCGATTCATCAAAAACAACCCTGGTCGGGACCCGTTTCGTTCCGATCGCGATCCGACCCTCGCGCGCGCGCGCACCGCGCCCGCACGCACCTCGCGGCGACGACGCGAGACGCCAACGGCGTCGCGGTCGCGATCGAGGACGAAAACGTGAGCGCGGGCATGATGGTCGGTCGACGAACGCGTGGAGTGAAATGACGTCACGGATAAGGGGTCGGGGACGCCATCGCGCGACGCGACGCGGACGATCCCGCGACGTCCCGCGATGACGACGCGAACGATGTGCTCGACGCGCGCGGCCGTGTCGCGAGTCGACACGGCGCGACCTCGCGCGATGGGTCGACGATTCGCGCGCGGTGGGCCCGGGACGAAATCATTCGCGACGCCATCGAACGACGACGCGTCGACGACGACCGCGACCGCCGCGCGTCGGTTAGAGTTCATGGTGGAGATGCGATGCGAACGGTGCGCGACGAGCGTGCGCGAGGCGACGGAAGCCGTGGACGGGACGCTGTCGGTGGAGACGTCGCTGGGGACGAATACCGTCGAGGTGGTGACGACGGCGACGGCGCGCGCGGTGTCGGACGCCATCGAGGCGCGCGGGTACAAGGTTCGATTGATCGGACAAGGGAGCGCGACGCGCGGGCACGAGGACGAGGCGTTCGGGGAGGCGTTGGCGCGAGCGTTGGGGACGGATGTGCGAACGCTTCGACAGAGTTTGGCGTGCGTCGGCGAGTTTAAAGGGCGCGCGTACGGACACGGCGACGTCGCGGGGACGGTTCGGTTCGTCCAGGCGAGCGAGGAGGTGTTATTGGCGGAGATCACGCTGAGTGGATTGCGTCCGAACGCGCGCGTGGCGGTGACGGTGCGGGAGTGGGGGGATTTGACGCGAGGCGTCGAGTCGTGCGGCGGCGCGTACGGCGGAGACGCGGGCGTCGTCGCCGTCGTCGATGTCGACGCGAACGGACGCGCGGACATGCCGTCGACCATCTTAAACTCTCAACTCAAGTGTTGGGATCTCATCGGACGCGGCGTCGCCGTGCACGCGACCGAGGATGCGGGAGACTCGACGGGGGCGGTGGCGAGCGTCTTGGCGCGAAGCGCCGGCGTCGGCGCCAATCACAAAAAGTTGTGTCAGTGCGACGGAACCGTCATCTGGGAGGCGGGCGAGGATTTCTTACCCGTCGTCGTCGAGGATGAGTCCAAGGCGGACGGTCCGCTCATCAGTGTCAAATCGCAGACGGTTCGTCGAGGGTGACGCGCGAACGCGCGAGGTTTTCATACGTACGTACACATTCATTCATTTTCATTACACGTCTTTGCGTTCACTTAATCTTGATCAGAGACGGAAGCTTGACGCCGTCTATGGCGCGTTTCGCCTCGGCCCACGTCTTTCGCGTCGGCGTCGCGGTCGTCGCGGTCGTCGCCGCGGATCTCGTCGCGAACGCGCGAGGCGGCGGAATGCGCGACATCACGCGTCGCGCGCTCGCGGACGAACTCGTCGTCTCGAGCGCGGGAAACTCTCTCAGACGCGATTCGCGCTCGCGCGCGCTCTCGGTGTTCAACATGCGCCTGTACTCGCCGACGGATCGAAGCGTCGGCTTGGCCGGCGACTCGGCCGCCGACGCCGACGCGTCGAGTCTCGCGGCGGACACCACGGGTTTCGGTTTCGGCGGGAAACCCGGTCGCGACGATAATCCGAGCGACGGTGTCGGCGAGACGCGCGGGAGCGGCGGCGGAGGCGTCGGCGGCGGCGGAGGCGGTCGCGGCGGCGGCGGCGCGGCGGGTCTTCGCCGCGCGCGCGCCGTCGTCCATCCCGCGAGCGACGCGTCGTCGTCGTCGTCGTCGTCGAGACTCTCGCGGTCGTCTCGTCGCGCGATCGTCTCGTCGCTTGAATCCATCGACCGAATCGTCGTCGTCGTCGCGTTCACCGTCGATGACTCCGTCGACGTCGCGCTCTCGATCGCGGGTTCGGCGACTTCGCCGCGCGTTTCGCCCGCGCGCGCCGTTCGACGCTTCCCCTTCTTCTTCCCCTTTCGAGTCGTCGTCCCCGTCTTCGACGACGTGACGTCGTCGTCGTCGTTTTCAAACGCGCGAAGCGCCGCCTCGAGCGCCTCGTCGTCGACGCGCGCCACGTACGCGCGCGTCGGTCGGGCGACGCACCTCGCGAAGAGCGCGCACGCCGCGAGCGCCGCGCCCTCGTCGTCGATCTCGCGCTCGACGCGCGCGGCCGACATGGCGCGGTGGACGATTCCGTGAAGCGGCGTGGACTCGTATCGATCGATGAGCGGACGAATCGCGCGTCGGACGCGCGCGTCGGAGGCGTCATCTTTGTCGTCGTCGGCGTCGACGCGGAATTCAAACGGACACTCGGCGCGCGCGCGCGTCTCTCGAACCACCGCGTCTCGCGCGTCTCGTAAATCTCTCGCCGCGTCTTCGAGCAAAGCGGTGACGTCGACATCGCGATCGGCGTACGAGGCGTCGATGCGCTGTCTCCGCGTCGTCGTCGTCCGCGTCGTCCTCGTCGTCCTCGTCGTCGCGTTTCCGCGAGCGTCTCGAGACGCGGGAAATTCGCACGCGTTGACGGCGCGCACGCGCATGACGCACGTCTGGGCCGCGTCTCGCGTCTCGGACGCCGTCGGTACGCGCGTCGCGTACGCGAGGGCGCACTCGTGGAATTCGCGTCGCCATCGCGCGTTCGAGTCGTTCGAGTCGTTCGAGTCGTCGTCGGCGGCGGCGGCGTGAGCGTCGTCATCGTCGTCGTCGTCGTCGCGCCGGCGACTATCGGCGGGCGCACCGCGGCGCGCGAGTCGAATCGTGCGCTCCGCGTGTCGAAACTCCTCCGCACCGAGCTGTAACGCCACGACGACGTCTCGAAATTCTCTCCACGAATCGATCGCTCGAACCAAGAGCTCGCGACGCTGAATCAGACGCACGGACGACGCGGCGCCGACGTCGTGCGCGCGCAGAGATTCCAGTTCGACGAGCGCGTCGTCGAATTCGCGACGATCGGCGAGCCAGGAGACGACGCACGCGCTCGCCTTGGCGTTCGTCTCGGCGTCCCATCGCGCGAGTCTCGCCGCGTCCTCGGCGTCGAGCGCGCTCGCGTCGAAACCGTCGAGGACGATCGCGTCGACACCGTCTCGGCGCACAGACTTCGAACGGTTATCGCCGCGGCGAAAAGAGACGAACCGCTCGAGCGCGCGGAATCCCTCGCGTAACCACCGTTCGACGTCCTCGGACGAGTTCGACGCGAACACCGGTCGAACGATGTCCGAACCGTCCTCGTCCTCGTCGTCCGCGCGCGCGTACTCGCGTCCCGACGCCACCGTTCGACGAAGGTGACGCACGGCGGCGCGACGCACGGCGACGTCTCGTCGCGCGTCCTCCTCGTCGTCGTCGTCGTCGTCGTCACCGTCGTCATCGTCATCGCGATCGCGCTCGATTCGTTCCCCGTCCCCGTCCCCGCGTCGTCGCCGCGCCGTCGACCGACGACGCGCGCGCGTCGTCGACGACGTCGATTCCCGTCGTCCCGCGAATCGCGTCAATCCACGCTCGATCGCGCTCGCGCTCGCTCGGAACGCCGTCGGAAGCGCGTCGGCGGTCAATCGAGTCAACGCCGTCGCCGCCGCGTTCGCGTCTTTCACCGCGCGCGCGAATCCTCTGCGAATCGCACCGACCGTCTCGCCGTCGACCGATTCGCACGCGGCGAGCGCGAGATCGAGACGGTGGGCGTCGTCCACCGCGTCCGCGGTCGTCGTCGTCGTCGTCGTCGTCGTCGACGCGGGTCGCTTGGAAGATGAATCGACGATCGTGATGTCGCCGCCATCATCGTCGTCGTCGTCGTCGACGACGTCCGCGCGAGAGGCTTCGACGACGCGACGACGACGCGGTGGACGCAGACGCGCGCGCAGGCGTCGTCGAAGCCTCTCGCGCACCGATTCGCGCGCGACGACGCGCATCGAACGGCGCGAAGTGGAGTCGAGATATGACGCGATCGGGTCCGGTCCGATCGCACAGTCGATCGTCGTCAACGCGACGACGACGACGACGACGAGTCGATGTCCGCGCGCTCCACCGCGGTCCGATTCCAAGACGAAACACACGTTCGTCCTTTGGAGAACGAACACACGAATACACGACCGGACGCGCGGTGCGCCTCGCGACGCCCCCGTCGACCGTCTCGCCGTCTCGCCGTGACGGAGTGATTGACGACGAGTCATGAACCGTCGAGGACGAGGACACTGGTGTGTGGCGTGGCGTGGCGTGGAGGAGACCATCGCGCGACGTGATGTCCAGTATGTGTATGTACATCATAGTGTATGACGTTATAGTTTATCTACATAGATACAAAGACGTACATGTGCATACACCGACACGCGCGCACACACACACGTACACCGATTTGTTCGATCTCATACATAGCGTTTGTAAATAACAAATACGACACTATATACACTACTGTACGCGTACAAAACACCAAGAAACACACACACACACCGATGTGTTCGATCTCATACATACTATCTATAAAGCACACGCTACGCCTCTATATACACTACTATACGCGTACATAACACGAAGACACACACACACACACACACACACCCGCGACGTGTGGTCACCATCGCGTCGCGCGTCGTCGCGCGATCGGCGATCGTATAAGCACATACCGTATAAAAAGCACACACTACGATACCGTATACACTATTGTACGCATACAAAACACGAACACCAAGACCCCCGTGACGTGTGGTCACCGTCGCGCGACGACGACCGATCGAGACGATCGGCACTCATCGACGACGACCGACGACGACGACGACCGCGATGGCGATGTCGACGTCGACGATGATGCGCGCGATGCGTGGGGAGACGCGCGTGCGTGATTCGAGACGGTGCGTGAACGCGCGAACGAACGCGTGCACGCATGAAAGATGAATCCAGGATTCTCGATGCGATCGATGTGAACGACGCGATCACGGGACCGGCGTGACGACGACGTGTCGTTAGAGACGCGCGATCGTGCGATCGACCGATCGAATGATCGTGTGATCGCGGTCGGTGGACGCGGTGATCGATCGCGCGCATCGCGTCGCGAACGCGATCGATCGATCATAGCGGGTGGATAAGTCGCGTCTCGGGACGCGAATTACGGAAACCGCGCGCGCGTCTTCGTCTCCGTGTCGTTCCCTTCGTCGTCGTGGTGGTTACGACGACGGGAGTGACGATGATGCGAGAGTGCGATCGAACCGTGAGTGCGCCGCGCGTGATGTGAGACTGACGACGACGCGTCGCGTATCGACGACGCTCGACAGACGCGCGTCTTCGTCTCGCCGCGTCCGCGCGACGACGCGCGCGGAGACGACGGCGAGCGCGAACGCGAGCGCGAACGCGGATCGACAGAGCGCGAACGCGGTGACGAACACGAAATCCGTCGCGGCGATTATTTTGGGCGGCGGCGCGGGGACGCGGTTGTACCCGCTGACCAAGTCGCGGGCGAAACCCGCGGTGCCCATCGGCGGGGCGTATCGTTTGATCGACGTGCCGATGTCGAATTGTTTAAACTCTGGCATCTCCAAGGTGTACATTCTCACGCAGTTTAACAGCGCGAGTTTGAACAGACACTTGGCGCGCACGTACAATTTCGGGAACGGTATCATGTACGGGGGCAACGCGTTCGTCGAAGTGCTCGCGGCGTCGCAGACGCCGGGACAAAACGGGAACGAGTGGTTTCAAGGCACCGCCGACGCCGTTCGTCAATACTCGTGGTTGTTCAACGATGTGAAGAATAAGGATGTCGAAGACATCGTCATCTTGGCGGGCGATCACCTCTACCGCATGGATTACATGAAGTTTGTCGAGTACCATCGCGAGACGAACGCCGACATCACCGTCGGGACGTTGCCCATCGAGGAGGAACGCGCGAGCGATTTCGGTTTGATGAAGATTGATTCCACCGCGCGCATCGTCGAGTTCACGGAGAAACCAAAGGGTGATGCCTTGAAGGCCATGGCCGTGGACACCACCATCTTGGGATTGAGCCCGGAGGAGGCGAGCGCCAAGCCGTACATCGCGTCGATGGGGATTTACGTCTTTAAAAAATCGGCGCTGGTGAAATTTTTGGAATCCGATTACCCCGAGGATAACGATTTCGGCGGTGAGATCATTCCCAAGGCGTCCGCCGACGGCGCGAAAGTGCAGGCGTACCTGTTCAACGATTACTGGGAGGATATCGGAACGATGAAGTCGTTCTTCGAAGCCAACTTGAACTTGGCCAAGGATCCGCCGAATTTTGAATTTTACAACGCCGACGCGCCGATTTACACGTCGCCGCGATTTTTGCCCCCGGCCAAGGTGGAACGATGCCACATCAAGGATTCCATCATCTCGCACGGTGCCGATCTCGCCGATTGCTCCGTGGAAGAGTCCATCGTCGGTTTGCGCTCGCGCGTGAGCACGGGGTGTAAGATTCGCCGCACGATGATCATCGGCGCGGATTTTTACGAGAGCGAAGAGAAGCGCGCCGCCGTCGTCGCCGCGGGCGGTGTGCCGGTGGGTATCGGTGAAAACTGCGTCATCGAAAACGCCATCATCGATAAGAATGCGCGCGTCGGGAAGAATTGCGTCATCACCAACGCCGCGGGTATCGAGGATTTGGCGGACGAAGAGCGCGGCGTCTTCATTCGCAACGGCATCGTCACCATCTTGCGTAACTCCACCATTCCGGACGGTACGGTGATTTAAAACTGAAAACATCATTCATTCGATCGATCGATCGATCGATCGATATCGTGTGGTCTCTCTCTTCGTCGGGGACGAAGGAAGAGACCGTCGCGCGTCGCGTCGTCGTCCCGCCGTCGCGACGTCGACGCGCGACGACTGTCCATTCTTCTTCATCACAACACTCGTTCAAAACCGTTGTCATCGCGAATGACGGTGCATGTAATTTCACGGCACAGCGTATAATCAGGCGGACGCGCGCGCCTCGCGTCTCTCTCGTCTCTCTCGCTCGCGCGTCTCTCTCGCTCGCGCGTCTCTCTGTCCCGCACACGTCGCCGTCTCACCCGAACGCGCGCGCGTCACCGTTCGCCCATCACCGCGACGAACGCGATGCGTCGCGATCGTAACCCGCTCGTCGAGCTCTACGCCTTCGCCGTCGTCGCCCTCGGGTTGATCCTCTACGGCTACCCCGTGGGTGTTACGAACGTGATGCTCGGCGCGCCGTCCCAATTTCAACGCGACGCCGGCGTGGAGGGCGACGTCGAGACGCTGGGCATGCTCGTGAGCGCGAACTCGGTCGGCGCGCTGCTCGGGTGCGCGCTCGCGCTCGCGCCGGTGCGAGGCACGGCGGCGGCGGATTGGTTTGGGCGCGCGCGTTTCATGCGCGCGGGCGCCGCGCTTTATTTTTGTGCCTCGGTCGGCATGTGCGTCACGCCGGTGACGCTGGCGAGAGAGGCGTTGGGTCGATACGGACCGGCGCTGTGGTTTGGATTTTGGAGATTGGTGTACGGGACGGGACAGACGTTGAGTTACAGCGGCGCGGCGGTGTACTTGGCCGAGCTCACGTCGCAGCGCACGCGCGGGTATTATTTACCAATGATCGCGGTGATGACGATGAGCGGTGATTTACTCGGTAATTTCGTCGGTCTGAGTCTGGAACCGGCGAAAGGGGCGTGGCGGGTGTTGGCGGCGTTGCCCGCGCCGGTGGCGGCGGCGTTTTGGTACTACGCCGGACAGTTGCCGGAGACGCCGCGATGGCTCGTGTTAAAGGCGACGAACGACGCGAATCTCGCGAGAAAGACGGTGGTCGGGAACGACGCGTTGTCGTCGTCGCACGTCGATGATGATTGGACGGTGGATGATTTACGTCTCGACGACGCGCGCGCGTCGGTGGCGGTGTTGCGAAACGAAACCTTTGGCTCGACGTCCTTTTCCCTCACGGACGCGTGTCTTCGCCGAAAGCAACGCGCCGCCGCCGCCACGCTCCTCGTCCCGCCGGATCCGGCGAGACAGACGCCCGAGAAACTCGATGAGATCGAGCGCGAGATTCGCGATATCGTCGACGTAATCAACACGACGACGCGCGCCGACGCGCGCCGACGCGACTGCGTCTCCGCCGTCGACGCCCCCGCGTCTCGTCGCGCCATGACGGTCGCCTTCGGTCTCGCCATCATGTCCATGCTCTCCGGCGTTCCGGCGATGAGTTATTTCGCCAAACACATCTTCGAGATGACGGGACACAATCCAACCATCGCGAGCGGGATGACCACGGCGCTCGCCTTCGTCAAACTCGTCGTCACCGTCTTCGTCGCCGCGTCGCTCGAAACATTCGGTCGTCGACGCATGCTCCTCACCGGCATCTCCATGCAGTGCGTCGCGACGTCCCTCTTGGCCTACCTCTTCGACGGCGTCACCTGGATCGAGGATCCTCGACACGCCGTGTCGTTTCAACTCTTAAACGGGAGTGTCGCCCAAGTCGCCGACGCCTGCATCTTCGCCAACGCCGTGGGATTTCATCTCAGTTTTTGGGCCCTCGCGTGGACGGTGGCCAACGAATTAAGCCCGCTCCGCGCGCGGGCCACCATCACCGCGCTCAACGCGATGTTTTCGTGGACTTTATCCACCGTCACCGTGCGGTTTTTACCCGTCATGATGAAACGTCCCGGCATTTCGGCGACGTTTGGATTTTGCGCGACGTGTCTCTTCGCCGCGGTGTGGTTCGTGTATCTGTACGTGCCGGAGACGAAAGGACGAACGTTGGAGGAATTAGAGATGGTGATGACGCGGGCGACGAATCTGAGAGACGTCGTTCGACGGTTGAACGACGATAACCCGCGGGACGACGACGTCGACGAGCGTCGACCCCTCGTGCGCGCGAGAGAGGGGGCCATCACCACGGATGTATAACTAGTAGGACATTTGATTCTTATTGTAGATTATTTTTAGACACTATTGAAATATTGGATAGAGTGTAGAGATTTATTAAGTAATTCTCGGACATGCAGTACGTATTGAAGGTATCTTGTAGTCTATAGCCGTGGTATCCGCGGCGCGAGAGAGGACGCGTCATCTCTCGCCGCGCCCTTCGCGCGCGCGACGCATGCGCGCGGCGCCGTCGAGCGCGGCGAGCGCTCGCGCGCGCTCGTCTCTCACCCTTCGTCGCGCGCGCGTCTCTCTCGGTCGCGTCTCGCGCGTCGCGCGACGGTCGACGTTCTCGACCGCCGCCGTCGCCCATCTTCGGTCGACGCCCAAAAGGAGCGCGCGCGCGCTCGCGCCCGAGCCGACGCTTCGCGACCGCGTCGCCGTCGTCGTCGATCGCGCGACGACGTCCGCGACCGCGGTCGCGGGCGCCATGCCGTCGCGCGCGGTGACGCTCGCGCTCGCGCTCGTCGTCGCGGCGGTCGCGGCGGCGGCGGCGAGACGCGCGCGGGACGCGTCCTCGCGCGCCAAACGCACGGTGATCCTGGGTGGGGGATTCGCGGGATCGCAGATCGCGCGCGATTTACGCGGGAAACGTCGAGTGACGGTGGTGGAGACGAAGTCGTACTTTGAATTCGTCCCGGGGACGCCGAGCGCGTGCGCGGGCGCGGCGCCGCTTCGCGAAGCGACGAGGTTCAACATGCGCGCGAATCTTCGCGCGAGACGGTTGTTGGTGCCTCTGGAAAAGGTGTTGGGGAGAGGCGTCGACGTGGAGCGCGTGCGCGCGGGGGAACGGGTGCGGGTGACGAGCGAAAAGACGGTGCGCGTGGGCGATAGGACGTTGGAGTACGACGAACTCGTCGTCGCCGTCGGGAGCGATTATCCCGGGGGATTAAAGGCGAGCTGCGATCCGAACGAAGAGGATGCCGAGATTGGTGCGCGGGCGCGCGCGATCGTGGGCGTGCGAGCGGCGATGGATGAAGGGAAATCCATCGTCGTCGTGGGCGGGGGCGTCGTCGGCGTCGAGTTGGCGTGCGACCTCGCCGAGCGTCAAAAGAAACGCGGCGGTGGCTCGGTGAGTCTGTTACACAGCGGGCCGCGATTATTGGATACGCTTCCGGAGGTGGTGAGCGAGTACGCGAGCAAGGCGCTCGTGTCGAGAGGTGTGCGCGTGTACGTGGGACAGACGTACGATCGCGAGGGCGACTTGTTCGTCGGCGCGATGAATAAAAACGTCGTCGAGGGCGATCGCGTCGCGTGGTGCGTCGGCGCCAAGCCGAACACGGATTTTTTACGCACGAAGGGTTCGAGATTCGTCGAGTCTCAGGATTACGACGACGGTGAGGGAAGCGCCGACGAGGACGAGGACGCGTTGCACGTGCCGTTGGACATCATCGGCCGCGTCCGCGTCGACGACGGCACGCGCCAAGTCATCGGTTTAGACGACGTCTACGCCGTCGGTGACTGCGCGTGTAAACTCCCCGATCAAATGCTCGCGTCCTACGCGCACTGGGAGGCGGAATACGTCGCGAAACGTCTCTTGTGCGAGGGCGACGAGAAAAAGTTGCGTCGACTCGGTCGCTACCGCGTCCCGCCGCGTCTGATGGCCATCAGTCTCGGCCCTTTCGACGGCGTGGTGCTCTGGGGCGATCGTACCGTCGCTCGCGGGTGGTTTGCCGCGTGTTTCAAGGCGCTCGTGCAGTTTTGGTTCATTCGATTTCTTCCCGCGCCGTACGCCGTCGCCAAGCGTCTCCCGTCGCTTCGGAAGAAACCACCGGCGAGTCTCATCTTACGCCGACCTCTCGCGAATTAGCTAGCTCGGGGAGCCTCGAAGTTTTCGAACGTTCGTTTCCCTTTCTCACTTGTAACGAACGAACGCGACCGCATCGCTCGCCAGATTGATTGATTGATTGATTGATTGCGCGCTTTAAAAAAAACGCTCGAGGGAGACGAACAGTCACTCTTAAAACGCACCCCTCGCGCGACGACGACGCGATACCTCGGCGCGCGCGCGCGCGACGACGACGACCCTCCTCGGTCCGTCGTCTCGCGACGCCTACGACGACGACCGTCTCGCCCGCATGCCCGTGGCGACCACGGTGGAGACGCCGACGCTCGACATTCCCGCCGAGACCCTCTGGCGCGCGAGAACAACCTCCCTCTTCATGACGTGCGAACGCGCCGTTTTCGGTGATTTCGACAGCGCCGTCGTCGTCTACGAGCGCGACGACGTCGATAGTAACCGGTGTCGGTACGTCGTTCGCGCGCGGCCGAACGTGCGGATGCCGTACGCGGCGAGGATGGCGTTGGGCGCGTCTTCGGGGGACGGCGGCGTGACGACGTACGATGAATTCATCGTCGATGAACATCAGTGCACGGCGCCGCATCTCTACGAGGCGACGGTTCGGTCGTATAGTACGTTTTTGAATCCTCACAACAGTCGTGTGGTGGGGACGGTGCGATGCGCGAGCGTGGATGGGGAGACGCGGTGCGCGTTGCGATTACGATTGGAGGCGCGCGTGCGCGCGACGGCGGTGGGGGGCGTCATCGAGCGCGCGATGGTTCGACGCGTGCGCGAGAAGTTTGCGCTGTATCCCAGAGTGGTGGAGATGTACAAGGCGGAGCGCGCGAAGATTGAGGCGAGACGAGTCGCGAGAAGGGCGCGAGAGGTGAAGACGCGCCGAGACGACGATTCGGATTCGTACCACTCGGCGCGCGACGACGACGACGACGACGACGACGCGACCGAGAACGACGACGACGACGCCCTCAGAGAGATATCATCGAACGCACGTCTCGCGATCGACGACGACTCGTCGTCGCCGACGTCGTCGTGTTGCGTCCGACGTCGAAGTCACGCCTCCGTCAGTGAGAGGAGACGCGAGGCGTCGCGCGCGTAAACTTTTTCATCTTGAACGGCACTTTTTCCCTCGCCGCGCGCGCCAGCGCGTCCCTCTCTCTCGTACGCTCTCGCGCGCGCGCCACGTCTCGCCTCGCGTCGACGACGCGTCTCGTCGGCGGCGTCAAATCGTCGTCTCGTCGGCGGCGGTTCGCGTCGCCGCCGACTCGGCGCGCGTCGATCCAGTCGCGCGCGTACTCGCCCTCGATCAGCGAACGCACCGTCGTCGACGACGTCGTCCCGCACGCGTGACGCAATTCATCCGCGTCGCGGAGATGACTCGGACGTCCGTGCGTCGCGTCGAGGTCTCGCGGCGGCGTCTCCGGGCGGCGACGGCGCGCGCGCAATCGAACCGGATCCTCGGCGTCGCGGCGAAATTTTCTCACCTCGGCCGACGTCGCGCACTTGGCCGACGTCGCCGCTTTATTCATCGCCACTAAATCCATCGCACCGGTTACGGCGTCGGTGGACGTCTCGGGAACGCGCTCGCGCCATCGAAGCGCGTCCCTCGCGGTGTCCCGCGCGTCGGCGGCGACGCCGGGACGACCGAAGACGACGTCCGACGCTTGGATTCGTGCGGGGGCGTAGATGAGCGTCTCGCGCGCGCGGCCGACGTCGGCGCGAGCGTGTATGAGCACGTTCGTTCGCATGGAGGGGCGATCGAGACCGATGAGGACGTCCATGGCGTCTCGATATGAGGCTCGCGCGGATTCGGCGCCAAAAATAGACGCGGCGCGTCGATGATTAATTCTGCTACGACTACAAATCTAGTGACGCTAGTCTAGTGTGTTACCTACCTACGTGCGTACGTACTTACGCACTCTTCGGCGCGCGCGCGCTCGTTTTGGGTTCGGGAACGGACGCCGCGTCGCCGTCGCGTGATTTTCTCGCCGCCGCTCGCCGAAGCCACGAAGCGTTTTTACCGCCGGATGGTTTCTTCTTCGTCGTCGTCGTCGTCGCCGTCGTCGCGCGTTCGTTCGTCGCGACGGTCGACGGTTCCGCGCGTCGAAACGTCGTCGTCTCGTCGATGACGACACCGACGCCGTCGCGACGTTCGTCGACGACGCCGCCGCGACGACGCTGCGCTGACATGGCGGACGCGAAAGACGCACGCATGGATTCCAACGCCGCGCGCGTTTCCTCGTCCAACGAATCGAGCGGATTCGCGGCGGCGGCGCGTGGATCATCATCGTCGTCGTCGTCGTCGGTCGACGTCTCGCGTCGACGA
>Ga0181576_10002320_pt1 | contig 14252 bp, 9 predicted proteins | sample 101ome_22_FD_132464 | JGI IMG/M metagenome (GOLD analysis project Ga0181576, IMG submission 132464) | Coastal salt marsh microbial communities from the Groves Creek Marsh, Skidaway Island, Georgia - 101412BT metaG (megahit assembly) | ecosystem: Environmental > Aquatic > Marine > Intertidal zone... | reverse complement strand
CGCCATGGCAGCCGCCCGGCATCATGCCAAACAGATGCATGGCGATTCCCTGAATTACCTGGCCATCGCCGAGCGCCTGGAAAACCAGGTGCATGATGACGATCGCAACCTGGTCTGGGAAGCCCAGGGCTGGATCGGTTATGACCGCAACAAGCTTTGGCTGAAAAACGAAGGGCGTTACAACAGCGACACCACTGACACCGAAGAATTTGAATTCCAGGCGCTCTGGAGCCATGCCATCGCCCCCTTTTGGGATATTCAGGCCGGCTGGCGCCATGATTTTGAGCAGGTTGACCGCGATTACGCTGTGATCGGCTTGATGGGCCTTGCGCCGTACTGGTTTGAAGTGGATGCAGCGGCATTTGTCAGCGATGAAGGCGATGTCAGCGCCCGCTTGGAGGCTGAATATGAACTGCGTTTTACCCAGCGCCTGGTTCTTCAGCCACGCCTGGAGTTGAATTATGCCTTCAGTGAAGACCGTGAGATCGGGGTTGGCCAGGGTATGCACAAAACCCATCTAGGTTTGCGCCTGCGCTACGAATTCAAGCGGGAAATAGCCCCCTACTTCGGTGTGGCCTGGGAAAAAGCCTGGGGCGATACGGCGGACTGGCTCACCCTGGCAGGCGATAACGACACTGAAACGGCCTTTGTACTCGGCTTGCGGCTCTGGTACTGACCTGCACTGAGGACTTATGGCTAATCATTGTTGTCATCCCAAGAACAAGACCGATTACCTGTTGTGGGGGTCGCTAACCGCCATTGTCCTGCTGTGTGTGCATCAATGGTTGTTCCCGAGTGCCACGATCATGCCTGCCTGGTACCGAACCCTGGCCACGTCGGTATTCGACCTGGTCAATACGATGTGGTGGGGAGTGACACTGGGTATTCTGATGCTGTCGGTACTCACCCGCGTCCCGCGTGAATTCGTCATGTCCATCCTGGGCACAAAAGGCGGTTTTGGCGGTTTACTGCGCGCCAGGGCCGCTCGTTTACTACTCGACCTTTGCAGTCACGGCATCCTGATGGTTGGCGCCAAACTGTATGAGCGTGGTGCCGGTATCGGCCAGGTCATCGCCTTTCTTGTCGCAAGCCCCTGGAATTCCTTTTCCCTATCAGTGGTACTGATCGCCCTCATTGCCGGTTATATCTTCGACATACTGGTCAGCCAGGGGCTGTTGCCTGGTAATCAGAACCAGAACGACCTCCCCGAAGATTTTCGTTTCTGGCGGGAAAACCAGACAGGGCCTAGCGAATACTGACAGGAATTTTCGGATGTTCAGGGACAGGTTGCTGGATGGCATCAAGGAATCACGCATGGTGCTGCGCTGGATATTTTTTGGCATCTTTCTGGCCGGCCTGGTGCGCGCTTTCTTCTCCCCGGAAACCTTCGGCACCTGGTTTGGACCAACCCTGGGTGGACTCGGTCTGACCGTACTGGTGGCTACCACCATGGAGGTGTGCTTTGAAGGATCCACACCCATTGCCGCCGATTTGCTGACACGCTCCAGTGCACTGGGCAACGGATTTCCTTTCCTGATGACCGGGGTCTCTACCGACTACACCGAGATCATGGTACTCAAGGAAACTACCGGCAGCCTTAAACTGTCCCTGTTCCTGCCGCTGGTAACCGTACCCCAGGTTGTTGCCTTTGCCTGGCTGTTGAACAGCGTGGCGGCATAGCAAAAGCACCATTATCTCCTTGATGACCTTTACCGGTCGCTCGACAGCGATCAGGCTGATCATAGGCTAAGTTATTTTTCCCGTGGTTTTTGAGAGAATGGCTGCCTGTTGATAGATTCCAGGAAGTTATTTTGGTTGGTTCCCGATTTTTCCCGCTAGCGGCATCGCAGCTTAATCTGAAACGCCTGCTGATCATCAGGCTGATCGTCTTTGCCTGTCAGGTTGCCGCCGTTCTCTATGCCCGGTTTTTACTAGAGCTTGATCTTGAGTACACGGCCATCCTGCTGGTGCTGGGCCTGGTTGCCATCGTCAACGTCCTAGTGGTACTGCGTCTGAAAAATGTCGCAAACTTCAGCGATACCGAATTTCTTGGCCATCTCCTGTTTGATGTCATCACCCTGTCCCTGCTGATCTACCTCAGTGGTGGTGCCAGCAATCCTTTCGTGTCGTTTTTCCTGGTGCCCATCACCATTTCTGCTGCCATCCTGCCCTGGACCTTTACCTGGGCAGTTGCCGGTATTTCGCTGGGTGCCTATACGCTGTTGTTATTCTGGTACCTCCCGCTTTCAGCCCTGCTGCCCATGGATGCCCACATGGACATGGACGCAAGCGGCGGCATCAGCCTGCATATCCTGGGCATGTGGTTCAATTTCCTCGTCAGCGCCGTACTGATTACTTATTTCGTCGTCAAGATGGCGACTGAAATTCGGGCACAGGACAAAACCTTGAATCGATATCGCGAGGAAAATCTGCGCTACTAACAAATCCTCGCTGTTGCCACGCAGGCCGCCGGCACAGCCCATGAACTCGGTACACCGCTTAACACGATGACCATTTTGGTCAATGAAATGACCGACGACTATGCAGACAACGAAGCTCTGCAAAAGGATATCGCGGTACTGAACCAGCAGCTTGATACCTGCAAACTGTCACTCAGGGAACTGGTCAACCGAGCCAACCTGAAGGAAGGTGGTACGGCCAGACCCAGTGACGTGGAAACGTTTATTTACCAGGTTACCGACCAGTGGCAACTGTTGCGCCCGGAAACCAATCTGCAAATACACATCACTTCCCCCGATGCCTCACCGCCCATCATGATCGATGCCACGTTGCAGCAGGCCATTGTGAATATTCTGAATAATGCTGCCGATGCCAGTCCAGATAGGGTGAGCCTGGAAGCCGGGTGGAATGACAGGGAGTGGTTTCTGAAAATCCGGGATTATGGTGATGGTATCAAGGAAGAACTGGTTACCTTACTGGGATCACGCATATTCAGCGACAAGGAAAAAGGCATGGGCGTTGGCATGATCCTGAGCCAGGCCAGCATCAATCGCATGGGCGGCCGCATTCTGATGACTTCCCACGACCACGGCGGAACTGTCATCGAAATATTCCTGCCGTTTGAACCCCTGGAGCGGTCCGAATGAAACGCGAGGTGTTTCTGCTTGTGGATGATGACCAGGTGTTTATCGACACGCTTGGCAGGGCACTGGAAAAAAAGGGTTTCGGTGTTCTCAAGGCGACCTGTATCGCAGATGCTGAGCGCCTGGCCAGGGAAGGCAGTCCACACTATGCCGTTGTCGACCTCAAGATAGACAGGGAATCAGGCCTTGATTGCCTGAAAAACCTGAAACGTATTCATGATGGCATGCGCGTATTGATACTTACAGGCTATTCCAGCATCGCCACTGCAGTAAACGCCATAAAACAGGGGGCCGTGAACTACGCCTGCAAACCACTGGGTGTGGAAGACCTGCTGGCCCTGATTATTGAAGGCCATGAACAGACTGATGAACCCATGGCAGAACCCATCTCTGTCGACCGCCTGGAGTGGGAGCACATACAACGTGTTCTCGACGAAAACGCTGGCAACATTTCCGCGACAGCACGTTGTCTTGGTATGCACAGGCGTACATTACAAAGAAAGCTTTCAAAACGGCCCGTCAAACGCTAGCAATTAGCCGATAGGTAGCGGGCAAACAAGACATAAAAAAAAGAGGAGCATGCTCCTCTTTTTTTTCTACCGCCCTGACTCAGTGGGCCTGCGGATTCGGACGAATCTGGAATTGCACCATTTTCCCGGTAGTGCCCTGGCCGCCTTCTACGTGCCAGATCAGGTGGGTGCCATAATTGGCCCACAAACTGCGCCCTTTCCAACCGGCATCGGGATCATCGATGCGACCGTCCAGACCACGCTGGTAGAAACCCATCGGGTACGGCACACGCATACGTGTCCATTCACCAGATTCCGGATCCAGGGCGATCAGGGAGTCCGAATTGGAACCGGTCATAATCGGCGTGTCCTTGCCCAGGCCACTGACATTGTGCTGGTCAACCCAGCCGAAGTAATGGAAGTCGGCCGGAATATCGGTATCCGGGTACGTAGGACCGTCGGTTTTGTAGAGTGTCCAGCCTTCCTCACAATGCGTGCCCAGGTGCGTACCGGGACCATTGAGAACATCGCACTTGCTGCGATCAAAGCGGGCAAAATGGCTGGAGGCGGCCAGTGCAGTCCACACGACGCCGTTGGAATCCAAGTCGATACCGCGCGGATCCAGGCCCGGATCAGCCACCTCATAAACTTCAGAGATACAGGTTTCCGGCGGATTATCACCCCGATCCAGGCGCACGATATAACCGGGATAGGTTTCCGCAGCACCCCAGACGACATCACCGTCATTGGGATCGGGAATCACGGCATACAGGTTGTAACGCACTTCGGTATCCAGCGCGGGATCGGGATTTTCAGTGCCGGCTTCATTCCATGGCTTGGTGATTTTGCCATCACCATTGGTGTCGATAATCTGCGGACACCAGCCCTGGGAGGCCTGTTCATCATGGGTGATGTCGTAGGTCAGGGTGTCTATCCAGCCGAACATCGGACCGGAGAGTTCATTGAAATAAAGCGTCCGGTCAGTGTTGGTGGCAAATTGCAGATGATGGGTGGAGAAACAGGTGTCGATCAGCTCGAATTTGCCGGTGGATGGATCATAGACAGATGCCTGCCGGCCACTGCGACTGAGCGGATAGTACTGCGCAAACTTGTTATCTGAGCCGCGGCTACACCAGTCCGGCTGGTCATTGCGGATCTTGGATGTCATCCAGACCCTGCCCAGACTGTCCATCATGGGATTGTGGGGATCGGAAGGATTTTCCACGCCCCAGATATGCTGGTCTCCCCAGAAATTCGAAGGCAGTCCGGGTGCCGGAAAACGGTTACGCACGATACGCGGATCTTCCCGAGTGGGGATATTGAACTTGTAATTGTCATTGGTGATCGGATCAACGACTTCTAGGGTGCCATGCCCGGAAGATACGGCATAGGTGGGACCAAAGGCGTTCACAGTCGGATTGTTCTTGTCAGTGGTGATCTCGTCATGCATGAAATCATGATCACCGCCGATGTCACGCAACGTCACAACCACATTACGCTCAATGCCTGCCGGACGTGGCGGCGCTTCCGGGGGTACCAGGCCATCTTCGATGCTGCGGGTCCAGTCAGCCAGGATACCCAGCATGCCTTCACGGCCCAGGCCAACAAATGAGCCATACATCTGGCCACCGCGCACGCCTAGCTGTAGACGGTAATCCCAGGCTTCTTCGTGAGAATCAAAGCCCAGGTGATCCATGTGGTCCAGGGTACGGGTGATTTCACTGCCCTGTTGATGACAGAAATGGCAGCGGGATTTGTAGGCATGCACCCACTCTTTCTGGGTTTCGATCTGCGGGGAAAAGCCGTTGCCCTGCGGGCCAGTGCCCGGGAACATGTCGACTGTCGGGATATTCAGCAGCGCAAACCAGTAATCGGGCGGATACACCTTGGCCGCTTCCTGGGGCGAGCCTGCCACCATGGCCGTTAAATCGAGATCGCGATCGCCAGGACGTCCTTCCACAGATTCGGAATCCACTAGGCCGTAACCACGGACCCATACGTTATAGGTGGCTTCAGGCATTTGCGGCAGTGTGTAGCGACCGTCGTGATCGGTGACGACAATCTTGATATAGGGCGTGTTAAGTTCATTGGTCTCGGCGATAACCCAGACCCCGGCTTCCGGCCCGTTGATGCTGGTCACCTGCCCGGTGATGTAGCCTTCCGGCCAGGCTCGTTGTGCATTCGGTGGTGTCGGTGCCTGCGCCTGGGCCAGCGATAAAAGACAGCTGTAAGCCAGCATGCCCAGCAAGGCAGTCCTGAGAAGTTTCATGATCCATCCCCTCTTAAGCAATAAATGACTTTTTGTTATGAGCTGTCGTCATGTGTTTTTATTTTAGTGACCAAGAATAGCCCCCGAACCATGGTGTGTCCACGATATACCGGTCGTTTCGTGCTTATTAACCGCCAATTTTCGCATGAACACGCGAGGTAAACGGGCCAGGTGTATCAGCTTTTTACATTTTTTACAGTCATAAAAAAACCAGGCCGAAGCCTGGTTTTTTTCGTATAGCGCTTGGAGTCAGAGCACAAAGCGATCAGTGGCAATGCCGATATGATCGATTTCGGCCCCCATGACATCGGCAATACCGAGCAACAGGTTGGATGTCGGCTCATCTTCCTTCGCCTGGATGTGACGATTGCCTTCCAGACGACCACCGGCTTTACCGACGAGCAAGGCAGGTACATTGTGGCGATCATGCAGCAGACCGTTGCTCATACCCGCACCGAAATACAGCAGCGAGGAATCCAGCAGATTACCGTCACCTTCCGGTGTGTTCCGCAGCTTGTCGACGAATTCACCAAACTTCTGCATCTGGTATGTCGTGATGCGTGAATACTTGTCGATGCTTTCCTCGGTGTTCTGGTGATGCGAGACATTGTGATGCGGCTCGTTTACCCCAACGTGGGCATAGCTGCGGCCGGTAGCCTCATGACCGGTCATGAACGTGAAGACACGGGTCATGTCACCCTGGAACGCCAGGTGCATCAGGTCGTAAGTGAGGGTCATGTGCTCATCAAAATCTTCCGGAATACCCACCGGTCCGCCGGTCGTGTTGGCGATAACGGTGGAACGCGTGGACAGTTTCTGGATCTGGTCATCGATACGATGAATGTTGGTCAGGTACTCATCCAGCAAGGCACGGTCACCGGACCCCAGCATTTTCTCCAGGCGGCGGGATTCATCCAGAATGGAGTCCAGCATGCTTTGCTTGGTAGCCAGGCGGCGCAGACGCTGCTCTGCTGTCCCCGGATCACCAAACATGCGCTCGAATGTCACCTGCGGGCTGATCGCCACGGGCAGCGGGCTTTCATCGTCATACCAGGCCATGGTATTGAAGAACAAACAGGGATAGTTGTCACAGGCACCGGCAGAGGTACCCATGTCTTCAGTACCGACCTCCAGTGAGCGCAGCGGTGTGTCACCTGCAATGACATCTGCAATGTGCTGGTCGAGGGATTTTCTGGAACGCAGCTGGTTGAAGTTGCCGTTTTCACTCAGCGGGCCAGCTCCGTTGAGGAACGCAGCACTGGCACCCATGTGGATACCACCCATGTCTTGGGCACCATCCGGTGATTTCATGCGGCTGATGGTGGTCACGTAATCGCGGTTTCTTTCCACCGGCTTCATGACACGTTTGAATTCAAAGTCCTTGCCGACTTTGTCCGGATGCCAATCCAGCGGATAAATCCCGTTGGGCACGTACACGGTACCAAATCGCAGTTTCTGTCCGGCAGCAGTCTGCGACTGAGCGGTTGCGGCAGGCACCATTGCGTCAAGTAGAGGGAGTGATACGGCGACGCCCGCTCCTCTCAGAAGTGTGCGGCGACTCAGATGTTTTTTGGTAATAAACATTGGTTAACCTCCCAGGGTCGTTGCAATGGTATTAATAGTTGATGGCGAACTGTTGGTTCGCATCAGGAACGGATAACTGTCAATCACGCCAAGCACGATGGACAGCAGGCTGTAATCGTATTTGGCAGCGTTTCTGACAATACTGCGTACTACCGGCATATCGCGCGGATCGAGGCCTCGACCCAATGCGTATACCAACAATTTTTCGGCGACGGTGCTGGCAAACAGCTCGGGGTCCCGCAGCAGCGCCTTGCGCAGTGCTTCTGGGCCATCGACCGGGCTGCCATCCAGCAAGATGCCGGAGGCATCAATGGCCAAGCCTGCGCGTGTGGTTTCACGCCAGGAGCCATCCACATCAAAGTTCTCCAGCGCGAAGCCAACCGGGTCAATGACATTGTGGCAAATTGCACAAGCCGGATCGGCACGGTGTCTTTCCAGCTGCTCACGCACCGTTGACGGCCTGTCATGGGGCGAGCTTTCTTCCAGTGCCGGCACATTGGGGGGAGCTGGTGGTGGCGGGTTATTCCAGAATTCGGTCAGGATGAACTTGCCGCGCATGATTGGTGAAGTGCGGCTGGTGGCTGAGGTCAGTGCCAGGATACTGCCATGACCAAAAAGGCCCCAGCGATTCGAATTCTCAACCGCCACCTTGCGGAAGCGAGCGCCATAGACACCCTCAATACCGTAATGACGTGCCAGACGCTCATCAGCGAAGGTGTAATTAGCCGTCAGCAATTCATGCACGGGCAGGTTGTTGCGCAACACATGAGCAAACAGCATTTCCGTTTCCTGCCGGAAAGACTGCCTCAGGTTGTCATCAAAATCCGGGAACATGAGTAGGTCCGGGCGCGCCATCTTGTCCAGGTTGCGCAGCTGCAACCACTGCCCGACAAAATTGTCGATGAAGGCATCGGAGCGCGAATCACTGAGCATGCGGACAACCTGCTCTTCACGCACATCAGACTCGGTAATTGCGTCACTTTCACCCAGGGCCAGCAACTCATCATCCGGCGGCGATGACCATAGGAAGAAAGAGAGCCGGGAAGCCAGTTCAATGCCATTGAGCGCATGGTCCATCCCGGGTGCCGCATCTGGCGCATCGGTTTCCACGCGGAACAGGAAGAACGGACTGACAATAACGCGGGCTACAGCAGCGCGAATCCCTTCATCAAAGTTGCCGCCACTGGAACGTTCGTCTTCATAGAAGGCAAGAGGTGCAGCAATATCAGCATCGGTGACCGGACGGCGGAAAGCTTCGCGGGCCAGGTTCAGCAGAATTTCCCGGGCACACGCCATTTCTTCATTCTCGGCCTCAGGCCGGCAGGTAAGGATCTTTTCCCGCGGCGGCATGTTGCTGATTCCGGAAGTGTTATAGGGACCTGACACCATGGCCTTTTCCAAGCGCGGCATACCGGATGTATTATGGATTTCCAGGGTGTCACGTTCTGTCGGCTGCCAGGAATTCTGTTCTGCTGTCACCCGCTCACGCCAGGTAAAGATGACTTCGTGCGGACCAGCCTTGACCGGAATCTGCGGCGAGGTCAGCTTGTCATTGACGATCGGAATGACATTGTTGAATTCCTCGACACTGATTGCGTGCTGTTCCGGACCGCCGATCATGCTGGAATACACAATTTCCCCATCAATATACACGAGGAATTCATGAGGTTTATCGTGGCCTTCAATGCCGAAATAGCCTTCTGCTACGCCCTGCAGTGGACGAGCGGAGAACACGTATTCACCATCGGCCGGGAAATAGTGGGTTGCAGAGACGCCACCCCGGGTACCCAACGGGAAGCCTTTCAGGTGTTTGTCCTGCGTGGTATCAAACGGAATGTTGTAGGTGCTTGTGCTCAGGGCCGCTTCAGTATTGCCCAGAGCAAGATCAGAGACTCGCAACCCAACGGTCATGTAACGATCGAGCAGCATGGGTGATGTGCGCAGCAACTCGGCAATGTTGTCAAAACCGTAATCACCACCGTCACTGGGCAGCATTTCACTCAGGTCGATATCCACGCCCAGCAAGTCACGGATTGAGTTAGCGTATTCAGCACGGTTTAGACGATGAATCGTGGTAGTGCCTGCATAAGGTTCTGCCATGGCGGCAGCATCGAGGGTCTGTTCGAGCGCAGCGACAAAACGGCTGCGTTCGGCCGCGCTGGGTTGCGGCTGCTCACGCGGCGGCATGGCCTTGATCTTGAGCTTGCGCAACACCTCTTCAAAAATACCGGCGTTGTCATGGACATCCTGGGGGCCCATGCCCTCAAGGGCCAGCCCGCCACGGAATTCGTCAAAGGAGTGACATTCCATGCAGTATTCGTCGAGCAGACCCCACTGGTCTTCTAGGGCAGCCTGTTGCGCTCCAGCGTTGGCGGAGAAGATTGCTGTGGTCAGTGCCGTTAACGCACTGAACCCGGCACCCAGGTGCCGTGAACTACTTGTCTTGCTCATTGCGCGCTATCCCAACTCTGTCCGGCCAGCTCTCTCAGCAGAACGGCGATTTCAATCGGTTGTGCAGGTGGCGGCTCGAAGTAGAAACCCGGTCTGGGCTCCGGCGGATCCATGGCCTCGACCAGTTCCAGGGCGGTTTTACCGTCCTTGTTTTTGGCGTTCAGGTCAGCACCGTGCTCGACAAGGGCGCGCACGATATCCGGGTTCAGTGCCTTGGCCGCAATGTGCAAGGCGGTATCCTCGTTGGGTCCACGCACGCTGACATCGGCTCCGGCCTCCAGCAACATGCTGACAGCGGTCACCGGATCACGTGTGCCTGCTTCACGGAATTCAGGAGGACCATTACGCAGGTCGTTGGGGCCACCGGAAACGCCCACGCCCTTGCCACCATTGATCGCCATCATCAGGGCCGAGCGGCTTTCCACTTCCACGCTCATGTTGATACCCGTGGACTTGCTTTCGCTCGCCGGTTTCCAGTTGGGATTCGCGCCATGGGCAATCATGAGCTTGAGTCCCTCGGTATCCGCTGCCTTCGCGGCACGGTACAGCGGTGTAGCATCGACCTTGATGTCGCAACACATGGACTCGTTATGCATTTGCATGTTGAAAGCCTTGTTCGGGTCGGCACCGGCATCAAGCAGCATGGCGGTCAGTTCAATCGCTTTCAGGGAATTCTCATGATCCCAGCGGTAGACAGTGCCGTCTTTGGCACGCCAGTCCGTGGTGGCATCGCGCATCTCGGTGATATAGAACAGGGAACCGTCATTGGCATCCGCACCCAGCTCAAGCAACAGTGCCGCAGTATCGAAACGGTCATTGACGATAGCCAGCATCATCGGTGTGGAACCATCGCCATTACGGGCATTGATATCCGCACCATTTTCCAGCAGCAAACGCATCATGGCTTCGTCACCATTGCGGGATGCCCAGTGCAGCGGGACAAAGCCGCCACTGGGAAAATCAGCATTTTTGCGTTCAATGAGGGAATTGACCCGGGCATGCTGATTGGGGTTCGCACCGGCTTTCAGCAGCGACTGGACCATCTCGATATGCCCCTCCGCTGTGGCCCACATGATGGCGGTCTGTTCATCCACCGGTTCGATGGCATTCGGGTCCGCGCCGGCATCCAGTAAAATCTGCAACGCTGCCCGGTTACCCGAGCGGGCGGCAGCCATGATGGCAGGTTCGGTATTCAGGTCGGGACGTTCCAGGCTGGCACCGCTGTCGAGCAGCGTGGCAATCATTTCAGCATTGCCGTAACGGCTGGCCTGGACCAGAGGAGAAAGATCGAGGTGGTTGGCCATGTCGGGATCGGCGCCGGCTTGAAGCAGCATTTGCACCAGCCCGATGGAGTTGTTGTACACGGCCCACAACAGTGGCGTGGTACCGTCGGGTTCAGACAGGTTGGCATCCATACCGTCGGCAAGCAATTGCCGGGACCGCGCCAGATCGTCATTCCTAGCGGCCTTGGCAATCGCGCTCGAGGCATGGGTATCTTGATGAAAACCGGCGGTCAGCAGGAGTAATGTGACGGCCAGAACCGAAGCCAAATTCCTTTCGTGAATATGCACGAATCGCATATATGCAATCCCCCATCTGTAAATGATGGCAGTCTCGAGACCAGGGTTTTGCAACTAATGCTTAATGATGCCAGCCTTGGACAGACTGCACTTCTCTTTTTTATGTAATTCTTGTTTCTTCTTCTTAATACTGCTTGCTACTGCAAGAAACAGTGTTCATTCCGCTTTGTCTGGTCTTCCGGTCTATACCCCTGCACCGAAAAGCCACGGAATGCCCCAAATAATGCCATATGGTAGTGAAAGGCGCAAAGGATTCCGGACTGACCGATCAGTTTTTATGCGCCTCAGGACCAAAACCGCCATAAACGCTATCATACTGATTTTAATATGTATTTTTGTCAAATATTCTCTGCTGGCGAGCGAATTGTTCACAATAACCATACAAAATGTCAGGCTTTTAGGGTATTGCCTGAACTCAATTGCTTCAGGGATTTGCCGCTGAAAGACGATCTTGCTGCTCGGCCTGCAAGCTTTCAATGAGCGCGACCGTTTCGGGACGATCCACCGGCGGGTGGGTGGCCAGAAAGACACCATGCGCCCAGGTCGCTGGTGTGCGCCCGACATTGTCCTCGATATCCATTTCGGCACCGTGCTCAGCCAGCCAGCGAATGATGTCGTTCAAGCCGCGATTGGCTGCACCATGAACCGCGGCAAGCCCCAGATCATTCTGGGCATTCACGTCATTGCCCAGGGAATGAGCCAGCTTGACCGCTTCGAGCAGGGCTTCGTCACCCTCGTCGAAGGTCTGGGCCACGGTCCAGTTGATGCCGGCAGCGGCCATTAACGGCGTGGTGCCATTGAAGGATTTGATGGTGGCGTCGGCATCGTGTTCAACCAGCAGTTTCATGGTGGTGATATCGCCGGAAAGGGCTGCGCGGTGGAAAACAGTCTGGCCAGTGACATCGTTCCACTGCAGGTTACCCAGGCGGGTGATCCAGCGTTTGACCGGCAGCACTTCCTGGATGCGGGCATTGGGATCAGCGCCCCGTTCCAGCAAGCCTTTGACCAGGGCCAGAACGGCTTTGCGATCGACGCCATTGTCAGCGAGAGGGCCGCGCTTTTCGAGATTGCGCAGATCCACTGCGGCATACAGCGGACTCTGACCAAACCAGTCGGTGGCATTGATATCGGCACCCTGCTCGATCAGGTACCAGGCCACATCGAGGTGATCTGTGTGTTCGCCGGGCTGGACCGCCACGGAGCCATTGATGATCGCCGTCAGCAGCGGTGTCGTGCCATTGGCATCAGCCTGCTCCAGGTCGGCTCCCGCCTCAACCAGTAATCGGGTTGTTTCCAGGTCACCCTGGCGGGCAGCATACAGCAGCGGTGTTTTGGCACCGCCGAGAGCTTCGCGCTGACCATGTTTCGGGTAACCGCCCCAGTTCACACCCACACCATGTGATGCCCTGACGTTTTCGGGCAGGCGCCAGGATGGCGGCTCAGCAGGCAGACCCTGGGCGTTCACGTCAGCACCTGCTGCCAGCAGCATGGCGACGACTTTAGGCGATCCGGAACGCACACCCACCATCAGGACGGACTGTTCACGTTGCGGTTCGCGGTAATTCACGTCCGCACCTTTGGCAAGGAGGGCCTTGACGATACCAGGCTCGCCACTGCGGGCGGCCAACATCAGCGGTGTTTCACCTGCGACATCGGGGGTGCTGATATCCGCACCGTGGGCCAGCAGCAGTTCAACCATGGCCACATCGCGATTCTGGATGGCAAGACTCAGGGCCGGCACATCCAGGCCATTGAGCTGATTCACATCGGCACCGGCTTCCAGCAGACGCTCGGTCAATTCCAGTTCTTCATACTGCACCAGCCAGTGCAAGGCCGGCGTGGCGTGCGGCCCCATGGCATTCGCATCGGCACCACGCTCTGACAGCAGTGCACGAACGACGTCAAGTTCGCGCTGCATGGCGGCAACGGCCAGCCTATCATCGGCCTGTGCAGCCAGCGGCAGCAACACACTGCCTGCCAGGGCACACCAGAAAAGCTGTCTTTTCATCGCAAGCACCTCAGATTGTCAGTGCGGCAGTACTGTCGCCGAAAGAATTGGCCGGAATATCGAGTTTTTCAAACATGCCTGCCAGCAGATTGGCCATGGTTGTCCCATGGCCGGCCCGAATATGACGACCACCCTGCAAACGGCCGGAAGCGCCACCGGCAAGCAGCAACGGCAACGGATCATGGTCGTGCTGGTTGGAATTACTCATGCCGCTGCCGTACACCACCATGGAGTGATCAAGCAATGTTCCGTCACCATCAGGGGTTTCACTGAGCTTCTTCAGGAAATAGGCAATAGTGGAACTGGTATGGAAAGCATTGAGTTGTGCCAGGCGTTCAATATTGGCCGGCACTTCCGAATGATGCGACAGGTTATGGAAGGGCTCGTTGACCCCGCTTTCGCTGAACACCTCATTGCTGACCTCGCGGGCCACCATGAAGGTCGAAATACGGGTAATTTCCGCCTGCCAGGCCAGCGTCAGCAGATCAAACATCAGTTTGGAATGCTCGACAAAACTGTTGGGAATGCCCACCGGTTTGCCCGGCACATCCAGGTCATTCACACCGGAGGCACTGGCCAGTTGCAGGCGACGCTCGATTTCACGTACGTCCTCCAGGTAGCGCTCCAGTCGATACTTGTCGGCAGACGGCAAGGTCTGCTGCAGTTTGGCCACATCATCGACCACGGCATCCAGCAGGCTCTGCTTCAGTTCGGCACGGGCAATCCGTTCTTCCGCTGTGCTGCCGT